>JGI24795J26692_1001550_pt1 | contig 11647 bp, 8 predicted proteins | sample PinacodermBB_FD_26692 | JGI IMG/M metagenome (IMG submission 26692)
AAAAATTATTCAGTCAAAGACCAAATTGAATACTTTCACAGTCTCGTTCCTGCCCGGGTCAAAGATATAAGAGCTATCCAACCAAGAAGTATCTCTGTGAAGAAATGCGTAGTATCTTTCCAGAATACTGTACTATATTGAATGAGGAACAAAAGAAGTTTGAAATGGTAACCCTCCTTTCCAAACCACCATAACCAGCCTCCATGTTTCGGTTGTGTTCATTTCAAGTTTCTAAATTAACGCAGTAAAGGATGGAGAATAAAGCCCTTTGATAAGTCATGTCGACATCTTTGAAGACCATAAAAACATGTTATTATGTTAGTATAAGAAAATTAGCNGAAATGACTGACATGCTTTTTATAACAATGAATCGGGTTTGTATTCCCTTTACTCTCAAATACTTTTTTTTCATCAATGATGATTGCCCCTTGAATTTAGATTGAGAACGATATGACACACAATGATCCTACAAATCAGAATATGATCGATAATTCAATGTTTTTTTCGTATTCACCTAAAGTGAGGGATTGGTGTTCTAAGCTTCAATCATTCATGGATACGCATGTCATTCCTAAAGATGGGGATTGGCACATGTCAGCGGAAAAAGGGATCTATCCACTCATCCTNATCAATGAGCTGAAAGTTCAAGCCCAAAGCGANGGTTTGTGGAACCTGTTTCTTCCTGATTTAAACGATCATGAACCTGGAACCCGTCTGACCAATATTGAATACGCGCCACTGGCTGAAATTATGGGGCGGTATCACTGGGCTTCTGAGGTGTTTAATTGCAGTGCGCCGGACACCGGGAATATGGAACTGCTTCATCAATTTGGATCGGCTGAACAGAAGCGAAAATGGTTAAANCCCTTACTTGCGGGCAATATTCGATCAGGGGTCTCAATTACTGAACCTCATGTGGCCTCTTCAGATCCAACCAACCTCACAACAACCATTCAATCCGATGGCGATTTCTATATTATCAATGGCCGAAAATGGTTCACCACTGGTGCTTTACATCCGAACTTTGCCTTTACTATCGTTCTGGGAGTAACAGAACCAAATAAGCAAGCCCCACGACACTCCCGCCATACGTTTGTAATAGTTCCCGCCGACACTCCAGGATTTAATGTCGTTCGCAATTTACCTATCATGAATCATTTTGCCCTTGAAGGGCACTGCGAAATTGAATTTAATGACGTTCGAGTCGCGAAAGCCAATCGCGTTGGCGAAGAAGGTAAAGGGTTTGCATTAGCTCAAGCTCGTTTGGGACCCGGACGCATTCATCATTGTATGCGCTCAATCGGTCAGTGTGAACGAGCATTGGAGTTGATGTGCCAAAGATTACTCGCTCGTTCAACCTATGGCAAGGGGCTTGATACCTATGCCAATCTACAGGATTGGATTGCAAAAAGTCGGATGGAAATTGATCAAGCTCGGCTACTATGCCATTATGCGTGCTGGCTCATGGATACTCAAGGGAATAAAGTAGCACGCGTATTGATTTCTGAAATTAAAGTCACGGCATCTCGCCTTCAGACGAAAATCCTTGATCGTGCCATGCAGATTTGGGGTGCCACTGGATTAACCAATGATACTCCATTGTCATATCTCTGGACTTGGGGAAGAGCACTGAGGTTTGTTGATGGTCCAGACGAAGTTCACTTGCGTGCCATTGCTCGGGCTGAACTCAAAAAATACATATGATAGTCAGCTGGATTGGTATCTCATTTAAGCTTTAAAAAACGTTGAGTCATGGATAATTTAGACCGGTTTCAACCCCTCTCTCACATTAGAGTCGTTGAGTTTTCGCATATGATCTTTGGTCCTGCATGTGGAATGTTTCTTGGGCTTTTGGGAGCCGAGGTCATTAAAGTTGAGCCACCAACCGGTGATAAAACTCGGCAATTAAAAGGTATGGGTGCATCTTTTTTTCCAACCTTCAACCGTGGCAAAAAATCCTTGTGCNTTGATCAAAATACGCCCGAAGGGAAAGAGGTAATTGAACGATTATTGGCAAGTGCCGACATTTTAGTTGAGAACTTTCGCGATCATTCCTTAGAAAGGATGGGCCTTGATCCAGANAANCTAAAAGAAAAATACCCTCAGCTGATCACAGTGTCATGCAAAGGATTTCTAGATGGGCCGTACAGAGAACGGTCTGCCTTGGATGAAGTCGTCCAAATGATGACCGGCCTTGCCTACATGACAGGGCCTCCTGGCAATCCTCTACGGATTGGATCTTCGGCAAATGATATCATGGGCGGGCTGTTTGGAGCCTTTACAGCCCTTGCCGCACTACAGGAAAGAGGCGCCACAGGAAAAGGGCGCAATGTTAGAGTGGGACTTTTTGAAAATAGCTTATTATTGGTGGCCCAACACATGGTTCAGTATGCCCTGCTTGGTGTGGAGCCTGAACCTATGCCCAATCGATCCTTTACCTGGCCAGTATATGACATTTTTTCCACATCTGATCAGAAGGATATTTTCATTGGAGCAGTTACAGATGGCCAATGGGAAAGTCTTTGCCGCCTGTTGCATCTGGAACACTTACTGGATGATCCCCGGTTAACAACACGCATGGATCAAATCCATGCCCGTAACTGGACTATTCCCCTGTTTAGTAAAACCATCCAACGGTATAGTTTTATTAAATTAGCTACGATATTGGAGCCTGAGGGTATCCCCTTTGCGCCAGTCGCAAAACCATCCGAGATGTATGACCACCCTCAGTCCAAGGGAAGATTGCCTGTTTCGGAACTCCCTGATGGAGACTTAATCAGCATTCCTGGAATGCCTATAGAAGTTGATCATAACAGAGTCGGTGATGATCATACTATTCCTGCACTTGGGTCCTACAACGACGAGCTATTGAAGGAACTCGGTTTGAGTTAAAGTTTAGAATTGAATAAAGAGCAAAAAATGAGCGTAAATCAAAACAAACAAAAAACACTCGAATTGCGTGAACTCGCATTACGTGATGGATTGCAACTCACTCAATCCTTTCCGACAACAGAGGAAAAAATAAAGTTAATCTCGCTTGAGTATTTGGCGGGTGTCAGATATTTTGAAGTTGGTTCTTTTTTACCTGCAAAAACTTTCCCGCAGTTTGCTGATATCGGTCAACTCATAGCGTACGTGGAAACTTTAGAAGGGACACATTCTTCGGCATTAACTCTCAATGTAAGAGCATTGGACGATGCGTTGCAAACTCAAGTTAATGAAGTGGTTATATCGCTTTCGGCCACTGAGGAACACTGCCAGGCCAATATCAAGCGTTCAATCGAATCGGCAATCAATTTGATTAGACTAGCCATCAACAAGCGCAACAATGTGGACGGCAATCCTTTGGTTTCGTGTGCAATTTCTGTGGCATTTGGGTGTTCAATTGCCGGTCATGTGGATCCAGACAATGTCGTCAGGATAGCCGTTCAATGTGCTGAATTTGGGGCGGAGAAAATTGCTGTTGCCGATACGGTTGGTTTTGCTGGTCCAAGTCAAGTGTATGCGTTGTCAAAACGTGTCATCCGTGAAGTTGGCGATATACCTGTCGTGATACATCTCCATGATACTCGTGGAACTGGTATTGCTAACGCTTATGCGGCTCTTGAGGCCGGAGTACGCGTTTTTGATGGGACCTTAGGTGGGTTAGGTGGGTGTCCATTTGCCCCTGGTGCAAGTGGTAATGTTGCGTTTGAAGACCTCGTATACCTTTGCGAGAGATCTGGATTTCCCACTGGCATTGATCTGCCAAAACTCTTTGAAGCACGCCAGTATCTTGCGGAGGTTTTGCCTAGCGAAACTTTAGGCGGCGTAATTGCCCAAGCCTTACCCCCAAAAAATATTGATTGGCAAGCCCAACACTTTCTGGGCTAGATACTGCTCCGTTAAACAGACCTTGTTAAACCGCCATCAAGCCGAATGTTCTGTCCTGTCATATAGGAAGCCCTATCAGAAGCAAGATATTCAATCAGTGCGGAAACTTCGCCTGTATTTCCATACCGGCCCATTGGAATCCTCTCCCGTCTGTCTGCGGTTTCCGGAAGGCTATCGATAAATCCTGGAAGAACATTATTCATCCGTACATTTTTGGCGGCGTATTTATCTGCAAAAAGTTTTGTAAAACTGGCAAGTCCAGCCCTGAACACTCCTGATGTCGGAAACAGTGGGTCGGGCTCAAACACTGCAAAAGTCGAAATATTGATGATGGTTCCACCCCCTTGCTGAATCATTATCGGCGTGACTATTCGTGCGGCACGAATGACGTTTAAAAGGTAATATTCCATCCCTTCATGCCATTCGTCATCACTTATTGATAGAATATCTCCTTTGGGTCCGTGACCCGCTGAGTTAATTACCACATCAATACGACCCCATTGATTAATTGCCATATCAACCAAACGGTGTATATCAACCTGCGATTGATTGGTACCAGTTACACCAATACCCTTTAGGGATTCTGTTAATTCTTTGCCCTTTGCAGTAGACGATAATATACCAATTTTAAACCCACTTGATGCAAGCTGACGCGCCGCATCAGCCCCCATTCCACTTCCACCAGCGATTACCAAGGCCACTTTTTTCAATTCATTTCTCCCATCGTATGTTCATTACATGCTTGCGCTAAAAACGAACTATTTATTCAATTTCTTCCACTCTTAATAGAGTATTAGGGGCAAATCTGCCAGTAGTTTCTGCAAAAATTTAATGACCCCATTGTTACTGAGTTTTCTAAAATCATGCAAAAATTTTCTTACTTTGTGTGAGCAGTTCTATTTGGTTCCTTCCATCAAGTGGAGAAAATGTTCGCTGAACATAGTCATGAAGTCCTATGCTCTCCCGCTTTGAAGAAGGGCTAAGAGTTGTTTAAAGACTACTCGGAAGGATATAGGTTCCACCGGGTCCAGACGTTCACTCCGGGTTTCATTCAGCCCGGTTGAGCGTTCAGTAGGAGAGCGTTCAAGTATTTGGCACCTGTGGGTCTGAGGCGTTGGATACCGGGATGGTTCTGGATCAATCGCGCTGCGCGGCCTGACCCCCGTCTGCATCAGCATCAAAACTACACCAGATGTTGGCCGTTGCTTCAGGCAGAAGCCACTCAACGCTTGGCGTGACACTTAGCTCTTCCCTTTGAAGGGTTGTCCTAGAACGGTTCCATACAACTCGGCACCCTGCGGTGTCCCACAGGAATCACGGGTGATACACACCGTATTCCGCCGCTCATCAGACCCAAGAAGCTGCTAACGGAAACATATTGAGTGATGGTCAAGGTGATAGGTTAGCGATAATCAAGGCCCTGATCTCCGAAATCCCAATGGGACGAGCCGGCACCTCCAAATAAATCGCAGGTTTGGTAATCATTCTAGCAAAGCCCCGCCTCATCATTCATCACCGGAGCGATACATATTGCTGATGGTGGTTACACGCTTTGGGAAGCAAAGATGAATTAGAAAAGTTCTAAAACTTGTCGACAGGAGTGGCTTGCATGCGGTAGTATCTCTGCATTGGGAGAAATACAGCATTGGGGATTCTACCCCGAATTCTATACAATCGATACAAAAGGAGAAGAATGTAAAATTTATATACAATTAGTCCTGACTTTGAGGCCAAAAATTATGGAATTTTTGGCCTCAAAGTCAGGCTTAATGAACGTTAAAGCAACTTTTTCCAGTAATGAGCTTTCTACTACAAATCGCAACTTGAGATTAAGTGACCCCTTTTTACTTCTTTATTTTGGGGTAATTGTAAATCGCTATTGACAGCCGAGCCAAGTTTCGAGTGATGCACGGAATATTTATCAGACCCTGGGACTGGTGTGGAACCGCTGTCCGTTTGCGATTACGTCTGGGCGTCAATCCGGGCCAGGGAAGGATGACAGGCGGTCTTCTGGAGGAGCATGAAGCACACGTACTGGTGCCCGCAAGGTGACCCTGTGTTAAACGGTAACGATGGGAAGGTATCGCCCAATGAGGAGACCATTCAAGTGTCATTGAGGTGGCGGCTGTGTTATGCAACAGGATGTGCGATGGCGAGTGAGATGATTGACCAAGGAGGGGCGTGAAACGCACCAGAGAAGAGAACAAAAAGTCTGAAATAAGTCGCTGGGTGTGAACCAAGAATCGGGNAAAAGTAGTGCCCCTTTTTGAAAGTCAGACCCTNATTTTACGGGAGTTTCAGCGGTTACATGTCTGAACTCAAGANAAACTGAATAATCGCTACTGATTTAATTTATAATCAACAACATTTTTTTTGGATTTGGTCACGCTCAGCTTAAACGGGGTTTCACTGACCCTGACCATCTAGGCACGTGCCATGCCGGTGTTGTAACAACCTTGCCACTGAAGATCAACCCGGTTAGGAATTCTGCCATGTTGGTTGAATATACAAAGGCACACCTATCGCAACACCTCCTCAAGTTATACCTCATGTATGAGGTGGCATTTTATTCGATTAATTCTAAAAACATTGGAACCATCATCATCTACGCAATACTTTGCTGGTTATTGAAATACCCCATTTTGTTCCAATAATTCTTGGTCCTCTGAAGACGTGGCAAATTTTGACCAAAATACAACCTCAAGGCTTGCTGAAGTTTTCCATCGTTAGCATTTCCAATATCTATGTCGGGATAATTGTAGTAGCATCCAGCTGTAGTTGGTTCGGGCTTTTCAGTATCTGGAAATTCTGGAATTCCACCACTCTCCGAATACACAGCCGAATAAAGTTCTCGAATCCATTTCAGGTGGGCTTTTGAAAGCAAACTGTTGTCATCGGAAACAAATTCTGACCAATATGTTTGATACTGCAACTTCGTTACAGCATTCCGTTGTGGAATTGCTGTTTCAGTTGGCAGAACTTTATTAATTGCACCACCATAAGTGTCAATTTGCACTAATGACTTACTCATGTCCACCGGTTCTCCTTCATCTGTAAAGACCTTCTTGGTTAGTCCCTCATACATCGCTTTTACCATAGTGGGTGTGAAGTCTTTCAGCATATATGCTGATTTGTACTTGCCGGATTCATTGGACCCTTCACCATTAAGAGTTTGCAGTGCTTCATAATATGTCAATAATTGAGATACTCCTGAAAAGCCAACAGACTCAAGGGCGTTAAACGGTGTTGGAAAATAATTTGCCGGATGTCCATAGACTGGTCGATTAGGCGGGCCAACTTCCAAGAATCTACCAAGCATGCTTTGCAATTTCTGGAAGTACTCCCTAGAGCGGGCTTCAAAATCAAATTTGGTGTCTCCCACCTCAGAGGACAGCTGCACAACTATTTGAATTTCGCTGGCATCGATATGATTGAGTTTCAGCAATCCGAACATATTTGGGTCGGCGTTTTGAGCAATGTTCGTCCAGACCGTAAGTAAACTTGCTAGTTCATCTTCTTGAAATTGACTTCCTGTACTTGTCTTCCACGGTATCGCCAAAGCCGTAACAAAAGCGTATTCAGGCGCAACGGGTAGGCTGTCAAAGTAATATCTAACAATTAGACCAAAATTACCGGGGCCAGCCCCACGGAGAGCAAAAAATAGATCAGCTTCATTGTCTGTAGAACTTGTATTGACGTGTATAAGTCGCGCTGGCTGGCTTGCATCTGGCTTAACGACGACATCAAAGCCAGTTACCCAATCTATGGTTAGACCATGAAGTCGGGATAGAAGACCATATCCACCTCCCGATATATGTCCACCGGCACCAACTGAATAGCATGACCCAGCCGGTAGCGTGACACCGTGCCGAAAGAGGAGTTCACGATAGGCATGCCAATTCGAGCACCCTGCTTCAATGAAATAGCGCCCATCATCCATTTTTCCGGCACTGTTGAGCGCCGCCATCTCAATAATGGCAGTTGATGTTTCGTTATAAACGAAGTTTTCGTAGCAATGTCGTCCTGAAACCACAGCAGGATTCAATTGACTCGAAATTGCAAGATTGATTGCATTCACGACCTCTTCATCCGTCCTTGGAACATAGACGGTATGTAGATTAGGTGCGTTCCAGCGTCGATTAAAGCCTTGTCTATCGCTTGCAAGTAGTTCATCTCCTACTCTGATAATAGCATCTGTCATTCTTAATATCTCCTTTTAAGTTTGCTGTTCAATTGTTTCTTGACCCCAACGAAGATAACCTTCTGTACCACCGTTTCGTGCCGTTGAGAGGGTCTCGGAAATTTGTTCAAGTATCGTTTGGTCGGTTAATATTTCGTAAAGCACATTGGCTACGATCTCAGCCTGACCGGGTTTGAGATTGCACGGGTCAAGTTGGAAGTAGCCTAGCTCCACCTTGTGATTGCGGACTATGATTGGGATTTTTTGATTGGCCAGAGCGGTCGCTATGTTGGAAGCGTTCACTCCTAGGACATTGGCATCTATCGTGATCTGCAAACGATCAAGCGGGTTACCAGTGGGGTCAGGGACCAAGGTCGCTGTGACCCCATTTATCTCTTCTACCGCCTTGGCCCAAAGATCCAAAGCTGCCTAGCTCCTGCATTCTGATTTCGGCGTGTTCGCGCACCTCCCAGGCTTCCAGTGCAGCGATTGCCCCGGCGATACTTTCTTTCCCGACTTTCATCCCTCTGCCAATACCGGTATTTTGCAAATAGGCGGCCCGCACCAGATCACGTCTTCCGGCAACTATACCGGAAGTCGGACCACCTAGGAATTTATGTCCTGAATAAATGACGATATCGGCACCATCCACAAGAAAACCACGCAAGTCGTATTCCGATGCCGCGTCCACGATAACCGGAATATCTGTCTCATGGGCAATCTCGGCAAAGCGTTTTAGGGGAACCTGTCCATAGTTGACCACATGGTGCGACACGACATAAAGTGCCGATGAAACCTCTGGTACCATCGCGGCCCGAAGCGAATAGTCCGTGCAAAGTGTTGACTGACCAACAGGAAGAACTTTAGCACCGGTAATTTCAACCGATTGAGATAAAGGAGCACCATAGTGGCAAAGATGACCCAACTGAACAGCCACTCTTGATTTGAAACCCGGTTCACGAGGCAAAGCTTCAACCCGTCCTGGATTGTTACCGGTCATACAACCCGCAACGGCAAGGCTGATACCCGCTGATGCGGATGCGGTCATGAACCCGGCATCTGCACCGGTAAGCCTTCCGATCACCTCGCTGGCGCGTGATTGTAATTCATGCATGTTGACGAAATGACCCATAATCGCGGCAGTGGCTTCGCTGACGTTCTGAGATGCAATCGAAGCCCCAAGGCTGGTCATTGTGCCCGACACATTAATGACAGGAGAAAGGCCAAGAGGTGGCGTATCAGTCACTGCAATTCTCCAGAGCAAAAATGCCTTCAATTTCTACGGTTATCTGGTTAGGCAACGACCCCACCCCAAAGGAAGAACGCGCATGAACGCCCTCGGGACCGAAAACCTGGGTAAGAAGGGTGGAGGCCCCATCAATTACGTAGGGGTGTTCTTCAAATTCCGGAGTGGCGTTCACAAGACCTAGGAGTTTAATCGCGCCCCTGACCACATCAAGCGTTCCGAATTGTGCTTTGAGAGCGGCAAGCATATTGATCATGACCAATCTGGCATGTTCACGAGCTTCCTCTACATCAACATCCCGTCCGACTTTGCCGCGCAGAAATGTCCCATCTTCCATGACCGATCCTTGCCCTGAGACATAGGCCAAATCCCCATGTACTCGAACATTGCAGAATGCACCCACTGGCGTTTGTGGCCTGTCGGGAATTATGATCCCGAGCCTAGTAAGCCTGGCTTCCGGGTTTAGGTTATCATTTTTAAGCATCAAACTTCCTGCAATAGACGTAATGGTTAGTACTTGCACGACGAGGTGCAGGTATATCAACAGCGCAAAGACTGTCGCTTATCGGGCAACGGGTGCGAAACACACATCCGCTCGGTGGGTCCAGCGGACTAGGAATATCACCAGTCAGAATAGTACGATCACGCACCGCTGCTGGATCAGGCAATGGCACAGCAGAAAGCAAGGCCTGTGTATATGGGTGGCCGGGATAGGAGTGGAGCAGCCGGGAAGGGCCAACTTCAGCTATCCGTCCCAGATACATGACAACTATCTGGTCGCAGATGTATTCGACAACCGACAGATCATGGGCGATAAATAGCATTGTCAGATTCCGACGTTCNCGCAATTCAAGCAGAAGATTCAGAACTTGTGCCTGAATGGAGACGTCAAGCGCCGAGACACTTTCATCCGCCACGATAAAATCAGGCTCCAGTGCCAGAGCACGGGCGATGCCGATACGTTGCCGCTGGCCGCCCGAAAACTCATGTGAATAACGAAACATGGCATCCGGTGAGAGACCAACCTCTTCAAGCAGGGCAGCAACCTTTTCTTTTCTTTCTGCAGATGAACCGATGCCATGGGCTCTGAGCCCCTCGGCGATAATCGACCCCACTTTCATGCGAGGGTTCAATGATGCCACAGGATCCTGAAAAATGATTTGTATCCGCTTGCGCATAGCGCGCATTGACTTGGCATCAAGAGTGTTCAGGTCAGTGCCGTCAAAGATCGTCTGCCCTTCGCTGGGTTCAATCAATCTCAATAGAGCCCGACCGAGCGTTGTCTTGCCCGATCCGCTTTCCCCGACAAGCCCGGTGATGGATCCCCGCGCAATATCAAAGCTGACATTGCTGACCGCATGAACTATGCCGCTTTGGGTGTTGAACCACTTCGACAGATTACGAATCTGCAAAAGAGCTTCGCTGCTAGACAAATCAGACATAAGTCCTACCAACAGGGTTGATGCATGCGACGCGGTGATGGCCACCGATATCGCGAAGGGGGATCGGTGTTGAACAATCATCCTGAACATGAGAACATCGTGGGGCAAAGGCACACCCGATTGGCATGGCATGTAATGGCGGGACAACACCTGGTATCGGAATCAGACGCTCATTCTTCGGCCGACCTGGGCTTGGAATCGAAGCTAGGAGCCCAGATGTGTATGGATGTTTTGTGGTCGAAAAAAGCGTGTGAACATCAGCTTGTTCAACGATTGAACCCGCATATATGACCGCCACGTCATCAGCCATTTCTGCCACAACGCCCATGTCGTGTGTAATGAACAGGATTGACATACCCAACTCTTTTTTCAGTCGTCTCATGAGATCAAGAATTTGTGCTTGAATGGTTACATCAAGCGCCGTTGTTGGTTCGTCGGCGATTAAAAGTGCCGGGTTGCACACCAGTGCCATAGCGATCATGACACGTTGCCGCATGCCACCAGACAATTCGTGGGGATACGTATCCAAACGGGACGCAGCTGCGGGGATCTCAACGAGTTCCAGCATCTCGAGCACACGTTTTCTTCTTTCTGCAGCGTTCAGACCGGTATGCAGAATCAGCATTTCACCAATTTGTTCACCAATCGAAAAAAGTGGATTGAGTGATGACATAGGCTCCTGAAAGATCATGGCGATCTCTGCCCCGCGCAATTTGCGTAATATATCCTCCCCGGCATTATTTATCCGCGTCACTGCTCCGCGGCCATGGTAGGTGATTGAACCACCAGATATTGATCCATTCGGAGGCAAAAGCCCCATAATTGCCAATGAAGCCACCGATTTTCCCGAACCGCTTTCTCCGACAAGCGCGAGTGTTTTCCCCTTCATGAGGGAAAAGCTCACAT
>JGI24795J26692_1001554_pt1 | contig 11635 bp, 8 predicted proteins | sample PinacodermBB_FD_26692 | JGI IMG/M metagenome (IMG submission 26692)
ATAATACATGAAGCCGTAGTCCGGATGCAGCACCGGGCCGGCCAGGCTGGCCGAGCCGCAGCCCGCCAGCTCCGCCGCCAGCGACATGCTGAGGAAGGGCTGCCGCCCCTTGTCCAGCGCCTGGGGGACGTTGAGGGCGTAATAGCCGTAGGTGCGCTCGATATGGGTCGCGACCCGGTTGCCGAGCGCGGAGATGCGGTCGGTCGTCGAACTCACCTCCATATGCTCGTATTTCGGGCTCTGCCAGTCGGCCGCGCGCGGCTGGGCGCCGCCCATCACGACGACGGATTTGGCGCCGGGCAGATAGTCGGTGGGGCGCTTGCCCTCCGGCGCGGCGGTGAAGGCCTCTGCGTCGGCCACGCCCATGACCAGGGCGCCGCTCCGCAGCGCGAAGGCGCGCAGGTCTTCCTTGATGTTGCCGGCGGCGCCGGCGGCGGGCCGGTCGTCTGCCATCGCGCTACTTCAGCTTGCGTTCCCTGCGCCCGATCGGGCACACGCGCATGCACTCGAAACACTGGGCGACGCTTTCCTTGTAGAAGCTGACCGCGCCGCAGGACCGGGCGAAGAAATCCGAGTGGACCATCATGCGCCGCTTGTCCCCGTCCTCCTCCTCGACGATCTGGTCGAGCGCCTTCTGGAAGCTGGAAATGCCGAAATTCATCGAGCGCGAAACGCAGCGTTCCCGGTCGTAAAAGACGCTCTCGATCTTGCCGTCCTCGTCGATCGATCCGTCGAGGCAGCCGCCGTCGTCCGCCGGGCAGGCCGCCATGCAGGGCGTCTTGCCGATATGGCGGTAGGTCTGCACGCACATCGGCGCCGGGCACACCCCCTGTTCGAGCATGTCGTCGTAGTCGAGCTCCAGCGTCGTCAGGCAGGCCGAGTAGTAGAGCAGCCCGTATTGCGGATTGAGGATGATGTTGGCGGCGAAAGAGCGGGTGCCGCAGCCGGCCAGCACGGCGGCCAGCATCATTGACATGCGCGGCTGGTAGCCGGCGGTCGGCAGGGCCGGGCCCTGCAGGGCGTAGTAGCCGAGCTTCCGTTCGATATGGTCGGCCACGACATGGATCGCCCGGTCGTTGGCGAAGTCGTAGCCGTTGACCTCCATGATCCTGTGGTCGGGCGATTGCCAGGCCCCCGCGTTCGGACCGCGCACGCCGACGACGATGACCGATTTTGCGCCCGGCAGAATGTCGTAGGGGCGATACCCCTCCGGCACATACTCCTCCCAGCGCTCGACCGGCGCGATGCCGACCACGTCGCCGCCGGCCTTGAGCGCGAGCGCCTTGATATCGGCGGTCCACCGGGTCCGTTCCGGCATCGGCGGCGCGGTCTCGCGCCCGTCCGAATGGGTTGCGCTACTGGTCGGCATGGTTCTCCTTGGATCGGGCCGGCGTCAATTCGAGGTTGCCCTACACGTTAGAGAATTGCCGGTCCCGGTCAACACGGTCGGCCGCCGGGCGGGGATTGGGCCGGAACCGGCGGCGGCAGGCAATGGCCGATAGACCTGCTGCGCCGGTTGCGCCAGACTGTCGCCGAACGGGAGCAGGCGGGACGGCGTCGGGAGCCGCGACCGGACCCGATGGCGAGGAATGGCCCAAAAAATGTCCGACCCCTTTCAGTTGCCGGCGTCGCGCGACGACATCCGGGCGATCCAGAGCCGGCGCAAGCGCGCGGCGTTCGGGCGGGCGCGGCAGGCCAAATGGTACCGGGACAAGCTGGACGGCATCGACCCGGACCGCCTGGACGAGCCGGAGGAATGGGCGAAGATCCCGATCCTGGACAAGGATATCCTGCGCCAGTGGTCCCACCGGGAGTTCATGGACCGGCTCTGCATCGTCGACAACACCGATATCGCCGAGTACTGGCGCTCGGGCGGCTCGACCGGCAAGCCGGTGTTCTACCCGCGCACCTTCGCCGATGTGGACTATGGCATGCTGTCGTGGCGCCGGGCCTGGGGCGTGACGCAGACGCCGCCGGGCGAACTGGCGCATATCTGCTTTCCCATCGGCGTCCATCCGGCCGGGCAGGTCTGGGCGCGCGGCGCCCACGGCGCGGGCGTCGGCGTGCTCTGGGCCGGCGCCGGCAACGCGATGCCGACCCGGGTGCAGCTCGAACTGATCGCCAATATCCGGCCGACCGTGCTGGTCGGCATGCCGAGCTTCGCGCTGCACATGGCGAACATCGCCGATGCAGAGGGCATCGACCTGCGGGCGAGCACCATTTCCCGGATCATCACGGCGGCGGAAGCATTGTCGGACGCCAAGCGCGAGAAGCTCAGCCGCGACTGGGGCGCCGAGGTCTTCGACGTCTTCGGCATGTCCGAGGCCGGCCTGATGGGCGGCGAGGGCCACGCCCATGACGGCATCCACATCTGGACCGACATGTATTTCATCGAAACGGTGGACGAGCGGACCCTGGAGCCGCTGAACGACGAGCGGCCGGGCATGCTGCTGGTCACGCCGCTGGTGACCGGCCACGCCACGCCGTTTCTGCGCTGGAATTCGGGCGACATCGTCTCGCTGCACGACGGCGGCGCGACGGGCCACCGCTATGCCGAGCTGTTCCCGATGATCCGCCACGCCCACCGCACCGCCGGCTTCTTCAAGGTGCGCGGCATCAACGTCAACCACACGGATTTCGAGGATTTCATCTTCGCCGATCCGAAGGTGAACGACTTTCAGGTCGTGCTGAAGACCGCGGATTCGGGGCTGGAGGACGTCCTGCTGCGCCTGGAGCTGAAACGCGGCTCCGATGCCGCGGAGGCCGTGGAAGGGCTCCGGAACGAAATCCGCCAGGCCTTCGAACTGGCGGTCGCGACCGAAGTGCTGCCCAGCGGCGAACTGGGCAAGGATTTCGAAAAATTCATGAAGGCCCCCCGCTTCGTCGACCGGCGGGTGTAGGGGAGGGTTCAACTTTTCTTTATAATCGACGCGCAAGTGAATCTAAACCCACCAATCAAACAAATAGAACTACTACGCGCGCTGGGCATAGGCTATAGCATTGGTTATCAATTCAACACGCCTACCAACAGCAGCAGTTTGGCTCCAAATTGATACAACCACTGCTTATGCTAAGCAAAATACTATCCTAACCCATTCTACCTAAAAAAATCATTAGTTGGTCTGCACTTAAACTTGGCTGTCCTTGTCTGCCGAGGTAAGCAGAAAAACGCTGAATTAGGTTTGGAATAAACTGTGGGGTAATACTAGCTATCCTCGAATCCAAAAGAACATCCTTTTCAACTTTAGGGACTGATCTCACAGTTTTAAACTCGACCATCCAAGGCCCATCCTCACCACATGGGGGCAGAAAATGCTCACTTATTGAAACATTCTGATTTGCAAATTTCGATGCATTTTTCTTTGCAACGTTAGCCTCAATGCCTTTGCATTTCGCAAGTAGGAAAAAATCAGGATAGTCGTTTGCGATATTGCACTGTGGAGTTACAATTACATAAATCGCGTCATCATACCGTACGATATCACCTGTGTGCAAACGGTCCTCTCGCAAAGGCGGTCGAAAATACACCTCATGCAAATGATGACCTGGTGCATCGTAAAGCGGTAAAATTAATTGCTCACCTAAATGCGCAACGATTTGCCGATAAACTATTTTCAAAAGGTGATTATCGCCTTCCAAATACTCCTCGGACTCTTTCCAGTGCGGCAATATCGATCTTTGAAAAATAAGTGCAGTTTCTTCCATAAGTCTTCGTCGAAACGCTTGCATCGCTCGAAACAAAGGTGCGTGGCTTTCAAACCAAGAAAATATCTCTGGATATTCTCCACCAATCTTTTCGAATGTTTTAACGTTGTATTCTTGTACTTCGTTAGAAATTTCGGCCGTGTAGCCGCTGTGAACTACGACTGGCACAGCCCTCTCTGCCAAAAACATTTTCAAAAACTCATTTCCAACATGCGACCTACTTTCCTCGTCTTTTCCAGAGGGTATTCTAAGATCTAAGATAGCGCAATCAACAATATTTCTTTCTAAAAATTCAACAGCCTCGCCTCTCGTTGTTGCCACTAAGAGTTCATACTCTAGTAAAGATTCAACACACTGATTTACCTCGTCAAGCTCCCGCCGACATCTTTCCTTCTCCTCTAGATCATCTTCAACCAAGAGCACTCTACATTTCAACTTAGCCATTTCTTTAGTCTCCATAAGGAACCCAGATCTGAAAAGTCGCTCCTACCTCACAATCGACTAAGGTAATTGTACCATTTGATCGAACTAAAGCCTCTTGCGCAATGCTCAAACCAAGGCCCGTTCCTGAAGCTTTCAAGCTAAACCCAACATCAAAAATGATTTTTTTAAATTCTTCAGGAATACCTCGCCCATTATCAGAAATATCAATTGTACAGCCTTTGGTGTTAGTCGAAAGCCGAAACGATAACTTGGGTTTAATCATTTGATGATGATCGAGCCAAAAAAGAGCATTGTCGACAATATTTGCAATAGCGGTGGACAAATCCTCCTTAAAGCCAAGTATATCCCTTACATCCAAATCAGCTTTGTGACTCGTTTCAACACCACCCGCCTTAATTCTACGATCATATAGGAGCAATGTACTCGAAACTATTTCATTTGGATTATAATACACAGGTACTCCTCTTTTCCCTCCTGCCAAAGGCGACAATGCGCGTAACAAATCGCGTAATTTTTCCGCACTTACCCTCATTCCACGTAAGATCTTAACACCTTCTTGACGTCTTCTTTCTGATTCCTCATTGATCTCAAACAGTGTGCTCCACCATCGACTTAATCGCGATGTCTCGTCATATAGGAATGCTATTGGCGCGCGTCCTTCGTGCATAACTTCGCCCAAAATTAGGCCCAAGGTGACTTTGGTCTCTAGCACGGCCTGTTTTTCTTCCAGCTCTTTCAAATAACCGTGAAGTTTCTTCGACTCTTGTGCCACCGTTTCTCTAGCCTTTTCCCTCTTATCTTTCGGGAGTGATGAAGTAACTCCATCGGCCCATTTCATTTCGGCGCTTGTGTGGGCCTTTTTGAATATATCGGGTTCCCTTTTTCCAATTCCGGTTCCTTCTCTGAAGTCTCTACGGATTGGTTCAACTTTCTGTGATAAAATTTCCTCAATTAAACGGCGTAGTCTACGGAAACTACCATTTTCCTCAAATCCTTCTCTACTGCTCCTCTCTACGAGCCCAGAATCCTGCTCGTCGTCAATCACTACAATACCGGAGACCTGATTGTGGCCGATACGCATAGAAGGATTCTGAACACGACGTTTGTCGAGAGTTAGCCAGTCGTGATCACTATCTCCATAGGGCCGGATCCGAAATTTATCCCGATATATTGCAATTCCGGAAACTTGATCAAGAATTTCTCTCGCTTTCGTAGCGCCCAATTTACCCATTCCCGCTCTTGACATACTTCTTTGTATAGCCGCAGATTCCCGATCAAATATAAACAATTGTACCAATACGAGGCCACATGGCCTTTCAGCTTCAGCAAGCGGGACAGAAAGATATATTTCCCTTGGCTCCAATTCACCTCTATGTATTGTGATTTTTCCAGAGAAATCACCGTCTGCCGTAAACATCCCGGAGACTTCGTAGTCGCAAGAATTCAAAAGCGGAAAAGGTTGTATACGATGTAAGTCTATGTTTTTCTTGCGTTGAGATAATGGGCCATTTACAATCTCTGATCCGTTAAACCCAGTATTTTCCTTAGTGCAATCCGAAAGATCGAGATAAATTTTAAAATCAGTGCGATCCGCTTGATCTAAAGGTGAAACAAGGCGCCGCATTTCTGTGTGCAACGCGTTTAAACGGATTTGTGTCCAGTCTTCTCGGAATCCCGAAATAGTGAGGCGAGTTCCGGTGAAGTTATGTGGTTCTGGCAATTCATATTTGAATTTTACATCCGATAAATATCTTACGTTGTCAAAAACATTCCAATCGATGTATGGAATTTTTGTTGTTTGAAATTGAGATGGACATCCACTGATTAATGCAGTGCTTTCGAGGTCTAGGTAACGTCCGAGGCGTGCTGTTGCAAATCGGCCAATTCCCTTTGAGCCAAGCAGTGTTCTTCCGTCTGGACTTTGTCGACGTTCGATCTTGTCTGTAGTAGCTGGCTCCATCCACCTGACTTCGATGTCTTCTAGAGTCATCCCGTGACCATCATCCTCTACAATAATGGTTCCGTGTCCTTCGTCCAACGGAGGTATTATAGTTACCCGGACAAAACTACTATCCGCATCGTGGCTATTCTTAATCAACTCAATGACCGCCGTTTCAGGGCCGCTAATCAGCCTATCCCCAATGGTACGAATAAGCCTTGCTCTAGGATTGAAAGTAAGTTCTTGTTTTCCTTTTTCTTCTAAAGTCATAGGTTTGCCCTTTTTGGTCGATCAATTTTTATGTAAAGCAAATAAATTAAGTTAAAAAAGTTTTCTTGACTTGGACACATTTCTTCAATGTTGTAAAGTTAGTCAGGGTGATGCGGTTGAGGGATCCTGGTGCCGCGTCGTGGAATAGTGTCGTGGATAGTGCAGTTTCGAATAAGGAGGGGGGCGAGAGAACTACGGTGTAGAGCATTGCCTGGTGTTGTGCTGAGATTGATCTGTCGTTGCCGGATAGTTTGTACTTCGACATTTTTTCACCGAAGGTCAAGAAGAAGGGATAGGAATTGTCGAACATCATCAAGAACATAAAATCATCATCTTCTCAACCTATATTGTGGTCGACTGTTGAGGTGGTATTTCGGCAACGGGGCGTTCTCACGCCGCCTGCGCCCGTTTCGCCTCGAACCAGCCGGGATAGGCGAACAGGGCGGACGATCCGCCGGTGTGCAGGAACACCACCCGCTCGCCGGAGCGGAACGCGCCTTCGCGGATCATGCCGAGCAGCCCGGCGAAGGTCTTCCCGGTATAGACCGGGTCGAGCAGGATGCCTTCCAGCTCCGCCATCGTCCGGACGGCCTCGACCGTGGATTCCGCCGGGACGCCGTAGCCGGGGCCGACGAACCGGTCGTCGACCCGGATGACGGCAGCGTCGACCGTGCCGGGCAGGCCGATATGCGCTGCGGTCTCGCGCGCCAGCCCCAACACCCTCGCTTCCTGCGGCGCGGATTCGGCGCGCACGCTGACGCCGTAGACCGGGATTCGCGATCCGGCGCCCAGCAGGCCGGTCACCATGCCGGCGTGGGTGCCGGCGCTACCGCTGGCGAGCACGATGGCGTCGACGCCCAATCCCATGGCGTCCGTCTGCTCGACCAGTTCGGCTGCCGCGTTGGCATAGCCCGTTGCGCCGATCGCGTTCGATCCGCCGCCCGGAATGGCATAGACCCGGTCCGCGCCGCCGGGCAAGCCCGCGACCAGTTCGGCGAGCGCGGCCTCCATGTCGTCGCGCGGCGGGCAGCGGTGGACGACGGCGCCGCACAGCCGGTCGAGCAGCACGTTGCCGTTTTCGGCGTAGTCCCGGTCGGTGAAGCCGGTCCGGTTTTCCAGCAGGACGTGGCATTCCAGGCCGAGGCGCGCTGCGGCGGCGGCGGTCTGGCGGGCGTGGTTGGACTGGGTCGCGCCCTGGGTCGCGACCGCTTCGGCGCCGCATTCCAGCGCCGCGCCCATCAGGTATTCCAGCTTGCGCGCCTTGTTGCCGCCGGTCGCCAGCCCCGTGCAGTCGTCGCGCTTGATCCAGATGTCCGGCCCGCCTCCTGGCCCGGCAAGCGCCGCGCTCAGCCGTTCGAGCGGTTCCAGCGGCGTCGGCAGATGGGCGAGCCGAACCCGCGGCAGGCGTTCGAGATTCATGATGTTTGTCCGTTCCTGTGTCGCGACGCGGAAAGTAGCGCATTCCGGTTCGACCGTACCCGCGTCAAACCCCCCGCACCTTCGGCAGCATCAGGAACTCCCAGGGGGAGGGGAAATCGCCGACCGGGACTTCGATGACCGTCGGGCCGCTGCCCTTGAACGCCTCGCGCAGGCGGAGGCGGAGATCGTCCGGCGTCTCCGCCCGCAGCCCCCGCGCGCCGAAGCTTTCGGCGAGGCGCACGAAGTCCGGGCTGGTCAGGTCGGAGGCGATCGGCCGGTTGTCGTAATTCTCGATCTGGAACCGTCTGACGTTGCCGTAGGCGTTGTCGTTGAACACGATGGCGGTCAGCGGAATCGCGTGGTGTACGGCGGTCGCCAGTTCGGTGATGCCGAACAGCGCGCCGCCGTCGCCGGCAATCGCGACGACCGGCACGTCGGGGCGGGCATGGGCAGCGCCGAGCGCCGACGGGATGCCCCAGCCCAGCGTGCCCTGGTAGGCCGAGGTCAGATGGGTGCGCGGCCGGTAGCTCGGGAAGGCCAGGCGCGCGACGTAGCCGACCTGGGTCAGCTCATCGACGAAGATGCCGTCACGCGGCAACTCCGCCCGGATGGCGTCCAGCCAGGCCATCTGCGGGGCGAGCCTGTCGCGGTAGGCTTTCGCGAAGCGCGCCTTTTCCGCAGCGACCCGGTCGCGCCAGTCGCCGCGGTTCGCCTCCCGGCCTTCCAGCGCCGCGACCAGCAGAGGGACGGCATCGCGCACATCGCCGTGAATCGCGACATCGGGCGCGCGGACACGGCCGAGCTCCTCATCGTCGATATCGATATGGATCACCTTCATCGCGTCGTCGGCGCCCCAGAGCATCTGCTGGTTGAGCCGCGTCCCGATACCGAGCACGACATCGCAGGCCGGCCACAGCGCATGTCCGACCGGCGCACCGGCGCTCAATTCGTGCTCGCTCGAAACGACGCCCCGGCCGGTCCTGTAGGCGATGACCGGGGCGGACAGCATTTCCGCCAGCCGCGTCACGGCCTCGCTGCTTTCCAGCGCGCCGCTGCCCACCACGATGAGCGGACGCTCCGCGGATCCGAGCAGGCCGGCGGCCCGTTCGACCGCTTCCGCGTCGATCTCCGGCGGCGTTTCCGCAGCGGTGGCCAGATCGGCAGGAGCGCCGGCCACCGGCGATTTCCAGACATTGACCGGTACTTCGACCCCGACCGGCCGGCGCCGGCCCGACTGGAGGGCCGCGAAGGCGGATTGCAGCAGGGCGTGGGCGCCGTCGCCGCCGATAACCGTAGCGGCCTGCTTTGTCAGGCTTTGCAGCGTTCCCAGCTGGTCCGGAAGTTCGTGCAGCAGGCCGAAGCCCTTGCCGATGGCGCGCGACGGAATCTGGCCGATGAGCGCCAGCACCGGCGCATTGGTTGCATAGGCCGTGGCGAGCGCGGCGCCGGTATTCAGGAATCCCGGCCCCGGCACGACCGCGAAGGCCTGGGGCCGGCCGGTCGCCAGTGCGGCGCCGACCGCCATATAGGCTGCGCCCTGCTCGTGCCGCGTCTGGATGGGCGTAAGCCGATTCTGCTTGTCGTACAGGGCATCGAAAAAGTCGTCGTTCTGGACGCCGGGAAGGCAATAGAGATTGTCGATCCCGTTTCGGATCAGCGTTTCGACGACGAGTTCGGCGACTGTTTCGGGCATGGCTTCGGCCTCGGGCAGCGGGGGCGCGCGATGATACCCTTGCGCGTGCCGCTGGCAACCGGCCCCGCCGGCCGGCCGGGAGCCGCTGCGCTCTCGTACGCGGCCCGGCGATAACCTATGCTGGCCGACCCGACCGACCGATCGAAAGGCGCAAGCGATGGATGGCAGTGTCGCAGACAGCGGGCTGCAGGTCGTCCGGCTGCGGCCCAATATCGGCGCGGAGATCCGTGGCGCCGACCTGGCCGCCGGGATTACGGCGGCGCAGGCGGCGGCGGTCCGGGACGCGCTGAATGCGCATGAGGTCGTGATCCTGCGCGATCAGCAGATTACCGCCGAGCAGCAAATGGCCTTCGCCCGGCATTTCGGCGAACTCTCGATCCATCCCTTCTCGCCCAACCTGCCGGACAAGCCGGAGTTGATCGTGCTCGACAATTCGGCCGACAACCCGCCGTTCTCGACCGATGTCTGGCACACCGACGAATCCTTCCGCAAGGCGCCGCCGATGGCGACGATCCTGTGCGCCAAGGTCTTGCCCCCGCTGGGCGGCGACACCCTGTTCGCCAGCATGACCAGCGCCTTCGAAGGCCTGAGCGACCGGATGCAGGGTCTGATTTCCGGCCTCGAGGCGATTCACGATTTCAAGCCGTTCCGCGCCCTGTTTCCGGACACGCCCGAAGGCCGCGAGGCCCTGCTCGACCTGGAAAACGACTGGCCGAAAATCGCCCATCCGATCGTGCGAATCCATCCCGAAACGAAGCGGAAAGTGCTGTTCGTCAATCCGCAGTTCACCATTGCGATCAAGGGGATGAAGGAAGAGGAAAGCCGGACGATCCTCGACTTCCTGTTCCGCCAGGCGCGGGTTCCGGAATACCAGTTCCGGCTCGAATGGGCGCTCGGCACCGTCGCCTTCTGGGACAACCGCTCGGTCCAGCATTACGCGACCCACGACTATCTGCCGCACCGGCGGACGATGGAACGGGTGACGCTGAAGGGCGATCCGGTCTTCGGCCCGGTCTTCGGCCCGGTCGACGAAGCCGTCCGGACGGCGGAGCGGTCGGCCGACCCGGCGCGCGACGACGGCGGGGTCGTCCGCCAGTTTGCGCGGAGGAAATCCTGACCGGGCCGGACACCAGGGGTGCCGATGCCGGCAACGGCGACGATTCCGATACAACGCATCCGGCGATCCGCATTGTCGGCAATCGGCGGCCCTGTCCGACGGCATGATCGCAACAACGGCCCGGCAGACCGGGCGCGGCGCGCGCGCCGGCAGTTCTGGAAGCAAATTGATTAATTGATTTAATGTATGTCTAATATTTGAAAAGGAAAACTACCTCTTATAAAGAAATTGCATGATCTTGCTGAATTCCTATCAAGATTAAGTATTTCCTTGTTTTTCATACACCAAATAGTGTTACGGAGCTCACTCGGGTAATTCTTACCGCCTCTTCAAGAATTGCAATATTCGACATTGCTAGGAATGGCGCATCACCTCCGAATCTGTCCGTTCACAGCCGCCTGTTGCGGCACCGCTTCGCTCTCCGCCGTCTGACGCTTCGGCGCCGAACGAGAGCCGTCCGCATATGGCAATTGCATTCCCGCGGAGGCGGTCAGCACGCCTCCTGCGGTGTCGACTCTCCGCCGCCGTCGCGATCCTGTTCGCAGCGCTCCAGTGCCTCGCCGTGACGCCGCCGGCCCGGGCGCAGACCTCTTGGGACGGTACGGTCGAGGTCTCGCTGGACGGCGTGAATCCGACCTCGGGATCGTCCGTCGCGCTGAATTTCAACGGCGGGAACAGTGTCACCTACTGGATCAGGCTCTCGAAGCAGCCGGACAAGCAACCGTCCGACCAGAAATGGTGGGTCAGGATCCATGTCGACGGCGGGGTGCGCGCCGAAGGCAATTACAAGGGTTTCAGCTGGGTGCCCTCGGTCGGCCGGGAATTCGACCGGAACTCCGTCAACGACGATAATCCGACACCCTGGCGGGGAGTCGTAATCAGGAAACGGGAAAACATCGACATAGATGGGGACGGCGATGTCGATGCGGACGATGAAAGGGCCCGCCCCACATCGCTGACTTTCAGTCACGAGGTGTGGGATCACAACGCCGATTGCCCGATCCACAATGTCGGGGTGGTGACGGTCTATCCGGGCAGTGGCAACAAC
>JGI24795J26692_1001570_pt1 | contig 11583 bp, 8 predicted proteins | sample PinacodermBB_FD_26692 | JGI IMG/M metagenome (IMG submission 26692)
ATTCCTCTCGAGACCGCCCTCTGTGTAGATCCTCTCGATCCACCGGCCGAGCTTCATCTCAGCGACATCTCGCGGGGCCGGCAGGCCGGCGGTCGCGCACATGGCGCGGTCGCGTTCAGTGTCATTCGGTGCCACCGGCCTCGATGCTGGCTGCGGCCGCGCGACGGAAGTCGGCTCGGCAGCGCAGGCAGGCGAGCAGGTGTTCCAGGGCCGGCAGGATCGGCAGTTGCCGGACCAGTTGAACGGCGCAGTCCGGACAGCCCGTCCAGCCGCTCGCGTCCGGGCGCTCAGCGGTACCGCGCGCGCTCGACTACCGGGTTGTTCACGGGATCAGAACGGAGCGTCGGGCTCATGCCCGGCAGCGTAGCGCAGCCCTTGAGGCCTCCGGGGGACGTTGTTTAGTAAACACCGGACCAGAACGGGGCCGGCAAGTTAGAGTCCGCGCGGCGCGGAACCGTTGAACTGGCCGCGCCGCGGGCGGTCCGGACGCGGGGCATTGGGGGTTGACTTGTGGCCGGGCCGCCCTATCAGGTCGATCCGCTTCCAGCCTCGGCGCTGAGCCCGTTCAAGCTCCTGCCGCCACTCCTGCAGGACTGTGCGGTCCGTTCCGGCTCAGCGGAAGAAGGACCCGATCCACTCGCTCAGCAACAGCACCGTCACCGCGCCGCCCGCGCCGCCGACGAAGCTGATCGTCAGCAGTACCCGCCAGGCGCGGTTCAGCGCCGTGTGCATCTGCCTGGCGGTCGCGGCAAGGGCCTCGATCTCGTTGCGCAGCTCGTGCGCGGCCTCGGGCATCCCGTCGAACAATCACCTTCAACAAGGGCTTGCAGGAATAGCGTGGCGTCCTCCGCGACGAGCTCATGACTGCGGCCCTCATCGATCGCCTTCTACACCACTGGCACATCGTCAACCTCCGGGGATGAGGGCGCCTAGGACACTCCTTCGCCCATCCGCGTCACCAGCAAGGTGGCTCGTCATCAGCCCTTGTCCTCGGCCCGAGGAAGGTGCCGGTTCGCGGTCGCTCTGTTCCTTACCGCCGCCACAAGAGCTCTGCCGCGCCCTGCGGGCCGAGAACACAGCTACGACCAGCCCCAAACAAGTCGGACGTTCTTAGTCGGAAGAACTGTGCGCTTCTCGGTGGCCATGAGTACTCAAGCGCCGCACCGCCACGCGATTGCCTCTGAGCGAACGGTGCCCGGGAGACGGTCCGAACCGAGTCTACGCACGGCCGTCCCGGAACTCCGTCGTGGCGAAAGGCCTTCCGATCATGAGCCCTGGGTCGTGGAAGTCAACGTTCAACCACGAAGACCACCGGCGATCGCAGCAGGCGCCGAGAATAGTAGCCCGTATCGTTCACACGCGCTCCACGTCGGGCGACATCCCATAGCTTTGGTCAACACTCATAGAACACTACAGAACAAAGAAAGAAATGAGAACGTACTCGACGGCCGACATGGAGCGGCCCAGCCGTAGCGCGTCCGGTGCCAGAGACACATCGCTCACTTCCACGCGTGGAGACTTACTGCTGCGGCAGCGACCTCCATGCCACACGCGGTTCGCAAGTCCCGCCGTCGCTCGGCTAGCGATGCGGGGAAGCGAAGACCTTGTAGGAGCCCCGCGGCGCACGACCTCGGTCGCTCCACGCGACTAGGCTTCGAGACGAAAGGGTCTGTCAGTCAGGTAGTTCTGGGCCGATCACTCGGACCGGGCCCGGCGTTCTCGCGCTGCTTCGCAGCGATGAACGCCTCGATCTCGTCGACCGGCCAGCGCTTCGACCGTGGACCGAGACTAACGGGTTGCGGGATTAGCCCTTCCCGTTGCCAGCGATACAAGGTGGCCTCTGAGATTTGTAGAATCTCCATTACTTCGTTTCGTCGCAGGAGTCGCTTTTCCATAGTGCAGATAGTTATACACCAAGACTGCGGCCTACGCATAACCGCACGAAGAGAATTCGTGACGTGGGCTCACAGGCCTGGTCTGCGGCTGCGTGATGCCGGTTTTCTCGGTTCGGGGTTCGGGCCGCCGCAAAGGGCTGTGGGGCATGCTCCAGTGCCCTCCGACCGACCGCACAGGTTTCCCACCCATGCGCGAATGCCCGCTCCTCCCGCTTCTGTTCGATCACGACCCTGTCCAACACACGCCGCGCTCTGCTGGTCGAGGGTGACACTCGACAGCAGCTTCGGCGAGGGCGCCCACAGACCGCCAACCGCCTCCGCTGCATTCTTCTTCGGCGTGGGCCTGGCGCTCGTGGACAAGAGGGAGCCGGATCGGGCTAGTCAAAGGTTGCGATCTGGCCGAACCGGACGAGCCACGATGTCGGACGGTTCTCCGCTCCGACGAGGGCAGCAAGTGGAAGGCCACCCGGAGCTCCGGCCTCAACGACCTGCTCGTACTCAGCAGACTGGCCGACCCGGTCCCCGCCCCGCAGCTACGAGTTGCGCGAGCGGTCCGTGGGAACGGACGCCTAGTGCGCCGTCAGCGCCTGGCGGCTCAGGCAGGCGCCGGCCTTCCCGTCGTTCTCCAGGACCTGCTGCCATTCGACTCAACGGAGTGGAGAACTCGAACCTCTGGAGAAGTCGACCACGCCAGGTCCGCCGGACAGGCGACTAGCCGCGCGGGCACGAAGTTGCTCGTGAGTCAGCAGAACTACACACGGCGACACGAACCCTTCCGTCGCAATGAGACCGACGCGATCGTGGTCTGCCAGAGTCCCGCGACGGCCTGGACCTGCTCTCAGACCTTCGGAGGGAGCTCTTGTGGCTCACGAGAGAAGCGCTAGACTGGTTAGTCTGTGACCGCAGCGCAGGCGCCGATGTCGGGTCGCCTGCCGAATACAACAGCCCCTAAAAGGCACCGGGTAGCTCCCGAAGCCGGCGAATAGGCGGGACCTTCATGCCTGCGCGTGGCGGTCACATACGGCCCGGCGCCAATTCGGGCGCCAGGCCCCTCCTCCAAGGAGGACGGCCGTCATGCTGGCTCGAATCGTCTATCCCGTTCTAGTTCTCGCTCCCCGGTGCCTCGCACCCTCCTTCCCTGTACCCGGGCCGAAGNCGACTGCGAGAGGCTCACAATCGACACCGGCAAGGTCCGCGCGAGCGGCTCGCCACCCGAGCCCGGTGGGCTCAGCCCCGCTGCCCGTTCCCGATCGAGACAGATCGCCCCTCACGAAATGGGACCCCACGCCAGGCCCCGTTGAGGACCGACCTGCCGCAGGTTACGGCCTTGAGTAGCGGCGAGAAAGTCGATAATCGTCAAGGGGTCGGCTCCTTTGGTCAGCGTGGGGGTTGACTGTCCAGGCTAAGGCTCTCCGCGGCCTTCCGCACGGTGCGGGCCGCGTAGTCGGCCGGGTTGAACTTGTCTTGACGGCGCTGTTCGAGGATGGCGACCAGACTGCCTTGATCAGCGCCTCTCCGCAGACGGTCCCGCACGAACGCCCAATCGCGCTCACTCTGGGTGATTCCGTTACGGGCTGCGGCACGCCGGCCCGCGGGCCGTGGCTTGGGCCTGACCTGAACATCGCCGGCTGGCAAGTGGCCGAAGCTTGCAGGCGCGACCGGGCCGCCGCCGTAGTCCGTCCAGGTTGTAAGGGCGTCCTTGCGGCCAGGCTTCTTGTTCCGGAAACCGGGAAAACGCATGACGCGCGCTACGTCGACAACGGAGTGATCGCCTGCATAGCGATCAGCTAGGCGCCCCATAGTCTCTTCCGCCTGCTCCGGTGTCCAGGCCCCTGGCGTCGTGTGCCAGAGGACTTGGTAGTTGTGCCGAGAGCTGCGAACCACGACCGCCGGCGCGGCTATACGCGCCAACTCAACGTCTTCGAGGATGCGCCGGAGAGAGTTCGCCCCGTCCGCATCGAGGTCAAGCTGTAGGCGCCGAACCTCAGCTACGTCCTGTTTCTTACGCCTCCCTCGAGCTGGATCGACGGGATTCACTCCAAGGAAGAGGTCGTACCCCTGGGAGTTGAGGTGGCGCAGCCAAGCTTGATAGCGCTCGCCAGCAACACGACCAGCTTCTACGATCCGCTGGAGAACCGCCGGACCCTTGGCGACCCCGCGAGAGACGGCGAGAACGGCGACGTAGTCGACCGGCTCAAAGAGCGCGCGGACATAGGCAGCGGATGAAGCCTGTGCTTGCATGGTGAAGTTGGATAACATGATTATCACACCTCCATCTCGAATGACAAGAGCGAAAGGGGCGAACACCCGCTTATGCCCGCCGACAACGCCGATGGCTTGGTTGAGGAACTCGTGAAGGCTTCCCCATGAGGCCGCTGTCAGACGTGTTGACGGAAGAGCGACGGCTCTCCAGGGGCCTTCACCGGTTGGCCGCAGCCGAACGGAGGAAGCTAGAGCGGCCCAACCAGGCTGGACGGCGCTTCAAGCCAGAAGCCTCCCACGGCGAAGTGGCCTTCATGGCGCGTCTGTTGACGCTCTGTGCGCTTCCGCGTCGAAGTCGAGGAGACGAGCGGCAGTACGTGCGGAGGAATGGGCCGTACACGATGATCGTGACAGCGACCGGACAACCAGGCCTACCCTTCGGAACGCTCCCGCGCCTAGTACTCGCCTGGATCTGCACCGAAGTCGTGAGGACTCAGTCCGCGGAACTGCGGCTGGGCGCCACGCTGGCGGAGTTCATGCGGGAGTTGGGGATCAGGAGCAGAAGCGGCGGCGTTCGCGGGGATCGGACGCGGCTCCGCGATCAGATGGAGCGGCTCTTCAACGCGTCGATCCGGTTGAGCTACGAGGGGAAGGGCGTCACGCGGAGCGTGGCGTCGATGATCGCGGACCGGTCGGAGCTGTGGTGGCGAGTGGAATCTCCGGAAACAATGAGCTTGTGGGGGAGCACGGTTCGGTTGGGGAAGGGCTTCTGCCGGGAGATTCTCCGCCGGCCAGTTCCCGTGGACATGGCGACGCTCAGAGCGCTACGCCGCTGTCCCCTGGGCCTCGATCTCTACCTCTGGCTGACCTACGCTGCCTTCAAACTGGAGCGGCCACGACGGATTACCTGGCCGGTGCTGTATCGACAGTTCGCGGATGAACCGAGCGAGCAGTACGACAAGAACGAGGTGCAGATGTTCCGTCGACGAGCGTTGCGGGAGCTACGGAAGATCAAGACGGCTTGGCCGGCGTTGGACTACCGCGTGGAAGTCGGCCGCCGAGGGCGCAGTAGCCGGGCCGGAGCGTTGGTGATCGGACCAACGACACCGAAGATCCCGGCGCGACCAAGTCGCGTCGCCCGGTAGGGCAGTCTTCTCTCCTCGCTGTGGTTGTTCCGGATCTCCAGTCGTACGGTCGTCTTCCACAGGTGCATCGTGCCCTACTTGCTATGGAGGGCTAGTTGGATCTACTTGTCAGGTGTACGGTTTCAGCGAAGGATCGCCGCCTTAGGTGTACGTCTTCAGCGACCCAAGGCAGGATCTCTAGTGTGCGTTTTCAGCGACGCAAACTGCGGAAAACGCGAGAACTGCGTTTGTCGTCTCGAAGCGTTCGACGCGGTCAGGGCCGCGGAGGCGGAGAGCCGCATCCTTGGAGGGCGGGTTCCTCGACCACGAGAAGGCGAGGCGAGTCTTGGACGACGCGCGGGAGGAGCTTCTTGGGGTTCGATGGTCTTGTGAGACACGACCGGTGAGGGCGGCTTAGCACCCGAACACGGAGGCAAGGGAGTCAGCGGCGCGGTGACCTGGAACGGGACAAGCAGAGGAGCTTGGATAGGGTGAACCAGCTCCTCGAGCAGGGAGCGGTCGATCTAGACTGCCGTTCCCGGCTCGATCTCCGCTTGCGGCGCGGAAAGAGGGCGCGTGCCGTCCTGCGTTCCTCGCTGCGCGGTCGTACCAGCCGCTCAGCGCCGGCAGCTCTAGCTGCCGCGCGTTCTCCGGAGATCGGGCCGGGACATTCTGGAGTGGCCGCCCAGGAACGAAGAGACGGCGGTCGTTTCGTCCGAGTCAGTTGGGAGGGCGACCGCGGACGGTTCCTTGCTCCAGAGACGGCGCTCGCAGCGTCTCCGTCTAGGGTCGCCTTTCCTCTCTTCGATCAAGCGACGGAGGACTGCCCGGCGCCCGGGCGGGGGCTAAGTCTCGACGAAGTGGCCGTACACGCGAGTGCCGTGGCGGGATAGCCTCGGCGATCTTCGGGGCCGCACAGGCCTTTGGCTTCCGCTCGGGATGCGGTTCAGACGGAGATTCGTTCGACGAGGTTGCGGGTGACGCGGCGGCTGCGACGGTCGTAGACTTGGGTGGTCGAGGGGTGGGAATGGCCCGCGAGGTACTGCACCTCCTCGATCGGCACGTCCTGGCTCAGGAGATCGGTGACTACCATGACCCGGAAACTGTGTGGCGTGATGATCTCGGGCAAGCCCGCGTCACGGAGCCGGCGTTTGAGAAGCGTGCGGATCGTCCACGGCTCCACGCCACGGTCAGTAAAGCCGGTAGCGGCTGACGAGGATGTCGTGCGGAAGAGGGGAGCGCTCTTGCTGTCATCCTCCAGCGCCGCGAGCGCGATGTACTCTGCGATCCACTGATCGAGGTCGAAGCGCAGCGGTATCTCGCGCTCCTTGCCACGCTTCTCCCGGAAGGCGAACGCTCGCCGGTCTCCGTAGTCGCGGAGATCCTGGAGACGGAGCCGTGCGACTGCACCGACACGCTGGCCGGTGTAGGTCAAGGTTCCGAGAATCGCACGATCCCGGAGCCCGACTGGACGAGCAGTGTCGAGAGAGTCGAGGAGCTGTCGAGCTTGCGGGACCGTGATCTCGGGCGTCTTGCCCTCGCGTGTATCGCGCCGTGGCCCTCGGACCGAGCGAAAAGGGTTCAGCACCACGGCATGACGCGTCACGAGCACGTCGAAGAACTGGCGTAGGGCCGCTATCGCGAGCTTCTGGACCGAGACAGAGCTGAGACTGTCGATGAACTTGGCGGCATCACCAGGCGCAACGGAAGGTAGGTCAAGACCCTGATCCCTACACCAGTCCAGAAAGAGCATCACGGGACGCTGGTAGGCCCGACGGGTGTGGGCGTTTCGGATCCTCGCGGTGAAGAACTCGTCGGCGGCAAAGAGAGCGGCGGGGCCGGCTTGACGTAGCACTTCGGGGTAGTCCTGAGAGTCGCGTCGAACGACTCTCTCTCGTCGATCAAGCAGCGCGGTCATACGGCGATAATCGACTTTATCGCATCTCTACACGCCGGCCCCCAACAGGACGCCGAACTCCGCGAGATCGACGGCCAGCACGTCCTCGAAGCCTTTCCTGAAGAAGGTCTCGCCACCACTCTCGATGCCTCGCTCTCTACCGGCACTCCCGTCGCTGACTCCGAGGACCTGACCCAACGCTTCGGCCTCGTCAATCATACCGACCGCAGCGCCGAGTTCGCCGACTGCCTCCCGGCCGAGCTCAAGGCCGCCTCCTGACATGGCCCGCTCCAAGGACCGCGTCGGCGGCCATCACAAGACGCTCGCCCGCCAGACCATCCGCCACCTGAGGGAGGGAGCAGCCCCTTCCAGAAGCTCTGGAAGCCCGAAGCGCGCTTCTGTAAACCGGCTCAGATGGCCCCGCAATGCCTAAAGCCACTGGAGGAACGATGACGACACAACGACTGACCGACACGCACAACGAGGAGGTCATTGAGGCTTCCACCCAGGAAAGCTTCGCGGCCGCCTTGTCCGCGGCCGTGAAGACCGGCGTTCCGGTGGACGCCGATCCAGAGCTCCTCGCCCGCTTCGGCATCGCCGATCACGGCGAGGAGGTGGGCGATCCGGAAGACCTCTTTCCTGACCTGCTCCCGTCCAGCTAGATGGCCCGATCCAAAGACCGAGTCGGGGACTACCACCGACAGTTCGCCGAGAAGCTCATCGAGCAGATCAAGGAGAAGCGCGCCCCCTTCCAGAAACCCTGGAAGCCCGGAGAGCGATCACTCCCCGAGAACCTGGCCACCGGCCGGCGGTATCGCGGAGGCAACAGCCTCTACCTCAGCGTAGCGGCACGGGACAAGGGTTACACCGACAATCGGTGGGCCACCTACCGCCAGATCGCGGCCGCCGGCGGCCACGTCCATAAGGGTGAGAAGGGCACCAAGGTCCTCTTCTTCTCCGCCCAGAAGGTCAAGCAGGCCAAGGACGAGCAGGGCCGGCCCAGGCTTACCGAGTCCGGCGAGCCCGTCTACGAGCGTCGCGAGACGGTTCGGCCCTACGTCCGCATGTACACGGTGTTCAACGCCGAACAGACCAGCGATCTACCGCCCCGCCCGCCGGCTTCCCCTGAGCCCGAATGGAAAGCCCACGAGCAGGCCGAGACGATCATCGAGACCAGCGGCGTCGACGTCCGGCACCAGGCCGGCGACCGCGCCTACTACAACGTCCGGACCGACCAGGTCGTCCTCCCGGAACCCGGCCAGTTCCCCAGCGCCGGCAACTACTACCAGACCGCGCTCCACGAGCTCGGCCACGCCACCGGCCATCCCGACCGTCTCAACCGCGACACCCTCGGCAAGAAGTTCGGTAGCCCCGACTACGCCCGCGAGGAGCTCCGCGCCGAGATCGCCGCGATGATGACCGGCGAAAGGATCGGCCTCGGCCACCAGCCCCAGAACGGTGCCGACTACATCGCCGGCTGGGTCAAGGCTCTCGAGGACGACCCCCGCGAGATCTACCGTGCGGCCGCGGACGCCGAGAAGATCTCCCGCTACCTGATCGAGCCGGCCCGCGAGCGGATTGAACAACGTGAGAACGACACTCCCGAGGCGCCCGCTCGCGAGCACGAGCGCGAGCGAAGCCCGAAGTTGACTCCCGCTCCCGAGTTGCAGGCCGCGGCGGCCCGCCAGCAGGCCGCAACCGACTTCAACCGGAACATCCAGCGAGCGGCCGACGCCGCGCTGGACGGGCTCACCCACGATGGCCACGAGAGCCGGCCGTCCAACCAGCTCGTCCGCGACCTACAGGCCGTCCGGCTGGCGGCCGCCCAGAAGGTCTACACTCCTGCGACGGTCGACTTCCGCAGCCTCCGCAGCGACCTGCACGACCACGCCATTCTCGCCGACGGCCTGACCCCCGATCAGCGCAAGGCCGTCCTCGGCCTCGCGGACAACTTCAGCAACCAGGCCCAGGGCCACGGGCTCACCGACTTCGAGCGACTCGACCTCAACGAAGCCCTCGCCGACGCCACCAGTCACCCCCCGGAAGGCTTCTCCGCTCCGGACCGGGACCTGGACCAGTCCGCAGAACACCCCCCACCTTACGCCGCCACCTTCGCCTACGCCGGCCGTCAGCTCAAGTCCCTGGACGGCCCCCGAGACGCAACGCTCGCCGTCGACCTTGCGACCCTGGAACGGGCCAGCTCTACCTCCTGGCAGCCCGACACCACTACTCTGATCGCCATCACCAACCGGCTTCACGCCGCCGGCTTCGACCAATCGCCCAGCTTCGCCCGTACCCAACTCCTCGAAGCCGCGAACCGCATCCGGCCGGCTACTGACGACCGCGGCCCCTCCCCTGGCGACGCCCTCGCGGACCGCTTAGCGGACCAATGGAACCGAAACCCGGATCTGGCCGCCAGACGCGAAGCCATGCTCGACGCGATTGCCAACCATGAACGCCTCGCGAAGCAAGGCGACTACACCGCCGGCGACCGTCTATCCCTCGCGATCTCCACCCGCCTTTCCTCCGCCGGTCTCCCCGAGGACCTCGAAGCACGCCATCGCGCAACCGTGCAACTCCGAGAGGAGGCCGCAACTACCGCTGCGCTCGCCCTCGCGCGGCGCGAAGAACAACCGCCGATCTACAAGCGCCTTCAGGAGATCCCCGACCGGCCGATCACCGACGAACGGATCCACGCTCGCCTCGCTCACCGGCCTTCCGAACGCGCCAACGCCAATCCCGACCTGAACCAGCGCATCCAAGCGGCGACAACGGCCGGCCTGGCAGCCGTCCGCAACTCCCCCGAGCAACTCCACGGCGATCGCCGCGTCCTCCTCTCTACCCTCCACGACATCGACAACCAGGCCACGGCAGGCGACTTCGACAATCAGTCGAAGTTCAGCGCTACCGCACAGCGTCTTCACGACTACGCCGCGCGGCACGATCCCGGACTACACCGCGACGCCATCAACAACGCCGCCCACGCTTTCCGCCAGCTTCCCAGCCCCGAACGCGCCATCAACCATCGAATCGTTGACGCTACCCAGGACGCTCTTCACTACCTCGGCGAGCAACAAGACGACCACGCCGACCTCGGCGACTACCGGGAGGAGCTCGTCCAGGACCTCGCCCGCGTCAACACCACCGCGCTCAACAACGGCTACCGCCCGGGCGACAGCCTCCACGCCACCGCCGACCACCTCGACTCCTTCTCCCGGAACGACCAGGTCCAGAGCCCCGAACTCTCGCAAGCCGCGGATCGCCTCCGTGCAGCCCAACACTCCCTTGATCGTGCTCACGACGCCGCTCCGGACCGCGCCGAGCGCTCTTCTCCGGACACCGCCCGATTCCACCCCTCCATCACCCTTCGCGACCGCGTAGACGCTGCTCTGGAGCGCCAGGGAATGTCCGAAGAGCATCGCGAGAGCTTCCTTCGCCACCTGGACACGACGGAAGGCGGACTCGCGGCGTACGCCGCCCGACACCAGATCGAAGACCCTGCCCAGATCCGCGCCCGTGAAACGTCCCCGGCGGCCCAGGCACTTGCCGCCTCTCACGACCGCGCCCTCGAACGCGACGACGGACCTACTCGTGGATAGCGCCCGATGAGTCGCTTCCCCGACCACAGGGAGTCCGTCTGCTCCTCCCGCTGCGCTCCTTCTCGACACCGAGGCCACCGTCGCGAGCTCGCCGGACGGGACAGGGAGCCCCGACGCCCCTTCCAGGACCGTCTCCAGGCGTCCCTGGTCGACGTCGCGGTTCACCGCGCCGTTGCCTCCCGCGACTTGGTCGACCACCAGTTCGGCGGCCATCGCTTCGCCGGTCGCCGCGGCATCGACAGCTTGAAGAAGTCCGGCCTGGTCGAGGAGCATGAGCTTCGCGACACGAAGACCCGGCGCACGACCAAAGTCCTGACGGCCACGCCGGCCGGCCGACGCCTCGCCGGCCAGGTCGCGCCCGACCGGGGCTGGGCCTCCGACCAGAGGACGTGGAGCGGGCTCGGCAAGGACGCTGACCTGAAGCACGATCTCGCCCTCTACCGGGCCGTCGCTCTGGCTCGCGCTCAACTGGAGGAGCGCGGCTTCCACGTCCGGCGTCTCCGGCTGGACGCCGAGATGCGCAGCCTCGTCGCGAAGCGCGTCGAGGCCGTCCGCGCCCGTGCCGGCCGCGCCGCGGCCGAGGCCCTCCGCGACCAGCTCGCAGCCCACCTCAATCTGCCTCTCGACAGCACCAACGGAGGCGTTCTCTACCCCGACGCGCAGATCGAGTACACCCGCGAGCCCGACGGTCCGGCAGTGGGCCGGGTCAACATCGAGATCACCACGGAGCACTACTCCACGGCCGCGATTGCCGCGAAGAGCGCGGCCGGCTTCTCCCTCTTCCCGTCCGGGGCGAAGGCCGGCCGCCACTTGGCCGGCGCCCTAGGCGGCCTTTCGTCGCAAACCGGCGACGCCAGCGGCGGCGG
>JGI24795J26692_1001591_pt1 | contig 11493 bp, 10 predicted proteins | sample PinacodermBB_FD_26692 | JGI IMG/M metagenome (IMG submission 26692)
GGCGGCGGGAAGGCGATTAGCGGCGGCCGCAAACACCGGTCTGTGGCGGCAATGCGGATCGGCCCGATTGTCCGTCCGTTCAGAATTCGAACCGTGGCCAGACGGTATCGGTCAATCGCGCCCGGTCTCGGCGATCGAAAGCGCGGCGCATAAGCGAGCCCGCCGAACTGCGAAAAAGGTTCGAAGAAGGGCAGGTTCGAGACATGCAAGTTGCCTTTGGCAGCGGTTCTCGGCAATCGATAAAGTTCGGGTGAAAAACATCGTCGAATGTTCACGGAACATCTGCGGTAGATTACAGGATGACCGAGCAGATTCTCGACTATGTGACCTTGGCCGGAATTGCCGGGATTCTACTGTTACTGTGGAATTTGCATTGGGACATGGCCGCGGTGCGGGAGAGGTTGGCCCGGCTCGAAGGAACGGTTGAAACCCTGCGTGCGAGCTTACTGGACGGCCTGTACCGAAAGTCTGCGGATTAGCACGGTTTCGGGCCGCACCTCGAAAAAACCCCGGCTTCGGCCGGGTTTTTCGTGCCCGACCCGTCGCGCTTCCTACGGACGGGCAGTTCGGAACGAATTTGCGTCACAGGCCCATGCGGCGCATTTGGCGCTGGCGGGCGGACGGTAGCCGACTATCCTGCGGCGGTTTCGGCCTCCGGAAACCGCCATGACCGTCCTGATCACCGGTGTTGCCGGATTTATCGGCATGAGTTGCGCCGCCGCCCTGCTCGACCGGGGCGAAGAGGTCGTCGGGATCGATAACCTGAACGATTACTACGACCCCGAACTCAAGAAGAACCGGCTGGCCCGGCTGGCGGAAAATCGCCGGTTCCGGTTCGAAAAGATCGATGTCGCCGACCCGGACGGCGTCGCGCAGGTCGTCAACGCGCTGCCGGACGGCGCCAGGATCCTGCATCTCGCGGCGCAGGCCGGCGTCCGCTACTCGCTGGAAAATCCCGGCGCCTATCTGGAAACGAATGTCCGGGGGCAGCTTTCGATCCTGGAGGCGGTGCGCCATCACGGCGGCATCCGGCATCTGACCTATGCCAGTTCTTCCTCGGTCTACGGCGGCAACACGAAAATGCCTTTCGCGGTCGAGGACCGGGTCGACCGGCCGATTTCGCTCTATGCCGCGACCAAGCGTTCGGCCGAGATGATGAGCTGGTGCTACGCCCATCTCTACGGCCTGCCGCAGACCGGGTTGCGCTATTTCACCGTGTACGGGCCGTGGGGCCGGCCCGACATGTCCGCCTTCCTGTTCACCGAGGCGATCCTGAAGGGCGAGCCGATAAATGTCTTCAACCACGGCGACATGCGGCGCGACTTTACCTTCATCGACGATATCGTCGCCGGGACGCTGGCGGCGCTGGACCGGACGCCCGGGACAGAAGGGCCGGCGGACGGCGGAGAACCGCCGCATCGGCTCTACAATCTGGGCAACAACCGGCCGGAACACCTGATGGACTTCATCCGGGCGATCGAGCAGGCCTGCGGCCGCAAGGCGACCCTTGAGATGAAGCCCATGCAGCCCGGCGACGTGAAGGAAACCTGTGCCGATATCGACGCCAGCGTCCGCGACCTCGGTTTCAGCCCGAAAACGACGATCGCCGAAGGCGTGCCGCGCTTCGTTGCCTGGTTCCGGGAATATCACCGTCTCTAACAATCGTGTGGCAGCAAAGGCATCTGGGTGGGTTTGGTGTTCCTTTATTCGCAAATCGCGATAACCTATTATCCATTAGTCGGCCACGCCTTCCGTCTCGCAAGCTAGATCCAAGAATAGAGGATAAGAAAACTCGTGACAGAACAGAAAAAAAAGAACGAACTTTTTTGGCTAAAGAAATTTCGGGATAGAGCGAAATTTGAATTTGATATCGTAAATTCTAATCAAGAGAATCCCGATTTTCTTATTCATTATGATAGCCGAATTATTGGTGTTGAAATAACAGAGCTTTCAATTGACCAGCAAGCTAATATGCAGCATGACGCGCCAGAACTTAGAAACCACAATAAAGGTTCAAAACTTCGTGAATTGGAGAGTATAAAGCACCAAATTGTGGCGTATTCTCAAGAACGATATTTTGAGAAAGGACACAATCCGGTCAACGCAACATTCCTGTTCGAGAACTCAGAAAAAATGTTGACCAAGGTCAATCGACGGGAACTAGGTCAGCATGTAGCTGACGCTCTCGGTCAGCTACAATTGGCAAATTTGGAGAGTTGTCGACTTGACCGGAAAACTGATCCGGCAATTCCGCGACCCATATTTGCCATCCATGTCCGTGAACTGCCGGAACATTTAGAACCTCGCTGGACATTCACCAATGCGGGGTGGTCACGGAGGCTTCAACCTGACGACGTAAGGATTGTTCTCAATCAAAAGAACATGCGAATTGATGAATATCGATTGAAAGCGAAAGAGAACTGGCTCTTGATCGTTGCAGATGGATTTCATCCGTCCGGAAGGTTCAAACCACCGGAGAATAATCACAAGAGTTGGCCGGAGAGTAAATTCGAACGGACATATTTCTTGTGCGAGCCTGATCGAGTCTTATTTCGGCTTCCGGAAAACAGATAATGCATCGAGACTTATTGGATAGTTGGGCGATGTCGGCCTGCGACGTCGACGGGGTAAAGGGCGGCGCAGCGGCTGGCGACACCCTCCCGGTCTGGAACCTCGACGATCTCTACCGGTCGCCGGACGACCCGGCGCTTCGCAAGGATCTGGAAGGGGTCGCGATAGACGCGGCCCGCTTCGCCGAACGCTGGGCCGGGAAGATTGCCGATCTGGCGGGTAACCGGCTGGCCGACGCCATCGAGGCCTATGAGCGGATCGACGAGCGGATGGGCCGCCTGTCGAGCTACGCCCAGCTTCTTCACGCCGGCGACCAGACCGATCCGCAGATCGGCCGCTTCTACCAGACGGTCACCGAGAAACTGAACGACACCTCGGCCCGGCTGGTGTTCTTCGCCCTGGAGATCAACCGGATCGAAGACGAAAGGCTGGAGGCGCTCTACAAGAAGAGCGCCCGGCTGAGGCAGTGGCAGCCCTGGCTGCGCGATATCCGCACCTTCCGCAACCATCAGCTGTCCGACGATCTGGAACGCCTGCTGCACGACAAGCAGGTGGCGGGGCGCAGCGCCTGGAACCGCCTGTTCGACGAAACGATTGCGGCTCTCCGGTTTCCGATCGACGGCGAAGATCTGACCGAAGCCGAAGCGCTGCACCGGCTCAGCAGCCCGGACCGCAGCGTGCGCGAAGCCGCCGGCCGCGCACTCGCCGCGGTGTTCAGTGACAATATCAGGCTGTTCGGCCACATCGCCAACACGCTGGCGAAGGACAAGGAGATCGAAGACCGCTGGCGGCGGTACGACCGGCCCGTCTCGGCCCGCAACCGCGCCAACCATATCGAGGACGAGGTTGTCGATGCCCTGGCCGAAGCGGTCCGGGCGGCCTATCCACGGCTCTCCCACCGCTATTACGCGATGAAGGCCGGATGGCTCGGCCTCGACAGGCTGAAATACTGGGACCGCAACGCGCCCCTGCCGGATGTCGAGGAGCCGCCGATCGGCTGGCAGGATGCCGAAACCGCGGTGCTGTCGGCCTATCGCGCCTTCTCGCCGGAGCTGGCCGATATCGGCCGGCGCTTCTTCGCCGGGCGCTGGATCGATGCGCCGGTCCGGCCCGGCAAGGCATCGGGCGCCTTCTCGCACCCGTGCGTGCCGTCGGTCCATCCCTACATCCTGATGAACTTCCAAGGGAAGGTGCGGGACGTGATGACCCTGGCGCACGAGCTGGGCCATGGCGTGCATCAGGTTCTGGCCGGCGGCCGGGGCCATCTGCGCTCCAGGACGCCGCTCACCCTGGCGGAGACGGCCTCGGTGTTCGGCGAGATGCTGACCTTCCGCGCCCTGCTGGACGCCGAGACCGATCCGGCGCGGCGGCGGGCGCTGCTGGCCGGCAAGGTCGAAGACATGCTGAACACGGTGGCGCGCCAGATTTCCTTCTACGAATTCGAGCGCCGGCTGCACGACCGGCGCCGGGAAGGCGAACTGTTGCCGGAGCAGATCGGCGCAATCTGGATGGACATTTCGCGCGAAAGCCTGGGGCCGGCCTTCGACCTTGACGACGATTACGCGGCGTTCTGGTGCTACGTCCCGCACTTCATCCACGTGCCGTTCTATGTCTACGCCTATGCCTTCGGCGATTGCCTGGTGAACGCGCTCTACGCCGTCTACCGGGAGCGGCCGGACGGGTTTGCCGACAAGTATCTCGACCTGCTGCGCGCCGGCGGCACGCTGCGCCATCGCGAGCTGCTCGCGCCGTTCGGCCTGGACGCCCGCGATCCCAGCTTCTGGGACCGCGGCCTGTCGGTGATCGAAGGCTTCATCGACGAACTGGAAACGGCTTGACGCATATCCCGGACGGCTATTGCGGACCCGATCGCCATCCGCAAGATCCCGTGCGCCGGTACCGCCAGGCGCACCGGCAAGTCACGGGGGTTGCCGCATCGGCGCCGCCCCCCATTTTTTCAGCATGAGCGAAACCGGCAATCTGGGCGGGCGGGTCCGCCGCTATGTCACGGCGGGCCGCGCCGTCGGCGGGCTGGCCGCCCGCGTGGCCGGCGAGCGCTATCTCGGCGTCCGGGTCGACCGCGAACGCCACGCCGCCGAGTTGCGTGCGGCGCTGGGCGGACTCAAGGGGCCGCTGATGAAGGTGGCGCAGCTCCTGTCGACGGTGCCGGACGCGCTGCCGCGCGAATACGCCCGCGAACTCGCCCAGCTGCAAAGCGATGCGCCGGCGATGGGCTGGCCCTTTGTGCGCCGGCGCATGGCGACCGAACTGGGGCCGGACTGGCAGCACCGGTTCGGCAATTTCGAGCGCAGAGCCGCGGCCGCCGCATCCCTCGGCCAGGTCCACCGGGCGACCCTGGAAGACGGCACCGCCGTCGCCTGCAAGCTGCAATATCCGGACATGGCCTCCGTCGTCGCCGCCGACCTGCGGCAGCTGAGGGTGATCTTCGGCCTCTACGCCCGCTACGACCAGGCGATCGACACCGGCAACATCCACAAGGAACTCTCGGCCCGCCTGCTCGAGGAACTCGATTACGAGCGCGAGGCCGCGCATATGGCGCTCTACCGCCACATGCTGCAGGACGAGCCGGCCATCCATGTCCCGCCGGTCGTGCCGGAACTGTCGACCCGCCGCCTGCTGACCATGGGCTGGCTCGACGGGCAGAAGCTGACCGCGTTCGAGGATGCGCCGGTCGAAACCCGCAACGCGCTGGCGCGCACCATGTTCCGCGCCTGGTATGTGCCGTTCTACGATTACGGCGTGATCCACGGCGACCCGCATCTCGGCAACTACGCGGCGCGGGACGACAATTCGATCAACCTGCTGGACTTCGGCTGCATCCGGGTTTTCTCGCCCGCCTTCGTCAAAGGCGTGATCGACCTCTACAACGCGCTCAAAGACGACGACGAAGACCTGGCGGTCCACGCCTACGAGACCTGGGGCTTCGCCGGGCTGGACCGCGAGACGATCGACATTCTGAATATCTGGGCGCGCTTCCTCTACGAGCCGCTGATGGAGGACAAGGTGCAGTCGATCCAGGAAGACAACAGCGTGCAATACGGCGCGCGTACGGTCGGCAAGGTGCACGAGGAGCTGAAACGGGTCGGCGGGGTCAAGCCGCCGCGCGAATTCGTCCTGATGGACCGCGCCGCCATCGGCCTCGGCTCGGTCTTCATGCGGCTGCGCGCCGAAGTGAACTGGCACCGCCTGTTCCACGGCATGATCGACGATTTCGACGTCGATACGCTGGCCGCACGCCAGGCGGAAGCGCTGGACCGCGCGGGTGTCCCGGCGGCAGCGTAGCGGCCGGAGCGAGGCGCCGCCCACCCTTCGATACACCCACCCTTCGATACGCCACGGATTGCATCCGGGCTATTCAGGGTGAGGGTGAGAAATGTCAGGATCGACATAACCCAAAATCCCTCATCCCGAGTAGGCGCGAAGCGCCGTATCGAGGGGTCTGCCCCGCGCCGGTCGAAATGACGGGCNGGTGTAGCACTGCNCGGAACAGCCGGGCGCGGCCGAACTGTCGTCCGGGGCGTCGGTCGATTGTATCGNAAGNACCGGGCCGCCAGGGNCCCCGGCGGATCAGAAGCCTTCGCGCTCCATGCGCTTGCGCGCCAGCTTGCGGGCGCGGCGCACCGCTTCGGCCTTTTCGCGGGCCTTGCGTTCGGAGGGCTTCTCATAGCTGCGGCGCAGCTTCATTTCGCGGAACACGCCCTCGCGCTGCATCTTCTTCTTCAGCGCCTTCAGGGCCTGATCGACATTGTTGTCTCGGACTACGACCTGAACGATGGTCAGGGTCTCCTTCGGTTCATCTTGTGCTTCGCGTATGCGAAGAGACGCCCGCCCGGACGGACGGGGCGCCTGCGCAATCGGATGCTATCTATCACATNCCGCCNGAAATGCAAAAGGCGGTGACAATTTGNCTGCCGGTTCCTAGGTTACCGGGACAGGCCCCGCAGGGGACGCAACCGAATGAACGACGAAACACCGGAAACGGNGCGGTTCGAGGCGGAGCGCCGGGCGCTGCTCGACGCACTGCTCGACCATGTGCCGTTCGACGGCTGGACCGGNACGGCGATGGCGGCGGCGGCGGAACAGGCCGGCCTCGATGCCGAGTTCCCCCATCGCGCCTTCCCGCGCGGCGCCGTCGACGCGATCGAGTATTTCAACCGGGTCGCCGACACGGACATGGCCGCCGCGCTGGCCGAAGAGGATCTCGAGGCCATGCGGGTGCGCGACCGGATCGCCCGGGCGGTCCGGGTGCGCCTGGAGCAGAATGCCGGCCATCGCGATGCGGTGCGCCGGGGGCTGACGGTACTGTCCTTTCCGCCCAACGGCCCGGTCGGGATGCGCATCCTGTACCGGACGGTCGACGCGATCTGGCGCGCGGCCGGCGATTCCGCGACGGACTTCAATTTCTACACCAAGCGGGGCCTGCTCGCCGGCGTTTACAGCGCCACGGTCGTCTACTGGCTGAACGACGGTTCGGAGGACTTTTCCCGGACCTGGCGCTTCCTGGACCGGCGCATCGACGAAACGATGCAAATTCCTAAAGCCTTGCAACGCCTCAGGGAAACCGCCGAGCGCCTGCCCGACCCGCTCGGCCTGCGGAATTTCCTGAGACAGGCGCAGCCCGGTAATTTCCGGCGGTAGGGCGCAATCAGGTTTTCGCGCCGGCGACGATGCGGTCGAGGATCAGGGCGCAGAACAGGATGGCGAAGCCGGCGAGGATGCCCTGCCCGACCGAGGCGTATTGCAGCGCTTCCAGCACATCCTCGCCGAGGCCCTTGGCCCCGATCAGGGAGGCCACGACCACCATCGCCAGGCTGAGCATGATGGTCTGGTTGATGCCGGCGATGATCGAGGGCTTGGCGAGCGGCAGGTCGACCTTCGTGAGAAGGTAGAATTTCGAGGCGCCGTAAGCGACGGCGGCTTCGCGCACGGCCTCGGGCACGCCGCGCAGACCGAGCACGGTGAGCCGCACCACCGGCGTGCCGCCGAAGATCATCGTCGTGACGACGGCGGCCGGCTTGCCGGTGCCGAAGAAGGCGATCACCGGGATCATGAACACGAAGGCCGGCATGGTCTGCATGAAGTCCATGATCGGCCGGATCGCCGAATAGACCCGCGGCCGCCGGGCGCAATAGACGCCGAGCGGGATGCCGATGGCGATGGAGATGCAGGCCGCGGTGCCGAGCAGCGCCAGCGTCGTCATCGCTTTGTCCCAGAAGCCCAGCACGCCCATGTAGGCGAGGAAGGCGCCGGACCAGACCGCAGCGCGCAGGCCGGCCGAAAGGCCGGTCAGCAGGATGATGAAGCTGGCCACGACGAGCCAGGGCGTCTCCACGAACACGACTTCGAGGAAATCCAGGATCACCCGGATGCCGAAGGCGATGGAGCCGAAGAAGGCGCTGCCGCCGGTCGTGACCGCCTCGAAAAAAGCCTTTACCGCCTCGCTCGATTCGCTGTGGAAGATGTCGTCGGTCGGGAAGCCGGCGAGGATCTTGAACTCGCCGGGGAAGGCATAGTGCAGGATTGAGGCCGCCACGATAACAAGGCAGAAGACAATGCTGAGGAGCGTGCGGCGCAGCGTGACGCCGCTGGCCACTTTCCGGTTCGAAAGCCATTCGGAAAAGCGCTTCTCCAGCGCCCGGTTCGCCCAGAATCCCTCGGCCGCCTTGAACAGCACAAGCATCGCAACGCCGGAAAGGACAACCCAGATCGCCCCCTGTTCGATCTCCAGCGCTTCCTGCCGGATGCCGTCGATGGCGGCTTCGAGCGACCTCACCGTGCGCTCGAACACCTCCACATTGTCGGCGTTGGCGGCGCGCGCCGCTTCGAGCTGTTTCTTGCGGAAAGCTATTGTGGCCTCGATCTGGGCAACCCGGGCGTAGGCGTCGGTCGCCAGGTTGCCGAACAGGCCGCGCGCCATCTGGATGTAGGCGAAGGTCTCGACCAGCAGGAACGGCAGGGCCGCGCTCCACAGGCCGCGCGCGCCGTACCAGACCGGACCCAGCAACGCGGCCCAGGGATGGAAAATCCAGACGAATTTGGAAGAGCCGCCGATCCGCTCGAAGGTTTCGCGGTAGTAGACGCCGTCGGTTCCGGTGAATTCGTCGACGAGCGGGCCGATCTGGTCCGTCCGGTCGCCGGCCGGAAGGGCTGACTCGAGCCCGGCGGTCATGACGTTTCCGTCCCTTCCACCACGGCGCGCAGCAGGTCGGCGCGCGTGATCGCGCCGATATCCTGCCCGCTTTCGCCGGTGACCAGGACCGGCGCATCGTCCTCGATCGCGGCCTCGATCAGGACGCTCAGGTTTTCATCGTGCCGGAAGCGCCGCGCGTCGGCCGGGATCGGCCCGTATTTCGCCTCGTGCTCTTCGAGCGGCGTCATCACGGCATGGGCGCGTACGACCTTCAGGCGCGAAATGCCGGCGACGAAATCGGCGACATAGTCGTCTTCCGGATGCATGACGATCTCTTCCGGCCGGCCGGTCTGGACGACGCGGCCATCGCGCATGATCGCGATCCGGTCGCCGATGCGGACCGCCTCGTCGAGATCGTGGGTGATGAAGACGGTCGTCTTGTTCATGATGCCGGCGAGCTTGATGAACTCGTCCTGCAACTGCCGGCGGATCAGCGGATCGAGCGCGCTGAACGGCTCGTCCATCAGGAGAATTTCCGGGTCGGCGGCGAGCGCCCTTGCGAGGCCGACGCGCTGCTGCATACCGCCGGACAGTTCGTGCGCGAACTTGTGGCCCCAGCCGCCGAGTTCGACCATCCGGATCGCGCGCTGGGCCACTTCGGTGCGCTCGTTCTTGCTCACGCCGCGGATTTCCAGCGGCAGGGAGATATTGTCCAGAACCGAGCGGTGGGGCATCAGCGCGAAGTTCTGGAACACCATTCCGATATGTTCGTTGCGATAGCGCCGGAGCGCCTCGTCCTGCAACGACAGGATGTCTTCGCCGTTGACCAGGACACGGCCCGCCGTCGGCTCCAGCAGCCGGTTGATGTGCCGGACCAGGGTGGACTTGCCGCTGCCGGACAGGCCCATGACGCAGAAGATTTCGCCGCGCCGGATCGAAAGGCTGACATCGGCTACGCCGACGACGCAGTCGAACCGTTCCAGGACATCGGCTTTGGAGACATCGTCGGCCCGGACGGCGTCGAGCGCTTCCCGGGCCCGGGCGCCGAATATCTTCCAGACGCCCTCGATTTCGATGGCGACGTCCATCGGGTTCAACCCGGTTGCGGCACTGGCAATTGCAGCGGCGCTCATGGGCTGGCGATCGCTCTCAGGCAAGCGCCACCGGGGCCGGAGCCCCGATGGCTGTACTTGCTTCCTGGTGCAGAAACCGGATGCGCCGGCCTACAGGCCGAGCCAGCCGTCTACACGCTTGCCGTTCTTTGCGACCCATTCCTTGGCCACTTCTGCAGGGTCGCGCCGCTTGGCGGCGATCTGGAAGACCAGATTGCTCACCGTATCGGAATCCAGCTTCATGTTGCGCAGGAAGGCGGCGATGGTCGGGGAGCGCTTCTCGAGCGATTTCGAATAGGCGACCTGGACCGCCTTCAGCGCGTCCTCGGTCATCACCTTGGACTTCTTCTTCCAGTCCGCGCTCTGCTTCGGCTGGACCATGATGTATTTTTTCGGATCGAATTTCGGCTCATTCAGCCGCACGATATCGAACATGTTCCAGATGGCGTGGGGCGAATAGCAGTAGAAGGCATAGCCCTGCTTCTTCTTGATGCTGTCGCCGACGCGCGCCGTCATCACGCTCTGCTCGGCGCGGATCGGCTCCATGAACGCCATCAGGCCGTAGTCGCGCACCTTGATCTCGTTGACGTTGGCCGAGGCCCAGCCCGGCGCGCCGATCCAGATCTCGCCCTTGCCGTTGCCGTCGCTGTCCATCGCCTTGGCAACTTCCGGACGGGTCAGGTCGAAGACCGAGGTCACCTTGTGCTTCTTCGAGAATTCNTTGGAAACGCAGAANCCCTGGCGGCCGACATAGGGGTTCTTGCTCAGGACGACCGTCTTCTTCTTCTTNACGTACTCGTTGGTGAAGGTTTCCTGGTTCGGCANCCAGACATCNGGATGGACGTCGATTTCGCCCTTGCCGCGGTCCATGCCGGCAAAGATGCTGGCGTTGGTGCCGGGCACCATGTCGGTCGTGCCGCCCATCTTGGTCTCGACGACGACCTTGATCAGGTTGGCGATCGCCTTGGCGCCGACCCAGTTCGGCACGCCGATATTGACCGATTCGGCCTGCGCCGGCGCTGCAATGGCCACAATGGCCGCGGCGAGTAGGGTTGCTTTGAACTTCATCGATTTCCTCCGGTTTGAATTTTCGGGACCCATTTCCATGGGTCGCCCATGTTGGAACGCAGGACGGACACTCCTCCACGTCTCGTCTGCAAGCGCTTCCAAGTAACGGCCTCCCCGACCGGCTACAAGAGATTCCCGAGGGTCCGGCCTATAGGTCGCATCGTTCCGGCGCAGACCCGTCAGTTCCGGCTGTCCGCCCCGTGGGCGCCGAGCGGCAGCAGGCGGGTGACGTGTCCCATCTTGCGCCCGGCCCGGGCCTCGGCCTTGCCGTACAGGTGCATGTGCACAGCCGGATCGGCGGTCAACCCCGCCCAATCGTCGGCTTCGGCGCCCAGCAGGTTGGTCATCACAGCATCGAAACGGCGGCCGGGATCGCCCAGCGGCAGACCGCAGATCGCCCGCACCAACTGCTCGAACTGGCCTGTGCGGCAGGCTTCGATCGTCCAGTGGCCGGAATTGTGCGGCCGCGGCGCCATTTCGTTGACCAGCAGCCCGTCCTGCGGCGACCAGAAGAACTCGACGGCGAGCAGGCCGACCAGCGACAGGCGTTCGGCGAGGCGGCAGGCCGCTGCCTCGGCCTCCCGCCGCACG
>JGI24795J26692_1001593_pt1 | contig 11491 bp, 9 predicted proteins | sample PinacodermBB_FD_26692 | JGI IMG/M metagenome (IMG submission 26692)
CGACCCACGAACCAGCGCACGCGTCCGATCCTCCACACAACACCAATACCAACACACGGCACCCAAAAACACAAAACCCAACCACCACCAACAACCCGCCGAAGCAACTACAAAAAACCCGCAACTTGTCGCGAAGAGTCAGACACACCTCAACCCAACGCAGCGATATCGCTGATCGCCTCACCGCCATCAGCGATCATCACCACCGCGTCCACCAACACCCGACCCCAGTCATGACCCCGATCCCGCACCTTCGTCGGTGCCATCGCCTCCTACAACGCCACAGATAACCCCGTGTTGTCAGCCCAATCAGCCAACAACCGCGCCCCCGCATGAACAGCCAAACCCCGCCCCCCACCAACAAACCTCAACCGCGGCCGACTACCACTATACTGCACCATGCGAATGCCCTCCCTGACATGGCCTCAGAACCTACTAACAAGTCTGATACTGCCACACCAGGCGGGCACCTCGCGCGAACACACACCCCAACACAAACCCCACAACTGAAAAATCTGGGCTAGCGCGCATTGCGAACTTAGGCTGCCCGAACAGCATGAGTCGATCACCACAATCGGCGCTATGCTCAGCGCAATGTCTAAGCGAACCCAAAAACGCAAAGTAAAAGCCCGCCGTGCCAAAGCAAATCACGGCCGCAAACCCAACTCTGGGCGCAACTAAACGTTTGCACTCGCACAACGCGTCGGGGTAAGTTCAAGGTACGGTCAGGGTTCTAAATTAGCTTTTCCAAAACCTTAGGGGGGACAAATGAGAAAACTATTCATTCTGGCAAGCATTTTCTTGTCATTCACGCTCATCGCCGCCGCTTGCGGCTCGGGCGACACGACTAGCGTCGGGTTGGTCTTCGACATTGGCGGAGAAGGCGACCAATCGTTTAATGATTCGGCTGCGGCAGGCATCACCCGGGCAGAAGAAACCTTCGATATCAGCGCCACGAAAGTGTCACCGAATAGCGACGGCAGCAACCGTGCCGACCTACTGCAACTGCAAGCAGATAGCAGCGACATCGTGATCGCGGTTGGTTTCCTTTTTGAAGATGACGCGGTTGAGGTGGGCACCGCCAACCCTGAAATCAACTTCGCGGTTGTCGACTCATCCATGCTCACGCCCGATAACGCCCCCCACGCCGACAATATCGCTGGGTTGGTGTTTAGCGAAGAGCAAGGTTCGTTCCTTGTTGGTGCCGCAGCCGCACTAACCACCGACACCGACACGCTTGGGTTTATCGGCGGTGTCTGTTGTTTCGGGCTTATCGAAAAGTTTGAAGCCGGTTTCCGCGCCGGCGCACAAGCCGTCAAGCCAAACATTGAAATCGTGGCACAATACATAACTGAGTTCCCCGACTTTGATGGGTTCAACGCACCAGACCGAGCACGCGAAATTGCTCTAGCCATCTTTGATTCTGGTGCCGATATTATCTACCACGCTGCTGGTGGTGCCGGCGCTGGAATGTTCGCGGCTGCTAAAGAACACAGCGAAGCAACCGGTTCAAAGGTTTGGGGCATAGGCGTGGATTCAGACCAATACCACACCGTCGGTCCCGANGTGCAAGATTACGTGTTGACCTCAATGCTGAAACGAGTGGACAACGCTGTGTTCGAGATCATCAAAGCTCATCGTGACGGTACGTTCAGCGCCGGCGAAATACGTTACGACCTTTCAGTTGATGGTGTTGGCTACTCAACCTCCGGCGGTTTCTTGAACGCCGCAATCGTCGAGCGACTAGAAACTTTCAAGGCGCAAATCATCGACGGTAGCATCGTGGTGCCAACCGACCCAGCACAAGTCGGCGGCTGATCGCCACATAAACTGCCAAGTCAGTTGAGGGGTCCGACTGTGGCGCTTGCTATTGAACTATCGGGAGTCACTAAACGCTTTCCAGGCGTTGTCGCTAACGACAAGGTAGACCTCGCAGTCGAAACTGGCGAAATACACGCAATCTGTGGTGAAAACGGGGCCGGCAAGTCGACATTGATGAAAATCTTGTTCGGCATGCAAAACCCTGACGAAGGTACCGTGCGGGTGCATGGAGAGGAGGTTCAATTCTCCTCCCCTGCGGACGCGATCGGCCGCGGGATCGGCATGGTACACCAGCATTTCATGCTCGCCGACCAACTCAACGTCCTGGAGAATGTCATTCTTGGCGCTGAACCGCTCGCATCGTTTGGACGAATCGATTTCAAAGCTGCAAAAAAGCATCTCCGTAAAGTAGGAGAAGCGTACGGTTTAGATGTCGATCCGCATGATTTAGTGGAGAGCTTAGAAGTAGGTGAGCGCCAACGCGTGGAGATCATCAAGGTGCTCTACCGCGGTGCCAAAATCCTGATTCTTGACGAACCCACAGCAGTGCTCGTCCCCCACGAAGTTGATGAACTATTTCGCAACATGCGGGAACTGAAAGCCGCCGGCGAGACAATCCTCTTTATCGACCACAAACTTGACGAGGTACTTGAGATTGCCGACACAATCACCGTGTTGCGCCAGGGCCGAACCGTCGCAACGGTGAAACCCACAGCCGTGAGCAGCGGCGACCTAGCGGAGATGATGGTTGGCGCGGAGTTGCCCACACCCCAAACCTCAAGATCTACGGTCACTACCGAAGTCGCACTTTCGATCAGTGGGTTGACCGTGCTTGATGAAGACAACCGGCGAGTCGTTGATGATGTCGACCTAGAGGTTCGGCGCGGTGAAATAGTTGGGCTCGCTGGTGTGGAAGGCAACGGTCAAACCGAGTTGGTAGGTGCCATTATCGGCACGCAACCAACAGCAAGTGGCTCGATTCGCTTGCTCAACGTTGAAATCGCCGACCAAACAGTGCGCAAAAGACGCAACGCAGGTGTCGGCTATATTCCCCAAGACCGCCAACAGGAAGGCTTATTGCTGTTTGCTCCACTTTGGGAAAACGCAGCTCTCGGCCACCAAACGAAACCACCGTTCGCCAATGGCAGATGGTTCGACCGTTTCGGAGCGCGTGAACGCACCGAAGCCATTCGCGGTTGGTTCGACGTGCGAACCCCAGATATTGAAGTGACAGCAAACGCATTATCAGGCGGGAACCAACAGAAACTGATCGTGGGCCGGGAATTGACCGCCAAACCGAAAGTGCTGATTGCTGCACATCCGACTCGAGGTATTGATGTGGGCGCGCAAGCTGCAGTTTGGGACGACATTCGCGCAGCACGTGCAGAGGGTATGGGCACGCTTTTGATTTCTGCTGACCTTGAGGAGTTGATCGGTCTATCTGACACCATCGTGGTGATTCACAAAGGCAAACTTACCGCCACGGTCGACCCCGCGAGCATCACTGCTCGCCAACTCGGTAGCTACATGACCGGCACCGACCAAGATTTGCCACAGCCGACCCATGCAGGCAAAACTGCGGACAACCGAAACCGCGAAGATAGCACCGCGCGGGACAATGGCTGAGCACGACACCGGCGAGAGTCACCGTTCGCAAGCAAAGTCAATTGTTGGCGCTTCCCCGCTGAGTCAAGTTCTCCTCGCGGCAGCCGCGCCGCTCGGCGCGTTCCTGTTCTCCTTGATTGCCAGCGCCATCGTTTTGATCGCTGCCGGAGGTAATCCCCTTGAAGCCGTGGCCGACATGCTCACACATGCCAGCAAGCTAGAGGTGCAGGTCTCCATGATCAACCGCGCTACCCCACTGTATATTTCTGGCGTGGCCGCGGCTATCGGCTTCAAAATGAACTTGTTTAACATAGGTGTTGAAGGTCAGTATCGAATGGCCGCCATTTTTGCTGCTTATGTCGGTGGCGCTGTGGTACTGCCTTCGGTCTTGCACATCGGACTAATTGTGCTTGCCGCCATGGTGATTGGCGGCCTTTGGGGAGGTCTCGCGGGACTGCTTTACACCCATCGTGGGGTCAATGAAGTGATCGGCACAATCATGTTGAACGGCGTTGCCTTAGGGGTGATTGCTTGGTTGGTGCGACGTTGGCAGGCAGAGGGAGCCATCACCGAAGTTGGCGTGGGAACCGAACCAATCGCCGATTCAGGGTTGCTGCCGAACCTGAACTTCATTCCGGAACTGTTTGGCGACTTGAGGGCCAACGAAGAACTGACGGGGGTTTTGGTTATCGCCATCATTGTGGGCATCGCCTACTATTTGCTGCTCAATCGCACCGTTTTTGGTTATGACTTGCGGGCCAGTGGGCTTAACCCCTTCGCGGCGCGTGCCGGTGGTGTTCCGCCACGCAAAATGGCTCTCACGGCAATGCTCTTGTCGGGATCGGTAGCGGGGCTGGTGGGGCTAGCTGAAATCTTCGACAAAGGCCGCTATGACCCCAACTTTGTTGGCTTCTTGGGTTTCAACGGGATCGCCGTGGCGTTACTGGGACGTAACAACCCCGTAGGGATCGCCGTTGGGGCCTTGCTCTGGGCCTTTCTTGATGCGACCTCAGACATCTTGCAAGTCACACAAACCGCTCCCAAAGAAATCATCGACATTATGCGGGGCATAATTCTTTTGACCGTGGTCATCGGCTACGAAGTCGTGCGGCGGGTACGCGAACGCACTGAAGCAGCACGCACCGCGGCCCGCTTGGCGGAAGCAACACCATGAGTTTGATACGCAAGATCCACTCTTGTTCCACGCCTGTCCGTTGGATGATTTACGCGGCTTTGGGGATCCTGCTGCTGGCCTTGGTGCAGTCCCTAACCGGTGCTGCCGAGTTGACCACCGCCAAAACCTCAGGTGCGATGTTGCGCTGGACTGTGCCGGTGATGCTTGCTGGATTAGGGGGAATGTTTGCGGAACGCGTTGGTGTCGTGAATATCGGTTTGGACGGGATCATGTTGTTAGGGATGTGGTTTGGCGCTTGGGGGACGATCAATTACGGACCTTGGGTAGGGTTATTGATTGGTTTGCTTGGCGGTGCTCTCGGTGGTTTGGCACATGCGATCGCAACGGTTAGTTTTGGAGTTGACCACATTATTTCTGGGGTTGCGGTGCTGATCGCGGCACCGGGAATCACGCGATTTTTATCTCTGGAAATATTTTCTGGCCATGAGGGGGGGTCAATAACTCAGTCACCACGTCTTGAAGGTGCCGGGAGGTTCAGTTTGCCGTTCCTTGCTGGTGGCGATATCGGCGCTTGGCAAAGCCCTGATGTGCTCGGTTGGCTTGCCAGCAAAGACTGGTGGTATGTCTCCGATTTGTCGGGATTTGCACACGGTCTAGTGTTCAATCTCAGCCTCTTCACTATTCTCGCTTTTCTGTTGGTGCCGTTCTCTGCTTGGGTTTTGTGGCGCACCCGTTTCGGTTTACGCTTGCGCATCTGCGGCGAGCACCCAACCGCCGGCGAGTCGCAAGGGATCAACGTTTATCTCTACAAATACATTGGCGTAATTTTGAGTGGCGTGCTCGCCGGATTTGCCGGTGCTTTCATTGCTACACCAGAACTCAACGGCATTTATCTTGAAGGCTCTGTCAACCAACGAGGATTTATTGGATTGGCCGCGTTGATCATCGGCAACTGGAGACCTGCTGGGATTATGGCTGGCGCGATGTTATTTGGTTATCCCTTTGCGCTCGGTTTGCGTGACCTTGATGGCAGCAACACTCACGCCCTTTTACTTGTTGCAGTTTTGGTGTTGGCCGTAGTTTCCGTCAACAATTTCCGCCGTGCGAAGTTGGTTGACGGTGCTCTTGGTGGCCTCATCGCGGTACTCGCTTTGGTCTGGTTCGGGGTTTCCGATACCGTCCCGAATTGGTTCATCAATATCTTGCCGCAACTCATTGTTCTGTTGGTCTTGACCTTCTTCTCACAGCGTTTACGAATGCCAGCCGCTGATGGGCAACCATACCGGCGGGGAAAAAGTTAACAGCAATGCCGAGCGAAGGAGGCCACCAAGCAACTAGCGGCCAAGAACACCAAGTGACGCTTGAGCAGCTAAAAGCCGCTCCCAAAGTCTTGCTGCACGATCATTTAGATGGCGGACTCAGGCCCTCCACGATTATTGAACTAGCCGATGAACTGGGTTACCAAGACCTGCCCGAGAACGAACCCGAAACTCTCGTGGAATGGATGACGCAAGGAGCAAACCGCAAAGACCTCAAGCTCTATCTTGAGACCTTCGCNCACACCGTGGCAGTAATGCAAACTTCTGCGAGCATTGAACGCGTGGCCCGCGAATGCGCGCAAGACTTAGCTGCCGATGGCGTTGTCTACGCCGAAGTGCGTTTCGCACCCGAACTTCATTGTCAGCGAGGTTTGCGCCTAGACGACACAATCGAAGCGGTGCTTGCTGGGTTCGCGGCGGGCTCGGCAAACACCAACCTCACTATTCGAGCGATTTGTTCAGCGATGCGTGATGCCACCAATTCGCTAGCGGTAGCGCAAACTGCGGTGCGTTGGCGAGACCAAGGTGTGGTGGCGTTCGACATNGCCGGAGTTGAAGANGGCTACCCACCAGACGAGCACATCCGCGCTTTCCAATATTGTCAACGCGAAAATTTTCACATCACGGTTCACGCCGGCGAAGCGTACGGCCCTCGCTCAATCTGGAAAGCAGTACAGTACTGCGGTTCGGAACGTTTGGGCCACGGTATTCGCATCGTTGAAGACATCGTCTATCGCCCCGACGGCAGTCCACAACTAAGCCGACTTGCCCATTTTCTTCGCGACAGACGAATACCGCTGGAGATTTGCCCTACCTCTAATGTCAACACGGGAGTGTTCGCAAGCATCGCCGAGCACCCTATTGACCAGCTGATCAACTTGGGTTTTAGGGTGACCGTCAACACCGACAATCGCTTAATGTCGGGGGTGTCGATGAGTTCAGAGCTGGCCGCCTTGGCCGAAGCTTTCGGATATGGATGGGCACGCCTTCGCTGGCTTACAGTAAACGCCATGAAGTCGAGCTTTTTGCCTTTTGATGAACGCTTGGAGATCATCGAGCGGATTATTAAGCCCCACTATGCTCCACTCGAATCTGTCACTGTGAGCTAAGTACAGTAGATTATTCTCGGTGTTCAACCTCAAACTTCCTTTTCGACTTCGCTGTGCGGCACTTTTGACGATTTGTGCTTTGTTGACCCTCGCCTGCGCCGAAAACAGCACCATCGACCGCATCCGTGAACAAATTGCCAATGAAGCCACAACAACTACCACATCCACGCCAAACAACAGCGCGACAGAACCAAACGATCCAAGTGCAAGCGACCGAAGTGCGCCAACCCCGCCTGCAATTGACCCGACACCGATACCAATTGATGCACAATACCGCATCGATACCCTCGAAACAATACCGCATCGATACCCTCGAAAATGGTCTCACCTATTTGTTGCGTTCAAATGATTCGCCGGGGTCGAACTTAGAGATCCGCTTGTTGGTTAACGCTGGTTCAGCGCAACAGGTTGACGGCAGTGACGGCAGCGCGCATTTCTTGGAACATATGTTGTTTAATGGAACCGAAAAATATCCTGGCAACGAATTGACCGCACAACTGCAAAGTCTCGGCATCGCTTTCGGCGCTGATGTGAACGCCTATACCAGTTTTGACGAAACTGTCTATTTGTTGTCTGCCGACACATCGGCCGATACTGCCGTTGAAACTGCTTTCGATGTGTTGGCTCAATGGGCTTCAGCAGCAACCATCGAAGAAGCGGCTGTGCTCGCCGAACGCGGTGTGGTACGCGATGAGTTGCGGCAACGTCTCGAAACTGTAGACGGCATCATTAGCAACGAATTCAATAAGGTGTACGTGGCTAACACGCCGTATGAAGGCCACCTGATCGCTGGCCAAGCCGACAAAATCGAACGCACCACGGCAACCAACTTACGTGCTTTCTACAACGATTGGTACCGCCCCGACAACATGGCCGTTGTGGCGGTTGGCGAGATGGCGCTTGACGACCTTGAAGCGCTAGTCATCAAGCACTTCGCTGATCTCCAACCACGTACCGCTAACCCACCGGCACGCGAAAAGATCGAAATCGAAATCCTCGCCACACCGCAAGCTCACGTTGTCACCCACCCAGATAATTCCCTTGACAACCTTTCGCTTGACTTCCCAATCCCGGCTTCAGATGAGAGCAGTTTGGGCGGTTCCCGGTTGCGTCTCATGGAACAAGCCATCGTCATCATGTTGAACAACCGCCTCAATGACGCATACCAAACAGGCGAACTCGTGCTTGAGGAACCTCCATATTTGATTGATTTTGAAGTGAACCGTGCGTTGCGCTACTTCGGCACGAACCTCAAAGCCACCGACCTAGCAAAGGGCCTCAACGATTATATGGCTTACCTGATCGCCGCTGCCGAAAACGGCTTCAGCGCTGAAGAGATGTTACGCATGCGCCAAACCATGCAAACAATTTTCGACCAACAACTCACCACGATCAACACCATCCAAGACGCAACCTATGCCGACTTGTTGTCGAGATACTGGCTCCAAGGTGCCGATCTCGACAAAACCCAAAGCCGCATCGCTCGACAAAGAACACTTATCGAGTCCTTGACCGCGCAAGACCTAACCAACCACTGGAGTTGGTTGCTGAGCATCAGTGGACCAATTGTGATCGCCGTGGGCGCAAACGCAGCAACGTTGCCGACCACAACTGAACTCCTCGAAACTCTCGCTGATCTCAAAGCCACACCTAGTGCAACAACGAGCAGCCAAATCGATCAATTGATGCAACCTTTAACAGGCGTTGAGCCGATTAGCACCAGCGAGCGTTCTTCAGACAACGGCGAGGTAACTATTTGGACGTTTGGCAACGGAGTGACGGTCAGCCACCGCCAAACAGATGTAGCAGAAAATTCCGTCTCTTTGCGCGCGGCTTCTTTTGGTGGTTGGTCGACATTCCCAAGAGACCATATCGCCGCTAACGAAGCTGTTCCCGCTGTAGCCGTTGCTGCGGTGTTGGGCAGCGGGGTGGGTCCACACGATGCATTGACGTTGGATCGTTTCCTATCAACAAAAAATCTGCACATCGTGGCGCACATCGATTTGTCTTCAGAAGGTTTCTCTGCACAGTCGGCCAGCGCCGATGCTGAAGATTTGTTCGCTTTGCTACACCTGTATATCAGCAAACCCCGGGTGGAATCAGTTGCCTTTCGAACGGCCATTGACGAAGCCGAACGTAACCTCGCGGAACATCAGACCCATGTTGACCGGCGTGCTCTAGCGACGCTAATCGACCTAATTTACGACGGAGACGCGGCGTTCCAGAGAGTCGCTACCCAAGACCAACTTGATTCACTAACCGCACAATCTTCGCTGGAGATTTATCAAGCGCGTCTCGGAAAAGTAGATGATTTGGCAGTTTCGATTGTGGGTGACATCAGCCGCAACGAGGTTGCTGAATTGGCAGCCCGCTATCTCGGGACGCTCCCTGCACAACCACAAGATTCTTGGGTTGATTTGGGTGTTGAACTGCCTACCGGGAGAAAGTCAGCGAGCGTCGAACTAAGTGCCGGAACTACCGACGGTGGCTTGTTCGTGTTTCACGCTCAACCAACCGAAGTCAATGCCCAAACTCGCGTGACTGCAAACCTGTTGCAAGGGATCGTCAACAACCGTATTACCGAACGCATTCGTGAGGAACTTGGAGCATCCTATGGCGGCTCCGCTTCAATCACATTTCAGCGCAACCCTCGACCTTCGATCCGCTCTTTCATTTCGATTAGTGGTGACCCGACGCGCCTAGACGAAATCCGCAGCGTGTTGACTACAGAACTTGAGACGTTAGCAACGCGGGGCCCGACCACCAATCAGTTCGCACAAGCACACAACGTCATCCGCAGCGACTGGAACTTTTACAATAACATTGTGCTCGCAAACGAAGATCTGGATGCCATCCGTTACCCGAACGAAAACCGCCTGACCACAGACAATCGTTTGGAACTCTTGTCTAACGCAGTTGCCGCCGAGGTCCAAAAACTTGCAGCTCTACTATATGGTGGCGGCAACTGGCTAGAAGTAGCAAAAGTATTACCCGGTTAACTCTACCGCTGAAAGCGACTAACCTTTCAACAATGCTTGATCATGTGTTTACCGATGCGATTGGTGCGTTGCGAGACGGTTTTGAAACGGCTCGCCTAGAACGCCAAGCCTTCGAAGAACGTTTTTTGGTTGACGTGTTGTTGGGTGATCTCAATTGGCAAACCTCTTATGGGTTGCCCGGCGAAGGGCTTCCACCGCGAGTGCAAGCAGACGTGAGTTGCAGTTGGCCTACCTGGTCTCAAACTGCCTACCGCAGTTGGTATGTGGAAGAGGAACTGAGCGAACCGCCACGCATTGAGATTGAGATTGTGTTGCGCATCCAACGCCTCAGTCGTGTGCCAGACCCTATTTTGGTGTTAGACAATTTGCCACTGAAAAGCCCTTCGATTGGTGGCGAAAGGTTGGTTCGCAGCGGGCCGACTGTGGAATCTTGTTACGGGCGAGATATTGCCGAGGTAACTCACGCCATTGAAGTTTCTTATGAAGGCACCTACGAACTTGATGAACCACGCCTAGCTGATGGTTCCATGTTGGATGACCATTTCAATGCACTGGGCGGTTGGATTTCGTCTACCTTAGTCCGTTTGGGCGACATGGGACTCCGCTGACCAGCGGACCCGCCGAGGCACTACCCAATTGACTTAGCCGCGGTACGGTCAAGCAGGGAACTAAGGCGTGTTTGCGGCCGTGCTCCAACATGAGAAATGATCTCCGCCGCGGCGATGCTGCCGAGTTGCGCGCAACGACGCAGGTCAGCACCGTTGGCCAAGCCAAACAAAAACCCCGCAGCGTAGAGGTCACCGGCACCGGTGGCATCAACCAATTGAGCGACAGGAACCGCCGGCACCTCAACCCGGTCTGCGCCAGAGACCACCACCGAACCATGCGCAGAGCGAGTCAACGCCAGAATCTTGGTGATTGCAGAGCCTTGTTGAACTGCCGCGTCGAAGTCTTCGGTTTCAAACAATGCACAAATCTCTGTCTCGTTGGCGAATAAGAGATCTACTTTGTCGCTAATCAACTCGAGCCATTCATGGCGGTGCCGATCCACGCAATACGCATCAGATAAGGTTAGCGAGACCATGCGACCGGCATCAGCTGCGACTTGCATGGCATAGCGGATCGCGGCTTTAGCTAGTGCAATGTCCCATAGGTAACCTTCGCAATAGGTGATCGCCGCGCTCGCTACCAAATCGGCATCAATATCGGCGGGCGCAAGATGCATGCTCATCCCCAGAAACGTGTTCATGGTGCGTTCAGCATCGGGTGTGACCTGAATGAGGCTGCGCCCAGTTGGTGGCCCTTGTGCTGCCGGGGGCACATCAAATCCCACACCCGCAGTTCTCAGGTCATGCACGTAAACTTCGCCGAGTTGGTCATTGCGAACTTTGCCGAGATAAGCCGCAGTACCCCCAAAGCTCGCCACACCAGCCACTGTGTTGGCAGCCGAACCACCAGAAATCTCCAATGCCGGGGGCATCTTCGCATACAATGCTGTGGCTC
>JGI24795J26692_1001597_pt1 | contig 11475 bp, 10 predicted proteins | sample PinacodermBB_FD_26692 | JGI IMG/M metagenome (IMG submission 26692)
TGTCGATAAAATGTTGGTAGTTCTGTTGGATGCGAATAGACGCAACCTCACCCGATTTACATTTAATCAAACTCCCAACCCCTTTGTCAAGTACTTTTTTCTATACCTAAAGCAAAGTTTTCGGTTTCTTCAGTAACAACCCGTAAACTCATGAATTTTACAAAATATTTGGGGCTAAAATTATGAAGCGAGAGGGTTAAAACAGCCAAGGAGGGAGGTCTTTTAGGCCTCTCATCATCCTGATCCGAAGCTCATTCTCATCTGGAATGTCTTTCCTGTCAAATTTTACGTTCTTAAGACAGGCGAGCATTGCCCGCATAATGCTGTTTTTTGTTATTCTTTCCTTTCTGGTTTCCTTGGAACGGTTTTTCATTATCTCTCTTTCGAGCTTTTGAAGAAATTCGAAATCTTCACTGCTTATCCTTAACGTAAGTACATCAAAGGTTTTGTATCTCGGCAGCGTTTCGGGTTTCGAATCCAGTGCAGTACCCGTAATACTGTCCTTGGTGGCTTTTTCCTCAGGCGGTCTTATCCAGATATTCGGGTTTACTCCCTCACTCGTCTTTTCATCAGGCATAGCATTCCTCCTTCTTTGCCAAAAACGATCTTTTACAAGGCAATTATACCATAAAAACCCNAAGTTAAGAACTTCNTTATTTNAACTTTATCAAAATCCCAAAAGAAAAATTGGCCTCTCAAGCTCTATCGCTCTCCGCTTGTGAGAGGGCTTCCAAAGCCGGATTAAGACGAGGACGAATTGCNCGGAATAGNCTGTCAATAAGAGCTAATCGCGTCACAGTAAAATAAGATAGACTGTCAGTTTTTAAGATACAAGAACGATTCTGGGAAGATAAGCCGCCTCTGNTGATCCTAAAACAGCGAAAAATCGAGCTNACTTATGATGATAAGAAGTTNTTTACTTCATAAGTTAAGACAAAGCGCCTGAATTNCCCTCGGCCAAAATTATGCTTGACATTGAATGCCGATCTGTGATAGAACCTGTAATAAGCCCTGATTGTAGAGGGCAAGGAACGGTTATGATTTCATACAGGAGGTATGGTTAGTTATGGTTCCAATAGAAGCTTTGTTAGGTTACGTTTTGCTGCTCGTAGGGTTCGTGTTCTTTGCGAACGGAATGACCCTTTTGGGTAAAACCGGAGCAAAAGAAGTGGGCGTGCTCAATCTTGGAGTCGGCGTTCTTATAGCGATTGCCGCTTGGAAGCTGCACACCCTTGGTCTTACGGCGGCTACCGCGCTTGTGTCGGTATTTGCATTGATATACCTGATAGTTTACGCGGTATTCGTACACGGACACGANGCGAAAGGGCTTGGAGTNTACTGTCTTTTCGCAACGGTAGTGTTCGTATGGTACGGAGCTCATTTCCAGGCACTTGGGCTTGCGTACTTTGCGTACTTCTGCTGGGCTTGGGCTTTGCTTGTACTTCTTTGCTTCTTTGCGTTCTCGCAGGGCAAGGATCTTGGTAAGCCGATAGCCTATCTGTTCATAATAGAGTCCATTGTGACTCTGCTGATACCGGGAATGCTTCTGCTTACAGAAAAGTGGAATCCTCTCGGAGGAGTACCAGGCTAAGATTCATAATTTTTAGCTGATATACCAAATAACGGGCAGAGGGAATCATAAGCAATTCTCTCTGCCCGTTATTTTTTGTTTTTCTCTCTCTTTCCCCCGCCAATCCCTTAACAAAGCGGTTTGATATAATCTGCTTTATAATTGATAATACAGTTTCCGGGACGGTGACCTGAATTGTCTGAAAAAATCCCTAACTTTCTCAAAAACGGGTACTTGGCACTTGCCTTGGGAACCATTATCGTCCTATCTTTTTTTCTTGTCGCCGAACCGGTCAGCCTTGACCGCAAATACAACAGTCAGAGCATAAAAATNGCTGAGGACACCCTTAAGCACGTAAACAAGTTTTATCTGGACAAAAGCAAGATCGACCATGCGAAAATGCTTGAAAAAGCGGTCTCCAGCCTTGAAACCTTTCTTGACGATGTGCTGGTGGAATTTCCGCAAGATCGGGGCAATGTCTTCGCCGTTCACGTAAAGGAGAAGGCAAAGAAATTCAAAGAAAAAGAGTCGCCATCTCCAAACGACGTCACAAGCACTCTGGGCCAAGTCGTGTCTTTTGTCCTTTCTAATACAGGGACCGAAGACCGCATCGTCAAGAACATAGAATATTCCATATCGGACAGCATGCTGAAGGTCCTTGACCCCCACTCCGCAATGATTCCGCCGGATATCTACAAGGAGTTTCTCATAGACACCGAAGGAAGTTTCGGAGGACTCGGAATAGTAGTTGGTATAAGAGATGGCCAGTTGACCGTCATATCTCCAATAGAAGGCACACCGGCTTACAGATCAGGGGTAAAAACCAAAGATCGGATCGTACAGATAGAAAACGAGTCAACCATAAACATGCCTCTTCTCGAAGCTGTAGGGAAACTAAGAGGTAAGAAGGGAACCAAGGTAAACCTTCTTATCTCGAGAAAAAATTTTTCCAAGCCCCGGAAATTTTCGATAGTAAGAGACACGATAAAGATAGAAAGCGTCGAAGGGTTTGACCTTGAAAACGATATTCTTTACCTGAGAATAAGAAATTTCCAGAAAAACACGTCCTCGGATCTAAAAAAAGAGATAAGCAGCCGCTCTTACCCGATTAACGGAATANTCCTCGATCTCAGAGGAAACCCCGGAGGTCTTCTCTCAGAGGCAGAAAAAGTAGCCGACCTCTTCCTTTCCTCGGGAACGATAATGACAACCAAAGCAAGGGACTATGCTAAAACCTACAGAGCCACGGCAAAGCAGCCTGAGTACAAGGGGAATGTGGTAGTGCTTGTGGACCAAGGAAGCGCAAGTGCGTCAGAAATAGTGGCCGGAGCGCTCAAAAACAACAAAAGAGCACTTGTGGTAGGAAAAAGATCCTTCGGCAAGGGATCGGTCCAGAAGGTTTTCGAGTTCGAAGATGGTGCCGCGCTGAAACTAACAATAGCAAAGTATCTTACCCCGGGCAACATCTCCATCCAGGACAGCGGCATAACTCCCGACATTCTTCTTCAGGGATCAGTGATAACCCAAGATAAAGTCGTCTATAACCCTTTGCCCGAAAAAAGAGAAAACGGGGGGGAGGAAACAGATCTGCCAACCCCTGAATTCACGATCAAGTACATCGACGAGAGTCTGGCACCCCAAGAAGAAGACGAGGATGAAATCCAGCCGGATGAATCGCTTACGAAAGCTCAGAAACTTGAGAAACTGAANAATGATTTTTACGTAAAACTTTCAAGCAGGATGCTTCTGGCAGAAACCNGGGAACAGATGTATGCAACAGCTACCGATTTTTCCAACGCCCAGCTTGAAGAAATCAGAACACGGATTGAAAATACGGGAATAGACTGGTCTGCCGGTGAAACAAAAAAGCCTTCCGTATTGCTCCAAACGGTTCCCTCGAAAACAGTTTTCCGGGCCGGGGAAGAAAGTTTTCTTGAGATAAAGGTGACAAATTCCAGCCCTGACCCGATATACAGGCTCAGTGCCGTTACCGACTGTGAGAACCGCATTTACAGCGATGGAGAGCTTTTGTTCGGGAAACTGCTCCCCGGGCAGAGCAAGAGTTCAAGAGTCAAGTTTTCCGTTCCCAGATGGGTCACCACCAGAGAGGATAGTATTAAGCTCATTTTCACGAGTTCGGGGAACAAAACCTTTACGGAAGAAAACTTGCTCGTAAAAACCGTGGCGGACAAGCGTCCCGTCTATTCCCATAACCACGAAGTAGTGGACGACGGGAGATTTGGAAGCCAGGGAAACGGAAACGGCCATCCGGAACTTGAAGAAACGGTAGTACTCAACATAAAATTGAAAAACACCGGAGACGGAACATCTGAAAAAACGGTCGCAACTCTTAAAAATCTTTCGGGTAACGACGTGTTTCTTGAAAAAGGAAGAGTGGAGATTGAGAACTTCCGTCCAGGGGAGACTAGACTCGCGCCTTTTCGTTTCAGGCAGAGCGGTGAAGGCGATGAAACGGAATTTGAGCTTCTCGTAATGGATGAGGACTTCCGGGAAATAAAAACACAGAGAATAATCCTGCCTGTCTCCGCGCAGGAAAAACCGTTTTTCCCCGCTTCCGCAAAAAAAACTGCCCTGTTCAAGGACTCAAGCTCTATACTTGGGGGAACTTTCCCTGCAGCCCCCGCAGTGGCTGTGGCGCAGAAGAATTCCATGGTAAAAGTTCTCGGCACTTCAGGGCGATGGATACGGGTTGAGGGGAAAAATTCTCTAGCAGGCTGGGTTGAAGAAAAAGCCATCAGGGTTGCTCGGGCAAGCTACGANGGTCCGTCGGATGAGAACGGAACCGACGGCGCCTGGCAGGAGATTTCAGTTCTTGAAGAAATCTTTGAAGAGCCCCCTTTCATCATGATTTCGGATTTCCCCATGTCCACNGGAGCTTCCAAGATAACAGTGGAAGGATCGGTCAGGGACACTGACCGCATAGAAAGCGTCTCGGTTTGGAAAAAAGACGACAAGGTAAAGCTTTTTACACCGGGGAAAAACCATGTTCCTCTGCTTTTTCCCTTAACTCTTGAGGAAGGAATGAATCTTTTCACTATAGTGGCCAAGGACGAAAAGGGTATGACATCCAAAAGAACCCTGGCCATAAGAAAAGATCTTTCCTGAGTTTAGGATATTTATCGCGCACGCACCGAAGACTGCGGATGAAGTNCAGGGAGTGGAGTAATGCTTAAGTTTCTCTGTTTTCGAATACTGACCGGAGCNGTCGTAATCCTCGTGGTCGCGAGCATAACCTTCTTTCTGCTCAGAGTGCTTCCCGGGGGCCCTTTCGACGCCGAGAAAAGTATTCCCCCGCACATACTCGAAAACATTGAAAAGAAATATCACATGGATAAGCCGCTACATAAGCAATACCTCATCTACATGGGGAGCTTGGCACGCGGTGACTTCGGCCCTTCCTACAAATACAACGACAGACCCGTTACCAACATAATAAAGGAAACGCTGCCGGTCTCAATGGGGCTAGGGTTGGTGTCCCTAGTGCTAGCGTTTTTCATGGGAACAGTGGTCGGAATGATTTCCTCACTGTTTCCAAGAAGCATCCATGACATTGCCTCCGTGCTGATCTCCACGTCACTGGTATCGGTTCCAAGCTTCGTAGTTGGGGCGGCACTCATATATTTTTTCTCCGTTAAGTGGGGGGTTCTGCCGGCCGCCCTCTGGGGAGAGCCAAAGCACATCGTCCTTCCGGCACTGACCCTGAGCCTGGCTCCTTTCGCCTATATCTCAAGACTTGTACGCTCCAACATGCTTGACGTGTCGGGTCAGTTTTTCGTAAGAACCGCAAGGGCTAAAGGACTTGGAAGAACAAAGATATTCACAAAGCACATACTGAGAAACGCGCTTGTCCCTGTCGTAACGGTGCTAGGTCCCTTGACCGCCTACCTGGTGACGGGTTCCTTTGTCGTTGAGCATATATTCGCGATACCGGGAATGGGAAGGTTTTTCGTCTTTGCCGTGGCAAACAGGGACTATTCCGTTGTACTCGGAATAACGATCGTCTACGCACTTCTGCTCATAATAGCAAACCTNATTGTCGACCTTCTCTACGCCATACTTGATCCGAGAATAGAGCTTAGAAAGCAAGAGCCGATCGCCTGATGGCAGGCAAAAGCAGACGGAAATGAAAAACGTAAAGATAATTATCGAGTATGACGGCACGGACTACCACGGCTGGCAGTGTCAGGCGAATCTTCCGACGGTACAGAAGACGATAGAGGACGCCATCCAGCAGATCACCAGAGAGAATGTGAAGATAACGGGTTCGGGCAGAACGGACGCAGGAGTGCACGCCATTGGCCAGGTGGCAAATTTCTTCACAGAATCACAGATGGATCCCGAGACCCTGCGAAAGGCGCTCAATTCCACACTTCCCCGGGACATATCAATCATCAAGGCCCAAGAGGTCCCAGACGGCTTTCACGCCCAGTTCAGCTCCCGAAGCAAGGTATACGAATACAGAATCTTCAACAGGCCTCATCCCCCCGCACTTCAGAGAAACAGAGTGTGGAACATCCAGGAGAAACTTGATACAAAAAAGATGAGAGAAGCCGCCGCATATCTTGAGGGANCGCAGGATTTCTCCGTTTTCGCCACGGCCGACATAACGGTGAAAACCACCGTACGCACAGTAAAACGGGTGCAGGTCAAAAAAANCCGTGAAGGAACAATACTGATTGAAATAGAGGCGGACGGGTTTCTGAAAAGAATGGTGAGAATGATAACCGGNACCCTCGTGNAAACNGGAAGGGGGAAACTCTCCCCCAAAGGGTTCGGGCAGATACTCGCCGAGGGGCAGAAGACAAAAAATGTCTTCACTGCTCCCCCTCAGGGACTCTTTCTTAGAAAAGTGATTTATTAAATTCGTGGCCGAGCAAATCTTGGCGATAGAGAGAGACTGGGAATCTTTGGTTCAGAATATGTCATGTTTTTAGAAGTAAAAACTTGCATATTTTGAAGATTTAGGTAACTTTAACGCCAAGGAGATTCACATGAGCATTGCAAGGGCAGTACAGGAAAACGTTGAGAAAATGCCCGCTGGGAGGATATTTGGCTATCGAGAACTGCCGGATTATTTAAAATCTCCGGGCGCAGTTATCAAGACGGTAAATAGAATGGTTTCAGATGGGAAAATTGAACGTTTTTCCAAGGGGCGTTTCTATGTATCTAAAAAGGGGCTTCTAGGCCCCATGAAGCCTTCAGACGGAGAAATTATTCGTTCAATGCTATATAAAGATGGCCGTTTGTGCGGCTATGTAACCGGCCCATATCTCTATAACTGGTTAGGACTTACGACCCAGATGTCCCGCGTAGTCACCGTTGCCTGTAAAGGCAGTAGCCAGAAAAAGGAATTCGGCACGATCCGAGTTGATACGGTTGTGAGCCGTATCCCTATAAAGGAAAAGGATGTGCCGCTTCTGCAATATCTGGACGCCCTGAAAGACATAAGGAAGATACAGGATTCGGATATAGATATCTCTCTGGAGATCATACGCCGCCGCATATCAGAATTGTCCGACCTCGAGCAGTTGCGGCTTGCATCTTTAGCGAAAGATTACTACCCTCCCAGAGTCAGGGCGCTGGTTTGTCTGCTTTTTTCAAGGTTGCAACTATCCGTGCCGGACAGTCTGGTGCTATCCCTAAACCCCTTAACAACTTATAAGCTGAAGCTGGATCAGTCCCGGTGGCCGGAGGCCAGAAAGTGGAACATTAGATAATGAATCTGCACAAAGACAATAAAATCTTCAATGAACTGATAAAGGCCTCCGGAGAATCTGCTGGAATACCGGATGCTTACATCGAAAAAGATTACTGGATAACAATGTCCCTTAAACTTCTATCTGAATCTCCGTACAGAGAAAGTGTGGTTTTTAAAGGAGGAACATCTCTATCTAAAGCATATAGATTAATAGACCGCTTTTCCGAAGATATTGACTTGGCTGTGCTCTGCAGCAGCGAAAAAGGAGACAATCAAAGAAAAAATTGCTAAAAAACGTGGAAAATGTCGTTACCCAAAACCTCATTTCTCTTAAGGGTGACGAACGGGAATCCAAGGGTTCAAAATTCCGCAGAACGGTCTACAAATATCCTTGCAAGATTGATAGCGGTGGTTTTGAACAGGTGCCCCGGGAACTGCTAATTGAAATTAATGCCTTTGCCAACCCCGAACCATCTGAAATACGGAAAATACGAACTCTTATCGCGGAACACCTGATTAGAAAAAAGAGGGCTGATTTAATCGCTCGGTTCGGGCTTGAGAATTTCTCGATCAGAGTACTGTCCCCAAAACGTACACTGATTGAAAAAATGCTCGGAGTTATCAAGGATAGTTACAGCAATGATCCCATTGCCAGATTATCAAACCGTATCCGCCATCTTTATGATATATGCCTAATCTTACGGCATGACGAATATCAGGATTTTATCGCGAGCAATGAGTTCAAGTCGCTATGTGACAAGTGTATTGAGGATGAAAAAGTAGGGGGATTTGAACATTCCGATTACTTTGAAGAACCGCTAATAAAAGCACCTCTATTTTCTAATTTTGAAACTTGGCGCAATTCCTTGAATATCACGTATACAAACGTGTTTTCTAATTTGGTCCATGGTGATTTACCGGATATGAGCGAAATTTCAGATGCGCTTGACCTTCTGCAAAAACACCTGAAATAGACAGTATCTCGTATTCATTCCACGCATGGCGACTCAAGATACGGCTTGGGGCCTCCTAAGTTTTTCTTCAGTTGATTTTAGTTTCCACACCATTTGTGTATTCTGCTTGGCAATTAGTATTCCAACATGAGATGAAGGCTTGTCAGGTTTTTACATAAATCCAAATTTAAGCGAAGCGCGATGAAATTTCTCAGGTTCAAAAACACAGAAGAAAAACCGGTGTTCGGAGAATATATCGACGGGTCGGTCTTTGAAATTAAAGGAGATATCTTCGGAAAATACTCGGTGACGGACACAAATCACGATTACGCGGATATAGCGCCGCTTGCCCCCTGTCTTCCGACAAAAATCATAGCCGTCGGGCTCAACTACGAAGATCACGCAAGAGAGATGAACAGAACTCCTCCCGAAGACCCCATGCTGTTTATGAAGCCCTCCACCACGGTCATAGCACACGGAGAAAATATAAAATACCCCTCGCACATGTCGAGCAGGGTCGATTACGAAGGAGAGCTCGGGGTCGTGATAGGGGAAAAGGCCCACATGGTGGAAAGGGACCAGGCGCTTGAATACGTCTTCGGATATACCTGCATAAACGACGTGACCGCGAGAGACCTCCAGGCAAAGGACATACAGTTCACAAGAGGCAAGGGTTTTGACACGTTCGCTCCGATCGGACCTTTCATAGAGACAGAAGTCGACCCCGCCGACCTTCGCATAAAAACTTTTCTAAACGGCGAAGTAAAGCAGAACTCAAGCACGAAAAATCTGATATTCAGTGTCCCTGAACTCGTAAGTTTCATATCGAAGGTGATGACGCTTCTTCCAGGAGACATAATAGCGACCGGAACCCCCTCCGGGATAAGTCCCATGAGCCCGGGAGACGTAGTGGAAGTGGAAATCGAGGGAATTGGAAGGCTCATAAACCGCGTCGCCCGGTAACAAACCTGATTCCCATATGCCTGCGAAGCGGCCGCGGGAGTTCGGAATTAACAGCCATTCAGGTAGGTTAATGCCCTGAAAAAACCAGAAAATGCAGAGGAAAACGGACATTGCCTAAAATACTAGTAGTCCCGGGAGATGGGATAGGAGTCGAAGTAACCGAAATCAGCGTGTCAATACTCAAGACCGTAGGTGAGAAAAGCGGAATTGAATTCACGCTTGAAAGCGATCTTCTCGGCGGATGCTCCATAGATGCGCACGGTGTTCCAGTAACAGAAGAAGCCATAGAAAAAGCAAAGAAAAGCGACGCGGTGCTTCTGGGAGCCGTCGGAGGTCCGAAATGGGAGAACCTTGAACACCACCTCAAACCCGAAAGAGGACTCCTTGAACTCAGAAAGCAGCTTGACACCTTCGCGAACCTAAGACCCGCGGTTGTTTACGCTGCCCTTGCGGACGCGTCTACGCTTAAAAGGGAAGTCGTTGAAGGGGTCGACATAATGGTCGTGAGGGAACTTACAAGCGGAATATACTTCGGACATCCGAGAGGAGCAGAACAGCTGGGCGAAGAAGAGAGCAAGGCGTTTAACACTCTTAGCTACACAACTTCCGAGATAGAGCGGGTGGCGAAAATGGCTTTTGAAATCGCCAGGAAAAGGAGAAACAAAGTCACTTCCATAGACAAATCCAACGTTCTCGAATCAATGGTGCTCTGGAGAGACACGGTAACGGAACTCCACGATCGCCATTTCTCCGATGTTACCCTTGAGCATCTGTACGTGGACAACGCGGCGATGCAGCTTATAAGAAGGCCCGCCGATTTCGACGTAATGCTGGCGGGGAACATGTTCGGCGACATAATAAGCGATGAGGCAGCTCAGCTTACCGGCTCTCTCGGCATGTTGCCCTCGGCAAGCGTCGGTAACAAAGGGGCTATATACGAGCCGGTTCACGGAAGCGCCCCTGACATCGCCGGCCAAGGTATAGCAAATCCCATAGCTTCAATTCTCTCGATGGCCATGATGCTGCGCTACTCTTTTGACATGGACGGTGCCGCCACGCAGGTCGAAGAAGCCGTAAGAAAGGTCCTTGACGACGGCTACCGCACATCCGACATACACGAGGAAGGAAAAACAAGGGTAGGAACAGAAGAAATGGGATCTCTCATACTCGGAGAACTGTGAGAGAAAATGTCTCGGATCCCAAGAAGTGAACTGTAAGAACCCCACGATTGAACTTTCATCCCACCTTAAAAGCCCCTTGGTGGAGAAATTTCTTGCGCACCCGCCCGGAAAACCGACTGATCTTGCGGGTCTTTACGGAAACTCGACCTATTTTCTTCTGGCGCTTCTCTCCAAGGCGCCTGGCAAAAGGGTGCTTCACGTCTGCGAGCAAAGAGAGCAGTGCGCCCATGCGGCGCGGAGCATCTCTTCTTTGAAAGGAACGGAAATCCCTGTTCTTCTCTCAAGAGGAATGGAGAAAAACCGCTCCCTTTTCGAGAAAACGGAAATCACAGAACCCGAGAGGCTTCACTCTATTTTCAGATGGGAGCAAACCGGGGTGCTCTGCGCAGATGCGGCAGCACTTGCCGAGGTGTTGGCTCCACCCCGCAGCCTCAAGGCCGAGAGCTTCACCATAGAAGAGGGGACACGGCTTGATCGGGAGGAACTTGTGCAAAGGCTCCTTGGAATCGGTTACAGCGAGGTGGATTTCACGGAAAAAAGGGGAGGCATGAGCATCCGGGGCTCTATAGTGGACCTTTTCTCCCCGGGATCGGGGAAGCCCCTCAGGGTGGAACTTTTCGCAGACCGGGTGAATTCGCTTCGGGAGTTTTCTCCCGCAACTCAGAAATCCATCGGAAAAAAGCAAAAAGCTGTGATCAACCCGGCTTCCTTCGCCGTTTACCGCCAAATAAACAAAGACGATCTGGTCGGGCAGGTTCTCGCCGGAGCCGACAAGAAGGGGCTTACCTCAAGCGAGGTGGAACCTCTTTTGGAAGCGTTTGAGGGCGGCTCGTACTTCAGGGGAATGGAATGGTTCACGCCGTTTTTCTGGGACTCGCGGCAATGCGTGCTCGATTACCCGCAAGAGGATCTAATAGTGAGCCTTCCAATCGGGTTTGACGAGGAAGCACTGCTATTAAGACTCGAGGAAAAATTCGAAGCGAGAAGAAAGTCTCTGGGAAAACTTGAAAAGTCACTCCCCCCCTTTGAAAGGCTATACCTTGGGAAAAAAGAACTTGCGGAAAAACTCCGGGAATCAAGGCTGGCATA
>JGI24795J26692_1001627_pt1 | contig 11314 bp, 9 predicted proteins | sample PinacodermBB_FD_26692 | JGI IMG/M metagenome (IMG submission 26692)
CCCCCTACCGCACCAGCAGAACGGGACAGGGCGCCTTGACACGGACGTAATCGCTGATGGACGAGCCCAACAGCTTGTCCAGATCCACCAGGTTGCGGGCCACGCTGGGGCGCCGATCCGGCGAGGCCAGAATCAACAGGTCGCTGTTGCTGTCTTCAACGGCAGCACAGATCTCCTGGGCCGGATTGCCGTTGCGCTCCTCGATTTCCACGTCCACCCCCAGTCGCCGCGCCCGCAAACGGGCTTTNTCAAGGATGCGTTCCGCCACCCGACTGCCGCTGCGCTGACTGCTCACATGGATCACCCGCACGCTCATGCCGTNCACACCACGGGCCAGGTCACAGGCCAGGTTGAGGGCGGTATCGCTGATGGCGGCGCCGTCCACCGCCACCAGGAGGCGGTTGGGATGGCGCACGTAGAGATCGTCCCGCACCAGCAGCATGGGACGGCTGGACAACTGAAAAACATACTGGCTGGCACTGTTCACCAGGATGGATTGCAACCGTCCCACACCTCGTGAACCCATCACCATCAAGTCGGCGTTGATTTCATCCGCCACCTTCAGCACCGTCTGCTTGACGTCCCCTTGACGAAGGACAGTGGTGACCAGGGCAGGATCCAGCTTCATGGCGTCAACGGCTTGCGCCAGCAGTCGGGCGCCCGCTTCCATACCGTCCGCCAGGGAGGTTTTGCCCTGGACGTTCAGGACGTGGAGCAGGGTGAAGCGTGCCCCTGCAAAGCTGGGTACCCTCTGCATCATGCCGACCATGGTCTCCACATGACCTTTGCCGGAGTCCGCCACGAGAATGTTCCGAAACATGGGACGAGATTTTGAACGTAGGACCACTATCCAGCAGCCGGNGGTCGTCTTGTGCCGTTTGCGTCCCGGTTGCAACGGTGTGGCCCCGCTTCAGGGTCNTGGACCGGGGGATGACTGAGTCCAGACCTGTGCGGACTGCATGAATCTCCGCTCTCGCCGTCTGGCCTGGTACCGCTGGGCCGTCATTGACGGCTTTGGCGTGGCCACCCTGCGGCGACTGGAGGCCGTCTTCGGCAACCTGGACGCAGCCTGGCAAACACCGTTGCCGGTGCTGCAACAACGGGGCAGCCTCAACACAGCCCAGAGGAAAGCCCTGACGGCAGCCCTGGATACGCCCCCACCCCTGCCGCCACGGCGTTGGTTGGCGCCTACCGATCCCGCCTTCCCTGCCCCTCTGCTTCAACTGGACCGTCCCCCCCTGCAATTGTTCTGGCAGGGGAAGGGGAGCACCTGGGCCTACCTGAACCGTCGGCAGGCCGTGGCAGTGGTGGGCAGCCGCACCGCAAGTGATCACGCTCTGGCCTGGGCAGAGCGGCTGGGACGCCACATGGCNGAGGCCGGCTGGCCTGTGGTCTCCGGCCTGGCGGCCGGGGTGGATGCCGCCGCCCACCGGGGCTGCCTGGCTGGTCACGGCCGACCGGTGGGGGTATTGGGCACCCACCTCCGGCGGGCCTACCCCCAGGACAACCAGAGCTTGCAGCAACAGGTGGGCGCTGCCGGTCTTCTGTTCAGTGAGCAACCCGCCGACGAGCCGGTGCGAAGGGGGCACTTTGCCGCCCGCAACCGGCTGTTGGTGAGCCTTGTGCAGGCTCTGGTGGTGGTGGAGTGTCCCCGCCGCAGCGGGGCGTTGATTGCCGCCCGCCTGGCGCAGGAGGCGGGGGTGTCGCTCTGGGTGGTGCCGGCGGATGCCGGGCGCAGCAGCGCCGAAGGCAGCAACCAACTGCTTCAACAGGGCGCTTCCGTACTGCTCGACGGTGACGATCTTTGTCGCAACCTCGGCCCTGGACCGTTGTTGTCTCCACAGAAGCAGACGGTCACCCACCGGCAGGCTGTACCCACGTCCGGCATGGCCCGGCTTCTGCTGGGGCAACTGGGGCAGCCCCGCACCCTGGAAGAACTTCAGGAGCAGGTGGGCACGGAAGACCAGGGTCTGTTGCTGACCCAGTTGTTTCAACTGCAACTGGACGGCGCCGTGCGCCCCTTGCCGGGCTTGCGTTGGGTGCGGGTCCAGTGAGGTGGTCTCACCAGCGCAATGCAGTAGGGTCTACCGGAGAGATCAGGCGATGATCACCGTTTCCGCCGCCACGTTACTGGCCTGGTGCAGGGAGCGGCTGGGCGAGGGTGGCACCGCGGCCAGCCTGGTCTGGCTCCTGGACGTGGGCGCAGGCCTGGAGCGCAGGCGTTACCACAGCCTGGCTCTCCATCCCGAAGCCACCGTTCAACTCAGCCGTGATCCGGAGGAGCTGACCCACCTTTGGCATCGCCACCTGAATCGGGATCCGTTGCAATACCTTCTCGGCCTCTGCCCATGGCGAGACTTTCTGCTGCAGGTGGGGCCAGGAGTATTGATCCCCCGTCCGGAAACGGAACTGCTGGTGGACGTGGCCGTCTCCCTCATGAACGACGGATCCGCGGATCCGGGTCCATGGGCTGATCTGGGCACCGGCAGCGGCTGCCTGGCCCTGGCCCTGGCCACCGCCTTCCCCAGGTGTCACGGTATGGCGGTGGACCAGGATCCAACAGCCTTGGCAATGGCGGCACGGAACCTGGAGTCCGTAGCCGAGCGGGTGCGCGTGCTGGCCGGGAACTGGTGGCAACCCTTGCGACCCTGGTGGGGACGCCTGACCATGGTGGTCAGCAACCCCCCTTACATTCCCACGGCAACCCTTGCGCAGCTCGACCCGGTGGTGCGTTGCCATGAGCCCCATCCGGCCCTGGACGGCGGTCCCGACGGGCTTCAGGCCTTCCGTGCTCTGCTGGCGGGTGTTCCTGCCTTGGCGCCAGGGGGTTGGCTGGTGGTGGAACACGGTCAGGGCCAGGCTCCAGCCCTGGAGACACTCTTTGCCGCGGCAGGCCTGACGGCGGTCAGGCGGCATCAGGATTTGGAGGGCAACGACCGCTTTCTGGCGGCCTGCGCCCCACACCGTGGGCCATGACCCCGGAACCCGCATCCCCGGACCGGTTGCTGCGCCACCTTTACGGCGGCGGTGTCGTTGCCATGCCGACGGACACGTTGCCAGCTCTGGCGACCCGACCGGAAGCGGCTGGTCAGCTCTGGCAACTCAAGGGTCGCACGTTGGATAAACCGCTCATTCTCATGGGCGCGGAAGGAGAGCAGCTCTGGCAAGCGTTGGGTATCAGGCCGCAAGCGGCCTGGCATCAGGCCATCCGCCATTGGCCGGGAGCACTCACTCTGGTGGTGCCCTACACTGGCCCTCTTGCCCAACGGCTGAATCCGGCACAGCCCACCTCCCTGGGTCTCAGGATCCCGAACCACGGGGTCACCCGGGCCTTGCTGCGCCAGAGTGGTCCCCTGGCCACCACCAGCGCCAACCGCTCCGCTCAACCCGCTCTGCTGCATCCCGACGCCATTGCCAGGGACTTCCCCCAGGTATTGCTGGCGGGTCCGTTGCCCTGGAGCGCCCCATCGGGCCAGGCCAGCACAGTGGTGGCTTGGCATTCCGGCCGGTGGGTCACCATCCGCACAGGAGCCGTTCCAACCACGGACTGGTCAAGCTGAAGCACCCGCTCTCTCACCATGAACGAGGCCAAGACGTCTGGTGGCTCCCGTTGGCAGTCCTGGCCCTGGGGACGATCCAGGCCACAATCCCCCAAGGCAGCCTGGCAACGTGCCCTGGGTCAGGGCTGGCAGAAACCCTTCACCGGGCGCAGCGCCAGCAACCTGGATGATGGGCCGTGGCACGGGGCGCCTCTGGGGGGATTCGGGGCCGGTTGTTTCGGGCGCAGTTCCCGTGGAGACATCACCCTGTGGCACCTGGACGGTGGAGAGCACTGGTTCGGTTCCATCCCCGATTGCCAGTTCGCCGTCCATGAGCGGCGCGGCAACGACTCCCGCACCTATGCCCTGTCCACAGCGGCGCCTACGGACGGCAGCCTGAGCAGTTGGGCCTGGTATCCAGCCAGTCGGTCCGCTCACGTCACCGGCCGTTACGCGGCCCGCTATCCCCTGAGCTGGTTCCAGTACAGCAACGTTTTCCGGGCGCAGATTCGCTGTGAGCAATTCAGTCCCATCATCCCCGGCGACTATCGGCGCACCTCCTACCCGGTGGCCGTGTTCCGCTGGCTGTTCCGCAATCCCGGCCGGCGGCCACTCCAGTTGTCCCTCCTGCTGAGTTGGCGCAACCTCTGCGGCTGGTTTACCAACACCGAGACCAACCCGGAGGTGTTCTATCGGGAGGACGGGAGCCCGGTGTATTCCTATGTTCCTGCCGTTGGCCGCACCGAGGGGCAACACTGCTCGTTTGTGGATGAGGACCAACTGAAGGGACTCCTGCTGAACGGTCCCCGCAGCAAGCCCGTGGCGGAGGGGGAAGGCCAATGGTGTCTGGCCGTGGGACAACTGCCCCCNGGGGTGGAGCTGCAACGCTGTGGACGCTGGAATCCCGGCGGTGACGGTGCGGAAATCTGGACGCCGTTTTCCCGGGACGGGTCCATTCCCCAGGAAACGGACACCCGCCGCAGTGCCGTGGACGATCCCTCGTCGGTCGCCATGGCGGTGCGCTTCCAGTTGCAGCCGGGGGCGACGCTGGCGTTGCCCCTCGTGATCAGTTGGGATCTGCCGGTGACGGAATTTGCCAGGGGCATCACCAGTCAACGGCGCTATACGGACTTTTTCGGGCGTTCCGGCTGCCACGCCACGGCCGTTGCCGCCGAGGCGCTGCGGGACTGGCCCCAGTGGCGCCAGGCCATCGATCATTGGCAGCAACCCATCCTGGAACAGGACGAATTGTCCGAGGCCGTCCGGATGGCCTTGTTCAACGAGCTTGGCAATCTGGCCAGCGGCGGCAGCCTCTGGACCGCCGCCACCGCTGATCGACCTGTGGGCCACTTCGGTGTCCTGGAATGTCCGGATTATTCCTGGTATGAAAGCCTGGATGTGCGGCTCTACGGCTCCCTTGCCCTGGTCCAGTTATGGCCGGAGCTGGATAAAGCCGTGCTCCGTGACTTCGCCCGGGCCATCCCCGGTGAGGATCTACGACATCGACTCATCGGTTGGTACGTCACCAAGGGTCGGAAGCCCGTACATGCGCCCCGCAAACGCGCCCGGGCCACGCCCCACGACCTGGGGGCGCCCAACGAACATCCCTTCACCGTCACCAATTACACCGCCTACCAGGATTGCAATCTNTGGAAAGACCTGCCCAGTGACTTTGTACTCCAGGTTTGGCGCACCTTCCGCCGGGGGGGGCAGGATCTTCGTTTCCTGGCGGACTGCTGGCCGGCGGTGGATGCCGGTCTCCGCTACCTGAAGACGTTCGACCAGGACGGGGACGGTCTTCCCGACCACGGGGGCGCCCCCGATCAAACCTTCGACGATTGGCCCATGAAGGGCGCCAGTGCCTATTGCGGTGGGCTATGGATTGCGGCCCTGGAGGCGGCCCTGGCCAGCGCCCAGCAACTATCGCTTCACCTGGGCCTGGATACNACCGCCAGTCAACGGGATTTCGGCGCCTGGTTACGGAAAGCCCGTGACGCCTATGACCGTCTGTTGTGGAGNGGGCAGCACTACGCCTTCGATACCCATACGGAAGAGTCGGTGGTGATGGCAGACCAGCTCTGTGGTGACTTCTATGCCCGTCTACTGGGCCTCCCGCCCGTGGTGAGCGAGGAGCGAGCCCGCACCACTGTGGCCACCGTCTGCAAGGTCTGCTTTGCCGGGTTTCACCGGGGGGGTTATGGGGTGGCCAACGGCCTCCGGGAAGACGGCAGCCCCGTCGATCCCGAGGGAACCCATCCCCTGGAAATCTGGACGGGGATCAATTTTGCTCTGGCGGCGTACTGCTGCCTTCTGGGCGACCGGAAGACCGGCATGGCCATCAGCGGCAGGGTGATTGAACAGGTCTATGGCCATGGCCTGCAATTCCGCACACCGGAAGCGATCACGACGGATGGCCACTTTCGGGCTTGTCATTACCTGCGCCCGATGGCCATCTGGGCCATCTGGGCGGCCCACACCCAGTGGCAGCCCCTCCCCATGCCGAAGGACTGACGGGCCATGCATACCACGCCACCTGCCAACCTCACTGATGAAGTCCGGATGGCGCGAGCCCTGGAGCTGGCTGCGTTGGGATCGTTCACCACCAGCCCCAATCCCATGGTGGGCGCCGTGGTGCTGGATGCCGGTGGACAATTGGTGGGGGAAGGGTTTCATGCGGCAGCGGGGCAACCCCATGGGGAGGTGTTGGCCCTGCGGCAAGCGGGAGCACGGGCCCAGGGGGGCAGCCTGTACGTCACGTTGGAACCCTGCTGTCATCAGGGACGCACCCCCCCCTGCACGGAGGCCGTTCTTGCAGCGGGCATCCGGCGCGTGGTAGTGGCCATGGTGGATCCTGATCCCCGCGTTGCCGGTGGTGGTCTGGACCGCCTGCGGCAAGCGGGGCTGACGGTGGTGCAGGGCGTCGGAGAAACCCGGGCCCGGGCCCTCAACCAGGCCTTCCTGCACCGTGTGCGCCATGGGCGTCCCTGGGGCGTGCTCAAGTGGGCCGCCAGTGTGGACGGGCGCATTGCCACCCGGACAGGNGACAGTCGGTGGATCAGCGGCGCGCCGGCGCGCCAGTGGGTCCACCAGTTGCGAGCCCGGTGTGACGCGGTGCTTGTGGGAGCTGGCACGGTGCGGGCAGATAACCCCCTGCTCACGAGCCGTGGCCAGCGGCAACCCGAGCCCCTGCGTGTGGTGCTGAGTCGTCAACTGCACCTGCCCCGCCAAGCCCGCCTGTGGGATCAAACGGTGGCCGGCACCATGGTGTTCCACAGCCCTGGCGCCAATCCCGTTGCAGCAGCCCGACTGGAGAAACAGGGCGTGGAGTGTGTCGCTTTGGAACCCTGTTCCCCAAGGACGATCCTGGAGTATCTGGTTCGGCGGGGGTGCAACAAGGTGTTGTGGGAGTGCGGTCCCAGCTTGGCCGCTGCCGCGGTGCAGGAGGGTTGTGTTCAGGAGGTGGTCGCTGTAGAAGCGCCCAAGCTTCTGGGAGGGCTGGAGGCCTTCACGCCGCTGGGGGATCTCCGGATTGCTACCATGGCCCGGAGCCTGCCGTTGAGCGAAGTCCGGCTGGAACGTTGTGGTGGTGACCTGATCCGACGCTTCCATCTGGACAATCCCACGGTGGTCGCCTGACGGCTTTATCGCTCCGTATCATTCGGAAAACCGGCCCACAGTGGGACCGGCTCTGCGGCTTAGCGTGAAAATCAGCCGCTTCAGTTCTCTTGCCTCTTCAGCGCCAGGACAACAACGAACCCCGACGGCGTTTTGGGTGGGTCAACCTCGTTGTAATTGGGGTTGGCGTGTTGTTATTACTCAGCAGTTTCTTGCCGCGCCCTGCCATGCAGGTGCCCCGAGTTCCTTATTCCCTCTTTATTGACCAGGTGAACGATGAGCGCGTGGCCAGAGCCTACATCACACAAGATCAAATCCGCTACGAGCTCAAGCAGCCGTTAGATGGAGAGCCTCCCCTGCTGGCCACCACGCCCATCTTCGACATGGACCTGCCTCAGCGGTTGGAACAACACGGGGTGGAATTTGCCGCAGCGCCACCCAAGCGTCCCGGTGTGTTCAGTACCGTTCTGAGCTGGGTGGTGCCGCCGGTGATCTTCATTCTGGTGCTCCAGTTCTTCGCACGACGCCAAATGGGTGGCGGCCAGGGAGCTCTCAGCTTTACTCGCTCCAAGGCCAAGGTCTATGTTCCCGATGAGCAATCACGGGTCAGCTTCGCTGACGTGGCCGGTGTGGACGAAGCCAAGCAGGAACTGACGGAAATTGTCGACTTTTTGAAGAAACCACAACGCTACACTGTCCTGGGGGCAAAAATCCCCCGCGGCGTGTTGTTGGTAGGCCCTCCCGGCACCGGGAAAACCCTTCTTTCCAAGGCCGTTGCCGGAGAAGCCAACGTCCCGTTCTTTATCATCTCCGGCTCGGAATTTGTTGAGCTATTTGTAGGGGCCGGTGCAGCACGGGTGCGCGACTTGTTTGAGCAAGCCAAGAAAAAAGCTCCTTGCATCATCTTTATTGACGAGCTGGATGCCATTGGTAAAAGCCGCTCCGGTTCCATGGGGGTCGTGGGAGGCAACGACGAGCGGGAGCAAACCCTCAACCAGTTGCTCACGGAGATGGACGGCTTTAACGTCTCCGATAAGCCCGTGATTGTTCTGGCTGCCACCAACCAGCCGGAAACCCTTGATGCTGCCCTGCTGCGACCGGGTCGCTTTGACCGGCAGGTGTTGGTTGATCGCCCCGATCTGAGCGGTCGCCGCACCATTTTGGAGATCTACGGGAACAAGGTGAAACTGGATCCCGCTGTGGAGCTGGAGAGCATTGCCGCGGCCACCAGCGGATTTGCGGGTGCGGATCTGGCAAATCTCGTTAATGAAGCCGCCCTGTTGGCAGCACGGGCTGATCGGAAAACGGTGATCCAGGCGGATCTACAGGAGGCCATCGAGAGAGTTGTAGCTGGCCTGGAGAAGCGCAGCCGCGTCCTCGCCGAGGATGAAAAGCGCATCGTTGCCTACCACGAGGTGGGCCATGCCATCGTGGGCCACATGGTTCCCGGTGGCAGCAAGGTAGCCAAAATTTCCATCGTGCCCCGCGGCATGTCTGCCCTGGGCTACACGTTGCAGTTGCCCACGGAAGATCGCTTCCTCAATTCCAAGGAAGACCTGCAGGGTCAGATCACCACGCTGCTGGGAGGCCGCTCTGCCGAGGAGATCGTCTTTGGCAAAATCACCACAGGGGCGGCCAACGATCTGCAACGGGCAACAGACATCGCCGAGCAGATGGTGAGCACCTACGGCATGAGCAGTGTGTTGGGTCCACTGGCCTATGACCGNCAGACCGGCAACCGCTTCCTTGGTCAAACCAACAACCCGCGCCGCTCCGTCAGTGATGCGACTGCCCAATCCATTGATCGGGAGGTGCGCCAACTGGTGGACAATGCCCATAATCACGCTCTGGCGATTCTGGAGTNCAACCGGGAGTCGCTGGAAGCCATCTCCCGGAAGATTCTGGAAAAGGAAGTGATTGAGGGAGAGGATCTGCAAACTCTGCTGAACCGGTGCAAGGCCCCTGAACCTGTTCAGGTATAAAGACTCTTTGGCAGCCCCTACCATGACCCTCTCTGGTCGTCACTTCCTTGGGGTTGAGGATTGTAGTTGCCAGGAATGGCTCGATCTCCTTCAGTTGGCAGGGGCCCTGAAACGGGGAGAGACCCGGTTGCCCACCCCCGGCTCCGTCAAGGTGCTGGGGCTTTTGTTTTCCAAGCCTTCCACCCGCACCCGCGTCAGTTTTGCCGTGGCAATGGCCCGCCTTGGCGGGCAGACCATGGATTTGCCCCCCGACAGCACCCAAGTGGGTCGCGGCGAGTCCATCGCCGACACGGCCCGGGTCCTCAGCAGCTANGTGGACGCCCTGGCCATTCGCACCTTTGCCCAGAACGANCTTGANGCCTATGCCCAGGCCAGCACCGTTCCCGTGATCAATGCGCTTAGCGATGCNGANCACCCTTGTCAGGTCATTGCGGACTTCCTCACCCTGCAGGAGTGCTTCCCGGATCTGAACGGTCTGACCATGGCCTATGTCGGAGACGGCAACAACGTGGCCCACTCCCTCCTCCTGGCTGCGGCCCTGCTGGGTGTTCACCTGCGGGTGGCAACNCCCAGGCGGTATGNACCGGATCCTGCGGTGGTGCAGCGGGCACAGCGGCTGAGCCAGGGGCGATGCACCGTGACCGTGCTCCATGATCCCGTGGAAGCCTGCCGTGGCGCCCAAGCCGTCTACACCGACGTGTGGTCGTCCATGGGCCAGGAAGCAGCAGCACAGCAGCGCCGCCGCGATTTTTCCGGATACTGCTTGAATGCGGGCCTGCTGGCNCACGCGGCGCCGGATGCCGTTGTGCTCCACTGCTTACCAGCCCACCGGGGAGAGGAAATCAGCAACGAGGTGCTGGAAGGGTCGGCAAGTCGGGTGTTTCTGCAAGCCGAGAATCGCCTCTACGGCCAGCAAGCCTTACTCGCTCTATTGTTGGATCTGGTGTAGAATTCCGGATCGTGAACAATTACCAAGGAAATTCGGGAAACAGGCTGGACAAATGTCTGAAAATCTCGTACGTCTGTATTGACTGTCTGGATAGCTGATGCAGCCCACACCCCTCACCGTTGCCCAGCAAGAGCTTTACGACTGGATCGTTCGGTTCCTGACCGACCATGGCCACGCTCCATCCATACGCCAGATGATGGAGGCCATGGGCCTGCGCTCACCAGCGCCCATTCAAAGTCGTTTGCACTATCTCCGGAAGAAGGGCTGGATCCGGTGGCAGCCAGGTCGAGCNCGCACCNTGCAGTTGAATANTGCCCTCCCCACGGGAGTCCCTGTTCTGGGAACGGTCTTTGCGGGAGGGCTGGTGGAGACCTTCCNTGACGCGGCGGATCGTCTCGATCCGGAGACGATCCTCAAGGAAAAGGACGTGTTTGCCCTCACTGTCCGCGGTGACAGCATGATTGGCGCCCATATCACCAGCGGGGACGTGGTGGTGATGAGGCCCGTAGACGACATCCGATCCCTCCCCGATGGAGCAATTGTCTCCGCCATGGTTCCAGGAGAAGGCACCACGCTCAAATTCTTCTACGAAGACGGCCCCACCATCCGCCTGGAGCCGGCAAACCCTGCATATGAGCCCATTGTTCTGCCAGCGGATCAGGTGGTGATTCAGGGCAGATTGGTGGCGGTTTGGCGGCAGATTCAGGGCTTCCCGGGCAGACAATAGGGATAGTGGAAGCGCCCGAATCCATCAGGGGTTGCCGGAACTGGTTGCCAGACCCTCGGCAATACGCTGAAGCAGGGTTTCAATACGGTCAAAGCGATCCAGCACCTCAAGAATCAGGCTATCGGACACCTCGACCATGGTTTCTTCGGCATCCCCGTTGAACCGACCTTCCAAATCTTCCGTGACAGCATCAAGTTCCACATCAGCAGTTTCTTCCTGGTCAACCTGATTGGCATCCAGGTCTTCAGAAGACAACAGGTTTGAATCCGACTCATCCATGGGAGAATTTTCCATGTTGAGAGAATCAGAGCTTTTCTTTTCCTCCACATCAATCTCGGACTGACGATTAGACGATTCCGATGAGGTCGTAGAGTTGATGAGTCCAAGTAACTCCTGCTTGTTTTTACGTGCAAAGCCTTTAATGCCTTGATCTTTGCAGAATTGCTTGAGTTGCGCAATGGTCAGGCTGGTGAGATCACCTTGCCGACCCTTGCCGTGTTGG
>JGI24795J26692_1001636_pt1 | contig 11288 bp, 15 predicted proteins | sample PinacodermBB_FD_26692 | JGI IMG/M metagenome (IMG submission 26692)
GAGCAAATTCTTGAAGAAGGCTCTGAGCAACCACATTAAATGAAGCAATTGGCGGTTCCCCCGTTCACGGTTTTTAGGGAACCCCGGCACGATTGCGCAGTTCGCGCGGCGCGCGCTCCGGACAACCGTTCATGGCAGCGTCTAGGGCATCGGCGGCAGTCAGACAACACGGATCGTCACCGCTCGACCGAACGTTTACTCCTGATGCGGCGAACAACCCGGGCCGCAAGCCATTGAAATAAAGCGGAAAATGGGAAAATGAACAATGATTCAAACTCTTAGATCAGCGCATTGGCGATTGCCCGGATCGTCGACATGAAAGTGCTAACCTGGAATATCCGGCGCGCCGGCGCCGCGCGCAAAGGACTTTGGGATGTCCTATGGCGCGAGGCTCCGGACATAGCCCTACTGCAGGAATTGTCCGGACTTCCCGAATGGGTGCCGGACCGCTACCATGTACACCAAGTCAAACCTCGGTATTTCAGCGGCCGTCGCGCGCCATTCGCCAACGCGGTGCTGTGCAGGTGGCCTTTGGACACGGCACCGTTTCTACGCTCGCATCTGGATTGGGTGAACGATATCCACCGCGAGCGGGACGGTTGGCTTCTCGAGTGCCGGACGAGGCTTGACGACGGGGCGCGGATTCGGCTGGTTTCGGTGCACTCGCCCGCATTTCCAATCCCGGCGGAAACGCTGAAAAATGTAGATATTGCGCCGATCAAACTGGACAGGAATCCCGATTTGTGGTTTACTGAGGTGCTGTGGTCCCTCCTCGGCAGTCGGACCAACGTCAACGGCGAAAATTGGATCGTCGCCGGGGACTTCAACAGTTCCTTGCTGTTCGACCGGCCGGTGGACAGGTGCAACTGGCAAATCGCCAAGCGCATGAACGAACTCGGCCTCACGGACTGTCTGAGCCAATCACGCGGCCAGCCCGTGGCGACATTCCGGCACAGCGGCGGCACGGTCCGGCACCAGATAGACTATTGCTACGTCAACCGGCCGCTGCTGGATCGCCTGAACCGAGTGCGGGTACTGGATCGGGCTGATGTATTCGACCGCGCCGATCCGCTGAGTGATCACCTGCCGATCATATGCGAATTCGACTAGATGCAGACCTTCTTGCCAAAGTAAGGCGAGCGCACTTTGGAACATCGCCTGAATTAGGAATATCCTGGCTGATCTAGCGGATTCGCGGGTTATTCGGCAATATTCCTGGAAACGGGCCGCGGGCGCGGATTTCGGCCGCGCTTCAGCCGGGAAGGCGGAGCAGCTGGTCGATGATCAGGGCCAGGATCCCAAACTTCAGGTGGCAGAGAATCTTGTCGTGGCTACGAACCCCGACATACCGCCCACCGTATTCGACCTTGAGGCGGGCATTGACGCTCTCCACCGTCGCGCGCTCAGCGTAGCGGCGGGTCTTGGGGTCGACATGTATATCGGCGGGTTCCGGGACGGCAAAAGAAAGCGCGGTGAGGATGGGGAGACGCCGTTCGTCGCGGCACTTAAGACGACGGGGAACTGGCTGCCGCGCAAGATCAAGCTCCAGGTGGCGGCCGGCTTCCGTCTGAAGGCGATCAAGAGCTGGTGCCGCCGGCACATCGCCCCGGGAAGCAAGGCCTACGGCGACGGCCTGCCGTACCTCGGCGGTTGCCACCGCCGACTGCCTGCACGCCCCCATCGTTATCGGCGGCGGGAAGGAATTCGCCTGGCCGAACACCGGCATCGGCAACGTCAAGTCGGCGTTTCGGAGCACCTGCCAATTCATGGAAGGAATATACGCGCAGCGCGATACCTGAGCGAGTTCGAGTGCCGGTTCAACCGCCGCTACGACCTCCCGAGCAAGATGCCTCGCCTCGCATGGGCGGCAGCCCGCGCGCCCGCTAAAGCGGAAGCGCCTAGGCGGGACCGGCCCGCCCATTCACTCCTGAAAAACTCGAATCCGCCCGGGGAGATGTGCCCGAACGCGGTCCCGGCCGCCGTTTTGGCGGTTTCGGTCTTGAAAAAGCATTCCCCACTAGCACTCTTTCAACATGGAATTGTTGGGTAAAGCGACTTCATCTTCACGCGAGCGTCCTCTGTCCCGAACCGCCAATCGACGGGCGTCGCCGCGGCGTTACGCCGCGCCTGCCAGTCGGCGATCTCGATCTCCGCCATGTTGAGCCACCTTCCGTGCTTGGGCGTTTGGTGAACTTCGAAGCAGTCCGCGAGGAGCGAAGCCTGGTCGGCTGAGAAGGCCTTGCAGAGGGCGGACAGCTTGTGCGAGTTCAGGTTGTCCATCGCCAGCACGATCTTCCCGCCCTGGACACGGACATCCGCCAAGTTCCGGAGAAGATGCGCAAAATCGAGTTTCGCGCGGCGGCCCGTCGCCTCGCCGCGGCGTCATCCCGCTAACGGAGCGCGCACCATGAACAGGTTCGCCGCGCCGTTGCGCTCGCATTCGAAGTCGTAGATGGCCGGCCTAGCCGGGGCTTGTCGGTAGCGGCGCGCGGGTCTCCCTAGTCAACTGCTTGCCCGACTCGTCCGCGCAAACCAGGACGGTACCGTCATCGAAGTCGCGGTGGTAGACCTTGAGCACGTCTTCCATCGCGAAGGCGAAGTCCTCGTTCTCCTTCGGCGGAATGCACCAGCACTCCTTCAGCCAGGGCTTGATGCTGTTTTTTTAAGTCTGGCGGACTAACTCTTGCGAGATGCTGTTCACGACCTCCAGCTCCACCAGCCGCTCGCCGAGCAAGTTCAGCGTCCAGCGGGCGCATCCGACCGGCGGCGCCGAGCAAGCCAGCATCGTCAGCTTCGCCTCGCCCTCGCCGTCCAGCTTGCGCGGCTTGCCGTTCTTCTGGGGGCGGCGCCCTGCCCATTGGCTTTAAAAAAGCGGTAAACGCTGTCCGACGCGGTTTTCCCTCGCCTAAAGGAATTTCCGGAAGCCGACGATATCGAAAATCAATCGGTTCGGCAAGAATTGGAAATGCCTAACCACTACTGCAACTACTTTTGACGTTCATCGGCAGCCGTGCCAGCGTTAGTCATGAGGCACGGGACTTGAGGTTCGTTTTTTTCAATCATCGAGCGGATCTGATGCAGGTCACGCTCGAACTCACTCATATTAACCCGGAGATAACGCCAACAACTGAACTCTGATCGGCCGGAAAAGGCAGTCAGTGATGCCTGCGCTCGGTCTACTTGGTCAACAGCCGCGGCTGTTTCTCCTGCTGCCCAATAGGCTATCGCCATGCACTGGAAGTAGTTGAGAGTATTATCCTGTTCGTTCAATTCATTCATTTCGACGACCCGCGCAAATATCTCTCGATCGATGGTTCCGCTCATACCCCACTTTGCCATCACGTAGTTAAATTCGCTATCAATCTCCAATCTCGCGTTACGACTGCTTGCAACTCGAAAACACGTCGCAGCTTCCTCGAATCTACCAAGACCCATGAGTGCCAGCCCCATTCTAACTCTAGCAGTCTGTTGCCTGTTCGGTGAAAGGTCGGATGATTCGACGATCTGCTCCCACAAGGCTACTGCAACCGACAAGTCGTCGAGAGAGCGATTGAAAGTACTGGCAAGCCAATATTTTCCAAGGCTATCCAAAGACTCAGCTGCTTTTGACTTACTAACCCTGCGGGGATCATGAATTCCTAGTCGCGATAGTCGCTCAACAGCTTTCAAAACCATTGGTGGAGTGGCGTGTTCTGACGATAATACACGCCACAAATCGTCGATTGCCCCCTCCAATTCATTGTTGTCTGCACGGAATTGCGAACGTTTCAAAAATACCTCTGGCTGGTCATATCCGTGGAGGATCGCCTGATTGAACAGTTGTCCAGCAGATTCGCTTCGGCCTTCGGAGTCTCTTAGTTCAGCTAGGCTAAACAAGATCTCCGGATCCTCACGGTGAGCCTTTTCAATTTTTTCGAGTCTGTCGTCTCTTGTGACTATAGAGTCGTCCTCCAACCATCGTTTCCGAATTCCTGCCTGCCGGATATATTCGCGCGCACCCTCCGGGTCTTTCCAATTTCGGGATGATATCTCTCGGGTAATCTGTTCGTATTCACGAGCAAGACGGCTTCTGGGGCGATCCTTCGAAAACACTGCCTGGTTCAAGAGGGAGAGAGAGTCATACCGGTGTATGATCATGGGATTTCGTCGGAATCCTAGATGTTCCTTAAACGCCGATATCTTGCCCTCTAATATTAGGTCTTCGTCGTCTAGATCTGGCACATTCGACATCACAAAGTGCAGTGCAATTTCTTTCCTTCGTGGTGCGTTGGCTTCTGCTCGAATGTCTTGGACTACCTGCGCCAAGCCACGAAGATTCTGATCATTTGGGAAAAATAACACGACAACAGAATCAGGAAGTTGACGTGTGCAAATTCCGCTCGTGTCCGTGTGCCCAGTGCGGGAATCTATCAAGACATAGTCCGGTTCGATAGTCTGCAACCATTGTTTTCTGAGGTCTTCCAACAGAAGAAATCCGTCGCGCCGCTCTTACAAATCCATCCAGTCGATTTGACCCAAAGTTTCAGCATAGGTGTCTATTTTTCCCGACGGCATAATATACAATTTTCCGTCTCCATCACCGATGTCTGAACAGTCTCCTACAAATCCGGCTACGTCCGGGGCTTGTCCTGACCGCAAGTATTCGGCGACAAAGTCAATGATCCCGGGAGTTTCGTTCAGAGGTCGCAAGACATCAAAGGTGTCCAGCCCCGGCGCCTCAATGTCAAAGTCCACAACCAGAACACGGCGCCCGCGCAGGGCAAGCGTGACGGCCGTATTTACGAGGGCCATCGTGCGGCCAACTCCGCCTTTGAAGGAGTAGAATGTGGTTATGTACATTTCAGTCACGCCGCGACGCGACGCAAGCTAAAGGCTTTCTGTTGCTCCAGCATTTCGTTGGTCACCTTCACAGCATGGAATCTGTTTTCCGTAACCGCAATTTCAGTAATCTCAGATTGCCTGGAGGCAGCGAGTTCTTTCAGCCTCAACATGTTNTCATTAAACGCAAGAAGGCGAAGGTACCGGTCGTTAGCGTGTGTTTGAACAGAAATGCCGTTTTCCCACCTATTTAAGGATGCTTCGCCAATTCCGGTCACTTCAGAAAACACAGCCCTTGTTAGGTCATGACGCTCTCTGATCTCTCGAATCTTGTCGGGCGGCAGAACACCAAGATGATTGCAGACTGCAATCTGCTTCAACTTTTCCGCCGCATCGTCCAGAAATTCAAACTCGCATATATCGCACCGACGTACTGGCAGCCGTACCTCCAACTCAACTGATGATTCTCCAGGTCCGTACGTAAAACAGTGATTAATCCACGTGGTTGCGATGTTCTTCTTGCTGCATAAGGGACATTCCAGTTCCGGCTGCGCAATCTGCGACCGAGGTCGTGAATGACCCCTGCGCTGAGTGTTTGAGCCTTTGGGATTCATTTTCTGGCTCCTTCAGTTTCCCCGTTCAGAATAGTGAAAGCTCCGTCCGATAATCTTCCCCGATCCCGGCTGAAGCTTGACGTAGAGCTGCGGCCTGTCAGCCTCAAGATTGATCTTCATCACGTATCTTTTGGCTCCTTTTGGCTTGTTTAGATTCACAATCTCAATCGGTTGCCCGTCTTTGATCTGTGCTGCAAAGAATTCCCATGCCGAAGCATCTGTGAAATAGGAATTGAGTACACCTTTTGGGCTCCTTACCTGTTCAGGACGCCAGTCCGTCGGCTGTTTTCTGCTGAATGTGGTTATGCGGGCACCACTTCTGCGCGCAAAAATGACCAAATGAGCTCTCATTGATTGATACAGCGTGGACACTGGCAAGATCTCTCGCTTGGTGCAATCATATGAGTAACTTTATTGGATTTAAGACGTAAATCTTATCAATTTTAACCAGATATTGCTCCATGTACATCATTTGATCTGAACAACTCGTCAAAAGCGGGCCTGCGATTTCACCCTAAATTCGGGAGAGCTCTATGTTTCGCGGTTATGCTCTGCAAGTGCTGGACGAATGCCCCAAAGTGGGCAAATTGGCTTTTCCCATCACTCTTACGGTTGGAATTTGACCTAAACCAAAGTTTACGAAACCGAGTTTCCCAACTTCTCCGGGACATGGCGGATGTCCATTTCCGGGCAGGAAGATCGTGCTGGTGATGGACAACCTGAACACGCACAAGCTGTCCGCCCCCTGCAAGGCATTCCCCGCCGACGAGGCTTCGCGCTTCGCGGACCGCTTCGAAGTTCACCACGCGCCCAAGCACGGAAACTGGCTCAACATGGCGGAGACCGAGATCGGCGTTCTCTCCAGGCAGTGCCTGGCCCGGCGCATCCCGGACCGCGAGACGCTCGAGCGCGAGATCGCCTTTCAGAATACTTGCTTAATCAATAATTGAAGATTGCTGCATTTAGGGCTATCGACAATTGTCAGGAAAGAGGATGCGGCGAATGGCGGAGCGGCAGCGAATAATTATAGATACCGACCCGGGCCAGGACGACGCGGTTGCGATTCTGCTGGCGCTAGCTTGCGATGAGCTTGAAGTTCTCGGCTTGACCGCCGTTGCCGGCAACGTTCCTCTCCGCCTTACCGAGAAGAACGCCCGAATAATTGCCGAACTTGCCGGGCGGCCCGATTTGCCCGTGTACGCGGGTTGCGAAAAACCGTTGAAGCGAGAGCTTGTTACCGCCGAAGAAGTTCACGGCAAAACGGGACTAGACGGTCCCGAGCTCTGGGAGCCCAGCATGCAATTGCAGCCGGAGCATGCGGTTGACTTCATAATCGAGACAATTTCCGCCTGCCCGGAAAAGTCGGTCGTGATTTGCCCTATCGGACCTCTGACGAACATCGCGACGGCATTTGAAAGGAACCCGGAAGTCGCGGGTCGCGTTCAGGAAGTCGTTTTGATGGGCGGCGCGTACTTCCAAGTCGGGAACGTCACGCCCGCTGCGGAATTCAACATTTTCGTAGACCCGGAAGCCGCAGAAATAGTTTTCCGATCCGGCGTCCCGATAACGGTATTGCCCCTCGATGTCACGCACAAAGTATTGACGACTCCAAAGCGACTCCAGGCGTTCCGCGATCTAAATAGCGATGTCGGTCGAATTGTTGCGGAATTAACGGGCTTTTACGAAAGATTCGATTTGAAAAAATACGGAATGGGCGGCGCGCCGCTACATGATCCCTGCGCGATAGCGTACTTGGTTTGCCCGGAGCTATTCAGCGGCAAGCGCATAAATGTCGAAATCGAAACGATGTCGGAGCTAACTCGTGGCATGACCGTGGCGGACTGGTGGGGCGTAACCTCGAGAAAGCCAAATGCGATGTTTATAGGCGACGCGGACGTAGACGGCGTTTACAGGCTAATTACGGAAAAATTGGCGCACTATTAATTTGAGAAACCGACATCTAGGAGTTCATGCGATGCAATCGACGGAATCCTTAATTGGAGATGCCTTCAAATTCGAAAACACCTTTGCCAGGCTGCCGCCAAGTTTTTACTCGAAGCAAAAGCCCCATGCCGTCAGGTCGCCGGTTCTAATCAAATTTAACGATGCGCTCGCGTCGGAGCTTGGATTGGACCTTTCCAATCTATCCGACGCGGCCAAGGCATCTGTTTTCGCAGGCAATATCGTGCCCTCAAGTTCGGATCCGCTCGCCATGGTCTACGCGGGTCACCAATTCGGCAACTTGGTTCCCAGGCTTGGCGACGGGCGCGCGCTGTTGCTGGGAGAGTTGGTAGACCGCCAGGGCAGGCGAATGGACGTTCAGCTCAAGGGCTCGGGGCCAACGCCCTACTCGCGCATGGGCGACGGTCGGTCGTGGCTCGGACCGGTGCTGCGAGAATACGTTGTTTCCGAAGCAATGCATGCTCTCCACATTCCCACGACGCGAGGGCTGGCGGCTGTGGAAACGGGAGAATCCGTCCATCGCGAAGGCGTGCTTCCGGGAGCGGTTTTTACGCGTGTATCGTCCGGCCACTTCCGAGTCGGAACATTCCAGTACTTTTCATATCGAGGCGATATCCCTAACCTTAGGCTACTTGCGCGGTATGTCCAAAGACGCCTCTACCCCGACACTCTGAAAGTTTCCAACCCGCCATTGGCCTTTCTTAAAGCGGTGGTCAAAGCGCAAGCGCAACTAGTCGCGAAGTGGCTAGGCGTCGGCTTCATTCACGGAGTCATGAATACAGACAACATGTCGGTTGCCGGCGAAACCATCGATTACGGCCCATGCGCATTCATGGACGGCTTCGACACCAACAAGGTATTTAGTTCAATCGATCAGCAAGGACGATACGCCTACAGCAGGCAGCCGGCTATTGCTTGCTGGAACCTCGCGATGTTTGGCTCTACGCTGCTGCCGTTGATCAGTACTAACCAGAAATCGGCGATGAAGCTTGCAAAAAAAGCCATCGAATCATTCGAGCATGAATTCAGCAGGGCATGGGATGCGGTTGCGCGCGCCAAATTAGGCTTTGCGAAGCAACGCGAAGAGGATGAAAGCCTAGCATTGGATTTCCTGACAATACTGAACGAGGAGCAGGTCGACTTCACTCATGCCTTTCGACATCTATCCAATGCCGGAAATCAGTTTCGCAAAAACGATTCCATAAGAGGCATTTTCAAAGACAAGGCCGGCATAGATACTTGGCTGGCCAAGTGGAGAGAGCGCCTTAAGCACGAAGATGTCGGCGAGGCCTCCCGACAAATCGCAATGAAAGAAGCGAATCCATCCTGCATTCCTCGCAATCATCAGATTGAAAAGGCGATTAACGTGGCCATGACGGGAGACTATTCGGCCTTCAATTCGCTGCTGGAAGCGGTTGTCGCGCCATTTGACGAAAGATCGCCCGAGAACCAGTTTTTTAGAGCGCCAAAGCCTGAAGAACGCGTTGAGCGCACGTACTGCGGGACTTGACTTTTACTCCCACGCCAAGCCGTCAGGCAATTTTAATTCAAGCGACTGCGAAGAGGCATGGGTGCGAACTTAATTTCGCGTAGCCCCGTTATGGAGATTCAATGCCGCGAACTGAACGACCGAATCCAAGGCTTGTCAACGGCGAGCGGCTGCCTGCCCATGAAATTTGACCCGTGCCCAAGCGGCGGTGAAGACGTTACATTTAGGCGATATCCAGTATTTCGCTAGCGGATGCGGCGGCCATGACAATTGGCGCAATTCAAGAGTTTCACGCGCGGTTAAACCCGTACGCAGTCGCGTGGAGCAGTCCGAAAATCCGGAAAAAGCGCATCTTCTCCCTCGTGCCGTTCGGGACATGGCGAATTGCCGTGTCGACCTTGCGATCATTGGCTGCATTTTCTTTGGAGCTGTCGGGGTTTGATTTAAGGCATTGTATTCTGGCGGCATTCCGCGCATTTCGAGATTTTTTTCTCGTCCCGTTGCAGGGATAATGTCGAAACTGTCGGCTAGCTGGCGTGTACGCTTCGTCCGCGGCTCGAGGACTCCAGCGGGACCGGTTTCCGGCGCGCGCAAGTTACCGACGAAAATCCGGAGCCTGCTTTGGAAAGTTCGCCCTTCGAGACCCGGATGCAGACCGCTTGGATCCGAGGCTGCGAAGAAAGACGCCGCTCTGGATCGACGCGCTGAAGGAATCCAATCCTCCACGGCCTAGGAAAGGATTCGTAAAGTTTGGTGGCGTTCGCCCCTCTTCTGGCGGGATTGCCTCGATTAGCTGCCGCACCGAGGCAAATCAAAATGAAACACGCCGACCGGACGAGCTACGAACACGTCCAGCGCCGATGCCAAAAAGCCTTTGTAGATTGTCATAAAGCCGATAATGGTGCGCTACGTCGCGCTCGTCAATTCTGCGGAAATGCCAGCGACAAGTTGTCCAGCCGACCCGCTATTCGCTCCCCGGCAATTCACCTCCCTTCCAGATAATTTAACCTCGGACGGTAAGTTTCGAAGAAGTACTCAGTCTATCGTCATTGCTCTCCGCCTCTGTTTATCAGCACGAGTCCGGCGCAAACGAGAACGAGCGCTCCAACGACCGAAATCGTTAGCGGTTCCTTTAGAATAAGCCACCCGAACAAAACGCCAACCAAAGGCGAAAGGAAACTAAAACTTGCTACTCCGCTAGCCGGATAGATGGTAAGCATGCGGAACCAGATTAGAAATGTCGCCGTCGTTACGAAGACAATCTGAAAAAGCATGCTCAAATAGTGAATAGGAGCGATATCTCGTATCCACGGGCCGAAAAACAGCGACGCGGCAATAAGGATAGGAGCGGAAACGACAACCTGCCACATCAATTGCATCTCCGGAATAACTCGCTTTATCGCCGTCCCCTGTGCGCAAAGCGGAATTCCTGCCCAGGCTATCGCCGCCCCGAGTGCGCACAAGTCGCCAGTTAAGCTTGACCGGCCGAAATATCCTTCAGTACTGTCGGCGATGGCCCACGCAACGCCTGCCATCGCCAAAACAAGGCCGGCGGCCAATCGCCAAGTCATTCGCTCCCTGGGCAAAAGGAAATGGGCGAGAAGCGTCAACCAAACCGGCATGCTGTAAAAAATTATTGAGACTCGTCCCACGGTCGAGAAGTCGAGCGCAACGAACAAAAGCAGAAATTCCGCGGCGAACACCAATCCAAGCAATATGCCTGCTAAGGCGGTTCCCTTTTCGATTCCGACTCTTTTTCCCGTCAAAAACATCCAAAGCAATACGCAGATGATTGTTCCCGCCGATCTGAGTCCCGCCCAGAACACCGGTTGCAATCCCTCATTGGTAATCTTGATTGCGACTTGGTTCATTCCCAGCACGGCCGAAATCGCGATCAGAATCGCAGTGCCGGTAGCGTCCATTCGGACTTTTCGGTTTATTGCCGGATTTCGCAAATCTAAGTTCTCGTACGCCTGGATATTCTATGAATGGCGACCCGTCATCGCCCGATGCGAGTAGAATTTCAACACTGCATCGGACCGCCGTCGGCATTAGAATTCGCCGGCTGAAAAATCATCAACGAATGAAAGCGCCGGCAGCCGAGGATCGGGCGTTGAGTCCTTGGTTGCGGAACCTTGCCGCAATATGCCGATTCAGGTAAGCGATTTTTGAGTTGCTAGAAATATCTCGGCTCAAAGATCCTCCAAACTGTTGTTTCGTCTTCGCTATTCGTCGTGGCGCAAGGCGTGATCATGCCGAGTTTTCGAAGTCGGAAGCGCGAAATTTCCTGCCGAATTCGAATATTCCCATCATGGGCGAAATAATTGCGCCTGCAGTAGATCCAGCGGATGATCGTCGCTCGCGGCTTCAAATCTATGGATTGCCGCCTCGCCTCGGCAGTCGGT
>JGI24795J26692_1001638_pt1 | contig 11272 bp, 10 predicted proteins | sample PinacodermBB_FD_26692 | JGI IMG/M metagenome (IMG submission 26692)
CTGGCTGATGCGGCTGTTCGGCGGCGAAACGGCGGAGGAGAAGAAGACCGCCGCGACCGGGCCCACCCGGCTCCTGCCAACCGAAGCTCCGACCCCCTCCGGCTTGCTGGCCGAACCGGCCGGCGCCCCTCTCCCGGCCGAACCGGATGCGCCGGAAATACTCGCTGGCGCCGAAGACCTTTATGGCGCCGATCTCCGCACGGACGAAGTGGTCGCCCGCATCTGGATCGCGCCCTTCGTCGATGCCGACGGGGTGTATCGCGAGGCCTCCCATGATCGACGCCGGCACGGCGGAGCATGACGGCGACTACCGGGAAGAGTGCTTCGCCATGCTGGCCGGCGTGATCGGCCGCATGGCGAGGCGCCGGGGCGGGATCGACGACATCGAGGCGGCGCTGATCGCGGAGGCCATCGCGGCCGCCTGGGACGAGGCCGGCAACGACGCCGATCTCGGCACCGTCCGCAAGAACCTCGAAGCCCGCTCCGACCGCCGCGCCGCGGACATGGCGACCTCGCTCGGGCCGTGGTGTCCGGGCGGCGCGATGGGGCGACTGTTCGCGGGCTCGAACGTCCCCGACCTGGAGAACGCCATGACGGTGTTCGAGCTGGCCGAGCTCAAGGGCCGGGGCGACGTCCAGGCGGTGGTGCTGATGCTGGTGGTCTTCCTCGCCACCCAGCGCATGTATCACGGCCCGCGGACGCGGGCGAAGGCGATCGTCATCGACGAGGCCTGGGACCTGCTCTCCGGCGAGGACAGCAAGTCCTTCCTCGAAGGCGCCGCAAGACGGGCCAGGAAGTACCGCGGCGCGCTGGTGACCGGCACGCAGTCGGTCAACGACTACTACGCCAATCCCGCCGCCCGTGCCGCCTGGGAGAACTCGGACTGGGTGATCTTCCTCGCCCAGAAGGACGAGTCGGTCGAGCTGCTCAAGTCGGAAAAGCGCATCCACTGCGATCCCGGCATGGAGCGGGCGCTGAAGAGCCTGACGACCGCCGACGGGCGTTATGCCGAGCTGGTGCTGCACGGCCCGGACGGCTGGCGGGTGGCGCGGCTGGTGCTGGATGCCTGGTCGGTCGCGCTGTTCTCGTCGCGCGGCCCCGCCTTCACGGCGGTCGAGACCCTCAAGGCCGAGGGGCTCAGCACTGTCGAGGCGATCGACCGGCTTTCCGGCGGCTCGACCGGACATTCCGAAACGACAGAAACGGGAGAAACCGCGTGACACGCAAATCATCGGGCGGCGATCACCCGCTCAAATGGCCGGACGATCCCGAGACCGTGACGGCCGCCGATATCGACTTCGCCGCACTCGCCCATGTGCTGGCCAACACCTGCCGCCGGGGCGGCTGCTGCCGGCAGTATCACTCGGTCGCCGCGCATGCAGTGATCGTGTCGGAGGAGATCGAGGCGCTCGACGGGCTCGGGGACGAGGACCGGCGGATGCTCGCGCTCCATGCGTTGGTCGCCGATGCGCCTTCGGCGTGGCTCAGGGGTCGTTGGCTCGGCTCGCAGCGTGCGGCGGACCGGGTCGGGCGGCTAGCCACGGGGATCGAGGCGGCGGTCCGCGAGGCCGCCGGACTGGATGCGGCACTCGAGGAGGAACCGGCCGAGCTGTTGCGCTTCTCCGCAAACGTGATGCGGGCTCCGCCCGGCAGGGGCGAGACGTAGATCTTGTTCGCGTAGACCGCCGGGGTCTCGCCGATCCTCGCTTCATCTTCCGGCGAGGCCTGCTCCGGCGCATCGCGCTTGTCCATGATGTCCTCCGTCATGGCCGGGTCCTGTCGGGCCGGCCTGGTTCAGATCGGCTCTATCTCGGTTGCCTGGAGCCCGCGCGGCCCGCTTTCCGCGCGGACGAACACGCGCTGCCCCGGCTCCAGGTCGGTCATGCCGGAGCGGAACAGCACGCTGGCATGCACGAACACCTCGCGGCCGCCGGCGTCCGGTAGGACGAAGCCGAACCCGCGCGCCGGGTCGAAGAACTTGACAGTCGCGGGCAGGTCCACGACGGCGGACGTCGGAGCATCGGCCTGCGGATCTGGATAGCGGGCGTCGAAGGGCTGGCTGCGGTCCGCCGGGCCGTGCCCGGTCGGCGGCGGACCGACCTCGACGATCCTCGACACCTGGGGTCCCCGGTCGCCCTGCACGATCTCGCAGGTCACGACGGCGCCCTGGGGCAGCGTGTCCCGGCCGGACGCCTCGACGGCGCTGAGGTGGCAGAACACGTCGGGCGAGCCGTCCTCGGGCTCCAGAAAGCCGTAACCCTTCATCGGCATGAACCATTTCACCAGCGCCGTGATCCGGCGCCCGGGGCCAGCTTCGGCAGGGACGGCCTGGCCGATACCGGGTTCGGGGGCCGTGGGACCGTTACCGCGCGCACGGGCGAAAGACTCTGTCCGGGGCGACGCCGTGGAAAAATCGACGGCAAGAATCCGCGAGACCTCGGGCCCGCGTTGGCCCTGCACCGTCTCGCAGTCGACCGTCGCTCCGGTGAGAAGGGTATCGAGACCGACCGCCGCCAGGGCCGAATCCCGGCAGTAAATGTCCGGCGAGCCGTCGTCGGGAACGAGGAAACCGTATGCCTTCGCCGGGTTGTACCATTTGACCGTCGCGGAAATCCGAGCGCCGACGTCAGGACGTGAAAATGGATAGGTCATGTCGAATGGCTTTCCCCTTATGACGGAAATTCGTATCGATGGGCATTTCTAACGCTCGCACCGAAGGCGGTGAAGGTCTTCGGACGCCGATGAAGAATCGGTTCGGCAGACCGGGAGGACAGGGAGGCAGGTCATGGCTCGAAGGCCGGGAAGCGAAAGCGCGCCGCGTCCAACGCCGGATACGCCCGCCCCCGGCCCCGGTCCCGACAGGGAGCCTGGCACATCGAAGGTCGCCCTGCCGGTCGATCTGGGACGGTCCTTGGGTCTGCTGGACGACGCACAGCTCGACCGGCTGACCAAGGCGGTGGCCGACGAAGTTCGGCGGCGCGGACGCAATCCGCCGGGCAGTCCATCGGTGAGGGGCCGGTCGGCAAAGCGCACTCAGGCGAAACCAGGGCGTGCAAAACCGGAAGAGCCAGTCGGGGCCGCCACCGTGACCCCGGGACAGGAACGGTTGATCCTAGCTGCATTCGAGGCCGGGCTCAGGCCCGCGGCGATCGCGAAAGAGGTCAGGGTCTCGCGGTCGACCGTCCAGCATGTTATCACCGCTGCGCAACGCGACCGCGCCAAGAGGGAGCGATAGATGGTCGAAGGACACAGGGGAACGGACATGCCCTGGAGTTTGAACGCGCCCGGTTCCGGTGCGAAGACCGGCGCCGCGACCCATTCTTTCGAGCGGACCGGAGAATCGAGGCCTGGCTTGGGATTGCGGCGGTGGGCCCGACCGCAGACAGCGCATGCTGACAGAATAAGAATAAATATAGCATGAACGGACCTTGGCCGGCGTACGGGGACATGCGAAGCCAATGAGGGACAGCAGGTTGAAATCACCCGCTCTCGCTGCGAAGCCCCGCGGCGCCAGCCGTTCCTTCCAGCGGCCCGCAGAAACGAGGCCTAGCCTGGGATTACGGCCGTCAGCCGGGCCGCGGCCAGTGCGATTCGACCGAACAGGCAGAGACGTACCTTTCCCAACGGAATCAAATCGAATGTCAACATCACCCTTTCAACTTGGCCGCTAGTCGACGGAGATCTGGTGTGGAACACGACCTTTCGCTTCAATCACGGCGAATGATTCGACGTGCACGGTGAGACGCCGTAAACCGTGACCCGTTCTCCGAAAACGTATGACGCGGCGATAATTGGCGGCGGACTTTCTGGCATTTGCGCGGCGCTAACCCTTGGAAGAATGGGTGTCAACACAGCTTTATTGGACCGCCCAATCAACAATACAGGATATGGAATGGGAGGCTTTGCTCGTTTTTCCGGCGCAAAATTCTCTTTACCCCCTGCTGGCATGGGTTTACTTCCTATACTCGGTTCCTACGAGGATTTATCGAGGACTATAACTCAAGTTCTAAAGCTTCTCGACTTAGAACACAAGACGATACAAAATTCCTTAGATTCAAATCTTCCTCTTTTAGACAAAACACTCTCCGATGTTGTTAAGGTCAGGAACTACGACTCCATTGTCCTCACCCCGGCTGAGATGGCAACACTTACCACCAGCCTAAGCGAACAGGTTCACGCTTGCTGTAGCGTTTCCGAAGGAGAATGCTTAGGAATAGTGGAACGGAAGGGGCGATGGGAAGTCGCATACCGACCAATCAGCTCCTCCTCTTCTGTCTCTTTGGCGGCGAACGTCGTATTCTTTGCGGGCGGTAGGACGGGTTCTCCTCTCCTATTAGACGCCGGATGTCGCGAAACAGGCGGAAAGGGAATTGATCTCGGTGTAAGGGTCGAATTTACGGACCGAGAGGATTTGCGTTGTCTGCGTGCCCTGGGTCCCGACGCCAAACTATTGTCGGGCAAATGTAGAACATTTTGTCTCAATGTGCCTGGAAAAATACACCATTACGAATACGAATCAATATCAATACCTGGCGGAATCGTAGCTGATTCCTCTCACGAGGCGGCCAACGTTGGCATACTTTACCGGCACCCGAATAAAGCCATGATGCTCGATAGCGTTCTTCGAAACTCTAAGCGCTTCCTCACCGCGGGACGAAGCGCTCATCTCACAACGGAAGGCTTCTTGGGCCAGTCTCGCGAGCTCACTTCACAAATTCTAGGAACCGAAGTGACTAACGCGCTTTGCTCATTTTCCCTAGAGCTACAGGACCTTGGATTCGTGGACTGGAGTAAGCCGCATTACGTGCATCTTCCCTTATTGGATTGGCATTGGGACACATTTTCACTTCCCAGTACGTTTCGGTCCACCGTTGATGGGCTTTACGTACTGGGAGATTCATCGGGGCATGCCCGAGGATTACTGCAAGCGGCCGCGTCGGGCTATATTGCCGCCAGAGAATTCATGCAATGAACTACCAGCGAATTTGGGACCCGTTGTACGGGAAGACAACTCTTTCGGAATTTGAGGGAAGACTACTTGCACTTCCTGAAGTACAACGACTGCGCTACGTTCGAATGTGCAACATAAATTCCTTGTTGATAACCGGGGCATCCGAAGTGTCGCGGTTCGAGCACACACTGGGCGTTCTTAGACTCGCGCAGGAGTGGGCAAGCCAAAATGAACTGGATAAAGTCAGACGAAATGACTTACTAGCCGCGGCTGTGCTCCACGACGTGCAAACGGGACCGTTCGGGCACACATTCCAGTACGTGTTGGAAGATACTGGAGCCGGTGAGCAGGAATTCGTTCACGAAGACGTGGCCTCGGGGGCCGCTCAAAATTATTACATGCATATTCCGGAAGCGGCGCAATTCGCGGGCATCAAGTTCGGGGCACCTCGGTTACTTAAAGAAAGATGGAAGGAGGTAAGCGCCATTATAGATGGTTCCGGGACTTTTGGACCCATAATCGCCGGTACAATGGATTTGGATAACCTGGACAATGTTGTACGGCTGGCGTATCATTCTGGGTTAGCAGATCGACGCGACATTGATGCGGTGTTGGCCGTTACGCGGGGAATCAAGGCGGGAGGCATGGCGGGGAGTCTACGAGCCCCGCGAAGTATCCTGGAAGAAATTGCTAGATGGCAAGCGGTTCGTAAACGACTGTATGAGTTTTTGCTGTTGGATTGGGGTGAGTTCTCGGCAAAGGCAATGTTGACTAAGGCTGTGGAACGTGGCGTTAGTGCAGGTTTGTTGGGTACAAGTAGTTGGAATTACACCGACGATGGTTTCCTCGACCACCTAGGAGCTTCATCCATAGGAGAATATCAAGATATTGCGGACATTGTAAGGAGGCTAAGGTGTGGTGATTTGTATTGGCCAATGTTGCTAGGGCGCTCTAATAATGTGTCAGTATACCCGAATCTCGCGACACTCGATGCTAAGGAAGAGATTGTACAAGAGATAGAGTCGACCATTTTACGGCCACTTGGTATGTCTACACATTGCATTTTTCACCTGATACTGGACGTAGGCAAGACAGAGCGAGCAGTAAAAGTCGACTTAGGAGATGGCGAAGTAAGGGAAATAGGCACGAGCAGCAATGCTTTGCTGGTGGGGGTATTTCTAGCGAGGCCTTGGTCGGAGAGTCCACGACAGTTATCTAGGGCCCGAGAGAAGTTGGTCGAACTACTCAGAGATACTGGGTTAGGCAAAATGGATCCGCTTTCAGATCCTATGGGAGAGGAACAGTCGACGGTTAACCATCAGTTAGCGTTGTTTTAACCAAGAGATGCTTTCTCCGGCTATCATTCGCGAACTTAATGTGGTGGATTGGAACTTCCCGAGACCATCGGAGGAACCCTTTCGTCCGCATCATTGGTACCCCGGTACGTTTCCGCCAGAGCTACCGTCAACTCTGATCCAAGCTACCACGAAGCCGGGAGACTTGGTGTTCGATCCGTACGGAGGCATTGGCACTACCACCAGCGAAGCGCTGAGGCTCGGCAGGAAGTCATGGTGCGTCGAGCTAAATCGCGTTGCGGCGTTGGCGGCGTACGTCAGCGGTGTCATCGTCCTTCTGAGACTGCGAGAACCGCGACTCCTTGAGAGCTTATTGAGCGCACTGGCCGGTAGTATAGCCGCCACGGAACGAACCAGCCTGTTCGGTGGGCCTTCCTCGCTCGGAGACGGCATGGCGTTAGACCGCGCCGTTAGCGGATTGGTTGAGCCGACTCCGCTGGACTTCCTGGGCCGAATGTCGTTCGGTGCCGCACCCAATGAGTTGGCACTCGGTCCATGGTACCATAGGAACACCTTGGCCAACGTTCTTTCGTTCTCAAGGGGGCTTGCCGATCAAGACTCTGCAATGCTTCAGTTGATGGGCCTAATGGCGGTATCCGCCTGCTTAAAGGCGCTGAGCAGTCAAACCCGGAGTTGGGGACACATTGCTGACAACGTGTTGCCAAAGAATTTGATTGAGAAGGACTTCTCGAAGGCTCTACGAAGGTGGCACGGTCGGCTTTCAAAGAATCTCCAAAGCGCGAAGATCGAACCGATACCGACCTTCGCTAGTTCTAATGACCGGTATTTGCATGTCTCCATTCATGATTGGAAGGCAGCCGGTAGTTTGGATGACGCGGTACCGAACGAACGGGCGAAGGTCCTGATCACATCGCCACCCTACGGAGGTGCAATCGATTATGTATTATCTCAGAGATTGTCATACTATTTGCTAGGGGCAAATGATGACGATCTCATGGGAGATCAGCGAAACGAAATTGGAGCAAGGCGTCGTCGATTTTCAGATAAGTCTCGTGATCTATGGGCGCAGAACCTTTGTGAGTGTGTTAAATCACAAATTGAATACTTGGATGTCAGTGGAACAGCAATTGTAGTGATGCCCCACAAATCTGAAGGTCGATCCAATGGCAACGAAATTGTTGACGAAACGTTGAGAAAGGCCTGCTGGATGAAACAGTATTCGATAGATCGCTCTATTCGGTCTCAACGGGCGCGACAGGCGTGGACATCCATCAAGCGAGAAACAATTAGCTTCTATGTACGACGCGATGGGACGGACACAGAGGGGCGGTAGCGATGGCGGTACTCGTGGTCTTAGTAGGTACACGTGGGGCTGGAAAGTCAACAACTCTTGATTTTCTCAAGAAGCGAGGCCTCTTGGTCTTAAAGCCAAGTACCAATTGGCCTAGACGCGGACCCAACGATACCGAGTATCATTTCGAGGGGAGTTGGCTTGACGTCGATTTGGCGTGGGAAATCAAAGTCGGAGAATACAACTATGGGATGCGCAAGTCCGAGATAGAGGAAGTGAGTAAGAGAGGCTTAGGGGTCACAGTATTTGAACCTGGTAGTATTGTAGTGCTTGAAGAATTCAAGAGGCAAAACTATCTGGAGGTGGTTTGTGTCGGTTTGGATACCGTTAATACGGCTGAGGAGCAACAGGTACGCATTCAAGGGGATAGCTCGCGGACCGTTGACGCGGAAAAGTTCGCCGCTGATCGAAAGGTGGTGCAAAGGCTCGACGCGGTTTTCTCTGGGAACGAGGGTGTCGTAGGAGAGGCAGTATGGACGACGTGTCGCGTCTTGGCATCTCGAGGCGGCGTATTGGACGGGGCCGCGGTCAAGTCGCTACTTCGCGGTGGCGCTTTGCTTACGGAGACAGACGAGACAAATGTGCAGAGCGCCAGTTATGATCTCAGGATGGGCGAGCAGGCATGGTGTCAGGGAAAATTCGTTTTCTTGGATACTAAGAATCCGACGTTAAAGATACCGGCGTATTCCTATGCAATTGTGACGGCCCGAGAGGAGGCGAGACTCCCGCGGTTTTTGACAGGGCGTTATGATTTGACGGTTTCGGGGTTTATGGACGGATTGCTGTTGTCGAATGGGCCGCAGGTAGATCCAGGGTACCATGGAGCGCTGTTTTGCACTCTGTTCAACGGAAGGGATGTTGCACGGGGGGTCACGTTGGGAAAGCATTTTGCTACGATAGAGTTTGTTACGACTACAGACGTTACCGGTGGGTATAGCGGTGGATATCAAGGAAAAAAGGATTTGGCGGCGTTTGTGTCGGAGAATACCGCCGTGAGTCCGGGTGGAAATATAGTCGAGCGAATTGACGATTTGGAACGCTCAATAGACAAGAAAGTAGCTCCGGTTAGGCAATTTTGGATCGGTAGCCTCGGCATAGTGATCTTGATTCACTTAACTATAGCTGGTTGGCTTTGGTTGGGAGCACCAAACTTAGCCGCATGGGTGACCGGCTGTGAGGAGCAGCCAGCCGCAAGAGGGGGAACGAGTGATAAAGAAGAGAAAGTAAAAGGGTCAGGGGCCAATTCTGACAGTAAGGAAGCTTGCAGCCAGTAGTATTAGTCAAGATCGGGGATTAGCGGTGGCATGGCGAGCTCGTTCGGTTGGGATCGACGTCAACAAAAGGGCTGTCGTGGTCAACAGTTGAATTTCGCCCGCTTGCGGCACGAAGACCAAGTATAGCGCGGCGGTTGGTACGGTACCATAACCTGCGGAATAAGCGCCAGTTTTCAGGGCTCGGTCAGAATTTCCACGAATCCAGATGAATTAACATAAAACGAGATTGGCCAGAAGGGCGGGACGGGACCAGTCTCGGCGGCGGGGGCGGATGAGGGTCTCGTCGCCAATCGTGATCGTACCGTCAGGCCCGGGGCCGAGCGATAAGACCTCGTGGAGGGTCAGTCGGGGTCTAGGGATTGATCGCAACCGCTTTCGGCACGATGACAGGCGCTCCGGGTATTTCGCCGAGCAAATCGAAGAATCAAGGAATTCCGCCGGGTTGCGCGTGCCGGCGCCGCGTCGGGCCGCGATTCTGACGAAAGAAGGGCATATGTGCAGCGGCGACGGGACGTGCCGTCGACGGATGTCGGTGGGCCGGACGGCTTCGAGGGAACTTGTGGAGGCGATCCTCGATCCGGCGCGCGAGGAGGTCCGGGCGATGTTCGACTGGTACGGCGGGCCGTTCGATCCGTGCGGTTTCGACGAGGCGCAGGCCCATTTCGGCCAGGAGAACATGGCGCGGCGTCGGCGCGGCCCGCGCGCCAGCCACAGTAGCGAATCGTGGCGCCCGAAGCGATGAACCGAGTGCATTGCGATTCGGACCGCATAGAGGGAGCGGCTATTCCGGATGACTGTCGGAATTGGTCGGGTTTGCTGGTCCCCCTCCACGGAACTTGCCCATGGTTGGCTTACGGGGGGTTTGGTCGGAGGATGAAAGGTGTCGGATTGTGGCGGATACAGATGATCTGCTAACGATCCGACCTGTCGCTGCGTACCTGCAGTTGCGTATTGCGGCGCTTCTTGCACAAGATATAGTGGGTGGAGATAGCATTGGGTTGGCATCGGAGGCTGCGGCGCTATACTCTGTTTGTTCCAGCAAGAGCCGGCTGAACGATGACCAAGACGATTACCAACCAACAACTGATCGGCACGCGCGGCGAGACCTTCGTCGGCGAGCGAGCCAATGCGATGGGCTTCATGTTCAGCCGGTATGGCCCGCTGGAAGCGGGCTTGGACGGCCTGCTGGAAATTCGTGATCCGGCGACGGGTGCGGCTACCGGTCAGCTTGTTGCCGTACAGGTGAAGACCAAGGAAACCGGTTCATACACCGCGGAAACCGACACGCGCTTCGAATACCTGATGAATGAAGAGGATGCCACCTACTGGCGGGGCTGCAACCTGCCAGTGATCGTGGTCCTGGTGCATCTTGAGCGCGGCGAGGCCTACTGGAAGGACGCGGATAGCGGAACCGGCCCGGGCAGACGACGGCTGAGAATCAATAAGACCCGGGATGTATTCGACGCCAACGCGCGCGATGCGATTGCGGAGCTTTGCGTCGCCAAGGGGGGATTCGGCGTTTGGTTCCCGGCGCTCAAGACCGGCGAGAACGGCCATTTAAATCTGCTTGAGGTCGTTCTGCCGGACGACATCTACATCGCCGCGTCTCCTTTCAAGAGCGGCGGGCAGGCTCTCCGGGAGCTTCTCGATCATGAAGAGCGCCCGCCTGATGACTGGATTATCCGCGGGGGACAATTCATGTCGTTCCGCGATCCGCGTGAAGGGCCGCTGAAGCATATCGTCGATGTCGGCGCAGTCGATGTCATAGGCACTGACGAAGTGGCTTTCCCGGATGACGAAGCCGACGAATACAACTTCATCGAGCTGCTGCGGCGGGCGCTCGGCGTGCAGCTTGAAGGTCTGTTAGCGATCAACCGGGCGCAGCGCGCCTTCTACTTTCCGGCGGTTCCGGAAACCATAGAGCGTAGCTACTACTACCGATCGCTGAAACAGGTCACGTCAGCGGGCGTGGTTCGGAAGTATGAGAAGAATGGCAAGCTCAAGTATGTCCGTCACCATGCCTTCGAGCCGCGCTTCTGGCGGATCGGCGACCAGTGGTTTCTCACCGTTACACCGACATTCGTCTTCACTTGGGACGGGTTCCGTCCGGACAAGTTCGCGGCCGGCCGCCTGGCTGGCAAGAAGCAACGGGAATACAATTCGGCTCTCATCGGGCAATTCGCGATGTGGCGCTACTTGCTCGTGGGCGCCGATGAGGATGGAGACACGGCCGCCCTGTTCGAAGCAGAACCGGGAAGCGAGAGCATTCTGGGGTTCAGGCCACTTCCCTCGCTGACGCTTTCGCGCGGCGTGCCCGACGAACTATGGCGGGCAACCGAACCTGAGACGGCCGATACGGGCCAGGGGAGGCTCGCCATAT
>JGI24795J26692_1001662_pt1 | contig 11136 bp, 8 predicted proteins | sample PinacodermBB_FD_26692 | JGI IMG/M metagenome (IMG submission 26692)
GGAAGATAAGCCAATAACCTCACTGCAGTTATGGGACAATGCTCAAGCCGATGCCATGGGATGGGATGCGAATTAGCTTTGTGAATTGCGACTGTTACTTTGCGATGAGCCGCATGTAAGAGGGGTTGGTCATGAACAGTACAAGAAAAGCAAATATTATTGGGTGCTCTTCTGATATTCTTCTGGAAACAACAACTGAATTAATTCAATGAAACCACCATGCGTCAGTAAGTGCCAATGAGGTCAAAGGCCAAAGAGATGACCTTTAACCTAAATTTTCATTACTTCTAGAAGCCAGCCTTAATCAACTCAAATTCAGCTATCATTTGTTGGCGGAGATCATTATCCATGGGTTTTTGAGCCAAGATGGGGACATCAACTGCCCCAAGCCCAACGGCTTTAAGCGTTTCAGCACCAAGTGCGTCCATAGCAACTTGATTGCCATGTCCATATCCCCACTCATTAACAATATAGTTTGCTGATTCAGGTGACATCCAAGCGTTGAAAAAGTCGTAGACTTTCTGTTCATCATTCTCACCATTGGCAAGATCTACATATCCGCAGAACCAAGTTGATGAACCTTCAACGGTTGAACGATTCATTGCAACTGGGTGACCTTCTGCCTGCATCGCAACCGGAACTTCATTCCAAGCCCAGGCAATGAGAACTTCACCCGATGACATTAATTGTGAAAGAGATGCTCCGTCTGCCCAATAATCGCGGACATTCTGATGTGCTTGACGCATCCAAGCAGAGGCATTTTCAAATTCCTCTTGGGTGGCATTTGACCAGTCAGAAACTCCCGTGGCTAAGAAGGCCAATGAATAAGCATCATCAACATTGTCAGGAATTGAGGTGCGACCTGCGTACTTTGGATCTAAAAATATCTTTAGACTCCCTACCTCGGATTCAGGAATTTCATCGCTCCGGTAGGCCAGTGCAGTCGTTCCCCAATCTGCAGGAAGAAAATAATATTCCCCGTCATACTTAAATCCTTCTTTCACTGAATTCACATGGTCCCAACGTTCGATTTTATCAATCTGAAGTGGGTCCAAAAGTCCAGCGTCATACCATTTTGAAACTGATTGTGAGCAAGGATGTGAAATATCGGCAGAAAATCCCTGCGATAATTTTTGATATGCCTCTTCTTCTTCACCGAAGAAAGAAAATGATGGTTCGTCACCGTGTTGGTCAATATAAGCCTGATAGAAGCCAGGATCGTTGTATGCTGACCAATCTAATATGAGAAGCTCTTCATCAGCTGCGCTTGCCCATGAAGCAAGGCACAGTACGGCCATACTAGTAACAAACCAAGTTATGTAATTTTTCATTTTTTTTCCTTTACAAATTCCAAATCGCCAATGAATAAGTCCTATCACTTATCAATGACGCCTAATAAATATCTATAATCTACCAAGTGCCATGACTTTAACTTGTTCTTAACAAAGTGTAAATAGAAATTTTAATTGATGCTGTAAATTTTAAAAGGTGAAGGAAACGTTCGCTGGTGACCCGACCGAAAACGACCTGCGAGAGTTGTCCTGCGAAGACCAGAAGAGTAGAGTTCAAGTCGGCGAACCATCAAGCACAACTCCGTATTTTCCTCCGATTGATCAATGTCCGAGACCCAACCCCAACCAAGAATGGTCAACATCATCTGACCATCAAGTCACTCTTAGGAGTGATCACTTGGAAGCAGGAAAAGGTTCTCAGGTCGCACATCAGCTTCTAAAAGTGGATGAGACCACCACTAGATATCATATCGTGTTCAAGGGTAAATTCTACCTTGATTGGAAAGGATTGTTTGGTTGCCGTTATGTTTACCCAATGGTTTAATCTAAAATTATGGTAAAGAGCATGGGGAGGATGTTTTCACAAGGAATTCAACCAGTTAATATTTTATTGGTCACTTACTAGAGAAGCTTCTTTTAAGGCAAGTTGCTTTTATGTGCAGAAAATAATTGTTGGTGATGATTTACTGCGACAAAACATTTATTTTCACGGGAACATGAACGAAAAATTAATAAAAGGTTTGCTATGACTGACTGGCGTTTTTATGGACGGGCGAAGGAAGTTGCTAACCTCCAGAACGGCCTAGACTTTGCTTCTCCACCACAGGAACGACGCTTTCGGGCTTTAAAGGTCTTGGGTGGCCGGGGCGTGGGTAAGACCCAGTTGCTTCGAGAGGTAGAAAAATTCGCCACTCCCGAGATACCAGTCATCATGTTTGAATTGCCTAACCCGACCNTGTACGATGTGGGTGTTGAAGATGTTACTCAACAAATTAAGGATCTGGTTGGTCAGAATGGTTCCGCCCCGGATAGCTTGGGGGCCAAGGTTCGGAGAAACTTGGCTCAAGACCATAACTGGCAAAACAGGTATTTCAAATTCAAGGCGCTTCTCTTAGCTTTGTTGAAAACTGGATCGGTGGTTGTACTGGATGAGTTTCACCATGCCGAAATGCTGGGACTGGTCTCCTATGTTCGTCAGGCGATTGGTACTGCCTCCAGCAGCTTGGGTGAGTATGGGAAATTATATCCCGGCAAGCTAATTCTNATGGGTTCTCACCAGCAAAAGATCGATCGGATGTTTGCTGTTGATGCTCCCTTGCATGGGTCCATTGATGAAACTCTTTTGCTCCGCCCTTGGTGCCTTAAGACCACCATGACAATGGCTGCTGAACAAGGTATCCTGGCCACCCCCAATAGGTTTTTGACTCTGTGGACTGCCTATGGAGGAATGCCCCGGAACTGGCGACGGTATTGTATGGATAAGAGATATACCTCCCTCAAAAGGATTGAGGATGATAAAGAATGGCACCAGGCTTGGCTTGAAGTAGAGGCCACTGTGTTGACAACTGACCGGCGTGAACGGTGGGATGCCAAAGCTTGGGTTGAGCTCCCTACTGCTCAGCGGGATATGCTGGTATGGATCGGTCATAATCAGCCGAGGGGTGTCACGTTGAAACAGATTCCGAATGAATTTGGCTCCTACGCCGAAAAGCTTGAAATCATGAATCATCTCCGGACCTGGCGCTTGGTTGACCTGAATCCAGCACTAGGGGAACAGGCACCGGCCAAATGGTACATTACGGACCCAATCACCCTCTTTCAGACCAACATATTCAGGGACATGGGACAGATAAAAGATGACCAGCAGGTGGCATCCGTCGCTGGTACGGCGCTTGATAAACGAGAGGAAGAACTCTATCACGCCCGTATGGAAACTCTGGAAGGAGAGACTCTGGAGCTGCTCGCTAACGACTGGCTGGCAGTGCAAAAGGGAGTCACATGGCACACGGTGCGGGCCCACCATAAACATTTTGAAGGTGATATTGATGCCATGGCAACCAGCATGGGAGATGGCCCCAAGATTGTCTGGCTGGGAAGTTGCAAGCGCAGCGCGGAGAGCCATGATCCAGTGCAGACACGAACAAAGCAGGATAACTTTATGAAACACCTGATTGCAAGTGCAGCCAAGGAGAAGGAGGAAAGTGGCGAACTATTGAAGGGTGCCCAGCTGAAAAGAATCCTGTTCTCTCCCACTTTCAGTCCTGCTTTCCGCACGGTCTATGGAAAAGAGGATTTTATAACGATCGATATTCAAGACATGGCCGAAAGTTTCAACCTTGATCCCTCACACCGTGCGGAAACGGAACCCAATCCTGAGTCAGTCTCTAACAGCAAGAAAGAAAAGAAACCAGATTTTCCTCGCAGTGGGTCCAGTTTCTGACCCTAGAGGGCAAATACCTGAAGCTGCCGTAAGAATAGCTTGGCTTTGCTCTTATTTGAAATGAGAGTCAACAGAATCGACCACTGGCACTTGGGACGGGGCAGTGGAGACTATGAAAGTATTTATTTTTACCAATTCGGAGGCTTTACCCGACCCTCAAGCCAAGGTTGTTTTGCCTCTAATTCAGAGTATAAGCAGGGTTGTTTATCACCTTTATTTTATTGAGGGTATTGAACTATTGATTTTCCTTTTTTGTAGCATAGATTCTATATCTGATGGACCGTTATCAAGGGTCAATGTAAAACCATTTGGGCCAATAGATCATAAAATTATCTCACACAATCCATGGCTTTAATTTTAGTACTTTTTTCTCTTTTAGTCATCCTTATAGCCGGAGCGGATTACTTAACATTGGGTCTATTGATTTGCTCCGTGGCCTATTTCTATTTTGCTCAAAAAAGGAGAAGCAAACAAGATCCTCCAAAGGAATCGAATCCATGGCAGACTAATCAAAATCAACGTCAGGCTTCCCCTCAAAAGCCAATTGAAAGTCAAAGAAGTACTTCGCAAAATATGAGCATTTTTAGGTATCATAAAGAGAGCGAAAAGCGCATTTTACAACAATTAAGCGATGGGGATTTTGAAAGGGCACAAGTTGAAGCAATCACTATCATATTCTTTGCTAATTTAGCCAAATTTGAGGTGATTAATGAAGATAAACTGGACAAGTTGATAGCTCCTACTTCAATTAATACCAAGGGTTTGGCTTTTGATACCAAAGCAGTCTATGAGAAAGCAAAGGCAAAACCCATTAGTGCTACCAGCTTTAGCGAAATGGTTCCAAAGCATCTCTACCAGCTCCCAAGAAAATTTGATCAAGTATTTAACTATTTACAAAAGGTTGTTCGCAAAACGGGAGGTCAAAGAAGAGGTTTCAATCGTGAATTGGTTGAATTCTCACGGGCACTATCGCGTCACAACTATCGCTTGGAATTAATTGCTTTGGTATATTTAATTGACCCTGTTACCAAGGAATTCCCTCAAGTTCTCAAGGAGATTTTGCCCCGAGAACAGATTGACATAAATAAATCCTCCTCAAAGAGACTAGTTCAATTAGCTCAATTGCTGTTCAATAGACCTGAAGAGGCATTGAATGAGCTCAGTTCCATGTTGGCAAATAGGAATTTCCGCAAGGCTCTCGTTAGCTCAACCATATCGGCCGCCTATCATTGGGGAAAATATGAAGAGCGAGAACGAACTTACATGCACAATTTAGCAGCCCGATTGGGAATTTCTGATTATGAGTTTAAATCCATAGAGGATCGGGAATTGTGCCATGATTTTTTGAATGCTCTCATCGCCCTCAGCGCCAAACTCAGCAAGGTTGATGGAAAGGTTACCCGCGATGAATTAAAAATTATCAGGGATGTTCTGCTGAAGGAAGAGTATGAACCCGAAAAAGTATCCACAATTTTCAAGGAAGCGCGTGATAGTCGACAAAGCTTTGAAATCTTCGCTTTCCAAATTAAAGAAAAACTCAGGAATAATCAAAGACGACTCGAAGCCATACTTGAGAGCCTTTATTTTATTGCAACAAGTGATAGCAACTTTTCGCCCAAGGAGAATCAATTCATAGCCAGAGTTGCCGAAATTTTTGGCATCTCCCAATCAAACCACGAACACATTACCTTCAAATTTGTTCCACAAGATTTTTCGACCACCAAATTGGACCCTTACAAAATACTTGGCGTGAACGCATCAGATACGGACCAGCAAATCAAAAAAGCATTCCGGCAACTCCAAAAGCAGTATCACCCCGATGTCGCAATTTCACGCGATATGCCAAAGGGGTATTTGGAGGTTTGCAACCGTAAAATTGCAACAATTAACAAAGCCTACAAAGAGATCAAGCAACTCCGCAAGGCAGAGATTTAATCATACCTCAGAAATTTCGCCTCAATGTTAGCATATTAGATCGCCAATACGCTGGCTTCAATCACATTGAAAATACGATTTAGCTGAGCTTTTCAGGTGAGATTTTGAATATTCTATTGACAATATCTAATGATTTCGTGCTCACTTGAAAAACAAGATGTTTATATTTATTGGAAGGGGTTACCAAAGAATGAACAGGTCAATCCAAATGACCATTAGATTATGCGTTTGCTAGAGAAATAACACTCTATGGAATCCCTTGAATTAATTACCATTTAGTGAATGAATTTTGTGTCAGAAATTATTATAAACTGTTCAAGTTATAAAAGAGTTAGATGTTTGAGGCCATATGGTAAAGATAACCTATATTGAATATAATGGAACTCCCCACACGGTTGACGTAAGAGAAGGCCTAACAGTCATGGAAGGTGCACGAGACAACAATATTCCTGGAATTGAAGCCGATTGTGGAGGTGCATGTGCCTGTTCAACCTGTCATGTGTATGTTGATGACCAATGGGTTGATAGGCTTCCGGAAAAAGAGGCAATGGAAGAAGATATGCTTGATTTTGCTTGGGAACCGGATCCGGTAAAGTCTAGGCTGACCTGTCAACTCCGAGTTTCCAAGGATTTTGAAGGGCTCGTTGTCCAAATGCCAGAACAACAGATTTAATGCATTGATTTTTAATGTGACGGCGAATAATTGTTATCTTGTACAATTGAGCGAATTGATAAAAATTTCTGAATTTAACTTTTACGAATTCTCCTGTGCCCAACACTTCTGGACTTAAAGAATACTCAGTTTCTGAGTTTTCTCAAGCCATCAAGCGAAGTGTTGAAGGTACCTTCCCCTTCATTAGACTCCGCGGTGAAGTATCCGATTTATCCTTCGCTCCAAGTGGNCACATTTATTTTAGTCTGAAAGAAGGGCGGGATACTCTTTCTACAGTTCTATGGAAGAGTACATCAAAGCGCCTGAGTAATCAACTTAATCGTTTTTTGGAAGAAGGGGTTGAGATTATTGCGACAGGAAGAATAACAACCTTTCCAGGAAACTCCCGGTATCAGTTAGTCGTTGATGATATTGAACTATCAGGTCCGGGGGCACTCATTGCCCAGATTGAAGAACTTCGCTTGCAACTGCAAAAGGAAGGCATATTCAGCTATCAAAAAGAGGAAGCAATTCCGTTAATTCCAGAAGTTATTGGTGTTGTTACTTCCCCGACTGGTTCNGTTATACGAGACATATTACACCGCATTTCGGAACGGTTTCCACGTCAAGTTATTGTTTGGCCCGTTGCCGTTCAGGGAGAAAACTGCCCATTAGAAGTTAAGAGCGCTATAGAAGGATTCAACGCGCTGCCCACAGATGGCATAATTCCTAAACCTGATGTGATCATAGTTGCGAGAGGAGGAGGTTCGTTTGCCGATTTGATTGGGTTTAATGATGAGCAAGTTGTCCGAGCAACAGCAAATAGCGACATACCAATAGTTTCTGCGGTAGGACATGAAACCGATACAACTTTAATTGACTATGCCGCAAATAAAAGAGCCCCAACACCGACTGCAGCGGCCGAATTTGTCGTTCCCGTAAGAAGTGAACTTGAGAGTCTCATACAAAGAGAACATCACCAAATATCGGACACGATTAACAATTCAATTGAAGCCAAAGAACAAAGAATACGCGATTTAGGTCGGGGTCTTCCAGCTTCTGAAACTCTTTTTTCCCTCAATCACCAAGAACTTGATAACCTTTCACAGCGATTGCAGAAAAGTTTCACGCAAAATCTCAACAGATATAAGTCACGTCTTGAAATTTGCGGTACAGGTTTAAAATCACCTAAAACCTTGGAAGAGTCCAAATACAAGTTCAACTACGTCCTAAAACGGTTAACATCGCGAGTGTTAGAACACAGAATAAATCAAAGTCAATTGAATACCGCAAAAACAGGTGGCAAGCTCAATGTAGCCTATGTAGATTGTATTGAAACAAAAGCCAACGAATTAAACAATCTTAAGCGACTTCTTGCTAGCTTGAGTTACAAGCAAACGCTTACAAGGGGATACGCGATTGTACGTCAGGAAAAACAGGTGGTTACACACGCCCACAATTTAAATTATGATAAATCTGTTGAAGTTGAAATGATTGATGGTGAAATTAGCCTGGAAATCATTCATAATTCTCTGGACAAAAATATTGAATAACAGTGGCTGAACACATGGTAGAAAATTCAAAAGGTGTATGGAAATCAGGCCGTGGGAAAGGGCGTCGAACACCCAAAGGAAGGCAGGTTAATGAACAAGCCCTTGCTGAGGTCAAAAACTTGTTGGGCAAAAAGCCAGTTAAGCGTGACCTCCTGATAGAGTATTTACACTTGATTCAAGACCAATATGGTCATCTTTCGGCGGTGCATTTAAGAGCATTGGCAAAGATTATGAATCTTGCCCAAGTTGAGGTCTACGAAGTCGCAACATTTTATGCTCACTTTGATGTGATTAAAGAAGATGAAGTCGCGCCTCCAGATATAACTGTCCGAGTGTGTGACTCCTTGAGTTGTGAATTGGCGGGTGCACAAGAACTCCTTTCGGAACTGAAGAAGAATGTTGACCCACAATCAATCAGAGTTGTTCGTGCTCCCTGCATGGGACGATGTCATACTGCTCCGGTTCTTGAAGTGGGTCATCGTCATATTGATAAAGCGGATGTAATAAAAACCTTAGAGATCATCAGGAAAAAGGAGTTTGAACCGGAAATTCCCGCTTATTTCGGTTTGAAGAACTACCTTGACCAAGGGGGTTATAAAACTCTGCAGGCCTATCAAAATGGGGCTAAAACTCCAGATGATGTTCAGCAACTTGTTCTCAAGTCGGGACTAAGAGGCTTGGGAGGAGCTGGATTTCCAGCCGGGAGAAAATGGTCATTTGTTCGACAGGAAGCAAAGCCCCGCTTAATGGCAGTGAATGCTGATGAGGGTGAACCAGGGACCTTCAAAGATCGCTATTATCTTGAAAAGTATCCGCATTATTTTCTTGAGGGAACACTCATTGCTGCATGGGCTGTGGAGGCCGAAAAGGTTTATATTTATTTGCGGGATGAATATCCTGCTGCACGAATAATATTACTTCGGGAAATAGCTGCATTGGAAGATCAAGGCATTATCAACCACGGTTATCTAGAGNTCAGACGAGGTGCNGGAGCTTATATCTGTGGTGAAGAAAGTGCTATGATTGAAAGTATTGAAGGTAAAAGAGGATTGCCTCGCCACCGTCCACCCTATGTCGCCCAAGAAGGTATATTCAATCTCCCAACATTAGTCCATAATGTCGAAACATTATATTGGCTTACCCGGATATGCCGTGAAGGACCCGAATTATTTACAGCAGTAGAAAAAAACGGTCGCAAGGGTTTACGGAGTTATTCGGTTTCTGGCCGGGTGGCCAAACCAGGGGTATATGTACTCCCTGCCGGTTCGACCATAAAAGATATCATCTCCGCCTGTGGTGGAATGGCTCATGGACATCAATTCAAAGCCTACCAACCTGGGGGACCTTCGTCAGGATTACTGCCGGCCTCATTGAGCAATATTCCACTCGACTTTGATACCCTCCAACCTTATGGTAGTTTTATCGGTTCGGCCGCTATAGTTGTCTTATCCAACCAAGACAGTGCCAAGCAAGCAGCACTCAATATGCTCCGCTTTTTTGAGGATGAAAGTTGTGGTCAGTGTACTCCTTGTCGTATCGGGTGTGAAAAAGCGGTTAAACTTATGGAAGCGAATCAATGGGATACCGAATTGCTTGAAGAACTCAGTGAAGTTATGGTTGATGCATCAATTTGTGGCTTAGGTCAGGCCGCTCCCAATGCCATCCGCTTGACAATGCGCCATTTCCCAAATGAAATCACCTGAATGGTTTCAGATTTTCAAGCAAATTGCTTGAATGCATTGATTATGGGTGAACAATGTTTTATGGACTGATTTATTCACAAGAGAGAGCGATTGTCATTTTTCAATAAACTCAAACAAAAACTCAAGCGGTCTTCATCAAGGCTTGAAACGGGGCTGGATAATCTTATCAATGATGCTTCTGAGGAAGCAAGTGAAGTTACCCAACAAGAGGGGCAAGAATCGAGCGGTGGCCTGTTAGGACGATTAATGGGTGGCTCTAAACACACTTCAAGCGAGCGGCGACGGCGATTGGATGATACAATGCTTGAGAACTTGGAGGAACTGTTAATTGTTTCCGATATGGGGCATGAGACCTCCATTCGTATCACGGCTAATATNGCCGAACATAGGATGGGCCAGAGAGTATCAGCAAGAGAACTGAAATCCCATTTAGCGAATGAAATTACCGCTGCGTTAGAACCTGTTGCCCGGCCCATCCCCATTTATTCCAAGTCGCCGCAAGTCATTCTTGTGGTGGGGGTNAATGGAACTGGTAAGACCACGACAATTGGCAAGCTTGCCAGCCAATTTAAAGCGTCTGGGAAGGATATCATGATCGCTGCGGGAGATACCTTTCGCGCGGCAGCAGTCCAACAACTACAAGTTTGGGGAGAGAGGGCCAATGTCCCTGTTTTAGCGGCCAAAATGAATTCGGATCCCGCTGCTCTTGCTTACCAAGCACTCACCAAAGCTCAAGAAGAGAAAAAGGATTTGTTGTTGATTGATACTGCTGGACGACTTCAGAATCGCAAGGATCTTATGGAAGAATTGGCAAAAATCAATCGGGTTATCAAAAAAATTGATGAAGAGGCGCCTCATAATACCTTGCTTGTTCTTGATGCCACAACAGGACAAAATGCTCTTTCGCAAGTGGAAGTNTTTGCCAAAATGATCACTCTATCGGGATTGATTATGACCAAACTTGATGGGACAGCGAAAGGAGGNGTNTTAGTGGCGTTAGCTGCAAAGTTTGGTCTTCCTATCCATGCGATTGGTATTGGTGAAGGAATAGAGGATTTAGCCCCTTTTGATCCTAAGGAATTTTCTGAAGCCCTTACGGGTCTTAATTCCTAATACAATCAAAACTGATTTAAAGTTCTCCCACCCGTTAGCACTGCTCTTTTATGTTGGGTGATTGGGTCATAGCAATAGAGGGAACCCAATTTGGCAAGAATCTCGCATTAATTTTAGCCCTTATTGCTGCGGTTTTACATGCTGGGTTGGGGGCGCTACAAAAAGGTCAGATCGACCCGTGGACCTCACGAGCATTCATTGATATTTCCTACTGCATTTACTGCTTACCCTTTGCCTTGTTCGTGTTTCCATACCCAACATGGGAGGTCTGGGGAATATTATTTTGGGGTGTAATTGCCCATGCGAGCTATAAAATTCTCATGGCAATGGCCTTTAGTCGAGCGGCTTTCACAGTGGTTTACCCAATTGTTCGTGGAACAAGTCCATTAGTAACAATTTTATTTGCTGGGGTTGTATTTCAGGAGTATTTCAGTTGGACCCAGTGGTT
>JGI24795J26692_1001671_pt1 | contig 11091 bp, 8 predicted proteins | sample PinacodermBB_FD_26692 | JGI IMG/M metagenome (IMG submission 26692)
GGTGCAGTTGGGTGAATGCAGAAGCAACGCTGCCAGTTCCAGATCGAAGCGGGTGGTGATTTTGAAGTTCCGGGGGCTGCCTGGCTCCACCGCCACGGGCCAGTCCAGGGCTTCAAACAGGGCCGCATCATCCGTCACCGCCAGTTGGCGCTCACGGGCCAGTTGGTGAGCCTGACGCAGTTGGTCCACGGGAAACCCCTGGGGTGTCTGGGCCGCCCAGAGTTGGGAGCGATCAACGGTGGCCTGCACCTGCTGATCCGGGGAAACCCGCTTGATGGTGTCTGTAACAGGGATCGCAGCGATCACGGCGCCACGGCGTTCAGCCGCATCAGCGCAACGATCAAGCAACCGGGGTGCAACGAGGCAACGAGCTCCGTCATGGATCAACACATGGCGAGCATCGGCAGGGAGGCTAGCCAGCCCCCGCTGCACGGAATCCTGGCGGCTCCGGCCTCCTTCAATCCAGTGGATCGGGCAGTGGGGCTTCAGGGAACGGGTGATGGCCAGGATGGCCTCCTGGTCGTGGGGCTGGCCAACGATCCCGATCCAGTGGATTCGACGGCTCTGCAGTGCGGCGGCCACGGTCCAGGCCAGAACAGGCTTTCCGGCCACCGGCAGCAGCAACTTATTTCGATCCGCACCCACACGGCGGCCACTGCCCGCTGCGGCAACTAAGCAAATGCATCGTCCTCCTTGACGGTCATCCGAGCCTGCCATCCATAAACTTTCCAGGTACGCAGGATCATGATGCAGGTGCTGACTCTCCTGCCGGGAGGAGAAGAGGACCAGTTACAGGCCCTACCCGCCCTGGCCACACTGGGGGAACAACGATCAGCCCGACTGCAGGTGGTCTGTCCGGCCAGGGCGGCAAGCATCTGGACCCTGCTCCCGGCAGTGGAGCGTTGCATTCCGTTTGCCTTTGGTCAGCGCTGGTCCCTGGCGGATTGGACCAATCTGCTGGGGAACGTGCGGGAACCGGACTTTCAGGTGAGCCTTAATCTGTCCACTGACTGGTCCGTTGATCTGTTGCTGAGCCTGAGCCACATCCCCATGCGCGTGGCCAGTGGCGGGTTTTCCGCGACGGAGCGTGTGAAACAACCCACAGGCTGGCGTGGTCAGGCATTGGCGGCCTGGCTCCAGCCCCTGGGGGTTCACTTTGATGCCAACGCCTATCGCCTTCCCCTTCCCCGGAGGGCTCTGGCAGAGGCCAGAGCGGCCCTGCCACAGGGGAACGGTCCTGCTTTGCTGTTGGCGCCCGATACAGTCCCGGGCTGGTCGCCAGAGGATTGGCAGGAACTTGTGGAGGCCGTGAATCGGGCTGATCCCTCGGTGCGCTTACTGTGGCTGGCGCGGGAGGGAGAAGAGCCCGCTGGCGTCCACCGCTGCCCGGCGGCCACCGTGATGGCCGAGGCGGCCACCGTGGCCAGCGTGGACGTGGTGTTCACCGCTGAACCCCGGCTGGCTCAGTTGGCAGTGCTCACAGGCACTGCCCTGGTGGCGGCAGGCATGGCGGATCCCCGCCGGTTGCCCCAACGGGATGCCGTCAAGCCCCTGCCTCCCTTAAGCCGATTGCGTCCCAAGGACGTTCTGCAAGTGCTGGTTGCCTAAGCAGCCAGGAGTGCCTGGGCCCTGGCCACCACGTTGGCAGTGGTGAAGCCGAATTTCTCCATGCATGTCCCGCCAGGGGCAGAAGCCCCGAAACCGCCCATGGTCACACTGTCCCCATCCAGGCCGATGTACTTGTGCCAGCCGAAGCCGCCGCCGCTTCCACCACAAGGCGTTTGCGCACCGCTGCGGGGAGAACGGAGTCCTGGTAGGCGGGGCTTTGCTCCTCGAACAACTCCATGGAGGGCATGGACACAACCCGAATCCGGCGCCCCATGGCGGTGAGCTGCCTGGCAGCCTGGACGCAGAGGTTCAACTCACTGCCGGTGCCGATGAGAATCAACTCGGGTACACCGGCACAGTCCTCCAGGACATAGGCTCCCTGCGCAACCTTCTCGGCGGAAGAGTTGGCCTGGTTGGGCATGCCCTGGCGGCTGAGGGCCAACACGGTGGGGCGTTTCCGGTTGCGGATGGCTACTCGGTAGGCCCCGCTGGTTTCATTGCCGTCACCCGGACGAATGACCACCATGTTGGGCATGGCCCGCAGGGACGCCATGGTTTCCACCGGTTGGTGGGTGGGGCCGTCTTCTCCCACCCCGATGGAATCATGGGTGAGGATATAGAGGACACCCAGCCCCGAGAGGGCTGAAAGACGCATGGAGCCACGCATATAGTCCGCAAACACCAGAAAGGTGCCCCCATAGGGAATCAAACCGCTGTCGTGATAGGCAATGCCGTTGATCACGGCCGCCATGGCATGTTCCCGCACACCGAAGTGGAGATAGCGCTTCTCCGGTGTTTCTGCCTGGAACGATCCGGTTTCCCCTTTGATGTCCGTGTAGTTGGAGTGGGTCAGGTCAGCGGAGCCCCCAATGAGTTCCGGGAGCCGCGGACCCAGGGCCGCCAAGCAAAGCTGGGAGTGTTTCCGGGTGGCCAGGCCCTTGTCTTCCGGGGTGTACATGGGCAGATCCCGATCCCAGCCCCGGGGCAGCTCACCTCGCAGCATCCGCTCGAATTCGGCCGCAGCGTCGGGATAGCTCTTGCGGTAGTCGCTCAGGGTCCGGTTCCACTCGGCCTCCGCGGCAGCACCCCGCTCCACCGCCTGGCGGAACTGGTCATGGGCCTCCTGGGGCACTTCAAACAAGCCGTAGTCCCATCCCAGGCTTTCGCGGGTGAGTTGGGCCTCTTCCGATCCCAGTGGAGTGCCGTGGACGCCACCGGTGTTGCTCTTGTTGGGGGAGCCATAGCCAATGGTGGTGGTCACCTTGATGAGGCTGGGGCGATCCTTGACGGCCTTTGCGGCTCCAATGGCCCTGGTGATGCCGTCCACGTCGGTGTTGCCGTTGGGGACATGCTGCACATGCCAGCCGTAGGCCTCGTAGCGCTTCAGCACGTCCTCGGTGAAGGACACGCCGGTATCCCCGTCGATGCTGATGTGGTTGTCGTCGTAGAGGGCGATCAGCTTGCCCAGCTTCAGGTGACCCGCCAGTGAACAGGCTTCCGAGGCCACACCCTCCTGGTTGCAGCCGTCCCCCATGATCACGTAGGTGTAGTGATCAACGACGGTGCAGTCCGGCCGGTTAAACCGGGCGGCCAGGTGGGCCTCCGCAATAGCCAGACCCACGGCATTGGCCACGCCGGATCCCAGAGGACCTGTGGTCACCTCGACACCGGCGGTTTCAAAGGTTTCCGGGTGCCCTGGTGTTTTGGAGCCCCACTGACGGAATTGCTTGATGTCCTCCAGGGACACGCTGTCGTAGCCCGTCAGGTGCAGCAGGGCATAGANCAACATGCAGCCATGGCCAGCGGACAGGACAAAACGATCCCGGTTGAACCACTTGGGGTTCTTGGGATTGTGGCGCATCACCTTGTCCCACAGGGCATAGCCCATGGGCGCGGCACCCATGGGCAGGCCGGGGTGGCCACTTTTGGCTTGGTTGACCGCATCGATGGCCAGAAAGCGGATGCTGTTGACGCAGAGGGTGTCAAGGGAAACAGGTGCGGCAACCATGGGGCAGGAAGGGGTGAATGGTGTGGGAGGGGTGATTGGGAAGCAGGAATCAAGTCCAGCGCCGAAACGCCAGGCAAACATTGTGCCCGCCAAAGCCGAAGGAATTGGAAAGGGCAACGTTGACCGCCAGTTCCCGGGCTTCGTTGGGGACGTAATCCAGGTCGCAGTCCGGGTCAGGGATCACATGGTTGATGGTGGGGGGCACAAAGCCATCGGTGAGGGCCAACACCGTGGCCACGGCTTCAATACCTCCGGATCCGCCCAGCAGGTGACCTGTCATGGACTTCGTGGAACTCACCGGGATGGAGTAGGCCACATCTTCCCCCAGAGCTATTTTAATGGCGGCCGTTTCCGTCTTGTCGTTGGCCTCCGTGCTGGTGCCGTGGGCATTGATGTAGTCCACCTGGCTGGACTCCAGGCGCCCGTCTTCCAGGCAGCGGGCCATGGCTTTGGCAGCGGGACCACCGCCAGCGGGGGGAGCGGTGATGTGGTGAGCGTCACAAGTACTGCCGTAGCCAATGATCTCGGCCAGGATCCGGGCGCCCCTGGCCTGAGCGTGATTCAACTCTTCCAGAAGAAGCATTCCGGAGCCCTCCCCGATCACAAAGCCATCCCGCTCGGCATCAAAGGGGCGGCTGGCATGGGCTGGATCGTCATTACGGAAGGAGAGGGCCCGGGCACTGGCAAAGCCCGCCACACTCAGGGGAGAGACGGGGGACTCGGTACCGCCACAGACCATGGCGTCCGCATCGCCGTACCGAATAATGCGAAAGGCATCTCCGATGGCATTGGATCCTGCCGCGCAGGCGGTGCAAACCGCATTGCTCGGGCCTTGCGCCCGTAGGGCAATGGCGGTGAGGCCAGTGGCCATGTTGGGGATCATCATGGGCACCGTGAAGGGACTGACCCGATCCGGACCCTTCTTGTCCATCACCAGGGCCTGGGTCTCCAGCAGCAGCACACCGCCAATCCCCGACCCGATCAGCACGCCAACACGGTCGGCGTTGTCCTCGGTGATCTTGAGTCCGGACTGGGCCAGTGCCTGCTTGGCGGCGACCACGCCGAACTGGCAAAAGCGCTCCCAGCGTCTGGCCTCCTTGCGGTCCAGATAGCCACCGGGATCAAAGTCCTTCACCTCCGCCGCAAAGCGACAGCCATGACGACGGGCATCAAAATGGGTGATGGGCCCAACCCCGTTGACACCGGCGCACAAAGCTTGCCGATAGGACTCCACATCGTTGCCAATGGGGGTCACGGCGCCGAGGCCGGTCACCACAACACGGCGTGGTCCTGCGGAAGTGGGCATGACGTCAGAGCGTGGAGAAGGTGCGTTGGGAGGCTGCCATCAACCCTCCCCTGATGCAGCAGAGCGCTGCTCACGGATGTACNNCACCGCTTCGCCNACGGTNGTGATCCCTTCAGCGGCCTCGTCAGGAATGTCAATCTCGAACTTTTCCTCAAGGGCCATCACGAGCTCAACCGTGTCGAGAGAATCGGCCCCCAGGTCGTTCTGGAAGTGACTCTCCTGGGTAACCGGCTTGTCACTGACACTGAGCACTTCGGAAACAATGTTGATGACATCCTGTTCAAGGGTGGCGAGGGGGTCGCTCATGGGGCTTGGAGTTGCANGTGCAGCNAAGCACTTTAGAGGATGATGGCCTTCCNCTTCGGGGGCTGCCCCCCGTGCCGGGTAAATAACCGTGACGTGATCGTTGCATCTTGCGGATGAGCGGAAAGTTACTGCGTAAGGTCAGGAGGCGATCCTTCGTAACTCCGGGCATGTCCCACAGCGTCAAGATCTACGACACCTGCATTGGCTGCACCCAGTGTGTGCGCGCCTGCCCTCTGGATGTTCTGGAGATGGTTCCCTGGGATGGCTGCAAGGCTGGCCAGATTGCGTCCTCTCCCCGCACCGAGGATTGCATCGGTTGCAAGCGTTGTGAAACCGCTTGCCCCACGGACTTTCTCAGCGTCCGCGTCTACCTGGGAGACGAGACAACCCGCAGCATGGGCTTGGCCTACTAGGGTTCCCTTGCGGTTCAAGGTCTCGGTTTCATGACCGGGAGAACCATGGACACTGGCGCTGCCTCGCCACCCCTGTCAAACTGAGCCCGATCTCAGCAGTGGTGCGGTATGTGTGGCATTGTGGCCACGATTGGTTCCCGCGAGGCAGCTCCCCTTTTGCTGCAAGGTCTGCAACGCCTTGAGTATCGGGGCTACGACTCTGCCGGTCTGGCTACGGTGACGCCCGGCCAACTCCACTGTTGCAAAGCAGAGGGGAAGCTGGTGCATCTACGGGAAAAACTGGAGAAGACACCCGTAAGTGGATGCTGTGGCATTGGTCACACCCGCTGGGCCACCCACGGTAAGCCGGATGCTCGCAATGCCCATCCCCAGTTGGATGAAGCCGGCTCCGTGGCAGTGGTCCAGAACGGCATCATCGAAAACCATCGTCACCTGCGCCAGCACCTGGAGCAGCAGGGCGTTCACTTCGGTTCCGACACGGATACGGAGGTCATCCCCCATCTCGTGGCCCAGGCCCTGGCGGACTTGCGGGGAACGGTACCCCCAACAGACCTGTTGCGGCTGGCGGTGGCACAGGCGGTTCAACAGTTGGAAGGCGCCTATGCCCTGGCGGTCATCTGGCTGGACCAGCCTGAGGAGTTGGTGGCAGTGCGCTACCGTGCCCCCCTTCTCGTTGGCTTGGGGGAGGGGCAGTTTTTCTGTGCTTCGGATACCCCTGCACTGGCCGGTGTTGCCAGCAGCATCGTCAGTTTGGAGGATGGGGAGATGGCCCGTCTCACCCCCTTGGGTGTGGAGTTGTTTGATCAATCCGGTCAGCGAACTCAACGCACCCCTCACCCTCTGCGCGGGGACGACTACACCACCGATAAACGGCAGTTTCGTCACTTCATGCTCAAGGAAATCCATGAGCAGGCAGACGTGGCGGCTGCCTGGGTGGAGCGCTGCTTGACGCTGCCGGCTGACGAGAGCCTGACAACGGTTCTCCAGGACGTGCAACGGGTGCAGCTTCTGGCCTGTGGCACCAGCCGCCATGCCGCCCTGGTGGGCGCCCATCTTTTTGAACAGTTGGCCGGGATTCCCAGCAGTGTGCATTACGCCAGCGAGTTTCGTTATGCGCCGCCGCCGCTGCTGCCCCAAACCCTCACCATCGGGGTGACCCAGTCGGGAGAAACCGCTGATACCTTGGCGGCCCTGACCATCGAGATGGAACGGCACCGTGCGCTGGAACCCGATGTCCCACTGCGGCTGCTGGGCATCACCAATCGCTCCGACAGCTCCCTCGGGCGCTTGGTGCCCCACATCCTGGACATCAGAGCCGGTGTGGAAATCGGGGTGGCAGCCACCAAAACCTTTCTCGGCCAGATGCTGGCCTTCTACGCCATTGCCCTGCACCTGGCAAGCCAGCGCCATGGCGCCTCAGCTCAGGTGACCGCCTGTCGTCAAGCCCTGGCACAACTGCCGGAGCAACTGTCCCAGGTGCTGCACGCCATGGACCGGCGCTGTGCAGACCTGGCCCATGGATTTGCAGAAACCAGGGATGTGATTTACCTGGGGCGTGGCATCAACTATCCCATTGCCCTGGAAGGTGCCCTGAAGCTGAAGGAAATCAGTTACATCCATGCAGAAGGCTATCCTGCCGGCGAGATGAAGCATGGTCCCATTGCCTTGTTGGATCAGCACGTACCGGTGGTGTCTATCGCCATGCCTGGCCCGGTGTTCGAGAAAGTGCTGTCCAACGCCCAGGAGGCGAAGGCCCGCGATGCCCACCTCATTGGCATTGGCCCCGTCTGTGCAGACACGGAGATCTTTGACGTCGTGCTACCCATTCCTCCCGTCCATGAACTCGTCTCCCCCCTCTTGACGGTGGTGCCCATGCAACTGTTGGCCTANCATGTTGCAGCTCANCGGGGCCTGGATGTGGATCAGCCGCGTAACCTGGCCAAGAGCGTCACCGTGGAATAGGGCTGGANGGGGGAACTGACGACCCATGACCAGCAGCAGTGCATAGGCGGATCAACCGGGACCACCATGGGCCGTCGTTCCGGTTGCCAAGCGGTGGCGCAGTTGTCCACAGGCGGCGTCACGGTCCAGACCTCGGCTGGACCGCACACTCACCGCCACGCCCTGTTGAGCCAGGATCCGCCGAAAACGCTCCACCTGCCGGGGGTGAGGACGTTGAAAGTCTTCCTCCGTAATCGGGTTGTAGGCCATGAGGTTGACATGGCTTTGAAAGCCGCGGATCCGTTCTGCCAACTCCACTGCATGACGGGGCTGATCGTTGACGCCTGCCAGGAGAACGTACTCGAAACTTACCCGCCGTCCTGTCTGGACCACATAGGCACGGCAGTCCTCCAGCAAGTGCTCCAACGGGTAGGCCCTGGCAGTGGGAATCAAGTGTTCTCGCAGCGGCTGATTGGAAGCATGGAGGCTCACAGCCAGGGTGAACTGACTGCGCCCCAAAATCCGGTAGGATTGTTGCACAAGAGTATTGATGCGCTGGGGAATGCCCACGGTGCTGACGGTGATGCGCCGTTGACCGATGCCCAGATCACGGCAGAAACATTGAATACTGCTCAACACTGCGGAAAGATTGAGCAGGGGCTCTCCCATTCCCATAAACACCACATGGGTGGGTTGACGTCCCATGGCTTCCCCCACGCTGAGCACCTGGTCGATCATCTCGTGGCTGGCCAGGGAGCGCTGCAATCCTCCTTTGCCTGTGGCGCAAAAGCGACAGGCCATGGGACATCCCACTTGGCTGGATACACAGACCGTTAGCCGCTCCGCGGTGGGAATCCCCACAGCTTCAACGGTGTTCCCGTCCTCAAGTCCCAGCAACAGCTTGGTGGTGCCGTCTCCAGCCCGAACCTGCTGTACCAGCCGAGAGCGTCCAATGCCGACACCCTGATGCGTCTCCCGCCATTGACTTGGCAGCACAGTGACGGCGCNCAGGTGCCGTACTCCTCGGTGATAGATCCACTGTCGCAGTTGACGGACGCGGTAGGGGGGCTGGCCGGTGGAAGCCAGCCAAGCCTGCATGTCTTCGGGACTCATCCCCAGCAGCACAGGGGCTTCCGGGGCAGGGTTCACGTCAGGAAGACCCGGTTGGTTTACTTCCACACCAAAAGTCCGTGCCCTAGAAGGATTTCCACCAGCAGCAGCGCCATAAAACCCATCATGGCAACGCGTCCATTGAGTCGCTCGACATGGCCGTGGAACCCATAAGCAGGCCGGCGACGTTGTGGAACAATGCGAGTCTCAAACATGGCAGCGGAAGAAAATAACGGGGACCAAGGCTAAAGTTCAAACCCCTCATCCATGGGCTGAGGTTCTGTTTCCAGGGCCTCTGCCTGTGCATTGTCCTGGATAAGGTTCTCTTCCGGGTTCCTCCGACTGTCCTCCGGATCTTCTGCCATGTCGCCCTGTTCCTCGGAGAGGGTCTTTGCGGGGAGCATGGTGTCCGGCTGGTCGTTGTGCTCGCCCGGACGTGTCAAGGCGGCAGGGCTGACCCCGGGGTCGTCAATCCGGCGACGGGCTTTGCGCAATTGCTCATCCGATGGATCATCCAGAACGGGAGCAGAGTGGCTGGGGACGGGAATTTCCACCGTATAATCCGGACGCAAACTGGACATTCGGCGATAGCCAGCTTGATCGTCGTCGAGAATATCGGGATGGGGTCCAGCCTCGTCCCGCAATTGATCGTCAAAGCCGTCAAAACCTGTCCCAGCAGGAATCAGACGGCCAATGATCACATTCTCCTTCAGGCCACGGAGTAAATCGCTTTTGCCCTCAATTGCAGCCTCTGTCAACACCCGGGTGGTTTCCTGGAAACTGGCGGCGGAGATAAAGCTATCGGTGTTGAGAGAGGCCTTGGTGATACCCAGGAGCATGGGAGAGAATCGGGCTTCCATGCCACCGGTCACAGCGATGGCTTCATTGGTTCTGGCCACATGGGGCAGCTCAACCAACTCCCCGGGAAGGAGAGTGGTGTCCCCAGCATCTTCAATGCGCACCTTGCTGGTCATTTGGCGCACGATCACCTCAATGTGCTTGTTGTCAATGGTGACCCCCTGGGACCGGTACACCGACTGCACCTCATCGACCAGGCGCTGCTGCACCCTGGCAATGGCGCCTTGAGCGGCATCCATTGTGGATTGATGGCGGCGCAGCAAGTCCTTGAAGTGAATGTCGAGGAGTTCGTGAGGATTGATCGGTCCATCGGTTAACGCACTTCCCGCATGGACCTGATGACCATCCGAAACCATGACATTGCGCTTGCGCCCTAAGGGAATGTCGTAGAAGCGGACACGGTCATCTTCTGTCATCATGGGTTCAGTCACAGCAGGCATCTCCGTAGAGGCGGGGGCCTCCATCTGCCGGATCAACGCAATGAGCTCGTCTTTCTTGAGTTTATCCAGAGGTGGGCGTGGAGGAAGAATTCCCGCCTGACTCAGTCTTTGGCAGAGTTCAGCCTTTTTAACGGACTGCCTGTTCTGTGACAACGGCTTCAGGTTATGCTCCTTGTAAAGCCCTTGCAATGTCTTGATGGATTGCTGCTCAAGCCTGGGTCGAAGCAAGGTTGCAGCTTGCTCTCCTGTCGGGTCGAGCTTGTCTGCAAGTTCTACGAGCTGCAGCTTGTCTAAATCCTCCAAGGGGCGCGGTGGCGCTTGCACACCAGCCTTCTCAAGCAACTTGATGAGCTCTGGCTTGGGAAGCTTGGAATAAGCCTTTAGCCCATGATCCTTGCAATACTGCTTGAGTTGCCGAGATGACTGACCGTCAAAGCTGCCGTCCAGAAATGCTGACCGCTTCTTCTGAGAAGAATCAATTTTCTTGATAAAGGCAATGATGTCTTTTTCGTTTTGTGTGCTGATCGGGGGAGTTGGCATAGAGACACCTGCGTCTCTCAGGTGTCGAATGAGCATTGGTTTTTTCTTCTTCTCCTTCGGAGTGGCAATATTAACGTTATTTTCTTTGCTCAATTGCTCCAGTTCAGCAAGTGTCATTTGATCAAAATCACCCTTAAGCAGCTCTGCACGCTGCTCACCAGAAGGATCCAGTTTCTTCACAAGGTCAGTCAGTTGGTCAGGCTTGAGCGACTGCAAGGCCGGTGGTGGGGCCGTCACGCCAGCGCGCTCCAGCCTGCGGCAGAGTTCCGGTTTTTTCCACTGAGTATAGCCCTTCAGGCCGTGCTGGCGGCAAAGGTCCTGCAAGTTTTTCACCATCATCGTGTTCAATTCACCCACACCCAGGAGTGCTGTCTTGTACTGATCTTCATCCCATGGAGCCGGCCTGCTTACCGTGTTCACTCCTCCAAACATGCTGTGATCCGAAGGGATGTCATAGGAGTCATCCCCTTGCTGGTGCTCGATGACCTTGACCAGCACTTCTTCGTTATCATTGATCTTCTCCAGCTTCACATGTCCTGAGCTTTGGCAGAGTACAGAGGC
>JGI24795J26692_1001686_pt1 | contig 11040 bp, 8 predicted proteins | sample PinacodermBB_FD_26692 | JGI IMG/M metagenome (IMG submission 26692)
TGTAGTCCCATGCGTCCCGGGGAGTCCCGCCGCAGTGACGGCCCCCGGCGTGGGCGACGGCCCTGAGAACGGCCGGGTGACTGTAGCTCGGCGATACGCCGAGCACCGACTGGCCGGGCCGTACGATGACATCGGCGGCGAGCAGCAGTCCGGCCGTGGTTCGATTGACCACGATGAGATCGTGGCGCGCAGGATCACCGCCAAGATGCTCCAGTCCGAGTTCACGGACTTCATCGGTATACAGCGCCGCGGCAATCTCGTCGTCGCACAGGTCCTCATCAAGGCCGTCAGGCAGGCTCAACCTGCGTTCCAGCCCGCTCATCACATAGAGCGCATCCGGGCCGCCGGCTTCCCGCCGACGGCGAATGTGCGCCCACGCGCAGCGCAGCTTTGCCAGATCGGCCGCGGTGTCGGGGAGCAAGGTTCCTCGAGAGTAGGTGAAGTCCGAGGACTCGTTCGGATCGGCCGTTTCCTGTCGTGCGGCGGCGCACATGTCTCATTCCCCGCAATACCCGGATCCTGATGCGAAAGTCTTGTCGGCGAGTGCGTACGGACGCAACCAGAATCTGTCGCGTACCCGGTCCACGCGGGTGAGCGGCACCGCGCCCGACCTCCAGGGGTCACCGCCCCTCCTGTCCGGGCAAGCGACATTAAGCCCGGGATCCGGAATGCGGTATGTCAAATGCACCAAGTACGGAGATCAAAAGGGACGATGCGCGCGGTGCGGGCGTCACTTCAGCAGGGTGAAAGACCCGACCATTGACCACATCACGCCACGATCCGCCGACGGCAGCGACGACCCGGCCAACATCCAGTTGCTGTGCCTGGGCTGCAATTCGGCGAAGGGGGCACGGTGCGAGTAGCGATACCAAACCGGTACACCCCGGGCGACGTCCACCCTGACGGCGCCCGGGGCAATCCTGAGCCCCTCTCAGTACGTTCAGTGTAGCGGGATTATGTTGTGATTGAGGTTTTGTCCAAAGGTTCAGACCGCAGACACGGAATGCGCCTGATGGGTGCCCCGGAGCGCGTCGGTCCCGGTGCCCTCCAAGCCCCCGCCTCTTTCTGAAGAGTACAGGACCACTCCACCAGCTGATAAGACACTAACGCAGAATGTTCACTAAATCGTGACCACGAACTTCTCGATGACTCCTCTCTGCCAACATGACCGAGACACCTGCGCCCTGTGGAAATAGTGTAGGGCTACGGCAGTGAACGAGGATGAAGGCAGAGGGTTCGGCATTGAGCACGCCCATGTCCTCAACGCCGCTGGCCTTTATTACGCGCTGTCTGCGATCGGTTCGGGCGGGTCTCTCACCTCCCTCACTGCGTGTTCCAGCGCTTCGACATCCGTGCCTGTCCGTTTCCCCATCGCCCCCGCGATCCACTCGAGCATCTGCCGTGCTCGCGCCACGAAGAACTGTGCGAACTGGTCTCCCTCCAACGTTCGAATGTCGATTCCATAGCTTTCCAAAATTGGTTCGAGTCGCTCACCCACTCGTTCTCTTAGGTTCGGCAGGTAGCTGGACGGCGCACGACCGCCGATGCTCCGGTTGGTTTTCGCGTCGATTGGCGCCTTGTTCACCACAGACTGGTACAGCCAGTACGGGATCGGGTCGTCACGATGTTCGCAGTAGTGGATCGGGAAGATATGGTGGATATCGACGTTCTCGTTCTCCAACGTCATCTGAGTGAGTGCCGCTCCGGTCATCCAGTCTCGTCCCCCTCGCTTCATTTGCAGTGCGAACACGCCCTTGTAGGCGGCACTGTTGCGAGTCGTCATGCTGAGCAGTCGTTCCGGGTTGAAGCTCGCTTCGCGGACAATCCGTGGGGGTTCTCCGGTGCGTACGAAGGTTGCGACCTCCTCCAGGTCGAGCGCATATTGGGTCTCGGTCCCCGTGCTGTAGCGCTCGCCCAGCACGCCGCACCAATACCATTGCTCGAGGCGTTCCCGGGCGTTTGCGCTGTGCAGCTCTCCTGAACTCAGTTCCACGAAGAGGGCTGCGAGCGGCACGAGCTGGGTGCCGTACGGGACATTGTTGTGCGTGAACACGAACTGGCGGTGGAGGAACTTGGCCGCCTCCTCGTAACCAATCTGCACGAGATCGGCCCACTCCTCGTATTCGTCCACTTGGAGCCGCAGCACATCGTGCTTTTTGCACTTTATCCCTGGCACGCGCTCAACCGGGACCCCCGCAGACTGCGCTTGACGCTTCGCGGTCTGGGTCGCGAGTAGCGTCACTGTCTGAAGGAACTGCTCGCCGCCGATGCCTCGAAGTACATCGTACTGATCGTGAAGGCGCCTGCGCCGCTCGTCCCAGTCCTCCCGGAGCTTGAAGCCGTGGCCGGCGAACATCGCGGTCACGAGCTCGAATGTCGTCAGCGTCACGCCTCCCATGTTGACCTTCTCGAACACCGTGCAGACCGCTTCGGGAGGCGTCTCCGCAGCCAACCCGATGACCGGAAGCTGGTACAGGGCGAACTGGTTCATGATCTCCGCCTTGAAGCGCATGACGAGATTCGCCGCGCTCCCGTCCGGATGGTCCTCGCGTCCTTCCCAGTGGCGGATGTACTCAATGATCCACATACCTTCGTCGCACAGGCGTTCGGTTGGCATCGCATGTTGTTCGTGTTCGAGGTCGGGGGTGCTGAAATCCGTCACGATCTCGCGCCCGAACGCCCCGTATTGCCGTCCGTCCGCGGAAACGCTGATGATCGCGTCTTCTCGATCGACATCTGTATCGAGCGCCGCGCGCATGTCGATGTAGTAGCGGCGCTTGACTGGCCGTCCCTGCGCGGTCTGGGTCGCGACAGCCCCAGGGTGCTCGAGCGCCTGGTAGAGGGAGGTGAGGCGTTGCTGGCCGTCCAGCAGGTAGTCTGCCGGGGCTCTCCGTGCGGCGACATCCTCCGCTCCCTCGATGGGTCGGGGCCTAAACGCGACGTGTCCATTTGCGGCCAGTGTCATAACGGCGCCAATCGGAAACCCTTTCGAGATGCTGGCGATAAGCCCCTTGATTCGGTCGTCGTCCCACACCCATCCGCGCTGGAAGTCCGGAAGCTGGAGAGCACCTTGTCCCACCTGCGCCAAGAGATTCTTCAGCAATATGGGGTTCGTCGTGAACGGCGGTTGTCCGTTTGGCATGGACATCGTCTCCTCTGGTCGCGTTCTCGCCTGGGTCCAGTTTTGTGCTTGGCCTGCACCCCTTGGGCTGCACGTCATCCTTGTGCATCTCCGGGAAGAGCGACGAAGTGCAGTCAAGCATCCTCGTCGTCGTCAAAGTCGAGAGGCCAAACTTGCCGCAGGGCCCCATTCGAGGTGATCGCCACCACAAACGGTGCGGGAGTCGCCGCGACAAATTGAGCGATCCTGGGAAGTGAGCGAATCAGCAAGTCTGCCATCGCAACACCGCTGGCGTTCTTCATGCGTATGACGATGACACGGGCCGCGTGCTCCCGAATTGAGTTCATCTCGTGCGCCCGGTAGCGAAGGTTCCTGTCCCTTGTGACCGCCACCCATCCCCTGCGGGCAACCGACCGGATCCACTCTTCGTCGGGCGCATCGATCGCAAAGCGATCATCGTGCACCTCGACATGCACGCCCGCGTCGCGAAGACGGGCCGACACGATGTGCTTTCCGAGGTTTCGATCGAGGAAGAGCGTCGGCAGCTCAGGCGGCGGCTTCAAGCTCGCACCGGATAGCTTCCTCGATCTCTGTACCCGGGCGTTCGTAGTCTTCGGCGAGCGCGCTGATCGACTCCCCGAGCTTGTAGCGCTCGGCGATGATCTGGGTAGCGAGCCCCGTACCCGCAATGACGGGGCGCCCACCTGCGAGCGCCGGATCGATGAGCACCGTTGCCGGAGCATTCCGGATGGAATGCCGGGTGAAGGGGTACAGCCTGATCGGGATCCCGCCCCGGTCGCGCTCGATTCGCTTCAAAGCGCCGGCGATCACTTCCCGGATGACGGCCTGACCCGAACGGCTGAGGTTGATGAGCTGTCCGTAGTAGTCGGTGAAGACGTGCAGCCCGTCGGTCTCGAGCACGCGACTCACAAGCGGATGTCGACGATCGAGCGGTGTCGTCGCGAGCTTGGACAGATGCTCGATTGCGTCGCGAACGGCCGGCATCTTCACCCTGTGCTCGCGCCGAAGCGCGGAAAGGACGTGAAGCTCGGTGAGGTTGAGGAACGAAACGAGCGTTGGAGACGAAGGCGATGGAATCCCAATGAGCGGCAGATTTCCGCCCCGTCCCACTGACCAGTAGCGGATCGTGGCCGCTGGCACCGAGAGATAGTGTGCTGCTTCGGAGATCGTGTACGTCGGAAGCTCGCGCCGGTCGGTCACTTCATCGCGCCTCGCTCGGCCATACCAGGAGCGAGCACCCTCGCCGCTCGTCGCGAGGGCCGCTGTAGCACAGCGATCCGAAGAGGGCAAGGCGAAGAAGAAGCAGGTAGTGGCTCGGTCTGGATTTGGGTGACGTGGGTCCTTCGCTCCGCGGGCGCGATACCCTGCACCGAGCGAACCTGTCCACGCAACCAGGTGACCCCGTACGCCACCGATCTTCCCGCGAACGACCGCCGCGGTCGCGACTTCGTCGTCGCCGATGTCCACGGATGCTTCGCAACCCTCGAGACCGCGCTCGTCGACTACGGCGCGCGAAGCGCCGAGGCCCTCGACTGGATGCAGACACGGATCACCGCCACGGGTCCTCGAGTTCGCCCGGTGCGAGTGGATCGAGCGTCGCGAGAACGTGATTGCTCTGGAGCCAAGCGGGACGGGCAAGAGTCACGTGGCTCAGCCCTCTCTGCCAGCATGACCGAGACTGTTGTTCGACGTGCAATTTGGAGTCCCCAAGTATCGAGCCGCTTCAATGGTTTATCGCGCCGATCGGCGCACAAACCGGGTGCCGAACAACACCGACGTTTTGCGTGGCAGAAGCCGGTATGTGACCTGGCGGTAGGTGACGGGATCGGGCAAGGAGGCGCTCTTGAACAATACGGATGCCGTACATGAAATAATCAGGAACACAATCATGACGTCGGTGCTGCCAGCCCACTCCCGCAGTGAGCGTCCGGTCCGGGAGACGCGAAACCATCGGATACTGGCGGAGGGATGTTGGCACTATTCGATATAATTTCCCTATGCTGCGCGAACACGGGTCGACGGAGAAGCGTGACATGGACATGAACCTTGATGGCAAGCGGGTTGTCATCACCGCCGCGGGCGGCGGGATCGGGCGGGAGACCACACGGCTGTTTGCCGAGGCCGGAGCGCGTGTCTACATCTGCGACATCGACGAAGACGGTCTGGGAGCTGCCATCTCGGCAAGCGACGGGGTTGACGGAATGGTGGCTGACGTCTCCGACCCGGCCGCCTTCGACGCCCTGTTCGAGGCCGCAGACGCGTCGCTCGGCGGCCTGGACATCATGATCAACAACGCCGGCACCGCCGGACCCACGGCACCGATCGAGGAAGTGGCGCTCGAGGACTGGCTTGCCTGTGTCACCGTCAACCTGACCAGTGCGTTTCTCGGCACGCAGCACGCCCTGCCGCGGATCAAGCAGTCCGGCGGCGGATCAATCGTCAACCTGTCGTCGGCGGCGGGCAAGTTCGGGATGGTCCATCGCAGTCCCTATGTTTCCTCGAAGTGGGGGATCGTCGGGCTGACCCGCACCACGGCGCTCGAGGCCGGGCCGTTCGGGATTCGCTGCAACTGCATCCAGCCGGGACCGGTCGAGGGCGACAGGATCAGCCGGGTGATCAGGGCGGCGGCAGCGGCCGAAGGAGTTTCCGAAAACCTGGTGCGCGACCGGATGGTCTCGATCACATCCCTGCGCAGTTTCGTTCCACCGGTGCACATTTCCGGAATGATCCTCTATCTTTGTTCGGATCTCGGCAGCACCATTACCGGCCAGGCGCTGAGCGTGGACAGCGGGCTCGAGGGGCTTGGCGGCTGAACCGCCGCGCGGTGAAGACGATTTCCCTGGGAGGAACAATGGACATATCTCCTGAGCGCCAGCGCGAGATGCTGCGCCTGATGCAAACGATCCGACGCTTCGAGGAACGCGCCTCGGCCGACTATGTCGCCGGCGACATCTACGGCACCGTGCACTGCTACATCGGGGAGGAAGCGGTAGCGGTCGGGGTCTGTTCTGCACTGGAGCAGGAAGACCAGATCATCAGCACCCACCGCGGGCACGGGCACTGCATCGCCAAGGGAGCCGACATCGACCGGATGATGGCCGAGCTCTACGGCCGTGAGACCGGCTACTGCAAGGGCAAGGGCGGCTCGATGCATATCGCCGATTTCTCGATCGGCATGCTCGGTGCCAACGGCATCGTTGCGGGCGGGATCTCGATCATCACCGGAGCCGGGCTCGCCGCCCAGCTCGAGGGCAAGGGCCGGGTCGCGGTCTCCTTCTTCGGGGACGGGGCATCCGGCGCCGGTCCGTTCCATGAATCGCTGAACATTGCGGCGGCGTGGAAGCTGCCGATGATCTACGTGTGCGAGAACAACCTGTGGGCAGTCAACACGCCGGCGTCTTCCTCCCTCTCGGTCCCGGATGTCGCGACCCGCGCCGCCGGTTACGGCATTCCGGGGATGGTCGTGGACGGCAACGACATCTTTGCCGTGCACCAGGCCACGCGCGAGGCCGCAGCCCGGGCCCGGGCCGGAGAAGGCCCGTCGCTGATCGAGTGCAAGACCTACCGCTACCGACGGCATACCGAACGTCCGACCCAGGTCGACATCAGACCGGCCGAGGAAATCGACGCCTGGTTGCAGAAGGACCCGATCGAGCGGCTGGTCCGGCACCTGAAGGGCCAGCAGGGGCAACTCACCGACGAGGAGTGGGAACGGATGGACCGGGAGATCCTGGAGCGGGTCAGCCTGGCGGTCGACTACGCCCGGGCAAGCGCGTTTCCCGACCCGGCCCGGGCAACCGACGACGTATTTGCGGCCTAGTCCCGGTGGAGGAAATCCCGATGCGACAGATCAGTTACGCCGACGCCGGCATGGAAGCCCTGATCGAGGAGATGGGACGCGACGCGACCACCTTTCACCTGTCCACCGACGCGCCGCCACCGCTCGTCGAGCGGTTCGGGGAGTCGCGCGTGCGCGGCACCCCGATCGCGGAAGGCGCGCTCACCGGCATGGCGATCGGGGCTGCGGGTTCCGGGTTCCGGCCGATCATCGACTGGCGGATGGTGACGTTTTCCTTCGTCGCCATGGACCAGGTAGTCAACCAGGCCTCGAAGATCCATTACATGTTCGGAGGCCAGGCGCGGTTTCCGATCCTGTATCGCTGCACCGTCGGCGGCGGGGTGCGGATGGCGGCCCAGCATTCCCAAAGCCCGTACTCGATGTTCATGAACCTGGCCGGGCTGAAGATGATTCTTCCCTCGACGCCGCGCGACACCAAGGGACTGCTGAAGTCGGCGATTCGCGACGACAACCCGGTGATCTCCTTCGAGTCCACCAGGTTGCTCACCCTGGTAGGCGAGGTGCCCGAGGAGGAGTACACGATCCCGCTGGGGGTAGCGGAGGTGAAGCGCGAGGGCTCCGACGTCACCATCATTGCCCTCGCCTGGCTGGTGCATGAGGCGCTCGCCGCCGCGGAGATCCTCGAGGCCGAGGGAATCTCGGCCGAGGTGATCGACCCGCGCACCCTGGTCCCGATGGATACCGACACGCTCAGGGCATCGGTACGCAAGACCGGGCGGCTGATCATTGCCGACGAGGCCGGTCCGACCTGCAGCGCGGCCGCCGAGATCTCGGCACTGGTCACCGAGGATCCGGCAACCTTCCGGGCGCTCAGGGCCTCGGTCCGCAGGGTCTGCGCACTGCAGGTGCCGATTCCCTACAGCCCGACCCTGGAGGATCACGTCTTTCCCGACCGGAACAAGATCGCCGCCGCCGCCCGCGAGGTGATGGCCGAGTCGTAAAGCGGTTCAGTACCGCGCCAGCCGCTCAAGCAGGAAGTCGAGAAACTCGCCAGCAGCGGCGTCAAACCCGACCCGGGCGTTGGTCCCGGACCCGCGCTCGACGATGCTTCGGCCGATCCGACCGGTCTCGGACGTATCGATCGTCACCAGGGCCGCCTCGAGCCCGAAACAGTCGGGCCGCAGCAGGTGGCCCACGGCGAGCACGTCGTGGAGCGCGCCGCCAGAGTCGCGGTAGCGCTCCAGCATGCCGGCCGCCGCCCGGGCCGGCGGGGAGCGCAGTGCCGCTATCCGGCCAAGCACCTGGTCGTCCACCCGGACCTGGTGGGTGATGTTGAGACCGTACATCGCCAGACTGGCTCCGCTTTCGAAGACAATCCGGGCGGCGTGCGGATCGGCGTGGAAGTTGAACTCCGCGTGCGGCGTGACGTTGCCGGGTCCGGCACTGCCGCCCATGACCACGATCTCGCGTGCCTCGGCGGCGAATTCGGGGCGCTGAACGAGCACTGCGGCGAGGTTGGTCAGCGGTCCCACGGCCACCACCGTCACCTCTCCCGGGGCGTTGCGGACGGTATCGCGCAGCAGGTCCACCGCATGGCCATCGGCAAGCGGTCGCGTCGGGGGCGGCAGTCCGCTGCCATCAATCCCGGTCTCGCCGTGAATCCTGTCGGCGGTCACCGGCGGTCTCAGCAACGGACGCGGGCACCCGGCATACACCGGGACATCGCCGCGGTCGCAGGCTTCCAGGACCCGGCGTGCGTTCGCGGCCGTATGCCCCAGTGCCACGTTGCCGGCCACCGCGGTGACGGCCAGGATCTCGAGCTCTTCCGGGCTGGCGCAGGCGAGCATCAGCGCCACCGCGTCGTCGATACCGGGATCACAGTCGATGATGATCTTGCGCCGCATTGCACCTCTCGCTATTGCTGACCGGTCGGGACGCTGCTGGCCACCGGGTGTGCCCTGGACCGGACCGTGGCGCCATTCAATCACATCCGGAGGTGCGTGTGGCCAACTCCGCCGAGTTCGCCAGGGTCGAGCAGTTCCTGCGCAGCAAGTTCCGCAATCCGGAGATCGCGCTCGGTGAGGGCGAGGACTCGGCCGAGATGACGGTGCGCGGCAGACGGCACGGTGCGGTCTACCGCGTGGTCGACGAAGGCGAGATCTCCTACGACCTGCAGATGATGATCAGGTCGCGCCGGAAGATGGACCAGGACGACGAGACGGCTTCAGGGATCAGCGAGGAGGAACGCGACGGCCTCGAGCGCCACCTGCACACCACCCTCGGACACCAGGGTCTTGAGCTCGCGCTCGACGACAGCAGTCCTGACTCGGCGGAGGTCAGCGTCGACGGAGAGTTCATGGGGGTGATTTCGAAGATACAGGACGAGGGCGCGACCTCCTACGACCTGCATATCAGCATCCTCGACATCGACATCGCCTGAACGGGCCGCGGAACGGGTAGGCTGCGCCACAGCGCACGGGCGAATTTCGGCCCCCGGCACTGTCCGTCCGCGCAGTCGTGATCACTCCCGCATACCGGTGATGCGCAGGCCCGTTGCAGGGCCCGTCCTCCCCCATATTCTTCCAGGTGCCCGGAACTTGCCGGAGAACGCCCGCGCCGATAAGAACAGCAATGATCCCCGGCGTTCCGCCTGTGCATGTGCCGTAAACGTATTCCCAGCCGCGCCGGGTCGATATACACACGCCGGCTGCAGAATACCGTCCATGGCGTCGCGTTCCCCGGCCGCGCGGAGCCGAAACACCCGAACAGGAGGTCAGGGACCGTCGCCTCCTTGAGACCGGCACCCCGAGGCGGGAGAACCCGGCCCTCGCGGCCCGTCACCGCCGGAACTATCGCCAACCTCGCCGCCGGATCACGCGGCCGCTCATTCCCACTCGATGGTGCCGGGCGGTTTCGAGGTGATGTCGTAGGTCACCCGGTTGATGCCCCGGACCTCGTTGATGATGCGGGTCGCGATGCGCCCGAGCAGGTCATGCGGGAACGGGTAGAAGTCGGCGGTCATCCCGTCCGTGGAAACCACCGCGCGCAGTGCGCACACATGCTCGTAGGTCCGCGCATCGCCCATTACCCCGACCGTGCGCACCGGAAGCAGCACCGCGAACGCCTGCCAGATTTCGTCGTAGATGCCCGCACGGCGGATCTCGTCGAGGTAGATCGCGTCGGCGGCCCGCAACAGCTCCACCTTCTCGCGCGTCACCGCGCCCGGGATCCTGATCGCAAGCCCCGGACCCGGAAACGGATGCCGGCCGACAAGCTGTTCGGGCAGTCCGAGTTCACGTCCCAGCGCGCGCACCTCGTCCTTGAACAGTTCGCGCAGCGGCTCGACCAGGTCGAGGTGCATGCGTTCGGGCAGCCCGCCCACGTTGTGGTGCGACTTGATGGTGACACTCGGCCCGCCCGTCACCGACACGCTCTCGATCACGTCGGGATACAGCGTGCCCTGGGCGAGGAACCCGGCACCCTCGATGTGGCGGGCTTCTTCCTCGAACACGTCGATGAACAACCCGCCGATGATCTTGCGCTTGACCTCGGGATCCTCGACACCCTCGAGAGCGGCAAGGAACACCTCGCCGGCATCACGATGCACCAGCGGGATGTTGTAGTGACCGCGGAACAGCGAGCAGACCTCCTCGGCCTCACCGGCCCGCAACAAGCCGTGGTCAACGAAGACACAGGTCAGCCGGTCGCCGATCGCCTCGTGCAGGAGCCGTGCCGCAACCGACGAGTCCACTCCGCCCGACAGGCCGCAGATCACGCCGGCATCGCCAACCTGCTCACGGATCCGCCCGAGCTGCAGGGCCCGGAACGCCGCCATGGTCCAGTCACCGGCACAGCCGGCAACATGGCGGGCGAAGCCGCGGAGCAGGTCGGCGCCGTGGACGGTGTGCACCACCTCCGGGTGGAACATCACACCGTAGTACCCGCGCGCCTCATCGGCGATGACGGCGCAGGGTGATCCCTCGCTCGATGCGACGGCACGGAACCCCGGCGGCAGTTCGATCACGCGGTCGCCATGGCTCATCCACACCTGCTCGCGTCCGCCGGCCCGCCACGGGTCGACGAACAGCGGGCACGGCTC
>JGI24795J26692_1001717_pt1 | contig 10871 bp, 11 predicted proteins | sample PinacodermBB_FD_26692 | JGI IMG/M metagenome (IMG submission 26692)
CGCCCGCCACTGCCTGCCGGACGTTCACGTATTGGCGGATATGGGGCAGGAGACGACGGATCAAGTCGAGTCGGGCGGACGACCAGTCATCACCTTTGAGGGGATCGTGAAAAAACCAGACACTGGATAAGCCCATGGGTCCATCGAGGCGATAGCTGATGCAGTTCTGGGCGTGCGCACGGTTCAAGAATTCGTTGTATACAACGGAGGTCCTTAACTCATCTTTGGAGTAGAGATCGGAAATATGGGCCGATTGGCCGTCGGGGAGTTGCCGCACGAGGGGGACCCGTTCGTCCAGGGGGTAGTACACCTCGAAGTACTCGCGCTCTAAGTCGAGGTTCCGTTGTCCATGGAAGAACATCCCCGTGAAGTAGAAATCGATGTCCTCCCCGGAGTGTATGTCACCGAACCCCAGACTGTTGCCGTGCACGTGAAGGGCTTCGTCAATCAGTGCGGAGGCGGTCGACCAGTGCGTATCGTCCAGCGCCGCCTCGTGCAACGACGCCAGGATGTGCTCGAACGCTTCCCGTTCGCTCATGACGGATCCCTCGCTTTCAGATGCCGGTCCGGCAAATATCGCCTTGGAAGCGGGTGAGAACCGCATTCCTGGGCCAGAGTCATTTGAGCAAATCCGACTTCGGATTCCACTTCGCCAGTGTTCCACTCCTCTACGCTGAGCGGTGCAGAAGTATCTATTCGTTTCTGTTCCGAGTGATCAGACCAAACAACAATACTTAAAGCATAGGATATCGCACGCTTCTTTTCCTCCCCAATATTGGGGAGATCCAGCGTAAATATTCGCAGCGGCTTGGGAGTCTTCAGGAAGGTGGATTACGTGAGCGCCGGCGCGCTCCCATCGTGGCTGAACCGGCCAGCAAATGCCGAGTTGTCGTTAGAGGCCTTGGATTCTAGCACACGAGGGAAAGAGCCGGAACGCAGGGAGGGGGTGGATGCTTCAAGATCAAGGGAGGGATTTCCACCTGCTCTTTTTAAGATTACAGGGCCGCGCTCTCGAAAAAATTTCAGGCTTGCATTGCACCCCTCTTCATGGTACTTGGGCCTCGTGATTTCGCTCCGTCACGGTCATGCGCTCAGTCAGTGGCTTGGCGAGCCGCCAACCGGCGGGATCACAAAGCTTTTCGGGATGGACACTTTCTGAGGTTTCTCATCCGATGAGCCCCGCGCCGCCCGGCCTCGTTCACTTCCGAAGCGTCTTCATATCCGACATCCACCTGGGCACCAAAACCGCCCAGCCCGCAGCACTGCTCGAATTCCTCAAAGTGGTCGAGAGCGACAGGCTCTACCTCGTCGGCGACGTCATCGACAACTGGGCGCTCAAGCGCAACTGGTACTGGCACCAGACTCACAACGACGTCATCCAGAAACTCCTCCGGAAGGCGCGCAAGGGCACCAAGGTCTTCTACATTCCCGGCAATCACGACGAGATGTTCCGCGACTTCTGCGGGCAGCACTTCGGCCGCGTGCGGGTGCGGCACGATTACGTGCACCGCACGGCGGACGGCAAGAAATACCTGGTGCTCCACGGCGATCAGTTCGACGGCGTCGTCCTCTACGCCAAGTGGCTGGCGCACTTCGGAGACCGCGCCTACAAGACGGCCATCTGGGTCAACCAGCGGTTCAACAAGCTCAGGCGCGTGGTGGGCCTGCCCTACTGGTCGCTCTCGGCCTATCTCAAGCGCAACGTGAAGCGTGCCGTGGAGTTCATCTCCAATCTCGAGCAGGCGGTCGTGCGAGCGGCGCGTGACGCAGGCGCCGACGGCGTCATCTGCGGGCACATCCACACGCCCGACATGCGCATGATCGAGGGAATCCACTACTGCAACGACGGCGATTGGGTGGAGAGCTGCACAGCCCTGGTCGAGCACATGGACGGACGCCTCGAACTCATCCACTGGAACGAATACAAGAAAACCCTGGAGGAGGAACATGCGCGTTCTCATAGCGACGGACGCCTGGCGGCCGCAGGTTAACGGGGTCGTCCGCACGATAGAGAACGTCGCGGCGCAACTGGAGGCGGCCGGACACGGCGTCCGCATGCTGACGCCCGAGGGACGCCGCACGGCCGCGCTGCCTTATTATCCCGAAATCAGGCTCGCGCGGCTCTCGCAAAAAGAGATCACGAATACGGTTGCCGATTTCCTGCCCGACCACGTCCACGTCTCGACCGAAGGCCCCATCGGACTCGCCGTGAGGCGCTGGTGCATGAGGCGCGGACTCCCCTTCACGACGGGCTATCATACGCGCTTCCCTGAGTTTCTCGCCGCGCGCTTTCCACTTCCCGGCATGCAGCGTATTGCCTACGCCGTCCTGCGCCGGTTCCACGGGCCGGGCCTGTGCGTCATGGTCCCCACGCCGAGCATGGCGCGCGAACTGGGGGAACGGGGCTTCAACGAAGTCAGGATCTGGACGCGCGGGGTGGATCATGCGCGCTTCCGCCCCCTCCCGGGCGGCGCGACGGCGAACCTCCCCGGCCCGAGGCTCGTCTACGTGGGACGCCTCTCGGTGGAGAAGAATATCGAGGCGTTTCTGGGCGCCGAGACGCCCGGCACCAAGGTCGTCATCGGCGACGGCCCGTCCCGCAAGTCGCTCGAAGCCAGATACCCTGAGGCACATTTCACCGGCTACCTCTTCGGCGATGATCTCGTACGCGAGATATCGGGCTGCGACGTCTTCGTCTTTCCGAGCTGTTCGGATACCTTCGGCCTCGTTATGATAGAGGCCATGGCGTGCGGCCTGCCCGTCGCGGCCTATCCAGCGCCCGGCCCCATCGACGTCGTCGAACACGGCGTGAGCGGCTGGCTAGACCAGGATTTGAGATTAAGCATAGAGAACGCCCTCTCGCTCGACCCCGCCGCCGCCATCGCCCACGCGCGCAAATACACCTGGGCCGAGTCGGCGCGGCAGTTCGCAGGTTCTCTCGCCCCCATCGCGCCCGAGACCGTCGACGCCGCCCTCAGGAGAGACGCGCGGCCCCGAACCACCCAAGGCGGAGCGTCGTCGACGGGGAAAGCGAGATAATGGAACTGACTCAAGGCAGGCTTTTATTCTGCAATTATTCTGCGCCTGTTATTTTCAGGTGATGATGCACATGATTCCGGCGGGGTCAGTTTCCACCCAGGACGAACCTTGCGTTTTCGCGACGCAACATTTCAAACGGCGTCAAATAGCCGATATCCAAACCCTCGCATACATCGGGAATCTTGGTCTTCTTTTGCGAACCAGATTTGATTTCGTGCGTTACGATCTCGTAGCCGCCGAAAAGAGCGTGCGCAACCAGGAAATAATCCGCATCTTGAAAAAATCTCCTGACAGCGGATTGCTCGTAATCTTGATTGGTTACCCACTCGGCTACCTCTGCGAGCGCGGAGGACATATCGGGAAGTTTGAGGAAAAATTCATCGCCACGCTTACCGGCCCATTCGGATAGTTCGCTTTCAGATGCCGGACCGGCAAATATCGCCTTGGAAGCGGGTGAGAACCGCATTCCTGGGCCAGAGTCATTTGAGCAAATCCGACTTCGGATTCCACTTCACCAGTGTTTTACTCCCCTGCACTGAGCGGCGCAGGGGTATCTATCCATTTCTGTTCCGAGTGTTCAGGCCAAACAACAATACTTAAAGTATAGGAAATCGCGCGGTTGTTATCTTCCCCAATATTGGGGAGAGCCAGCGTAAATATTCGCAGCGGCTTGGGAGTCTTCAGGAAGGTGCATTACGTGAGCGCCGGAACGCTCCCATCGTGTCTGAACCGGCTTGCAATTGCCGAGTTGTTATTGAGGCCTTGGATTCTAGCTCACGGGAGGGAACGCCGAGAGGGAGGGGTGGAGGAATCGAGGTGAGTTTTCTGTTGCTCGTTCAGGGTCACGGCAAGCGGGGCATCGTGACTAGCGGCAAATTGAAGTAGCAGAGCGAAGTATCAGGCGAGGTTAGTAGCGAATCAGATTGTTTTTCACTCCCCCCACCCCAGGACAGGCAGCGACATCAGCGCGAATTCCCCAAGGGCGAGTTCGATCTCCTCGCATACCCAGGCGTCTCTTTCGACTTCTAGCCTGGCCTCCAGAGCGAGACGCGCTCGCTCATCGCGCAGGCGTTTGCCGACCCGGGCGAGCGCCCATGCGGCGTGGCCTCGGGCGAGGGGTTCGCGGTGCTCCAGCGCGCGGGCGAGGATTGCCAAGCTTTCCGCACCTCCCGTGTTGCCGATGGCGACGATGACGTTTCGGAGAAACCCCCCGTAGCGCGCGCGCATGACGGGCGTGCCGCGAAACGCCTTCTGGAACCGCCGCTCGTCCATCGCGGCGAACGCGTGCAAGTCGGGCGCCAGCGCCGCCGGGCGGGGGTCGAACCTCGGCTCGCGCGCATGGGGGACGTCGTCGTTCCAGGGGCAGACCTCCTGGCAGATGTCACAGCCGAAGATGTGAGCGCCCACCGGAGCGCGGAGCTCCCGGGGAATCGGGCCCCTCAGTTCGATGGTGAGGTAGGAGATGCAGCGCCTGGCATCCACCACGCCGGGCGCGATGATGGCGTCGGTGGGGCAATCGTCGATGCAGCGCGTGCACGTGCCGCAGTGCTCATCCATGAAGGGCGCATCAGCTTCGAGCGCGCGGTTCAGGAGAAGACAGCCCAAGAAGAAATAGCTGCCCAGCTTGCGCGAGAGGAGCAGCGAGTTCTTCCCTTTCCAGCCGAGGCCCGCCATGACGGCGAGGTCGCGCTCGAGCAGGGGGCCGGTGTCCACGTAGCTTCTGCCCTCGACGCCGGGGTCGACCTCCTTCAAATCGCGCAGGACGCGGATGAGACGTTTCTTCATGAACTTGTGGTAATCCCCGCCGTGGGCGTAGCGCGCGATTTTTCCATGTCCCTCCGCGTGGGGCGTCTCGCGCTCTGGCTTGTACTGCATGGCGACGACCAGGGCCGCGCGCGTCTCCGGCCAGAGACGACGCAAATCGCCGCGCACGTAGGGGTTTCTGGCGAGATAGCTCATCTCGCCCGCGTAGCCGCGTTCGATCCACTCGAGGTATCGCCCGTGCGCCTCGCCCAGGCCGGGCGGAGCGACGGCGGCGAGGTCGAAGCCGTGGCTCAGGGCAGCTTCCTTGGCGGCGCTGGTGAGCTCGCCCGCACTCATGCGGCCCACGCCGGTGTGCGCGGAGTCTGCGCCCCTGTTTTCGGGATTCGGGTTCGGGCGGGCGTCGGCCATGTCTTCTCCAGGCAAAACAGGATAAGTCTCGTGAACCACCGATCTTGGGACGCGAGTGGTTCTCTTGTCAACAATTGCGCGGATATGATTTTTTAGTTACCCATGCAAGGGATTTGGTGGTATGTATTGATTCGCTTTTGCTTCAGGTGTTTCATCGCCTGCACGAGGAAAACCCGAGTTGAACGGCAAGACGAAAATTCTGTGGATCGCGGGGGTCTGCCTGCTGCTGACCGTGTTGCTCGCCTACCTCTTCTGGGGGCAGATAGACGACGCTTGGGCGTATCTTCTGAAACTCCAGGACAAGAAGGAAAAATTCAGGGACTGGATTCACTCCTTCGGCCCCTGGGGGCCCGCCGTGTTCATCGGCGTGCAGGTGCTCCAGGTGGTTTTCTCCCCCATACCGGGCGAATTGACGGGGTTTCTGGGCGGGTTCGTTTACGGCGCGCTCACAGCGACGATCCTGAGCACCATCGGCCTGACGATAGGCAGTTTTCTCGCCTTCTACATCGGGCGAAGGCTGGGCCGTCCCTTCGTGGAAAAGCTCATCCCGCCCAGGATTCTCGATAAATTCGACTTCCTCATCTCGAACAGGGGCGCTTTTATCGCTTTCATCCTGTTCTCGATACCGGGTTTCCCGAAGGACTACATGTGCTACCTGCTGGGTCTGAGTCCTCTCAAGACCCTGACGTTCGTGCTCATCGCGTTTCTGGGCAGAATCCCCGGCACCATCATGCTGGGCATCCAGGGAGCCGGGATGTACAAGGAGCAATACGGGATGGTGGTCGCCCTGCTGGTGGTCATGGTGCTCTGCGGCGCGGCGGCGGTCTATTTTCAGGAGCCTCTGAGACTCTGGCTCAAGGACAAGGCCGGCCACGGGGTCGAACACGATTGATGATTGAGTGATTTCGCTTTTCAGACAGGCGCGCGTTGTCTCCCAAGAGCCGGAGCAACCCCCCCACCCCCCTTGTCAGGGGGGCAAGAAAAAGCAACCCCCTATCGAACGGGCAAGAGCAAAGTCACCTCTGCCCGGCGGGGGCGCATCGCCTTTTTATACCCCCCTGACAAGGGGGGTAGGGGGGGTTGATTTTGTAGGGACAGGTCGCGACCTGTCCCTACGGTCGAAACCCGACCGACGAGAGAGGAAAATCACTCCCCCCTTGAGGGTCGTGGCCGACACACGAGGGAGAAGAATCACTCCCCCCTTGAGGGGGAGTCGAAGAGCTGAGGGCGTAAGCCCGAAAGCGATTCGGTGGGGGGTATAACTCGGAGTGACGATAAAACGCGATTCACCCCCCACCGATTCAACCTTCGCACAAACCGCTCGGCTTCATCGACTCCCCCTCAAGGGGGGAGTGATATCTCTTTTCTCGTCGGTCGCGTCGAATCCTCATTGATTGGGATTTTTTCAACAGCCCCTCCCCGGTCGGAATTGACCCCTGACAAGGGGGGGTAGGGGGGGGGTGCTTTTCCAGTCGAGAGGGGCGTCCCCTTTACTCCCTAGAAAGGAGGTTTTTTCAACAGCCCGATATGCGACCCCCCCCCTACAACTTCACATCCGTCGAACCAAATCACGAAATCGGGCTTTCCCAACAACCCCCACTGCCGCGGTTCGTCGACAATCCCTGTCGGTTGGAAAATCCAGGTGAGGAAAGCTGATTCGTTATGGCTGGATGCTTGTAGCTTGGCGCTAATCCCTGCCCCTATGAAACTCCCAGATAGAGCAGGAGCAGGGGAATGGTGATAAGGCTCAGCGCCGTGCCCGTGAAGACGATGGAAGCGGCGAGAGAGCCCTCCTCGCAGTAGCGCTCGGCGAAAATGTAGTTCAGCACGGCGGGCGGGCTGCACGACATCAGAAAGAGCGCCGCGCGGGAAGCGCCGGTGAGCGCGAAGGCTTCCGAAAGCGCCCAGGCGAGCACGAACCCGAGGCCGAACCGGAGCGCCGCGACGGAGAGGCTGATTTTGAAATCAGACGCCCGGATGGAGCGGAGCCGGTAGCCCAGCGTGAAGAGCTCCACCGGGAACATGCCGCGTCCGGTCAGGTGCGAGAAGCGCAGGATGAACTTCGGCACGGGGATCGCCGCCAGCGCGATGACGATGCCGGCAACCGCCGCGTAGAGGGCGGGCATCTTGAGGGGTTCCTTCACGCTCGCGCCGCCGCCGTAGGCCATGATCCCCAGCGTGAAGCTGATGAAGATGTTCGGAATGGAGAGCAGCACCACGTACGCCAGACCCTCTTCGCCGAAGGCCAGAAGCGCCAGGGGATAGGGCAGCGAGACGGAGTTCATGAGCATCACGCTGGGCACGAAGGGGCGCTGCGTCAGGCCCGCCGCGCGCTTGACGGCCAGGGCGACGGCGGCCGGGATGATATGTATCAGAATCGAAATGACGCCCGTCTTGGCGAGCTCCTCCCAGTGGATCTGCTGGCGCGCCAGCGCGTCGAACACCACGGCGGGGGCGAGCAGGAACAGGACGAGTTCGGCCAGCACCCTGGGTTCGATCTTTTTCCACCGGCCGTAGAAGAAGCCGACCCCGATCACGGCCATGACCGGAAAGACGATGTTCAAAAGCGGCAATATGGAAGACATGCGTTTTCAGATATTCCTCTGTTGCGCGAAAGAGGCTGAGTATACATACCGCTCTATCGGGCGGCCACCCCACCGGGGTGGCTGCTCCGGTGGGGTGGCTGCTCCGACAGGCAGGCCCTCAAGGCGAGGCGTCCCGGCGGATGAGGCGCCCTCACAGGCGGCTGCCTCCCTTGCGGGCGCCTTCCGCGCTCGAGAGAGAGCGCCGCTCATGGCGGGAAGAATTTGCGCTCGGGCGCGGGGACGCGCTAGCCTGCGGGCGGTCTGTCGCATCAATCGTCTTTCGTTTTCTTGTTCCTGAGAGGGGTTTTGAAAAATGCCGAAAGTGGATCACCTGGGCTACGCCGTGAACAATCTGGAAGAGAAGAAGAACGTGATGGAGGACTTGCTGGGTTTCCGGTTTCTCGAAAGAAAGGTGTATGAGCGGCCCGGCAACACCGCGCGGCTCGATTTCTACGAAGCCGAAGGCGCCGTGATGGAGCTCGTGGAGATGAGCGACCCCGACGCGCCGCTCAACCGGTTCATCGCCGCGCGCGGCGAGGGGCTGCACCACATCTGCTTCGTCGTCGACGACCTGAGAGCCACGATGGCCGAATGGGAGGCGAAGGGAGTCGAGTTCGTCCTCGCGCCCACATACGGCTCGCGCGGCGGCGTCATCACCTTCACGAACGCGGCCACCACGGGCGGGCTCGCGATAGAGCTGGTGCAGTACGTCCCCGAGGGGGAGGAGATTCCTGACTGGGCGCAGAAGTAGGGGTCGCTTTCGAGGAACCCGGGCCGCGCGCCGGACACGCCCGGAGCGCGGAAGGGGTCATGGCGCGCGGAGGTTTTCGGTGAGATTCGCTCTGAAAGCGGATTCAGGGCGACGCCGGTATTTTGTGATAAAACCGTAAAACCCGAACAAAAGCCTCAATTCTTTCTTGACAAGTCGGGTTCAATCCCCCACTATTCCACCCGGCATACAATCCATGTGCGGTCGATCCACGGGCTGCCCGCTGAATACAATACGACTCTTCCCAAGAGTTGGAATAGGCGGGAACCCACTTTTCTTCCAAAACGTGGATTGTATGCCAACCAGCCCGTACTTCGTCCGATGGTTCGAGTGGATCAATCCGGGTGCGGATCGGGAAGGATTGTATGGGTCGAGCTATTTCATGATGAGCGCACCTATCTAAACCATACAAGGGCGGCTTTTTTTCAGGAAACTGATGCTGGAGGTGCACTATAGTTAAAAATGACCGATTGGTCAAATATGGTAACCGGCTACCGGAAATGGCGCCGGGGCGGGTTTCAGGAACGCCTCTGGAACTCAGGAAAGAAGAAGAATCTGGGGGTTACTCATTGGCTGCTTGACCTCGTGGAGTAGTAAGTACCGTTCCGGGTTCGAGTTGGGTCCTCAGGCCCGAGACGGGAATCAATGAGTAACCCCCTCCTTCTCTGGACGATGCGCGCTCGATAGCGGATTCAAGCATGATCAACTCTCGCGTCGGCTCCCCGAGTCGGGGGCGACCAACCCCATTATAGTCTCATCTCCCCGCCGATTGCGAGTTATTTCCCGGCCGCGGGTTTCGCGCCCCGGCGCCGGCCGCTTTTGGGGACGCCCGGCAAGGGGCTCGTTTTCCGGTTTTTCGCGCACTTCGCCGGGGGGAAGGACGGGCGGCCGGGTCAAGATAACAAATGCGCGCGCTCTTCATCCGATGGGCGCTACGCCCAGATCTCTGCAAATCTTCTTGCACAGGTAGTTGCTGATTTCGGTGTGACGGGGAATGGTGGAGTACTTGTTCAGCGCAGGATTACGCCAAAGGGTATGTTTTTTGCCTTCCCTGAATTCTTCGCACCCGTTCTCGGAGAGATGCTTCAAAAGTTCTTGGCGCTTCATATGGTGATCAGTTCTCTCTCGAAATCCTCTGGTGATTTGGCGGGATCGATTTCCAGCATTTCCCGAAGAGAGATGGTGAGGGAATCCAGCAATGCCTCTCTCGAAGCCTCCTGGCAATTGACCCCGGGAACCTCCTCAATCCATCCGATCCACCACTGCCCGTCTCTGCCGATCGTGGCCGTATACGTGGTTTTTTTCTTCATGGTGGTTCTCCCTGCTTATTCAGGCGCATACGCTACTTCAATGGTAGCCGCTTTCGGGATGCCCGGCAACAAGCCCGAAATGCGGTGGGTTGTTGAAAATCCGGTCTTGGGAGTGGTGGTGCTCAATGATTTTGCAAGGAAGTCCTTGCGGTCGCCATTCGAAGTGTAGAGGCCGCATACATGCGGTCCACATGCCACGAAGCGGACGGGTCGCATTTATGTCGGACATATATGTCCGACCTACACAGGGTATTACGTAATTGCATGGTTGCCGTAAAACTTTCCCTCTCCGCCCGTCAAGCCCTCGTTCCTCGGAGTTGTCCAGTGCTCCGAAAGGGGAACGTGTCCTCAACCGCCGCTATGACTTACCGCCGTCCCCGCCGAAGAACGCGGCGATCTTGCCGAGCGACGCCGGGATGTCCACGTCCCACTGGCGGTTCGAGCCGCCGCCGGTGTGGGGCAGAAGCACGGCGTTCGGCAGCCCGATGAGGGGGCTGTCCGCAGGCAGGGGCTCATAGCGGTAGACGTCGAGCCCGGCCATGGCGATCTCACCCGCCCGGAGCGCTTCGGCGAGCGCCGCCTCATCGACCAGCGCGCCCCGGCCGACGTTGATGAGCGCCGCCGTTTTCTTCATGCGCTCAAGCTCACCGGCGCCGATCATCCCCTCGCTTTCCTCGGTGTGCGGCAGGACGAGCACGAGATAATCGACGCGCGCGAGCAGGTCGTCAAAGCCCAGATACCTGGCCTGATATTCCGCCTCCACGTCTGGCGTGTGGCGCGTCCTCTGGTAGTAGAAGATCTCCATGCCGAAGGCCAGACAGCGCCTGGCGATGTCCATCCCGATATCGCCCAGGCCGATCACCCCGACGCTCTTGCCGAACAACTCCGCGACGCCCTCGATCTCCGGCCAGTTGGGCCGGATGTTCCACTGGCTGGTGGCGACCGGTTCCAGCCCCATCTCGCGGTAGACGCCCGCCTCGACCGCCTTCTGGCCCA
>JGI24795J26692_1001719_pt1 | contig 10858 bp, 12 predicted proteins | sample PinacodermBB_FD_26692 | JGI IMG/M metagenome (IMG submission 26692)
CCCGCCGGGCCGGGATCCGCATCAATTTATTCCCGGCTGAAATTGCGCCGACGGCTTGCGACGGGCGGCCGGGTTGGTATGCGGAAATTCGCCCGCTTCAGGCCGGAATCGCCGGCACGGTGAGCCGAGGCTGCGTCAAGCAGCCGATTTGGGCATCGTTGCCGTATCAAGACCGCTTGGCTTCGATGCCGCAAATTCCGTAGATGCTCGGGCCGCCGACACTGCGCCGCATTATGGCACAAGCTGAATTGGCACCCAGCAAGAATTCTGTGCGCACCTGAATCAATACTTCAGGTTGGGTTCGCTAGCCTAATAGGGCATCGCCGGGCTTCTAAGCCGGGTGCCGGAATGGAATTGACCTGCGAGCAGCGCGAGTGGGTCAACCGCTGCGATCGGCGACTTGCCATGCCGAAAGCGAGGTTGTCGATAGCATTCCGTCGGTAGGGGCGAGCTATAAGCTTCCGACTGCCTTCTTAACTTTCTTTCCGCAGTCTTCGTACTTCCCGGTCGCATTGATGACAAGCACCTATTACGCGGGCACGATGATCGAGAACTGGCTGCTAGAAATTTGTTTCAACCAGCGCAGCAAGCCGTTCCGTTACGGACCCTTCTTTCGGCGCCTCCGGGATGGCCTGCGCGACGTATCCTCGGCACTCGGCAACTACCGCAAGCTCGACCCAACGCTGCTTGAACCGCTATTCAGTGATTGAGCGGACGATTGCAACGGGTGCCGGAAGCAGGAATTTACCAGCGGCGAAGACTTAGCTCGGGAGTGTTTGGCCTCCGCAGAGGGAACTGTGAAGAAGCCAGAGTGAATTAAAATGGCGAGTCCTTTCGCGTCATCCATCCAAGTTGTAAAATATGTAAGAGCGGCCAATCGGTTGGATGCTGGACCCCAACGACATTGTGCGCCTCGACATCCATCTGTATCTCGCTACGCCACATTTTCGAAAGAGAGGCGCCAACTTCCTGTGTAACAAGCCGGCGCCAAATTGAGCAGGGACAACGGCAAGGAAGCGGATTCCGCGCTCCAACCGCACATACTCACAGGCAATTGCATCTACGACCACCTACTTGCTATAGCCGGTCAACGCGTCGCGCGGGAGCAAATCCATGATTAATGGAATAAGTCTCAAAAACTTTGGACCACTTTCCGAGCTGAATTGGGAAACTCTTGGTTGCATAAATCTGATTGTAGGCGGAAATGGCGTGGGGAAGACGTTCCTTTTGAAGGCAATGTATTGCGCTGCGCGTACGTTGGAAGAATATAAACGCGGAGACGACCAAAGAACCGACAAAGAGATTCTTGCGGAAAAGCTCTATTGGACATTCCAGCCAGAAAAGATCGGCGATCTTGTGACCAAGGGAACCAACGGCAACCTGTCTTTTACTGCGCAAATTGATAAAAAAGACTTCAAGTTCAGTTTCGGCAGGGATACGACAAAACGGATTTCATGGTTGAAAAACGACGTTGTGCCGCAGGAAGGCAACTCCGTATTCTTGCCGGCGAAAGAGGTGCTGTCTCTGGATCGGATTATTCTTGCATCCCGTGAAAAGTATAGAGAATTTGGATTTGACGACACCTATCTCGATCTTGCCAGAGCACTGCGTCAATCTCCGAAAACGGGCAAGAATTCCGCAAATTTTGACGAGCCGCGAAAGAATTTGGGCGATATGCTTGGCGGGCGCGTTGTATACAACGAAACAGCTGGCCGTTGGCAATTTAAGACCGGAAATCAAAGATTTGCTATCGGGATAACGGCCGAGGGAATCAAGAAGATTTCCATTTTGGATACATTGCTAGGCAATCAATATCTTGATTCCAACTCGATCGTTTTCATGGACGAGCCGGAGGCAGCCCTGCACCCAAGTAAAATATCTGAGTTTCTGGATATCGTTTCTGTGCTTGCCGAGCGCGGCATCCAGTTCTTTCTGGCCAGCCATTCCTACTTCGTCGTGAAAAAGTTGCATTTAATTGCCCAAAAGAAGCAGTGGTCTATCCCGGTTAATTCAGAGCATAAGGGCAAATGGACCGCCGAAAGACTTTTGGACGGGATGCCGGAAAACTCGATCATTGACGAGTCTATCCAACTCTACAAGGAGGAAGTGGATTTAGTGCTTCCATGACTACGCAGTCGATTGTTGAATCTGGCATGACATTTGGTCCGTATCGGAATTGCGAATTCTTTCACATCGAGAAAAGCAAACGCTACGCGGCTATTCGAAAAAACGTCAAGATGGCGGAGTTTTTATTGTTGCGCGGGAGTCGCGAAGAACCAGTTATGTATGTGGTCGAGGCCAAGTCCAGTGCGCCTCGACCGGGGTCGCAGGATTTCGATAAATTCATTGGTAAGACTCGCGAAAAGCTCATCAACGCCTTTGCGCTTGGATGGGCATCTTGCATAATGAGGCACCAAGAAGCCGAAGAGGAATTGCCCGAAAGACTTAGAGCGCTCTGCCTGTGGAATGTAGATGTAAAATTTGTACTGGTGATTAATGGGCATGAAATTGACTGGCTGTTGCCGCTTAACGATGCCTTGAAGAAAGCTCTGTATCCTATCGTTAAATGCTGGGCAAAATCTCCAAACTCCGTCATAGTGTTAAATGATGCGATGGCGCGGGAATATAAACTGATCCGTCCAGCTCCGGGAGGCGGCAATTGAGAGTGATCGATCATATCCTAAGGTCGATCCGCAGTGTCTCCAGCCCCAAGGTTTAGGTAGATCCAGCCTGATTTACATGGCCGGATCAAGACTAAGAATTGTAGTCCGCCGTTCCCCCGTAGTAATCCGAACACACTATCGCAGGCGAATATTTGCTTGAGAAGAGCATTTGCACGTCCAACAGGTTACATCGCGCGATTCCCGGTCAAGCTTGTATAGTCGTTCTACCCATGAACCGGATGCCGGACCACTATCTGACTTGCCGATTTGGTGGAATGACGGGAGTCGAGCATGCTGCCGAGCCTCGCTTTCCTGAATTTCCCCGGCTATCGCGTAGGCGCCGTTGAACAGCCGCCGCTCGCGCTGTACTTCGTAGGGAGCCAATTTGGCCGCTAGTGCTACGCCATAGTTGAAATAGTGCGCATGTACGGCGCACGCGGTTCAAGGCAAGAATTTTCCGAAACCCATGTTATGCTCGCGGCAACAAAATTCAAACAACCGGCGCGGACGGGAATTTCGGCGGCTTGAGCATGGCTCCGGCCATTCGTTGTCTTCGCGAAACGAATCCGGACTGCCGGGCGCGGAGGGATTGCGGGCCATGGCAATCATCGTCGCGAAGAAGTTCCGCGTGGACAACATTTTTCCATTCTCAAATGAATGCCGCGCCATTCTGCCGGAGGAGCCTTCTATCCGGGAAATCGGCTGAAAGAGGTCGTCGAAGGCGCCCGCTGGACGGGTTCCGGCCGAAGACCGGATTTCAGCTTGCCGAAAGCGCGAATGGCGGGCGGAATGCTCGCTTGGCGAATTTGCTGCCGAATAGGCGGCGACTGGCATGGCCAAGTCGGCGTGGAGAACGACCGAGGCAAGACTCGGCCCGCGTTCAATCAAGCAAAAAATTTTTCCGCATTGCAAATTTCATGCGTTTGTAGTAATTGCAACCGGAATTCGCATGTCGCGGAAACAGGTTGTTTGCATTCGCGCAAATGTCGTTCGAAATACGAATGCGTACAAAGCTCGGATGGCTTGGAATTCGCTTGAAAAAATTTGAGAATTCCGAATCCATCCGGCTGAAGCAGGTCTGCAATTGCCGGATTCCGCGAATTTTCAAGGGAGGAATACTCATGCAGATTTTCGGCCGAATTCTAAGGCGCGGCGCTTTGGCGCTGCTGTCGGGGGCAATCGCTGTATCTGTCGGCCCGATTGCCGCTCAGGCGCAGTCCGACAAGAACACTCTAGTTGTAGCGGTTTCCCACGATCTTCAGAACACCGACCCCACGCTAACTAGCGGGAATACCGCGACGTGGGAGTTTTTGACGAATGTCTACAACTGGCTCATCGACTATGAAGTCGTTACGCTCGACGACGGAACGCGTATCGGCGATGCGAACAGCTTCGTGGGAAGCTTGGCCGAAAGCTTCGAATGGAGCAATGACGGCAAGACCGTGACGTTCAAAATGCGCGATGGCCTGAAGTTTTCGAACGGCGACCCGCTGACGGCCGAGGCGGTTAAGTTCACTTTCGACCGCATTTTCGATCAGAAGGGCGTAACCGTCGGGAACATGGCCCTGGCGGAGGTGCCCGACAAGCACCATATCGAACTCATCGACTCCGAAACGGTAGCCATACATCTGGATCGGGCGAACTCGCTTCTATTCGGCAACATGGCGCAAGCCGGCAATTCAATTCTGAATCCGAAAGTCGTCGGTCCTCACATGACCGACGACGACCCGTATGCCCACGAATTCCTTAAAGTGGATTCGCGCGGAACGGAACAGGGCCCGTATCGCATGGATTCATGGGACCCCGGCAACCAGTACGTATTGGTCAGGAACGACAACTACCACGGCGAGCCCGCGAACATTGAGCGCATCGTCTTCAAGATAATTCCTGATCCGGCAAGTCGGCTGGCGCAGCTGGTTAGCGGCGCGGTTGACATCGCGCTGGAGCTTCCGACCATCGACATTCCCTCGCTTGAAGCGAATCCGGACATAACCGTCCATCGCAACACGAGCCGTTCCATCGCCTATATCGGCATGAACAACGAAGTTGCTCCGTTCGACAATAAGTTGGTTCGACAGGCGATTTCCTATGCGGTTCCCTACGATACGATCATCGACATTGTATTGAACGGATACGCCGTGCAGCTCAAGAGCCCGATTCCCTTCGGGACTCCCGGTCACACGGACCAATTCTTCGTGTACGAGCAAAATTTCGAGAAGGCCAAGGAATTGCTGGTAGAAGCAGGCTATCCCGACGGATTCTCAAGCGTTTTCGAAATTCCCATCGGCAACCAGGAAGCGAAGGAAACCGCCGTTTTTCTTAAGGATTCGCTTGCCAAGATCGGCGTAGACATTCAAATCCAGGAATTGCCGGGAGCGGCGTATTTCGAGAAGATACAGAAGCACGAGCTGAAATTCTTCTTCACCAATTTCTGGATTTCCATCAACAACGACCCGTACTACCACGTCTACTGGAAGTTCCATCACAGCTGCTGCAACTACGCGAACTACGCCAACTCAACCGTGGACCAGCTTATCGCGGACAATACGATCAGCACGGATACGGCGGCGCAGGCGGCGGCAATCGAGGAAATTCAGCGCATATTGCTTGACGAGGCGCCTTGGGTGCTGCTGTACCAGCCCGAGCACATTCTTGCGATGCGTTCGAACGTCAAGGGATATGCCTACTACTCGGCCGACAACTTTACGAGATACCAGTATCTGTACAAGGAATAGCCGCAGTATCGAATTCTCGCGGGCACCGGGCGGATTTGCGGAACCTCCCGGTGTCCGCCGCGGCATCTGCATGTCCAATTCCGTGATTGCCTAAAATATGATCGCCTTTGTCGCTCGTCGGCTGCTCCTGCTGATTCCGGTCCTGCTCGGAGTGACCGTCGTTACATTTACGCTTACGCGCATAATTCCGGGCAATCCGATCGACCTAATGGTCAGTCCGCTTGCCGATGCCGAAACCCGCGCCAGAATTGCCGAGAACGCGGGGCTGAACGACCCGCTCTGGGAGCAGTATGCACGTTATATCTGGGGTGTCGCAAACGGAGATTTCGGAGACTCGTTCGTTACCAGCCAGCCGGTGCTCGACGATTTGACATCGCGGTTCATGCCTACATTTGAACTTACGCTGTTTGCGATGCTCCTGGCAATAATCCTAGCGGTCCCGCTCGGCATTGCTTCGGCGGTGTGGCGCGGAACCTGGATCGATCACGTTTCGCGGCTGCTCGCCGTGTTCGGCGTGGCCATGCCGGTTTTCTGGGTAAGTCTGGTCGCCATCTACGTGTTCTTCTTTCTTCTGCACTGGCTACCTGCTCCGCAGGGGCGAATCAGCGTAATCGTCGCGCCGCCCGATGCCATTACCGGCCTGTTTGTGGTGGATTCGCTGCTGACCGGCAATTGGCCGGCGCTTCGAAGCTCGTTTCAGTCTATTCTAATGCCGGCCTGCGTCCTGGCGTTCGCGGCCATGGCTCCGCTTGCTCGCATGACCAGATCAAGCATGATCGAAGCCCTGGAATCGGATTATACCCGAGCGGCGAGGGCGATGGGCCTGCCCGAGCGATCGGTTGTATTCCGGCATGCGCTCAGGAACGCGGTCCTGCCTGTGATAACCATGATCGCGATAGTCTACGGCTACCTGCTCGGCGGCGTTGTCCTCGTGGAAAACGTCTTCGCCTGGCCGGGTCTGGGGCGATATGTCTACAATGCGATCGCATCCAGCGACTATCCGGCGCTGCAGGGCTTCATCCTGTATTCGACGACCGTTTACGTGCTGCTCTTTCTATTTGTCGATATCCTGTACGTGCTGCTCGATCCAAGGGTGAGGATATAGGATGGCCGTCGCCTCGCAGCGCATTCGCGAAAATTCGCGCTCGCTCTACCTCTGGTGCCGCCGGAATCCCGTAACCGCGCTGGGCTTCGCGATCATTTTGGGACTCGGAATCCTCGGAGTGCTCGCGCCCTTGCTGGCGCCGTACGATCCGTACGCGCTCAATCCCGCCGAGAGGATGAGACCGCCATCCTGGGAGCATCCATTCGGAACCGGGATTTTCGGCGAGGACATCTTCTCGCGCGTTCTGTACGGAATTCGGATCGATTTCGGCATCGGTCTCGGCGCTGTCGCATTCGGCCTCGTCGTCGGCTCCACGGTCGGCGTATTGGCGGGGTACTACGGCGGCAGGCTGGACGAGATTCTGATGCGCCTAATGGACATCGTCGCCGCCTTCCCGGGATTTATTCTAGCAATGGCGATCGCCGGCGTGCTCGGACCAAGCATCCCGAATCTGATCATTGCCATCGCATTCGTTAACGTTCCGGTCTATGCGCGCTTGTCGAGAAGCCGTTTTCTAGTGATCCGAAGCTCGCTGTACGCCATGGCGGCAAGGGGCGTCGGCGCGTCCGACATGCGGATTCTGGCGTGGCACCTGCTTCCCAACAGCCTTGCGCCAATATTCGTTCAGTCGACTTTGCAATGCGGCTGGGCAATCCTCGACGCGGCGGGATTGAGCTTTATCGGCCTCGGGGTTCATCTTCCGACTCCTGAATGGGGAGTTATGATCGGATTGGGTGCGCCTCGCATAATCTCCGGCCAATGGTGGATATCGTTCTTTCCGGGTCTGGCGATCGCAATTACGGTAATGGGATTCAATCTGATCGGCGACGGTCTCCAGGACTTGCTGGATCCCAAGCGCTGGTGAAAGAAGACATAGCGGTGGCGAATCCCGAAATCGCTTCGAACGGCGAGCCTTTATCCGTCCCGGCGGCGGACGGCGGCCTCGCCGGCAAGGAAATCCTCAGGGTCGAGAACCTCGAAGTGGAATTCCGTTTTCCCGACTCCAGCGTAACCGTTCTAGCGGGAGTCAACCTGGATGTCGCGGAGGGGGAAATCGTCGGCATCGTTGGCGAAAGCGGATCCGGCAAATCGGTTACGGCGCTTTCCATAATCGGCCTTCTGCGTCCGCCCGGAATCGTAACGGGAGGACGAATCCAGTTTTGCGGCCAGAACCTGCTCGAACTTGGCGCGGACGAGATGCAGGCGATCCGCGGCGAGCGGATATCGATGATTTTCCAGAATCCGCGAGCATCCCTCAATCCGGTATTTACGGTCGGCAAAGTACTTCGCGAAGTTCTGCTGCTGCATGGCGGACTGCGCGGCGGGGCGGCAAGGATGCGGGCCGCGGAATTGCTTGCGGATGTCGGCTTGCCCGACCCGGATGCAGTGCTTCGAAGGTATCCGCACCAGCTTTCCGGCGGCATGGCGCAGCGCGCAATGATCGCGCTGGCGCTGGCGTCGTCCCCTCAGCTTCTGCTAGCCGACGAGCCGAGCACCGCGCTCGACGTAACCATCCAGTACCAGATTATTCAATTGCTCTCCCGGCTGCGGAAGGATCGAAACCTGGCCCAGATCGTCATTACCCACAATCTCGGCGTCATCGCGGAGCTATGCGATCGAGTCGCAGTCATGTACGCCGGCGCAATCGTAGAAGAAGCGCCGGTCGAGAGACTGTTCGACGAAACACTGCATCCCTACACGAAGGGATTGCTCGCCGCCCGAGCCCGAACTGAAGGCGGGGGCGAGCTCGAGAGCATTCCCGGTCAAGTTCCCGACATGAAGCGCCGGCCGGCCGGCTGCGCGTTCCATCCCAGATGCGCGTTCGCGACCAAGATTTGCCGGTCCGAGAGTCCAGGGCTGGAGTCGTCAAGTCCGCGGCATCGGGTCGCTTGCCACAGGTGGAGGGAACTCATTTGACCGGCCCGCTTTTGGATGTCGCCGAATTGGGCAAGCGGTATCCGGTTCGGAGCGGCATGTTCCGCTACAGGGAGCTTGTCGCCGCGGACAAGGTCTCGCTGACCGTTAGCGCCGGGAAGACGCTTGCGCTAGTGGGCGAAAGCGGAAGCGGCAAATCCACCGTCGGCCGATGCATTCTTCGACTCGAAAAGCCAAGTTCAGGGTGCGTTCGCCTCGAAGGAACGGACATCACCCAACTGCCGGAGCCGGAAGTCCGCAAGTTGCGGCCGCAAATGCAAATGGTCTACCAGGAACCGCTTGAATCCTTGAATCCCAGGCATCCGGTGGGGAAGCTGGTAGCGGAGCCTTTGCTGCTCCACGGCATCGTTCCCAAACCGGAAATCAAGCGCAAAGTCGTCGAACTATTCAGGCTAGTCGGCTTGGGCGAGGAACATATCGATCGGTATCCGCACGCTCTTTCCGGTGGGCAGCAGCAGCGCGTCGGAATCGCTCGAGCGCTTGCATCAAATCCCAAGCTATTGATTCTCGACGAGCCGACTTCGGCTCTGGATGTTTCCGTAGAGGCGCAGATTCTAAATCTGCTTAAGGATCTGCAAAAACGATTCCAGCTCGCCTATTTGTTCATTTCTCATGATCTAGCCGTCGTGTCGATGCTCGCCGACCATGTTGCCGTTCTATACTTGGGCCAGATCGTCGAATCGGGGCCCACGCGAGATGTGCTGACCGGCAGCTACCATCCCTATACGCGCGCGCTCGTTTCCGCGACTCCAGTCGATCATCCGCGCCAAAGCAAGGAGAGGATCACGCTAAGCGGCGAGCCGACATCGCCCGTCGAGCCTCCCGCACACTGCAGGCTCGTGCCTCGCTGCCCTTACGCGCAACCCGTATGCTCGCAGTCGCGGGCGGAACTGGTGTCCGTCGGATCGAATCGCGCGACCCGCTGCGTACGCTTTCAGCGGGAGCATGTCGACGGCATCTGGAACCCAAGCCCGGAGAATCTCTGAAGCAGGGCGGGGGCTAGTCCCTGCCACGCGTCAGTAGTAGTCCAGCACCAGCGATCTAGTAGGTTCGGGAAGATCTTGGGATTCCAATTCGGCGGAGCAGCCGAAGGCGAAGTCGATTTCGTCTTCGCCGAAAAGCTCTAGGAAATCCGTTATGAAATGCATCATTCTCGGCTTGAAGCACAGGGTTCTGAAATGCATCGGGATAACCATATTGGGACGAACACGATCAACGATGCGCTTTAGCTCCTCGAGCGATATAACCGGAAAGCCGCCTGCATGGCTCAGCAGGACGTTCACGCCTGAAAAAAACGCCAACTGGTCTTCGGAAAAGTCGTTGCCCATGTCGCCCATGTGACCAATGTCGATTCCGTCCACTTCGAACCTGTACATCGCGTTCTGATCGGGATGGCCGCTCGGATGAAGATCGTGCTCCATCGCTTCTATCGCCCTGAAGCCGATTTCGTGCGAAGTCGCGCTGCCGCCCCGCCTCGCAACTTCGAGCGCGTCTATTACGCATGCACCGGGTTTCTTGGGAACCAGATGGTCGTTGTCGTGGAAATCGTCATTGCTGCTCGACTTGATGACGATATCGGCCGCGTCCGGAAACGGCTTGAATCCCGCTTTTTCCGGGTCGTATGGATCGGTTACGATCCTGATTCCCGAGCGGCTCTCGATTCCGAAGCTGGCTTGCCCGTACCAGGTAATTTTCATAAATTCCGTCCGTTCGCTTGGTAGGTCGATCTGTTTGCGACAGAATGCCGCGGAATGCGTTATCGGACAAGCGTTAATTCTCGAATGAGCGTAGCCCAATTTTGTTTATCGGGTCGCCTTTGACATTCCGACTTTCCAGTCCTTGAAGTCCACCCGGCGCATGTTCGCAAGCGCGCATTCGATTGCCGGCATGGCATTCGCCGACTTGAGCGTCCAGCGGCATCCGGGGTGCTTGAGGCGCAGCCCGACAATTTTCCGGCACGAGCATTCGACGATTCCGAAGCCGATCCGCATTGCCTCGCGCCCGGTTGCTGCCGTAGTGTAACGGCTGCGGCGGCGGCGAGCTGCCCGACGCGGGTCGCCGTATCGAGGCTGTCCAGATCGGGTGCCGGACCGGTCAACTCCCCAGCATGCATGGGAAGAATCCCTCCTCCCCGATTCAGGCGGCGCACCTAGCGCGCCCTGCCCATTGGTCATTATAGCTCTAAACACGAATGATTTTGTCGGCTATGCTGGATCCATGACAGCGAACATGTCGATTCGCCGCGCGCTGCTTTCCGACCAAGGTCGGGCGGTTCTTGCGGCCATGCCGCCGCCCGAGAGCTTTCCGGGCAGGACGGCATATGCGCGCGAGGTGTGCGCGCGGTTCGGCTTTGTCGACGCCCTCGGCAATCCGCGGGAATCGAGCTGCAGGGCGGCTCTGCGCGATCTGGATGCGGCGGG
>JGI24795J26692_1001736_pt1 | contig 10800 bp, 7 predicted proteins | sample PinacodermBB_FD_26692 | JGI IMG/M metagenome (IMG submission 26692)
GGCTCTCCGCGTTTTAGGTCGGAGTGAGGGTGTCGAGGAGCGCCCAGTTGGGTTTGCCGGCGTAGAGCAGTGAGCGGATCCGGTAGTTGGCGAAGTTGGTGAACCCGAACGCGGCGCGTTTGACGCGTTTGATCAGATTGTTGGCGGCCTCGGTGGCTGCGTTGGTTACCCGGGCGGTGTGCCAGTTGGAGATCTGGGTGCGCCAGGTCCACAGGGTGCGGCCGAGGCGGTTGACCTCTTCGGGCAGGCCGGGGTCCTGGAGGTCCTTCGCGAGCTGTTCGACGGTGGCCGCGCCCACTTCGGCGTCGTCGATGTCATAGATCGAGCGGAGGGTCTCTTTGGCGTGCCAGGCGTCGCGGACCTCGCCGTAGGGGTCGCCTGCGTCGAGGAGGCCCCGCAGCCGGACGCGTCCGGAGTCGGTGATGTTCTCTGACGCCGACACCAGCAGCTTGCGCGCCCGATACAGCGGGTCGTCGCTTCGGCCGCGGTGCCCCAGTGTCTGGTTCTGTACCCGGCGGCGCACGTCGTCGAGGGCGGTGTTGCCCAACCGCACGACGTGGAACGGGTCCGCGACCTGTTCGGCGTGCGGCAGCGCCGTGTCGAACGCGGCCCGGTACGGGCCAGAGAGGTCCAGCACACCCCAGCGGATCTGTGCGAGCCAGCCGCTGGGCCGCCGCTGCATCCACCGCACCGCCGTTTTGGCGGTGCGGCCTGGGACTATGTCGAGCAGCTGGCCCCGGCCCACGTCGACGATGCTGGTCGCCCAGGCCTTGGTCTTGTAGCGGCCCCGCCGTCCCATCAGGTGCTCGTCGAGCCCGAGCGCCTCAGTGACGGCGATGCGCTGCGTGTCCGCGGCCAGCAGCGCCCCTCCCCAGCGGCGCACCGACTCGTTCACCGGATGCCAACTGCAGCCCAACTCGCCGGCCACGTCGCCCACAGGCCGGGCGCGGCCGGCCTGGCGCGTCGCCCAGCGGGCAGCGCGCGTCGTCAGCTTCTCCCGCGGCGGCGCAATCTCAGAATCCTGCTCGGTGACCGTGCCCGCGGAGCACTCCGAGTCCGGGCAGCGCCACCGGCGCTTGTGCCACACCAACTCGACCTGCCGCCCGAACGCCGGCAGGTCCGCCAGCACCACCAGCCGCTCGCCGTCAGACCACAACCGCCCGCCACAGCCCCCACACGCCGGTCTCGGCGCCCGACAGCGGATGTGCACCCCCAGCGGCGCGCCCGCCTCGTCGTCGACGCCGAGCACCTCCACATCGCCCAGTCCCACCAACAGCTCACACACGCGCGTAGGGTTCGTCTCCACAGGGATCCTCCAGGTTCTCGGCTGGCTTGCAGCGCCGATTCTGGGGGATCCCTCGCGCTCAGCCGCGGACCCCCACCCCGCTCACTCCGACCTCAAACGCGAAGCGCCCTCAAAGTTCTCCCATGCGAGCTGACCGACCGGAAGCAACTGGGGGCGCGTCTCGACAGCGGGAAGAACGCCGGGCGCAGCCGATGGGACCAGGAGACACGATGGTGCAGGCAACCACGTGGAGGCATCCGCCGGATCTGCAGTAGTCAAGCTGTCCTCTTCCTGTTGCACCATGCTGCCCTCTTGCCGCATCGACGGGCGCTCTCCTCCGTCGGTCGGTGTCGTCAAGTGTGCAGCTTGCCTTCGATCTGCCGTCTTTCTGGCTCAATGTTGGACAACCGCCGTGGTGCCTCCCATTCGAGTCGTAGGGGGCGGCCGCTGTGGGAGGGGCCGATCTGCAGGGCCGTAATACGCCCAGCGCGGCCGGACCCGACGAGCGACTCGACAAGCAGGACCTCGGTCGCGCCTGCGAAGGAGTCTTCGTCCAGACCGATCCCAACGATGGCGGGTATCGGATTATCGATCGCGGCCATGGATGCCATGTGGCCGAGAGGGTTGGGTTCGCCGAACAGCGCTACCTGAAGCGCGAGCTGTGTCAAGTCCTCCGGCGACCAGTCCGCGTAGCTGACGTCTATGAGCCTCATGCCGGTAGGCGTCTCGCGGGCCTTGGTTGCTTCTATCCGTACTAGCCGCGACCGGCCTGCTGTTGCTTCCACAACGACGGAGTTGATCTCGACAGCGTGGGTGCGGCGCGCACAGGTGATGCGTGACTCCTGTCGGCCATGCCAGTCGCCGGGACGCAGGCGTTCCAGTTCGGCGACGATGTCGTCGTCGCGGATAGAGGCCTTGACGATGATTCGGGTTCCGTCGTCGGAGTAGCGGCGGGCTCGGAACAGCACATGGCCGACCTTGCACCAAGGGGAGTGTTCCGCTGCTGCAACCTCGGTCAGGCGTCGCTTCAGTGCCTCGTGGAGTTCGTCGGGGCTGGCGTAGCGTCCGGTTGTGTGGAACGCCCGGATCTCGTTAAGGAAGTCTCGCTGACGGCCGTCCATCTCCGCCGTGGTTGCCCACACGCTGATGCGCAGCCCGGCCTTGATCGCGTCGTTGTACTCGGCGTGTGTTGGGGCGTACCCGGTTCGGTCGGGGGTGCCGTATCGAGCCCCGAGGACGCCGACATAGATATCTGACGACTGGACGCCGGTTAGGTACGCGGTCTCTGCGTGATCATCTCGGCCGCCCAGCAGCTCGAACATCGACACCTTGCCGCCGATGCTCTCCACCGCGCCGCGAGCTGCTTCCCGTTCGGCGCTCATTCCGGCCATGACGCTGGAAATGAACACGGTCCGTTGGCCCATCGAGGCCCGAAGCTCGTCGGGAGTGAGGGGCTCGGGAGGAGATCGGTCAACTGTGATCGGCCGGGAGGGGTCTTCTCGCATCTCTCCTCCAATTCTCATCGCCGACGCACAACGACGGTGCCGCAGCGGGCATGGCGCTCGCGAGCCCGGCGGAGTTCATCCTCGATGCAGCCTCTCAGCTCGTCCTCGGACCTGAACAGTGTGAGGCTGCACGCCGGGCAGCCGATGTCGCTGCGGACACTGGACACGATCGATCGACCCGGGCGGCACCACAAGGGCTCGGGGACGGAAAGGTCAACGGGAACACATAGATCCCACTCGTGTCCACAGCGGCACACGATCTTCGCCTTGGTGCAGTCATGTCGCACTGGATTGTCCTCCTCCTAGTGTTGTGAGCGCCGAACGGCGTAACGCTGCACGGTCTCACTGACCAGATTACGGGGCCGTAACTACACGCGTCGTATCCGTCGGGGACAACTCGGGGGATTTCCGAGATGAGGCTGGGGATGCTCCGGGGATTCACTGTCGCTGCTGTGGAAGATGCTCGGCAACCCGGCCAGTACCCCCAGTCAGCTCATCGGGCAAGAGCACCCTGTGCCACCTGGAAGAGATCCACGAGAGAGGCTGGATCGCCGGGTTCTCAACAGTGTGTCATGGGCTCGTCCTAGCCGTTCGATCCTGTGACTCCGCCTGCCTACAGAAGTTGCCGAAGTCGCCATGAGGCACGACTTGCGCGATGCCTACGGACGGTTCTGACATGTCGAATAACGAAGCTTCACAGATCGTTCGTTAGAATTTTCGTTAGAAGTTGGGCTCTCTCAGAGTTATCCACAGGTGAGCCTAGATCAGAGATGTGCTCTGACCTGGGGGTTTGTTGTCGGGCTGGGGAGATTTGAACTCCCGACCTTCGGTCCCCCAGACCGACGCGCTAACCAAGCTGCGCCACAGCCCGAATAGGGCGAGGCTAGCGGCTACAGCAGGAGGGCGACACCCTGCACGGCCCGCCAGCCCAGGTAGACCGCGGCCGCGCCCAGGAGCAGCCAGAAGTGCCACGGGATCCGCTCCGCGGCCGCCCCGGCCGGGACCTCGGAACCCGCCGAGGCGCCCTGGGACACCGGCACGGCCTCGGGGTGCTGGACCTCTCTGCCGCAGCCGGGGCAGGCGCCCTCAGATGTGAGGGTGGAGGGCGTGAGGTATCGCTCGCACGCCTGGCACCAGGCCATGGGCTCAGTCGCGGCGGATGGCCATGATGGCGGTGTCGTCGCCTATCGACCCGCCTGCGAAGTCCTTGGCCGCGTCGAGCAGCGACTTGCACAGCACGTCGGGGGCGGCGTTGAGGTCCCGCTCCACCGACTTGATGATGCGGGCCTCGCCGAACAATTGGCGCCCGGCGCGGGCCTCGGCCAAGCCGTCGGTGTACATCACCACCAGGTCCCCCGACGCCATGGGAATCTCCCGAGAGAAGTACGTCGCGCCCGGATCGAGCATCAGCAGCGGCCCCGTCGAGCGCAGCGGCCTAACCCCGTTCTGCTCGAACACGAACGCGGCGGGGTGGCCGGCCGACGAGTAGCGCAGCGTCCCGGCCTCGGTGTCGAACACCACCACGCACGCCGAGATGAACTCCTCGTTGCGGTCCCCCGCGGAGAGCTGCTCGTTGATCTCCTCGAAGGCCTGGGCCGGGTCGCGGAACTGCCTCAGGAACACCCGCAGCAGGTACTTGGCCTGGAACGCGGTGATCGACGACTCGATGCCGTGGCCGGCGACATCGCCGATGACTGCGGCCACCCGGTGGCGACCCACCCGGTGCACGTCGAAGAAGTCGCCCGCCATCAGCCCCGAACCGGCCTGGTAGACCCGGCCGATCTCGAAGCCGCTGAAGTCGGGAACCTCCTCGGGCGCCAGACGGGCCGCCCACGCCTTCGGGGCCAGCTGCTCCTGCTCAAGCGCCTGCTCGGCCCGGCGCTCCAACGCGATGCGGTTGCGGGCCATCCGGGCCTCCTCAACCGAGGTGCGGGCCCACCACACCGACATCACCGCAGGCAAGGCCAGAAACCCGAGCACCACCGTGATGTTGGCCGCATCCACCCGGCCCACCAGCAGGGCCACCGGCACCAGCAGCCCGTAGACGATCACGCCGTGCAGCTCCTTGCGCAGCGAGGTCATGGCCAGGGCCTGCGCCTCGGGGTGAACGCCCGCATCGGCCTCTACCAGGCGCAGGACCCGCAGCCGGTGACGGGCCGAGCGGATGTAGAAGATCGTGGCCAGCGCGCAGGACAAAGCCAGAAGATCGAGAACGATCGTCCTCACACGCAGCCCTCCCCACACTCGGCCGTCCGCTGCGCTCCATCGTACCGCCCTCGGCCGTGGCTGAGCCGTACGGCGCCTCGGACGACCGTCGCGTACCACTCCCGGGACCCGTCCGACGGGTGCATGCCGGGACGCCGCTGCTGCCGGACCGGACCGCGCCAGAACGACGGACCCACCCCGCTACTGCCGGACCGCGCCAGAACGACGGACCCACCCCGCTACTGCCGGACCGGACAGCGCCAGAACGACGGACCCACCCCGCTGCTGCCGGACCGGACAGCGCCAGAACGACGGACCCACCCCGCTGCTGCCGGACCGCGCCGCGGCAGCGTCCGCCGGCTGCTGGCCGGGCGGCTAGTCGTCGCGGCGGCGGACCCTGATCTTCATGGCGGTGTTGCCGAGATCGAAGCTCTCGCGGAGCTTGCGCTCGATGTAGCGCAGGTAGGTGCGGGGCAGCGTCCGGTTGGCGAACAGCGTGAACGTGGGCGGATCGGTGGCCACCTGCGTGGCGTACAGGATGCGGGCGCCGGCCGGCGCGGGCTGGGCCGCCTGGGCCGCCCGGACCACCTCGTTCACCCGGCGGGTCGGAATGCGGGTGCGGTACTCGGCCACCGCCTGGCTCAGCGACGGCCACAGCCTCCCCACTCCCTTGCCGCTCAAGGCACTGATGCGCAGCACCGGCGGGTCCCCCAGAAAGCCCAGCCGGTCGCCGACATCCTCCACGAGGTCGAGGCGGGCCTCGGCGCCGACCAGGTCCCACTTGTTGAGCAGCACCACGATCGGGCAGCCCGCGGCGTCGACCCGCTCAGCGAGGCGCTGGTCCTGGTGGGTCACCCCCACGGTCGAGTCGACCACCAGCAGCGCCACATCGGCGGAGTCCACCGCCCGCAGCGCCCGCACCAGCGAGTAGTACTCGGTGCCCGAGTCGATGCGGGCCCGGCGGCGCATCCCGGCGGTGTCGATGAAGCGCACCGGCCCCTCCTCGGTCTCGATGAGGGTGTCGATGGCGTCGCGGGTGGTGCCGGGAAGGTCGTGCACGATGGCTCGCTCCTCCCCTATCAGCTGGTTGAACAGCGTCGACTTGCCCGCGTTGGGCCGGCCCACCAGCACCACCGAGAAAGCCTCGGCAGCCACCGCGGCCAGACCATCGTCGGGTTGATCCGACGCAGCGGCCTCTGCCCCGTCCCCGGCGTGCGGGCCGGACCGGACCGCCTCGGCGGCGGCCTCGTCGAGGCGGGCGACGACCTCCTCGAGCAGGTCACCAGTACCGCGGCCATGCAGCGCGCTCACCTGATGGGGGGTGCCCAGCCCGAGCCCGAGCAGCTCCCAGACCAGATCGGCCTGGCTCGAATGATCGACCTTGTTGGCCACCACCAGAACCGGCACATCGGCCGAGTGCAGCACCCGAGCGACCTGCTCGTCGTCCACGGTCACCCCCACCGTCGCGTCCACCACGAACAGCACCGCGTCGGCCTCGCGGGCGGCCCGCTCCGCCTGGGCGCTCACCTTGGCGTCGAGATCGTCGCCGCCGGCGCTCCAGCCGCCGGTGTCGAGCACCGTGAAGCTCCGGCCCTGCCACTCGGCCTGCACCGCCTTGCGGTCGCGGGTGACGCCGGGGCGCTCCTCCACGATGGCCTCGCGGCGCCCGAGGATGCGGTTCACCAGCGTCGACTTGCCCACATTGGGGCGGCCCACCACGGCCACCACCGGGTTCACGACGACTCCAGCGCCACGATGGCCTCGCGACGCCCGAGGATGCAGTTCACCAGCGTCCTTGTTCACGACGACTCCAGCGCCACGATGGCCTCGCGACGCCCGAGGATGCAGTTCACCGGCGTCGACTTGTTCACGACGACTCCAGCGCCAGCCGCAGGGCCCGGCCGTGGGTGGCCACCACCTCCACCGGGCGTGGAAGGTCGCCGACGTCCATCCCGTCGAGGAATCGTCCCCGGCTGAGGCACACGTCGGGCAGCAGGTAGCGGTCGCCGGCGGGCTCGCCCTCGAGGACGCGGGCCACGTCCTCGCCCACCATCAGCCCGGTCACTCCGATGTTCCCGCCGAAGAAGCGGTTCTCGACGGGCAGAACCCGCGCGTCGCGGCGCCCGAGCGAGGCCACCAGCGGAGACACCACGGGCGCTCCCAGGGTGCCGGTGAGCACCGCCACGGCCGCGTCACGAGCGGGGCGCCGCGGCTTCAACGACACCGCCACCGGCGCAGCGCCGGGACCCGCCGCCACCGCCTCGGCCGCAGAGCCCTGGCGGGGGGCGCGGTAGCCGTCGGCGGGAGCGCCGTCCACCCAGGCGAAGAAGCCCGACCGGGGCGGGGTGGGCCCGTGGCCGTCCTCGCCGAACTCGGTCTCGAACGCCCGGGCCATGCCGATGCCGTCCTCGTGCATCTCGAAGCCCTCATAGTGCGCAGCGGGGGGAAACCCGCGCCCGCACATCAGGTAGTACTCGTCGGCGACGAACGCCAGACGCCGTCCCAGCACCGACAGGAACACCGACTGCCAGCTCTCCACGAGGTCGACCACCGCGGCCGCCTCCGCGGGAGTGTGCAGCCGCATCCGGGACTGGCGGTTGAACCTCGACAGCCCGAGGGGGACCACGCACAGCGAGCGCAGCTCACAGAAGCGGTCGAGCACGCCGGCGAGGGTGTCGGCCAGCACGTCGCCGTCGTTGACGCCCGGGCACACCACCACCTGGCCGTGCACCTCGATGCCGGCGTCGAGCAGCAGCCTCAGCCAGCGCAGCGACACCGCGCCCCGCCGGTTCTGGAGGATCGCGGCCCGCACGTCGGGGTCGGTGGAGTGGATCGACACGTACAGCGGCGACAGCCGCTCGGTCACCACCCGCTCGAAGTCGAGCTCGGTGAAGCGGGTCAGCGTGGTGAAGTTCCCGTAGAGGAACGACAGCCGGTAGTCGTCGTCCTTGAGGTACAGCGAGCGGCGCATGCCCCTCGGCAGCTGGTGCACGAAGCAGAACTCGCAATGGTTGTCGCAGGTCTGCACGCCGTCGAACACGGCCGCATCGACCTCCGCCCCGAGAGGCTCCCCGTCTCGCTTGTGGACCACCAGCGCGAACCGGTCTCCGGCCCGCTGCACGTCGAGGGGGACCTCGGGCCCGTCGCTCAGCAGCTGCCAGCGGATCACGTCGCGGGGCGCCTCGCCGGCGATGGCCGCGATCTCGTCCCCGGGCCGCAACCCGGCCCGCTCGGCCGGAGACCCGGACGCGACAGCCACGATCTGCGGACCGGCCATCGCCCAAGGCTACCGGCAGGCCGCGCCGGGCAAGGCCGCCGAGCAGGACTGCCAGACGTATGGCCCGCCACCGGCTCGGGCGGTGGGCATGGCCGCCCCGCAGAAGGCCGCCGAGCAGGACTGCCAGACCTAGAATTGCAGATTCAAGATATTCCATGTATTTTAGTGCCATGTTCATGATGTCAGTATTACTAGGGCCGTGTGACAGCGGGGGTCGAGGCTGGGAGGGACGGCTGTGGCTACCGTGACCGTCAGCCGCTCCGGGGACCGCCTGATCGCGGTCAAGCAGGTGCCGGCCGCACACGCCCCCAACCTCGAGCGCGAGGCCGAGACCCTCCGGCGGCTCGACCATCCCGGCGCGGTGCGCTTCGTCGACCTCATCGAGACGCCCGACGGTGGCCGGGCCCTGCAGACCGAGTTCGTGAGCTCCGACACCTGGGCCACCCGGCCGGCAACCGATCCAGCCGAGCGCGCCGCGGGCGTGGCCGCGCTGGCGGAGGTGGTCGCCGACCTGCACGACACCGGTCTCGCCCACTGCCAGATCAACCCGTCGCATGTGCTCCACGGCGACGACGACCGGCCCGTGCTGTGCGGTTTCCGGCAAGCCACAGAGGCCACCGTCGAGAACCGCCGCGACGACCTGGTCGCCTTGGCCGACCTGTGCCACGACCCGGCCCTGGAGCCGGGGCCCCTCGTCGGGAAGTTGTCGGCACTCGCCGACGAGGCGCGAGCCGGGCGGTTGGACGTCCGGGAACTGGCCCGAAGACTCGCCATGGTCTCCGACAAGCGCCCAGCCGCAGTTGAGCCCGCTCGGGCCGCTCGGGCCGGCCGCGACCGCATGGACGGACCGCGCACCAAGCGGTCCCGACGCCGGTCGCTCGTCGTGGCGGCAGCCGTGCTGGGGGTGTCTGCCGCGGTCCTGGCCACAGGAGTCTGGAACCGCGGCCGGCAGGCAACGAGCGCTCCGATGACAGTCCTCCATAGGGCCGCTCCACCAGTGGTCCCGGCCGGCACCGAGGCCGGAGCCGGAGACGGCCAGACCGGAGAGACCGCCGCACCCGGAGACGGCCAGACCGGAGAGGTCGCAGACGACGCGGGCTCGCTGATCGCGGCTGCCGCGGACTCGGTCCCGGCCATCAGCGAGAACACGGCTACCGGCGCGGACGCAGCCGCTACCCGAGGATCATCTCCCCCCAACCCCGCAGTCGCAGCCGGCGGGCACCCCACAGACCCAGCCGCCAACAGGGCCTCGTCTCCCGCCGACCCGGCAGCGGCGGCCGGCGAACACCCGACGGCCACGGCCGCCGCCCGGACCTCGTCACTCCCCAACGCCGCAACAACGGCCGGCGAACACCCGACGGCCACAGCCGCCGCCCGGACCTCGTCTCTCCCCAACGCCGCAACCGCGGCCGGCGAGCACCCGACGGCCACAGCCGCCCCACCCTCTCCGATGATCCCAGGCATGCTCGGCCCCGGGGCCGCAGCAGGGCCCGGGCTCGCCGGGGCAGCCGCCAGCAGCGCTATGAGCTCCACCGCGGGCGGCTCGCTGCTGCCGCCAACTCCAATCGGCATGGACCGCGCGCCGCCGGACGGGTTGGCCGGAGGCGAGCCCGGCACCGTCCTGGAGCATGGCGGCCGCCTCTACGGAGTCGGCGCGCCCGGGGACTTCGTCGAGACCGGGGACTGGGACTGCGACGGTGAGCCGACCCCGGCGATCGTGCGCCCCAGCACCGGCGACGTCGTGCTGTTCGACGCGTGGCCCGCTCCGCACCAAAGCATCTCGATGCCGGTGCGCTGGGAAGTGGAGAACCCCACCGGCGCCGAGGCGGTCGCCCAGGGCTCCTGTGACTTGCTGAGGGTCTACACCCCAGCAGGCTCGAGGCTGTTCGACCCGATGGCGGACCGGTAGGCGCTACCCGGTGCCGTCCCCGACAGCCGGCAGGTGGCCGCTGCGGCGAGCACCCAGAATCGCGGCGGCCGCGACGGCCGCCGTCTCGGACCGCAGCACATTGGGGCCGAGCCCCACATGAGCAGGCACCGCGGCCAGCTCCCCGGCCGCCCATCCGCCCTCCGGGCCCACCAGCACGAAGTTCTCGCCGCCGGCCAGCGCCCGGCCCCCCGGCACGGCCAGCGCGGCGCCCGACAGGTCGAGATCACCGAAGGCCCGAACCGGCTCCACCTGCGGCAGCCACAGCCGCCGGCACTGCATCAGCGCCTCCCGGGCCACCCGCCGCCACCGTTCCAACTGCCGGCCGGCCCGAGCCCCGTCCCAGCGCACCACCGACCGCTCAGCTAGGAACGGCACGATCCGGTCCACGCCCAGCTCGGTGAGCTTCTGCACGATCTGCTCGGAGCGCCCGCCCTTGAGGACCGCGAACCCGACGGCCACCTCCACACTCGGCGCGGCCACCGACACCACCGCGCCCGCCGGCTCGATCACGTCGCCGAAACGGCACGGCCGCCAGCGTCCGGCCCCGTCGCCGGCAGTCAACGCATCGCCGGGCCGCAGCCGCAGCACCCGCTCGAGG
>JGI24795J26692_1001810_pt1 | contig 10481 bp, 11 predicted proteins | sample PinacodermBB_FD_26692 | JGI IMG/M metagenome (IMG submission 26692)
GACGTCGTTTTTCTCGAGGAGATTGAGCGCGTCGAGGTCGGCGCGCAGCCCGATCGCGTTCGGCGACCTGCCGGCCCTGAGGCGTCCGACCACGCCGGTCTTCGCCAGCCCGCGATGGACCTCGATGCCGAAACTCTCGAGCTTGCCGGCGACGATGTCGGCCGTCCGGTTTTCCTCGAAGGCGGTTTCCGGATGGGCATGGATGTCCCGGCGCCAGGCGGTCATGTCGTCGTGGAAATCGGCGATGCGGTTGATGACGGGCATGGGGCGTCGCTCCTCGGTCGGTCTGGGCGGCCCTGTTTAGCGCGCTTTGCGTCGTGACGGAATCCGGTACGGCGAAGCGGCCGGAAGCGGCATAATTTTCCCACACACCGCCGCCCCGAGCCGCTAATATCGCGCCAATAGGACCGAAACCACCGGGGCTGTCATGCGCCACTATCTCGACATCGATCTTGCGACCCGAACCGTCGAATCCCGCGAACTGAAAGGGCGGGAATTCGCCGAGGCCGGCCGCTATTTCATCGCCAAGACCCTGCTGAGGGACGGCGTCGCCAAGGTCGATCCGCTGTCGCCGGACAATCCGCTGATCTTCTCCGCGGGCCCCTTCGCCGGTACCAACTTCTCCAACGCGAACCGGCTCTCGGTCGGCTGCAAGAGCCCGCTGACCGGCGGGATCAAGGAATCCAACGCCGGCGGCACCTTTGCGCTGGCGATGGGCCATCTGCAGATCGCCGGCTTCACCCTGCACAACGCCGCGGACGACTGGGTCGTCATCCATATCGACAAGGAAGGCGCGTTCAGCTGGGACACGGCCGAGCCCTACATGGGCAAGGGCAATATCGAGGCCGCGGCGCTGCTGCACGAGAAATACGGCAGGAAGACCAGCGTCGCCCTGTGCAGCCCGGTCGGCGAATATCTCGGCCTGCTCGCCGGCATCGCGGTGAGCGACGCCGAGAACCGCCCGGTGCGCATCGCGGCGCGCGGCGGCGTCGGCGCGGTCATGGGCATGAAGAAGATCAAGGCGATCGTCATCGACAAGACCAAGATGCCGCCGTTGCACGACCGCCCGAAAGTGATGGGCGCGATCAAGGAATACGGCGCCAAGCTGCGCGAGCAGCCGGCGGTCCAGAACATGTCGACCTACGGCACCGCCATGATGGCCGACTACACCAACACGGTCGGCGCCCTGCCGGTGCGCAATTTCAGCGCCGGCAGCATCGTCGATCCCAAGGAGGAAACCTTCGAGGCCGGCGGCGACTTCATCTACAACCAGAATACCGAGCGCGGCGGCGATCCTTCCCACGCCTGCATGCCCGGCTGCCTGATCAAGTGCTCAAACATCTATGTCGACGAGAAGGGCGAGGAGGTCGTCTCGCCGCTGGAATACGAGACCATCGGCCTGCTCGGCACTAATTGCGGCCTGAAGGATCCCGACGACATCGCCCACCTCAACTTCATCGCCAACGATCTCGGCATCGACACGATCGAGGTCGGCGCCATGCTGGCGATCCTGATGGACCATGGCGAGGCCGAATACGGCGACGTCGCCTTCATGGAACGGGCGCTGGAGGATATCCGCGTCGGCAACGAGCGCGGCCGGATCCTGGCCCAGGGCACCGCCCGCGTCGGCGAGCATTACGGCATCGAGCGGGTGCCGGTGATCAAGAAACAGGCGATCAGCGCCTACGATCCGCGGGTCATCGAGGTGACCGGGGTTTCCATGATGCTCACCGCCCAAGGGCGCCGACCACACGGCGGGCAACCTGCCGGCCTACGATTGCAACGGCAAGACGATGAAGGACCTGGCCGAGGCCAGCTACGGGGTCCAGATCAACAGCGCGGTCGCCGATTCGCTCGGTCTGTGCGTGTTCGGCCGCACGGTGACGGACGTCAACCGCAAGCTGATCGCCGATGCCATCAACGATTCCTACAATGTTGACGTGCCGCCGGAGTTCATCGACGAGATCGGCATCGAAACCCTCAGGTTGGAACGGGAATTCAACCGCGAGGCCGGCTTTACGGTCGATGACGACGAATTGCCGGAATTCTTCCTGAAAGAACCGCTCGCCCCGACCGACAAGACCGGCCGTCTGCACGCCATCGAGGTCAACGAGGCGATGGACGAGGTGGTGGCGAGTTGGTAGCTCCGAATCGGCCAGCGCCAAACAGGTTCGGGCGCCCGGCAACCGGCGCCTTCGCATTGCCTGGACGATGACGATCGAACATTTTCTGGCCTTCAATCTCGCCTTGCTAGCCGCGATTGCCAGCCCCGGCCCGGCGCTGCTCGTGGCCATTCAGTCCTCGGTCCATTCGGGCCGCCGCGCCGGAATGGCGACGGGCGCAGGTCTCGGGCTGATCGCGGCGGGCTGGACCCTGAGGGCGCTGTTCGGGCTGGAGGCGGTCTTCCGGCTGGTGCCGCCGGCCTACATCGCTCTCAAAGTCGCGGGTGCGCTCTACCTGCTCTATCTCGCATGGAAGATGTGGACGGGCGCACCTGTAGCGCCGGACGCTCCGTCATCGCTGGCAGGACGCGCCTTCCGGCGCGGCATCCTGGTCAACCTGCTGAACCCGAAATCCGTCCTGTTCGCCGCCGCCGTGCTGGTCGTTGTCTTCCCGGCCGGCCTTTCGGCGCTCGACAAGGCCGCCATCGTGACGAACCATCTGGCGGTCGAACTGCTGTTCTACAGCGCCCTGGCCTGCGGTCTCGGCAGCCCGGCGGTCAGCCGCCGCTATCTCGGCCTGCGAAAATGGATCGACCGGACGGCCGCCGTTATCCTCGGCGCGCTCGGCCTCAGGCTGCTGGTCGGGCGCTAGGGTCGGCTCCACCGCTTCACTCGACCCGCACCGCGTCGCCTTTCTTCACCGTGCCGCCCCGGATGACGAAGGCGTAGACGCCCACGCACGGGAGCGGCTCGTCTTCGAGAGCGGGGACGGGGACTGTGTTGTGCTCGACGATCGTGCGCAGGAGGTGCGGATCCTTCGGGAGGCCGGCCTGCGCAAGCGTCGGGATCGAGCAGCGTGGCGCCGGGTCGGAAATACGCAGACGCACTTCGTCGCCGATAGCGAGTTCCCGCCCGACCCAGTCGTTCTCGACGAAGCCCCGGTCTCTTTCGGGCGACGCGACAATCGCGTTGGGGCGGAAGCGGCGGACATCGAACGTCGATTCCGGGCGCAGCTCGGCAAGGCACGCCAGCGTCGCCGTGGTCACGAGATGAAGGGCGGCGTAGTCGGAGAACCGGCCCGCCATCATCAGTCCGCCGATATCGACGACGGTCTCCTCGTCGGCGAGCGGGTCGAGGCGCTCGACGCTGACATTTTCGGGGCGCTCCGCCGTCAGCGCGACCGGCCGCCCCACGGTTTCGGAGAGGCGGGCATCGGCGTCTGCCTCGTTGCTGGCGACCGCCGTTCCATCCGGCCAGACGATACGCACCGGCGGAAGCGGCGCGCCGGTCTGCGGCGGCGCAACGAAATCGGCCGTGAGCGCGATCAGTCCGGCCCACTTCTTCGGAAGTTTGGCGCTTCCCACCCTGCCGCTGGTCCGGTCGATCACGGCATAGGCGCGGTCGCCCAGTATGCCGCCCTCGCCGACCGGCGCTTCATCCAGCCTGGCGCCGGCCATGGATTTGACCGGGTAGCGCCAGAGGCCCTCGACGGTGCCGCCGTCCCCCGAGTCTTTCCTGGTATCTTGCGCGGCCATGACCGGTTTCCCCTCGCTGTCGGCGCGCCGCGGCGTGCCGTCCTGTACCGGGCAATCGCTTCAGGGACACCTGCGCCGATGGTCTTCCCGATGTCGAGCCGGAGGGGGAATATGCCGCGCTCTCTTCGCAACCCCGCGCCGATGCGCTAACAGGGGCACGACATTCCCGATCCCCCTTTGTCACTAACGGAGTCCGCCATGCGCTGTTGCGCCATCGTCGAATTCGGCAAGCCCCTGGTCGAGATGGAGTTGCCGACGCCGAAGCCATCCGGCGACGAGGTGCTGCTGCAGGTAACCGGCTGCGGGGTGTGCCACAGCGACCTGCACATCCACGAAGGCTATTTCGACCTGGGCGGCGGCAGAAAGGCGGACCTGACCGGCAACTGCGACCTGCCGTTTTGCCTCGGCCACGAGATCGTCGGCACGGTCGTCGCGACTGGCGAGACGGCGGCCGGCGTGGCAATCGGCGACAGCGTTGTCGTCTATCCCTGGATCGGTTGCGGCGACTGTCCGGTCTGCGCGGCCGGCGACGAGCATTTCTGCCCGAAGCATCGCTCGCTGGGCGTGACCAAGAACGGCGGTTTCGCCGACCGGTTGATCGTGCCCCATGCGAAATACCTGTTCGATCATGGCGGTGTGCCGGGCGCGCTCGCCTGCACCTATGCCTGTTCCGGCCTCACGGCGTTTTCGGCAATCCGCAAGGCCGCGAAGACCGGCGCGGGCCATATCGTGCTGATCGGCGCCGGCGGGGTCGGCCTCGCCGGGCTGGCGATCGCCCGCAACGTCACGGACGCGACGATCACCGTCTGCGATATCGACGACGCGAAGCTCGAGGCGGCGCGCGCGATGGGCGCGGACCATGTCGTCAACAGCGGTGCGGCAGACGCCGCCAGGCAGATCCGCAAGCTGACCGGCGGCGGCGCGCCGGCCGTCGTCGATTTCGTCGGCGCGGCGGCCTCGGTCGGCTTCGCCATGAAAGCCGTTGCCCGGCGCGGCACCATCGTCGTCGTCGGCCTGATGGGCGGGTCGCTGCCGCTTTCGGTTCCCCTGCTGCCGCTGACCGCGATGACACTGACCGGCAGCTATGTCGGCAGCCTGGCGGAGATGGCGGAACTGATGGAACTGGCGCGCGCCGGCAAGATTCCCGCCCTGCCGGTCGAACAGCGCCCGCTCGGCGAGGCGCAGAAGACACTGGACGACATGAAGGACGGGCAGATCGTCGGCCGGGTCGTCCTGGCGGCCTAGCCTTCCCGCAGCATCCTCCAGTCCGCGCGGCCGCATCCTTGCTTCGCTCGCGCGCCTTCGCCTATACCCGCACGAAGCGCGAAACCGGGGGAGTGTGTGCAGGTATGTCCAACGCCGACAGGGATTCCGAATCTGAGCAGGTTTACACCCGCCATTTCCCGGTCTCGTGGCAGGAATTGCACCGCGACGCCAAGGCGCTGGCCTGGCGCCTGAGCAGCCTGAACCACGTCCGGGGCGTGGTGGCGGTTACCCGCGGCGGCCTGGTGCCCGCCGCCATCGTCGCCCGCGAACTGGACATCCGCCTGATCGACACCTTCTGCGTCTCGACCTACGACGACGAGGTCAGGGGCGAGGTAAGGGTTCTCAAGGCCGTGGAAGGCGACGGCGACGGCCTGCTGATCGTCGACGATCTGGTCGATACCGGTGCCACAGCCAAAGTCGTTCGGGAAAGGCTGCCCAAGGCGCATTTTGCGACGGTCTACGCCAAGCCGGCCGGCCGGCCGATGGTCGATTCCTACGTCACCGAGGTCAGTCAGGACACCTGGATCCACTTCCCCTGGGATACCGAGGCGCAATATGTGGCGCCGATCCGCGGCGGCCGGGATTAACGCGGAATTCCCGCCAACGCCGAACAGACCGCGACGATGGCGTAGGGGGCCGGCATCGCCTCTTCCTCCTACCCTGTGCGCGGCTATGTGCTGCTGATCGGTGTCGCGTTCGGCTGGGGCTTCAACTGGCCGCTGATGAAGATCATCGTGTCGGAGGTCTCGGTCTGGGAGTTCCGGGCGCTCAGCGGAATCGCGGCGGGCCTGCTGCTGCTCGGTCTGGCGGTTGCCGTGGGCGGGAGATCCGGCGAGGCCTGGAGGGCGCCGCGCGATCAGTGGCTGCCTCTCGGGCTGGCCGCCCTGTTCAACGTCACGAGCTGGTTCATCTTCATCGGCTACGGCGTGTCGATGATGGGCGCGGGCCACGCCGTAATCATGGCTTTTACCATGCCGCTGTTCGCCGCGGTCTTCGGCGTGATTTACCTGCGCGAAGCGATGACGCGCCGCCGGCTGTTGGCGCTCAGCCTCGGGGCGGCGGGCATCGCCGTCCTGATGTCGCACGACTTTGCGGCGATCGGCGCCGAACCGCTCGGCTTTGCCCTGACGCTGATCGGCGCTGCCATGTGGGCGATCGGCGTGCTCATCCAGAAACACACGCCATGGCAGGTCGGCGTACTCGCGCTCAGCGGCTGGCAGATCCTGCTCGGTAGCATGCCGATCGTTGCGGTGTGGCTTGCTCTCGGCGAATTCTCCTATGGCCGGGCCGGCGCCGAGGTCTGGTGGTCGAGCGCCTATCTGGTCCTGGTCGCCCTGGTGTTCTGCTATTTCGCGTGGTTCAGCGTGGTGAAAATATTTCCGGCCAGCATCTCGGCCGTCGGTACGCTGCTGGTCCCCATCGTCGGCGTCGCCAGCGGCGTCGTCGTGCTTGGCGAACCCTTCGGCCTGCGCGACCTGATCGCGCTGACCCTGATCGTCGGCGCCGTGGCGCTCGTCCTGCTGGTTCCGCCGGGCGAGCCGGTGGCCGGCCGCCGCGCGCCCGGCCCCCGCTGAGCGATGGCATCGGTCGGCGGCCTGATCGCGCTGGTCGTGCTGTGGCTGGTCTGGGGCACGAGCTGGCCGGCCATGCGCACCGTGTTCCTCGAGTTGCCGGTCTGGCAGTTCCGGGCGGTGTCCTGTGCCGTCGCCGGGACAATCCTGCTCGCGCTGGGCTACCTGCAGGACCGCAGCCGGTGGAAGGCGCCGCGCCGGATCTGGCCGCGCCTGATCGCGGCTGCTTTCCTGAACATGACCTGCTGGCACATTCTGACCGGCTTCGGCCTGCAGATCGTCGGCGCCGGCCATGCCGTCATCGTCTGCTATACCCTGCCGGTGTGGACGGCATTGCTGGGCGGCCTGTTCTGCGGTGAAAGAATTACGGCGCGGGTGCTGGTCGCCCTCGTCCTCGGGATCGCCGGAGTCGCCGTTCTGCTGTCTGCGGGTTTCGATGCGCCCGGCGAATGGCTCCGGGGCGATCAGCCGCTGGGCTTCGCTTTCGTGTTTCTGGCGGCGATCACCTGGGCTGCCGGCACGCTGGTGATCAAACACTGCGATTGGGGCGTGTCGATGAACGCGCTGGCCGGCTGGCAGCTGTTGATCGGACTGGTCCCGATCGCGCTGATCGCCCTTGCCAGCGAGCCGTTCGTGCTGCACCGGGCCAGCCTGGAGGCGACGCTGTCCGGCTTCTATGTGGTCCTAATCGCGATGGTGATGGGATACGCCCTGTGGTTCCGCACGGTCCAGTCGTTGCCCGCAACGATCGCCTCCATCGGTACGCTGATGATCCCGGTGATCGGCCTCGCCAGCGGCGCCCTGCTTCTGGGCGAGCCGTTCGGCTGGCGCGAGACAACTGCGCTGGCGCTGGTGCTGAGCGCCATTGCCCTGGTACTGTTCGTTCCCGCGCGACGGAGCAGCGGCGGGGTTGAGCGGGCCGGCTGACCCCGATCGGTTTATACGGAAACGTTGTCGAGCAGGCGCGTCGGGCCGAGGCGCGCGGTCGCCAGCACGCGGGCCGGCCGGTCGAGGGTTTCCAGCACGGCGAGGTCTGCTTCGGCCCGGCATTCGACATAGTCGACGGCGTCGAACCCGGCGTCCAGCAGCGCCTGCCGGGCCGCCGCCGTCGCGGCGTCGATGGCGCGGCCCTTCGCGATGGACCGGGCGGTTTCGCGCAGAATGCGGTTCAGCGATGCCGCAATCCGGCGCTGCTCCGGCGAGAGATACGCATTGCGCGATGACAGGGCGAGGCCGTCGGCCTCCCGCACCGTCGGCACCGGCACGACCGTTACCGGCATATCCAGATCGCGCGCCATGTGCCGGATCGTGGTGAGTTGCTGGTAGTCCTTTTCGCCGAAGAAGGCCTTGTCCGGCGTGGCTTGCATAAACAGCTTGCAGACCACCGTGGCGACACCGTCGAAATGACCGACGCGCACAGTGCCCTCCATCCCGGTCGTGACCCGGCCGACATGGACCGCGGTCGCGAAACCTTCCGGATAAATTTCTTCGACCACCGGGATGAAGGCGAGATCGGCGCGCACGTCGGAAAGCGCCTTGAGGTCTTTCTCTTCCTGGCGCGGATAGCGGTCCAGATCTTCGTCGGGATTGAACTGGGTCGGGTTGACGAAAATCGAGACGACGGTTCGGTCGCACTGGGCCCGCGACTGCCGGACCAGCTCGATATGTCCGGCGTGCAGCGCGCCCATCGTCGGCACCAGGCCGACNGATTCGCCGTTGCGCCGCCAGCGCGCCACCGTATCGCGCAGCGCAGGAATGGACCGGACCACCCGGGTGCGGAANGCCGCCATTGCCCTGGCTGTTCCGGCCCCGGTCGCGCTATGCCGGTTTCGCTGCGCCGAAACAGAATTCGGCGGACGGAAACTCCCGGGCCCGGACCTCCGCTGAATAGCGTCTTGCGGCATCTTCCACCGTCGGGGCGAGGTCGGCATAGCGCTTGACGAATTTCGGTTGAAATTCGCCGAACAGGCCGAGGATGTCCTCGGTTACCAGAACCTGGCCGTCGCAGGCCGGCGAGGCGCCGATCCCAATGGTCGGAACGGATATTTCTTCGGTGATCCGCCGGCCCAGCGGCTCGGGCACGCCTTCGACGACGATGGCGAAAGCGCCGGCTTCGGTAATGGCGATCGCGTCGCCGCAAATCCGGTCGGCTGCCGCCTCGTCTCGTCCCTGCGCCTTGAATCCGCCGAACGCGTTCACCGACTGGGGCGTAAGGCCGACATGGCCCATGACCGGGATGCCGCACCGGACCAGTTGGTTCACGGTTTCCGCCATTTCCGCGCCGCCTTCCAGCTTGATGCCCTGGCAGCGCACCTCCGTCATGACCCGCGCACAGTTCCGGAACGCCTGTTCCCTCGATTCCTGGTAGGTCCCGAACGGCATGTCGACGATGACGCAGGCCCGCTGGGAACCGCGCATCACGGCCTGGCCGTGGGCGATCATCGTGTCGAGGGCAACGCCCAGCGTGCTGTCGAGCCCGTAGAGCACCATGCCCAGGCTGTCGCCGACCAGCAGCAGGTCGACATGGGGGTCGAGCAGGCGGGCGACCGGGGCCGTATAGGCGGTCAGGCAGACGACCGGCGTACCGCCCTTGCGCGCGCCGATATCGGGTACGCTCACTCGCCGGCCGGCAACCGGCGCTTCGCCCTGAACGCTCATGTCACCGGTCCTGCTCCTGCCCCGGATCGCTGTCTCGGCCACAGTAGAGCATTTTGCGGCGTCTGGAAGAAAGTGATTGAATGGAGCATCTGCAAGGGGCGAATGCCCGGCCGGGGAGCTGATCGTCCATGCCTTTGAAATCGCGTCGCTTGCCTGCAACGCTGCACCGCTTGGTTTGGACCGTGATTCCCCGCCGGGCCGCCCGCAACCGCCCGATCTGCGCCATTGCGCTGCTCGTGCTCGCAATCATCGCATTGTCGGTGGAACTGTCGGCTACGCCCCCGGCGTCGGCGCAATCGATGGGCGGTGCGACGACTGAAATCGAACTCGTCGCCGACTTCGGCCATGCGTCCGAAGGCGGCGTCGGCCCCATCGTCGAGTTTCAGCGCCGCCTGAACGCCGAAATTGCCAACGGCATGCGGGCGATCGGTCAGGGCGGCAGTCTGTCCGCTTTCCTGCTCGCTCTTGCGTTTGCTTTCGCGTACGGCGCCGTTCACGCCTTCGGGCCCGGACACGGCAAGCTGGTGATCGTCTCGTATTTTCTCGGACGCGAGGTCCGGGTCGCGCGCGGCGTGGCCATGGCGGCACAGATTGCAGTCGTCCACGTCATTGCCGCCGTCGCCATCGTCTGGCTCGCGGATCTCGTGTTTCGCGCCGGTTTCGGAGTCGGGCTGTCCGAAGTGCCGGGCGTGCGCGCAGCGAGTTTCCTCATCATCTTCGGCATCGGCCTGTACATGCTCTGGCAGGCCGTGCGCGCCTTGAAGCGGCGGGCGGGCAGCGGCGAAGCCGGAAATCGTCCTGCTCACGAACACGGGCACGAACACGAACACGAGCACAGTCATGGCCATCGGCATCACGGTGGGCACAGCCACTCTCACGGCGGCGCTGTCGAAGGCGGTCTCGTCGCCCTGGCGGCAGGCATGGTTCCCTGCCCCGGCGCCGTGCTGATCATGTTGTACGCGGTCGCCAACGATATGATCTATCCGGGCATCCTGCTGGTCGGCGCCATGTCTCTGGGAATCGGCATGAGCATCTGTGCGGTCGGCGTCGGTGCAATTCTGGCGCGGCAGACCGCGACGCGCCTGGTGAACGGATCGGGCGGGGCCGGGCGCGGCGATCTGTTTCGGCACACGATGAATTTCGCCGGGGCCATCCTCGTGAGCCTGATCGGGTTCGTGTCTTTCCTGGCGTTCCTCGACGCGCCGCCGGGTTGACGGTCCTGCCGGGCCGCGCCGTCCGCCCGATTCCGACACAAATGCCGTTCAGGTTTGCGGCGGGGTCACGGGCGG
>JGI24795J26692_1001829_pt1 | contig 10396 bp, 7 predicted proteins | sample PinacodermBB_FD_26692 | JGI IMG/M metagenome (IMG submission 26692)
GGAGGCGGAGGTTTACCTCCATCAGGCAGCAGTGATGAGCCTCCGCCTGAAGATGACGAGCTCTCAACGCTCTGTTCGCAGGAAGATAGAGAAACCCTTGGAAATTTCTACGAAACGACCGGGGGAGAGAACTGGGATGAGAATGAGAACTGGAACTCAGAAGAGCCCCTGAATCAGTGGTATGGAGTGGAAACGGATGAAGACGGAAACGTAGTATCCCTGCGTCTTTCAGAAAACAATCTCTCGGGAGATATGCCGGCAAGGGAACTTCTGTGTTTTTCGGAACTGAAAGAGCTTGCCCTGTGGGGAAACGATCTTCCGGGAGAAGTGCCCGAGGAACTTGTGCTTCGTGTTGAGAGAGCGGTGCTGAGAGACATAGCGGAAATGCTTAACCTTAACCCCGAGTGGTTTGAGAACTACGGGGACCCCTATAACTTCGAGGACTGGCACGCAGGCGTCACTACGGATGATGATGGAAGAGTCGTAGAGCTTGATCTCACAGGAGAGGTCCCAGGAACCCTTATTTCTCAACTTCGCAAGCTCAGAATAATAACGACAAGTTCTGAAAACGGAGGTTGCGCCTTAAGCCCCGAAGATGATTCTTCCGCATTCAGCTTGTTTCTCCTTGCTCTTCTTGTCTTTGCAACACTTGGAAGAAAAAGAGCGCGGGACTGAGAATTTCCCGCCTGCCTGGAAACAAACGGCGGAACAGGGACAGGCTGGCGCAGGCTGGTTTTTTCGCTCATGCGGAAACCTGGCCGGAACTCCTCGCCGCAAGGCCCCCGGAAGTCAGAGTTCCTCCCGTTTTCGCTGCGGAAGCCAAATCCTGAAAATCGCNGCATCGCAAAGACCTCTCCCCGTTCTCAGGTGTAATCCTCTTTGTTCTCATATATAATTGTCCTCGTTCCGTGCCTTCGCCGAGAGAGCAGCTTTCGCGACGGTAGCGTCAGAGCAATCTTTTTTCGAGAACCTGGTTGGAGGAAAAATGACTGAAAAAACCTTAAAAAGAAGCTCAAGCNCAACCCCGCTCCTCCTGATTTTTCCATTGGTTTTGCTTCTGTCTTTCGCAGTTCTGTCCTGTGGAGACGAAGACANCTCCAAGGGTGAAAATGGTCCCAGAGTTGGCATCGTCTATGACACCGTGGGCAAAGGCGACGGGTCATTTAATGATTCCGCCTATGAGGGCACTAAAAGAGCCAAAGAGGAACTCGGAGCGGTGGTGAGCGAAGAAACGACTGACGGGACGGAAACCAACCGCGAGGAGTTGCTCCAGTCNCTGGCCGAGGATAATGATCTGGTAATAGCAGTCGGGTTTTCATTTGAGGATTCGATAAAAAAAGTCGCAGCCNCCAATCCGGACACTAATTTCGCAGGTATAGACATCTTGCAGAGAGAGAACGCGCCGGCGAATTTCGCAAGNCTAGTCTTTAACGAGGCCGAGGGTTCCTTTCTCGTGGGCGTCGCGGCCGCTCTTATAAGCGGAACAGGCAAAGTGGGCTTCATCGGAGGAGTATGCGAGACCCCCGACAGGCTCATTGAAAAGTTCGAGGCCGGATTCGTTGCAGGCGTTTTAGCCATGGTAAAAGGAATTAACAGGAACCTGGAGGTCGAAACAGCCTATCTGTCTCAGTTCTCCGATCCGCAGAATCCTGACGGGCCACCTGACATAAGCGGCTTCTTTAACCCCGACAAGGCCAAGGAAGCAGCAGAAGGGATGTTCAACAACGGTTCGGATATCGTTTTTCACGCCGCCGGGAGTTCGGGAGCGGGGCTTTTCGAGGCCGCCAAGGAATTCAGTTCGCAGGAGGGAAATTCCAAGGTCTGGGCCATAGGCGTCGACTCGGATCAGTACGGAACCAGCGATGAATCCGTGCGGGAATATATACTGACCTCGATGCTTAAAAGGGTGGACACGGCCGTTTACAACATCATCAAGGCCCAGAGAGACGGCGAATTCTCAGGCGGGACCGTAAACCACGACCTTGCAAACGACGGGGTTGGCTACGCCACGTCGGGAGGATTCGTAGATGACATCAGGGAACTGATCGAAGCTCCAAAGGCCTTCATAGTCCGTAACCTGTTTGATGTCCCGACCGTTCCCGTTAAAGGCTGCCGGGAACCGCAGACCTACAATCTCAGATACTAGAGCTGCTCACAAGCGAACTCGCTGCCCTGAATCCCTCAAGCGCCCGCGATATGTGATCTTCCGTGTGGGTCGCCATAAGCGACGCCCTTATCCTGCATTTTCCGGCGGGGACCGAGGGAGGCCTTACGGCCGGAGTGTAGATTCCTAGCTCGCGAAGCGCCGAGGCCAGATCAAGGGTAGCTTCCGGCTCTCCGGTCAACACGGGCACGATCGCGCTTTGGGACGGAAGCACGTTAAATCCCATGTCGCAAAGACCCGCCTTGAAGGTATCGACAAGCTCCATTAAGTGTTTTCTTCTCTGCGGTTCACCCTCTATGATGCCGATCGCCTCGATTGACGCGGCAAGAGAGGCCGCGGGAAGGGAAGTGTCGAAAATGTAGCTNCTCACCCTGTTTCGGATAAAGTCGACAAGACTGCGGCTGCCGGCAACGTATCCGCCCACGGATCCGACNGCTTTTGAAAGAGTGCCCATGACCACGGGAACCCTGTCCTCAACCTCGAAATGCTCGGTGGCTCCGCTGCCCTTTTTCCCAAGAACTCCCATGGCGTGGGCTTCATCCACCATGAGCATGCAGCCGTGGCGCTCGGAGATCAAGCAGATCTCCCCAAGGTCCGTGAGGTCCCCGTCCATGCTGAACACCGTGTCTGTAACTATGAGCTTTTTCCCGCCGCCTCGGCTTCGGGAAACCAAGTGTTCAAGGCTGTCCGTATCGAGGTGGGGATACACTTCTACTTTCGCCCGGGAGAGCCTGCACCCGTCTATTATGGACGCGTGGTTAAGCTCGTCGCTGAACACCGTGTCCCCTTCCCCAACCAGTGCCGCAATTGTCCCCACATTTGCAAGATAGCCGCTTGAGAAAAGAATCGCGGCCTCGGTCGATTTGAACTCCGCTATTTTCCTTTCAAGCTCGGCATGAAGATCAGAACTTCCGCTGACAAGCCTTGATCCCCCGGAGCCCGTACCGTACTTCGAGAGGGCCTGGGCGGCAGCCTCCACCACCCTCGGGTCGGTCGAAAGACCCAGATAGTTGTTAGAAGCAAGAAGTATATGCTTTTTCCCACCAATCAGTATCTCGGGAGCCTGCCCCGAGGTAATCTCCGTCAGCGTTCTGAAAAGATTTTTTCCCCGTATATCCCTTAATTCATCTTCAATCCACTCAAGGGAATCAGGGGCTTCCATCCTCACTAGCCCTCTTCGGTGACCTTTTTTATGGATAGATATGTCGCCCGCAGAAGCTTCGCGAGGTCGTCCATCTCGATCCCCACGGGAGGCATAAGCACGACCACGTCCCCGAGCGGTCTTATGAGAACCTCGTGCGAGAGCGCCTCCTCGGCGACCTGCCATCCCACCCTCTCTGGCGCCTCGTAGGGCTCTTTCGTCTTTTTGTCGCTAACAAGCTCAATTCCGACCATAAGCCCCTTGTTCCTCACGTCTCCGACGTGGGAGAGACCCTCGAACTCCCGAAGTTCATCCTCCAGGAACTCAACTTTTTCTGAAAGGGAAGCCAGGGTGTCGTTATTTCGAAAAGCCTCGAGATTCCCCATCCCGGCTGCACACGAAAGAGGGTTTCCGGAGTAGCTGTGCCCGTGAAAGAAAGTCTTGAATTCCTCGTAGTCCCCCAGGAATTCCTCGTATATCTCATCAGTCGTTATTGTCGCAGAAAGCGGAAGGTATCCCCCGGTCATCCCCTTTCCAAGAACCATCATGTCGGGCGTCACGCCGTCATGCTCGCATGCGAACATCTTCCCGGTTCTTCCGAAGCCGGTAGCCACCTCGTCAACTATCATGAGCACGTCGTAGCTCGTGCAGTACTTCCTCACCTTTGCGAGATAACCGTCAGGAGCCACCACCATGCCTCCCGCGGCCTGGACGCACGGCTCAAGTATGACCGCGGCTATCTCCTCATGGTGCTTTCTCAATATCTCCCCCATCTCGTCCGCGCATGCGATTCCGCATCCGGGCCAGGTTTTTCCGAGCGGGCATCTGTAGCAGTAATAGGAGGGAGCCCTGTAGGCCTTGAACAGAAGAGGCGAGAAAGCCTTGTGAAAAATGTCGATTCCGCCGACTGAAACCGCCCCCAGGGTGTCGCCATGATAACCGTTATCAAGGCACAAAAACGCCTTTTTCTCAGGCCTGCCCTTGTGGGACCAGTACTGAAACGCCATCTTGAGCGCAACCTCGACGGCGCTTGCCCCGTCGCCCGAGTAAAAGACTTTCTTCAGTCCCGGGGGACAAATTTCCACAAGTTCCTTTGCAAGTTCCGCCGCAGGGGGATTGGTAATACCTAAAAGCGTGCTGTGGCTCACCATTTCAAGCTGTTTTTTTATCGCCCCGTCGATCTCGGGCACCGCGTGGCCGTGGATGTTGACCCAGAGGGATGAAACGCCGTCTATGTACTTTTTCCCCTCGGAATCTATCAGATACGATCCCTCCGCGCGCTCAATCACTATGGGATCCTTGCGCACGTAATCCTTCATCTGGGTAAAGGGGTGCCAGACGAATTCCCTGTCGTAGGAGCCTATCTGTTTTGATCTGTCGCTCATCTCGGTCCGTAAGGAGCAAAGGATGCCCCAAGCGAAAAGAATATCATGAAAACGCCGCGGGGGGACTAGTTGAGAATTTCTTTCCTGACCGGCATCTGCAGGTCATCAAGCATCCGGAGATCTTCCTTGGGCGTGCGCCCGGGAGTGGTGAGGTAGTTACCGAGGATCATGGCGTTTGCCCCGGCCACGAGTCCCATGGCCTGGAGGTCCCTCAGCGTCACTTCCCTTCCCCCGGCCGTCATTATTATCTTGTCCGGGAGCACAAGCCTGAAAATCGAGATGGTCTTTACGGCTTCAAGCGGCTGTATGCTCTCGAGGTTCTCAAACGGGGTTCCGGGTCTCGGGTCAAGGAAGTTTATCGGGACCCAGGTGGGGTCAAGATCCCTTATCTCGAAAGCAAACTCTACTCTCTGGGCGATCGTCTCTCCCATGCCCAGTATGCCGCCTGAGCAGAGGTTCATGCCGGTTTCCTTAACCAGAAGAGCTGTCTTCAGCCTGTCGTCATAACTGTGGGTCGTGCATATGCTGGGAAAATGGCTCCTGCAAGTCTCGATGTTGTGATTGTACCTCCACACCCCGTGATCCCTCAGTTCGTAGGCCTGTTCCCTGGTAAGATCCCCCAGCGAACAGCCGACCTTGAGATTAGTTTCCGCGCAGAGAAGGTCAACCGCCTCGAGAACCTTGTTGAATATCCTCGGCGTCGGGCCCTTGGCACTTATAACTATGCAGAAATCCATGGCACCCATCTTCTCGGCCTGCCTCGCGGCCCCCAGTATTCTTTCCGCGGCCATGAGCGGATGGGCCTCCACCTCAGTATCGAAATGGGCCGACTGGGAGCAGAAAGAGCAATCTTCGGGACAGTTCCCCGTCTGGGCGCTTATTATGGAGCGCAGGAACACCCCGTCGCCCTTGTACTTGAGGGTTACCTTTCTCGCAAGTGATATGAGGTCAGAAAGCCGCTCTCCAGAAAGTTCGGTAAGCGCAAGAGCGTCTTCAAAGGTTATCTCTTCTTCTTTTTCGAGAAGTTTTTCGGAAACGACGTCAAGAATATCTATTTTTGTTACCTCGGAATCCTAAAGTCTAGGAAAATCTAGGTTACAGAAACAGGCGGGGTTGTCAAACAAGCCGCTCAGCCGGAGAAGATATCCGCCAGGACATCGGCGAGTTCCTTGACGGAGCGCACTATCCTGCCGCCGCCTTTTCGTATGAAGTATTCGACTTGGAGGTTCACGGTGCTCTCCGGGTTATCCCCCGTGAGACGGAAGTTTCCCCTGTAGTCGAGAATCTTCTCTCCGAAGGCAAAAGCGTAACCTGATATTGAAGCCCTGCCGCTGTCAACATCCGTACCATCCAAAACGGCGAGCCTTCCGTCTGAGGACTCTATTGCCTTTGCGTTCTTCTCACCGCCGAGCACGTTTAACTCTTTCCAGACCTCTTTTTCCGCTTCCGGGGCGGATATCTCAAAGTCCGTGTCCCACGGATCAAGAACCTCGAAACCCGATTCTCTCACCAGAGGCAGAAGCCTATCGAAGTAAAAACCCCGGCAAGCTTCCGGGAATCCCGGGGGATTTGCTATATAGATTTTTTATTTTTTAGGACTTGCCGGTTCTATAGTCCTGAAATTGTTATATAACTCCCTTGCAATTCGAGCTTCACTTGTGGTTTAATGATAGGAATGACTGATTTTACATCATTAACATTAGCACAGTAAAAAATACGGGAGGTTATATCAGGATGAAGTTCAGAATGCACGGAATAATTTTGAGTTTGTTTTTTGCGCTGGCACTTTGTTTTTCGCGCTGGCACTTTGTTTTTCGCTCAGCATTCAGGCATCCGCTCATGACTATACAAGGTCTGACGAACAAAAGACCTATACGCATCCAGATGTAGAAGGTGTAACAGCGGAGGATGTGGAGATGGCANCAGATGCAGANAAGGAAGAAATNACGAGAAAGTTTCTTCTTCATGCNGCCGAACACCTAAAGCAGATTCAAGACGATCCAAATCTTGATGAAATGAACAGGCAGGAACNCTCAAGAGAGATGGTAGTATTCGCAAAAAGGTCAAGAGACCCGGGAGTTTTTAATCACGGTGATACTTACCTGATAGGAATAACCCGAAGAGGGGCCACAACAAATCACGCTCTTTATCAGGATCTGTACGGCAGCAGATATTATGATGAAACGAAACCACCAACGGACCCAGTAAAAACTTTAATTACTGCCGGGAACTACTCGGACGGAGCCGATCAGGCGGTGTGCACACCTTATACCTATGACGGCCGGAACAGAGTAGCGTGCGGGGTCAAGCAGGACACGCCCGCGGGAGTGATAACAACCACAGCAGGTTTTGACCACGCGAAAGAGGACCTGATACGTCCCGACTGTTCCTCTTTCACGCTTGAGGTTACAGCCCGGATGGTCGAGGAGGAAGAAGACCTCAATATGAAAAGAGGCCTCCTCGAACAGTTCGTAAAAGGCGTTATCGCGAAAACTCTGGAGCTGCTAAACAGTACGGGGGCTGAAGTGTTTGCCGAATTTGGGAGAGGCGAGCTTCCTCATCTTACACCTCAAGAAATTCCACAAGAAACGGGCGCAAGGATTTTCGAAAAAGCAACCTGTTTCAGGGAACCTGGTTCCTTTTTTCACGGTTCCATATATGCCTTCACCATGGATCCGGTGCGCGGCACCTCGTTCCTGAACGGGCTTGATTTTAACCTTCACGGTCTGAGCGTTTCATTAATAGACCCGGACCCAATTGGAGATGAACCCAATGTCCTGGTCGCTTTTCAGAAGGCGGTGACAACCGGGAATACCGGGAACGTGCCAGGGGATTTAGCGGATGGAAACAGCGGAACCGTCATATATCATTGGGACGATCCAAGAACCGAAAAAGATGACGTCGAGAACTTTCTCGGAATGGGCGTGGTTCCCGGCACCTCGGTCAAGGAAAGCTACCTCGAGGTGGTGGACACAGCTCGCGGAACTGGCTTCCCCCCAGCTTACTTCGTCTTCGGTTCCGGAATCTATCCGGATTCGGAAAGTATGCCACCGGGCGATGATATGCCACCGGGCGATGATATGCCACCGGGCGATGATATGCCACCGGGCGATGATATGCCACCGGGCGATGATATGATGGCAGGCGACGAGGATGACGGATGCGCAATCGCCGCAACCGGCAGCAAGCCTCAGAGCACTTTGCTTAACCTGTTTTTGATAGCGTCCGTTTTATTCTCGGCTGTTTTCTTGAGAAAACGCGTTTAAGCGAGCGGAAGAAAGGTTTGTTCATCGAGGGCGGTTTTTTTATAAACAAGCCGCCCTCGTATTCTTTCTCCATATTCGGCTGTCAGCCACTCCCCTGCAGTACCGACGACAGCATTTTCCTCCTCCCGTTTTTCAAGAAGAAATTCCCGAAAAAAACAGTATAAAAAAACTGCGCCTCGCTTCCTCAAAACCCCGATTGGAAATAGACTTCGGGTTTGATTGGGAGAACTTTGTACGGTATAAGTTCTCAGGCCATGTCGAATACGGAAATAAAGTGCAATCTTTTTATTGACGGCGAAGAAAAACCGCCCGCAAGCGGTTCCTATTCGATAAGAGAGAACCCCGCAACGGAAAAACCCCTGGCAGAGATCGCCCAGGGAGGGGAAGAGGACGTCGACGCGGCGGTGCGCGCCGCCGAGCGAGCCTTTTCCTCGTGGTCAAAGCTTGCCGCATCGGAACGCGCCAAGCACCTTCTTCGGATCGCCCAGGCGCTCTCCGACAACAGGGACAAGATCGCCCTTATAAATACCCGCGAGACGGGAAAGCCCATCCGCGAGAGCGTAGCGGTAGAGATAGGCGGTTCGGTAAGAGCACTTGAGTATTACTCCGGTGCGCACACGCGCCTGAACGGAGAAACCCTGCAGGTAAACGAGAACCAGATATCTCTCACGATAAGGGAACCCGTGGGGGTCGCGGCGCATATAATCCCGTGGAATTTCCCCCTTCTTCTTTCCTTCTGGAAAATAGCCCCCGCGCTTGTTGCAGGATGCACCATAGTCATAAAACCCGCGGAACTCACCTCGTGCGGGATCTTTGAGGTGGCGAAGCTCTGCTCCGAGGCAGGACTTCCCGACGGCGTGCTTAACGTGGTGCCCGGAGAGGGGTCCGTCGCCGGCCAGGCGCTTACCGAGCATCCCGGCATAGGGAAGATAGCGTTTACCGGCTCGACCGAGGTCGGAAAAAGCGTCATGAGAACAGCGGCGGACAACATAAAGAGAGTGTCCCTTGAGCTTGGCGGAAAGGCTCCCTGCATAGTTTTTCCGGACGCAAACGTCGAGGGGGCGGTGGAAGCGTGTCTTCGCGGAGGCTTTTTTAACCAGGGAGAGAACTGCACAGCCGTGACCAGGCTCATGCTCCACGAAGAAATATACGATGAGTTTCTCTCCTCTTATNTTGACAGGATATCCAGAATAAGAATCGGAGACCCAGAGGATCCGGAAACCGAGTTCGGGACNGTGATTTCAAAGGAGCATTACGAAAACGTGATGAACTACATAGAAAAAGGTGTCTCCGAGGGAGCCCAAGTGGTCGCGGGCGGAGACCGCCCCGAGGGATTCGACAAGGGTTACTACATAGCGCCAACAGTAATAGAGGACATACCTCCCGGTTCGGTTCTGGTGCGCGAGGAGATCTTCGGGCCGGTGGTCTGCGTCATTCCCTTTAAAACCGAGGAAGAGGCCGTCGCGGCGGCAAACGACGTCGAGTACGGACTCGCCGGAGGAATCTGGACTCAGGACATAAACCGCGCGCTTCGGGTCGCAAAGGCAGTAAAGGCGGGCTACCTCTGGGTAAATACCTACGGGGGGATAATCCCCGAAACTCCCTACGGAGGCTTTAAGCAAAGCGGAATCGGAAAAGAGCTGGGAGCCGAAGGGATAGACAACTACCTTGAGACCAAGTGCGTTAACATCTTTACCGGGGAGAGTACCGGGAAGTGGTACAAGGGGTAGCCGATGGATTTTGAAGACATAATCTATGAAAAAACGGGCGGAGTCGCTTTTCTGACCATAAACCGCCCCCGAGCGCTTAACGCCTTTCGGGACGTAACGCTAAACGAAATGATCAAAGCCTTTACGGACGCCTGGGGAGATGAGCAGGTCGGCGTGGTGGTTCTCCGGGGCGCCGGCGGGAAGGCATTTTCCAGCGGAGGAGACCTAAAGGAGAAAAAAAGCGGCGCCGGGGGAAAGGACGGCCTTCTCGGAGTCGGGGATTACGTTTCCCATATCCACTATCTCATAAGAAACATACCGAAGCCGGTCATAGCCGCGGTGAGGGGCTACGCCATAGGCGGAGGGAACATACTGCAGTTCATGTGCGACCTTACGATCGCTTCTGAGGATTCCGTTTTCGGGCAGGTGGGGCCGAAGGTGGGAAGCGTGGATCCGGGTTTCGGAACGGCTTACCTCTCAAGACTTATAGGCGAGAGAAAAGCAAGAGAGATGTGGTATCTATGCAGGCAGTACTCGGCCGCTGAGGCCCTTGATATGGGACTTATAAACAGGGTCGTTCCCCCAGATGAGCTTGACTCGGAGGTTAACGCCTGGTGCGAGGAACTGCTATCGAAAAGCCCGACGGCCCTTAAGCTTGCCAAGTACTCCTTTAACTCCGGAACCGACGGCCTTTTCGGAATCTCGAGCATGGGCAAGGCGTCTCTTGATCT
>JGI24795J26692_1001833_pt1 | contig 10389 bp, 8 predicted proteins | sample PinacodermBB_FD_26692 | JGI IMG/M metagenome (IMG submission 26692)
AGGGAGATTGGTAATTTTTTATGTAAGATTGTCTCATACAGTTTTTATGAGTGAATCGAAAGGCCTAAGTAAATAATGAAATGAAATTAAAAACAATTTTTGGAGTCATTTTTCTATTGCAATTAATATGTTTTTCTTGTTTGGATGGCGATACCGGTTTCGTCACTGAGAGCGACAATGAAAAACTTACGGACCTTAATCTAGAAACGCTTATTGTAAGCACTAATTTACCTGCTCGTAATAATGCAGAAATGATTGAATTCAACGGGCAATATTGGTTTATGGGAGGCAAGACTCCTAAATTGGGGGACAGTACCTTTTTTAATGATATATGGAATAGCACAGATGGTGTAAGTTGGACACAAGCAACCAATAATGCCTCTTGGAGCAAAAGAGGGAGCTTTAATCTTTTTGTTTTTCAAAATAAGCTATGGTTAATCGGAGGATTAGATAATATCCAAACTTTAAATGATATTTGGAATACCATTGACGGAATTACATGGGAAAGAGTGACAGAACATGGTCCCTGGCAATCAAGGAGTTCAATGGCAATAAAAGTACATAATGACAAATTATATTTAGTTGGAGGTCATACAACAACTAACTGGGTTTTATATCAAGATATATGGGAATCCAATGATGGAATTAATTGGACTGAAGTCGGAGAAATTAGTGATGATTTGTTAGGAACTACAAATAGTAATCAAGGAATTCAAAAACATCATATCATAAAGCTCGAAAATGAGTACTTCATTATTTGCGGTCAATTAGCTTCTTCTTTTGAGCCTCTTACTAGTGTTATAAAAAGTGAAGATATGGTAAACTGGGAATTGGTTACTAGGGATACGCCGTGGAAAGATTATGCAAATTCAAATGTATCTGACTTAAGACCTTTTATTTACAAAGACCGGATTATGATTGTGGTTAATAGTATTATTAATAGTGAATTTAAGTCGATTTTATACTCTTCCATAAATGGCTTTGAATGGAAAAAGGAATATGAATTTCCAAGTTTTATAAGCGACATTAAGTATGCTTTTTTAGGTTTTTTAAATAAGCCTAGAAGCCTCGAAATAAATAATCAAATCTATCTTTATGGTTCATATGAGTCTTCTGTGATTTATAACGTACCAGATACACAAACTCATCTTATCAAGATAATTTATCAGTAAACATATGTCGTTTCGATACCTTCATGGATACTCTTTTAATTTGTCTGGAGTATTCTGATAATTTGGAATTACCATCAGTAAATTGTGATACATTCGCATAGAAAATGTGTCTAGTATTTTCATAGTTGTAATCTTTACTGCAGATTCAAGTCACCAATGCAATTTTAGGAGGAGAGCAAATGCAGCTTATATTTTATCAGAGAAAGTACAAAAGGCAACCTATAAACTAAAAATAAAAAGTTTTATCTCTAAAAGATTATCATCTGACAGTGACCTCGGCAGGACTCAAACCTGCAACCTCTTGATCCGTAATCAAGTGCACTATTCAATTATGCTACGAGGCCTAAAAGAGAGAAGACAAAATTACTAAAGATTACACAAGGAAAATTTTAGTGACACTAGTTATAGTATATTGTAAGGCGTATGTTTCAAAATATAATAGCCATCGTTTGTGGCGTAGTATTGCTCTATAAAGGAGGTGAATGGCTCTGCAGAGGCGGAGTATCCCTAGCCGAGAAATTTAAAATACCAAGAGTTATAATTGGGGTAACATTAGTTTCATTCGTTACTTCTGCCCCAGAACTAGCCGTAGTGTTGAATGCAAACCAAAGCCAATTGTCCACTTTGGCTTTGAGCAATATAATCGGTTCAAATATTTCAAATGTGGGACTTATTCTTGGGGTTTTGATAGTTGGAATGTCAATTTCCCTGAAATCAGAAATTCAGAATCTCTGGATGGTTATGGTAACTGTCAGCGTGATTTTTGCAGGTCTATTATTGTACAATGGAAACCTCGTACGGGTTGAAGGTATCATCCTATGTGGATTGGCTTTTGTTACTATTTACTATCTGGTAAAACACCAAACTTCGGTTGTCGGAATTGAATCTACACAAGTTGTATCCATCAAAAATAATTATAAAATAATCGGGCTGGTTATAGTATCTGGCATTTGTCTATGGTTGGGTTCAGAGGTTCTGGTAAAAGCAGTAAATACAATTTCAATTGACTTAGGAATTTCTCAGAGAATAATGGGATTATCGGTTGTGGCAATTAGTACCTCACTCCCAGAACTAGCTGCTTCATTAGTAGCCTTGAGTAAAAAAGAGGCTGGGATATCTATCGGAAATATTTTCGGTTCCAATATATTTAACCTCCTAGTAGTTATGGGCTTGGCCTCAACCATATCAGAATTTGCTATACCCAATGAGGATCGAATTGATTTTCTAAGAGATGTGATTTTTATGGTAGGATTGTCTCTAATGCTTTATCCACTCCTCTTTTGGGTAGGGAAAAAATTAACCTTAGGACGCCTAGAGGGATCGATTCTGCTGATATTTTATTTTGGTTATTTCTACTTTATTCTTAAATAAAAAAACCGCTCAAAATAAGCGGTTTGTATTTAAAATCATTAGGAGGTCAAATTTAAACTTCAATTCCCTTGACTGTTTTGATAATTCTTGATGCAATCTTGTAAGGATCTCCATTAGATGCAGGTCTTCTGTCTTCTAACCAACCTTTCCATCCACTTTTAACTGTCATTACAGGAATTCGAATTGAGGCACCTCGATCAGAAATGCCATAACTAAATTCATCTATAGATTGGGTCTCATGGTCACCTGTCAATCTCTTATCATTATCATGTCCGTACAGTTCGATATGCTCTTTAACAAGTGGTCTGAAACCTTCACAAATTTTCCTATAAATGGCCTCTTCTCCACAAGTTCTCAATGTAGTATTAGAAAAATTAGCATGCATACCTGATCCATTCCAATCAGTATCACCGAGTGGCTTGGGATGCCAATTGATGGCAACACTATATTTCTCTCCTATCCGTTCTAATAGGTATCTAGCAACCCAGGTTTCATCTCCAGCCTGTGCTGCACCTTTGGCAAAAGTCTGGAATTCCCACTGTCCGGCTGCAACTTCACCATTAATACCTTCGATATTGATCCCGGCCGCAAGACATTGGTCAAGATGCTCTTCAATGATTTTCCTGCCAAAAGCATTTTTTGCCCCAACGGAACAATAAAATTGCCCCTGAGGAGTTTGATCTCTAGGAAAACCCAAAGGCAAATTTGTTTCGGTATCCCACAGAAAATACTCCTGCTCGAAACCAAACCAAAAATCACTATCATCATCATCAATAGTAGACCGTCCATTGGATGCATGAGGCGTACCATCGGCATTTAATACCTCGTTCATCACCAAGTAGCCATTTAGTCGATCGGGATCGCGGAAAATAGCAACTGGCTTAAGCAGACAATCTGAATCATCTCCCGTAGCCTGCCGGGTTGAGGATCCATCAAATGCCCATAGGGGACAATCTTCCAATTTTCCACTAAAATCTTCAATGATTTTGGTTTTACCACGAAGATTTGGTGTGGGAAGATAACCATCTAACCAGATGTACTCTAATTTTGATTTAATCATAAAAAGTTGTTAAAATGTTGATTCTAATTTTCTAAATTATACTTTTGACAAATCTAAGTCATACGGACTAATATTTACATTAGGGATTTGCTGGATTAAAATTCATTTTGAAAGAGTAGTGTATTATTTCCAATTTTTTTAACAATATGATAATTTTTTACCCATAATGGACAGGTATTTACAAAGAGGGGTATCTTCTTCGAAAAAAGATGTCCACAGTGCCATTCAGAATATAGGCAAGGGACTATTCCCAAAAGCATTTTGCAAAGTCCTACCGGATTTTATCACTGGCTCTAGAGAACATTGTCTATTGATGCATGCCGATGGTTCGGGAACCAAATCAGCTCTTGCGTATGTCTATTGGAAAGAGACAGGTGACCTATCGGTATGGGAAGGTATTGCCCAAGATGCGATAGTAATGAACACCGACGATTTAATGTGTGTTGGAGCGATTGAAAATTTGGTCGTTTCCTCAACTATTGGTAGAAATCAAAAAAAAATACCTTCAGAAGTTATAAAAGCGATAATCCACGGAACAGAGTGTTTTTTGGAAAATTTAAGAAATAATGGAATTGATATATATAGTGGCGGAGGAGAGACCGCTGATTTGGGAGATTTGGTCAGAACAATTGTGGTTGATGCTTCCATGATATGTAGACTTGAGCGAAATAAAGTAATTGATAATTCCAAAATTTCATCAGGTAATGTAATTGTCGGACTAGCATCTTGGGGTAAAGCCAATTATGAAGATCAATATAATTCCGGGATTGGTTGCAATGGATTGACTTCTGCACGTCATGACTTGTTTAATCAGAAAGTTAAAAAGAAGTATCCAGAGAGTTTTGATTCATCAATACCCGAGGAACTAACCTACACCGGTGACTATTTTTTGACTGATTCTTTGGAAGATTACAATTCAGATATTGGAAAGTTTGTACTCAGTCCGACCAGAACTTATTTGCCGGTTGTCAAAACCATTTTAAAGCAGGTTGATTACAAAAAAATCTATGGCATGATTCACTGCACTGGCGGTGGACAAATCAAAGTGCTCAATTTTATTGATAACCTATTTATTATCAAAGACAATCTGTTTCAACCACCAAAAATCTTTGAGTTGATTCGACAAACATCAAACACCCCTTTGAGTGAAATGTACCAGGTATTCAATATGGGTCATCGATTGGAATTTTATGTGGATGAACACATCGCACAAGACATTATCGAAATATCCAAAAGCTTTTCAATAGAAGCAAAAATTATTGGAAGGGTTGAATCTCGCGACAATAGAGGTCTTGAGATTCGTACTTCCCAAGGAATTGTTTCATACCCTTAGATTTTTAAGGTTTAAATTTGCATCTAGAACTTTTTGGTTTTCAGTTAGAGAAAAGAATTCCATTCGGTATATAATAAAAGGATATGTTAGAAAATCTCAATCTATTTCAGCAGAGATATGATGAAATAAGTGATTTAATAATACAACCAGACTTAATTTCAAATCACATAAGATATTCTGAATTACTCAAAGAGTATAAAGAACTAGAAACCAAGATATTCAAATTGCAGGAATACAAAACTTTGTTGCAAGACTTTCAAGAAGCCAAACAGATTTTAAAAGACGAATCAGACCATGAACTGTTATTGATGGCTCAGCAAGAACATGATAGCCTAGAATCAAGAATACCTGAAATAGAAAAAGAAATAAGACTACTACTAATTCCCAAAGATCCCCAAGATGCTAAAAATGTTATGGTTGAAATAAGAGCTGGAACTGGAGGGGATGAGGCTAGTTTATTCGCCGGGGACTTATTTAGGATGTATACCAAGTATTGTCAGTCAAAAAAATGGGAGATATCTTTAATTGATGCTCATGAGGGTAGTGCTGGCGGTTTCAAAGAAGTGATATTTGAGGTTAATGGCACTGATGTTTACGGCCACCTAAAATTTGAATCTGGGGTACATCGGGTTCAAAGAGTGCCCAAGACAGAAACTCAAGGCAGGGTTCATACCTCAGCAGCTACTGTAATGGTATTACCCCAAGCAGAAGAACTTGATATTAAAGTTAATATGAACGAGGTTCGCGTTGATTATTTCTGCTCATCAGGACCAGGCGGTCAATCGGTCAATACAACCTATTCGGCTGTTCGTCTCACTCATGAACCAACCGGAATTGTAGCCCAATGCCAAGATCAAAAATCCCAACATAAGAATAAAGAAAAAGCCCTAGTCGTATTACGTTCAAGACTCTATGAACACGAACTAAAAAAGCGACAAAATGAGGAATCTGAAAAGAGAAATTCACTGGTTGTCAGTGGTGATCGTTCAGAAAAAATCAGGACTTACAATTACCCCCAGAGTCGGGTTACGGATCATCGAATCGGGCTGACATTGTATGAACTGTCCAATATTCTTGATGGAGATATAGAAAAATTAGTTGAGAAACTTAAGCTACATCAAAGTAGAGATTTACTTCAAAATGACGATCTCTTTTCATGAGGCACTCTGATTTAATCCAGCAAATCAGGGTTAAAAAATCATTCCTCTGTATAGGCTTGGACCTTGATATTGACCGACTACCGAGTCCATTTAAAAAAAATATTGATTCTCTTTTTTCGTTTTCAAAAGACATAATTGATGCCACTTCAGCATATTCTATTGCTTATAAACCCAATTTGGCATTTTTTGAAGCATATGGTGCTAAGGGATGGGGAGTCCTTGAACAGATAATGGACTATATCAATTCAACATACCCTGAACTCTTTACAATTGCTGATGCAAAAAGAGGAGACATTGGGACTTCTTCCGAACGATATGCCAAAGCTTTTTTTGAAGTCCTCAATTTTGATGCAGTGACCTTATCACCCTATATGGGTAGAGATTCAATATCTCCATTTTTAGCCTATAAAAATAAACACGTTATTCTGTTGGGATTAACTTCTAATTTAGGTGCTCAGGATTTTCAATTACTAGGCGAAGGTAAAAATACATGGTTTGCACAGGTCATTCAAAATAGTCAAACCTGGTCTAATTCAGATCGAATTTGGTATGTAGTGGGTGCTACAAAAGCCGAGTACTTAAAACTTGTGAGAAGCCTTGTCCCAAATACTTTTTTATTAGTTCCTGGAATCGGTGCTCAAGGTGGTAATCTTTCAGAGGTGGTTCGTTTTGGGTTAAACGAACAATGTGGCTTATTAGTCAATTCCTCACGGGGTATTATCTACAAGTCAAATGGCTCAGACTTTGCTCGGGCTGCCGAAGTTCAATCCCATAAGCTGCAATCTGAAATGGAAGTATATCTCAAAGATATACGAGACTTTCTGTAGCCCCTATATAACTGTTTGAAGAATCAAGTTTTTTAAACAGGCCCTAGGAAATAGTAAGGGCATATACTTTTTCCAATTGGTTCTACTGCACTTAATGCGTGAGTAGAAATCGCTTTGAATGGGCGATATCTATATTTACCTCACTTTACATGAGAATTATGTTGACGTACCCCTTTTTCACTTTACAACCATGAATGATTAAAGGTATTTTAAAGGTTCAATGTGACATTGCCTGATTCGTCAATGAACACTCTTTACTCCCAAAACCCTCTGAGAGGGAGCAATAACTTTGGAAGAAGGAACTTGCTCCGGTGTCCCTGATGTTATGGGCAGCATGGATATCCGCATTGATAGAAAACCCGCAGTTTAAACATTTGAATTTCGATTATTTTAACTAAATGTTAAATAAATTTCTAAACCCGATTAGTTTACATATTCTAATGCTATTACTAAAAATTTAACCCAAAAGTCTCTTACCTATAATTTATGGTAAGAATGTCAATCAAGAATAGAAATACCTACTGAGATATAACGTCTCCAAATTAGTGGTTACAATAGCATATAAATCCCTTACTAAAGCCAACCAGTACGGTCAGAATTGTCTGACTGTGAGTTAGTAGTCTCTTTGACAACCAACTTAGAAGCAGCACCAGTATCACCAATCGAAACATTTTGCTCTATAACAGAAGAAGACCTTCCGGGCTGATATTCCTCTACCTCATCATAGTATACTGATACTGAAGATGCATCTATTAAAAAATCTTTTAGAGCGACAATCCCTGCTGGAATGCTCGAATCTTCGATAATACTTCCATCACGTGCTGGCCCTGTCCCTTGCTCATCTTCATCCAATTCTACAGTTATTTCTTCTGCAATAAGATTATTCGCTTCATCAGTACCAGCACCTCCAATTGTTACAACAGAATTAGTTGCGGCATTCCCTAAAGAAGAAAAATCTATTTGTTCTAATTTCGGATTTCCTTGAATTTCTAAAACCTTTAATTCATCCAAATCTGGAGATGTAATCTTAGTGATTTCTGCATTGGCATTTACCCTAAGCACACCATCAGGGCTTGTATGATCTAGCTCTAATTCTCCTTCTACAGCAATATTCTCTAACTCAACTTCATGAATCTTCCCTTGCAATACTACTGTATCCAATCTGTCTTTGGCTTCATCAAAGGCATAAGTTTCAGCATCTTCATGATCTGCATCAAATCGAGAAATAACACTGTGGATATTTTCCAAGCTAATCTCTTCGATACTCGGAGGGAGAATAATATCTGTACCTGGCCCCGAACTAGTATCGTAGGTTCCTTTAAGTGTCAATCTTTCTAAATCATCGGCATTTATTAAATTGATTTCTTTTATAGCATCCTCCGTTACATTGACTCCAACAATAAGTTCATCAACGTCTTCATTAACGGTAATGCTTGTGCCTTTGAGATTTCTAGCTGTCAGGATTTCAACATCAGTCAGTTCCAGAGTATTTAAATCACCGATGATTAATGTAACTGAAGGAGGACCCTCAATTGTTAGTGAACCTTTGTCAGATCCCGAACCAATTCTTGATAAAGATCCAATCTTTAGCTGAGGATTCGTTCCTTGCAAACGAATGGTTATCTCGTTTGGTGTGTAACTTTCTAATGAGGATAAGTCCAATAACACACCTTTTCTGAGGTGAATTGTGTCGTCTCTAAAATTTGCGCTCTCAAGACTTGATAAATCGACACGCTCGGTATCGTCATGAAATCTGATGTTTCTAGCATTTCGCAACTCTGGGTAATGGGCTTCCCTTTGATTAGCGACTAGATTACCTACTGACCTCAAGGCACTAAATATCAAGGGAGAAGAGTCATTCAAATGGTTGACCTCTAAATTACCAGTAACGGTTTCTACCTTAGCTAGCCAGGTAGCTATGCTACTTAGCTGACTGCTGCTCATATTGTCGGCAGATATGTCTAAATCTCCACCAATTTGCTTCACATTGGACTGCTCATCAAGGACAGATTGTAGATTGTTTTGGGTAATTATTATACTTCCCCCAAAAAAGATATTAGACTCAGAAAGTTGTGCTTCCAGGTCAGATCTTACTTTATTTATTGCTTCTTGAAGTGTATTAAGATCATCTTGAGTTAATGAACCATCTAGTTTTGTCTGAATATTGTCTAGCTTTTCTTCCAATTCTTCAAGCTTGCTTTCATTTGAATCTATACTACTTGTCGCATCAGTTAGTTTACTTTCAGTATTATCAAGTTTAGTACTAGCTTGATCAACCTTACCCGATGTTTCATCTAGTTTTGTATTGGTCTCTTCGAGATCGTTTGTTGTTTCATCCAGTTTTGTATTGGTCTCTTCGAGATCGTTTGTTGCTTTATCCAGTTTTGTATTGGTCTCTTCGAGATTGTCTGTTGTTTCATCCAGCTTAGTACTAGCCTGATCAAGACTGGTGATAGTCTGGTCAAGTTTATCATTTAAATCACTGATATCGCCTTCTAAATCGGATAAATCAGACTCCAAATTATCTACCTTAGTCTCAACAAGGGGTAATTGTGACTGAAGTGTTTGAATTAGACTTCTTACTGATGAGATATCAGATTGAATCTTAGACTCCAGAGAAGACGTTTTACTCTCCAGAGAAGATGTTTTGGTCTGTAGGGCAGAAATTTGTTGACGCAAATCAGCAAATTCATCATCATAGTTTTTGCAATTGATTAAAACAAGAGCCAAAAGGACATAGGACAGATAGTATTTTTTCATGTCGTAGAATTAAAATGTATATTGAAAGTATAGACAATATGTAATTATTGAAATCGAATATCAGTAAGTTTCACCACATAGCGGTTAAGCCATATTTCTGCGAAATTAACCAAATAATTGTTACTAAAGACACCTTCAATTAATGTAAAAACAGTATTTGCCAAGTTTATCTTTAATGGTTTATACAGAAGTTTTTAAAAAGCGATTTATTGACCCAAAAAAATTTCGTCATTTCATTGAATAATTTATAATAATCCTAGAATAAATCCCTTTTATAGACATAATTATTTCTCTGTGGAGGTTTGTGTAGCATATATATTTTCTCCTTTGAAAACTTTCAATGTAGTGGATATCTATAAGTTTGTCTTTGGAGGTTTGCTATCTTAGTTCTCACAAAATTTTGTTAAATGTCCAGCACAAACAAAAATCAAAACTAAATAAGGCTGTTTATCCCTTTGTAGTCAAGATATGTTGACGATATATATTTTCCCGATGAAACCCTCCAAAACGGTTCAAGTAAGAGGGTTTTGTTTGAGTTGATAGATTTATAAGAGATTGATTATCAAGACTATTTTGTTTCATTCCACAACAAAGTGATTAGAGCCGTAAATCTTAATAAAATTGCTGCAGGTCTAGCATTTAATCGATATTCTGAAAAACTTTCCGATGTGGATCTCTCAAGCACGATATTTATAACTGCAAATAA
>JGI24795J26692_1001839_pt1 | contig 10374 bp, 10 predicted proteins | sample PinacodermBB_FD_26692 | JGI IMG/M metagenome (IMG submission 26692)
GGGCGAGCCGGTGAGCATCTGGTCGGGTGAGTCGTCGACCGGCGGGTCGCGTGAGTGCCCGAAAGTCTCATCAGATGAACTCCCGAACCGCCTGTCGGATGAGCGCTCGGTTTTCTCATCAGATGAATCGTTGAGGAACTCTTCGGGGGAGCGCTCGGCCGTTTCTTCAGATGAGGTTTCGGCTATCTCGACGAGTCGGCCAGACCGGGCTCGAACTCGCGCAGACCCGGCTCAACCGCATGCCAGTAACGTAACCCAATCGACTATCCAGATTCCGCCCAGGCTCGTGCATGGAGAGCAACCTCAGCACGAGAACCAGACAAAATCCGACACCGAAAAACAACGCCCCGCCGCCCAATCCACTGCATACGACCCAGTCGACGGCATTGACACCTCCTAAAGGCCACGCCAGTGGGTGGCCATCGGCGGCCTCCACCTGTCGGCGAGTTGTCCCGAGTGGCCCTTGGGGCGCATCAACCAACGACGACTAGTCGTCCACACATTGGTCTTGTAGATGTTGCGGGTTCGGGTCATGGGTCAGCCACCCACCTACAGGATCAACTTCCACACCAATCCTCTTCCACACCAATCCTCCAATCACTCGACTTAATGTCAACACCGATTCTGGAGGAACCCGCCCGTACACACAACGATGCACACAGTTCGCGCAGGCGCACCCACTCGACCTTCGAACGCGAAGAACCTGATAATTCGCTGCTCTGATTGACTCGCGGACCTAATTATATGTCGTTGTTGGGGTCGCTTGATTGCGCGGACATTAGCGGTTGGTTACGGGGTGTAGGCCAGGTTGAGGGCGGTGGCTTTGGCCCAATATGGGTCACCGCTGCATGAAACCTTTCCAGAATCAATTTGCGCTTGAGCGTTGACACGGCCCGCAGCCAACATCACGAACGTGGCAACATCGGTAGACAACTCAACATCAGGACTGTCGAGATGTGCGACCTGCTTAGCACGACCATCCACCCGAAGCAAAATATCACGCTCAACGGCACCACGAATTCGAAACGCAACACTCATCGAATCAGGCAAACCAATCAACTTCCCGACAACATAACCAAGCGCATCCGACACCTCATCAAGCACAAGCTCTGCTGCGAGACCCGAATCGTCAAGAGATTCACCAAGCGGAAGAGCAATATCACGAGTGTGAACCCATAAATCAAACACCCGAATTCTTAGCATCCGCCCGTACGTGGCCAATCCCGCCGGGGTGAGCGCCGGAAGCTCCAACACATCGGGGGTCAATTGACTTAACTCTTCAAGGCGGGTAGCGGTTACGTCCGCCACCAACCGAGCGAATTCAGCCCTGCTAGCACCCCGAGCACGTGCCTCAAACTCGGCCATCCGCTCAAAAGAGGGGCGTTCAGTAGCCGAAGGTTGCCAACCAGTAACCCAAAACTCAGCCCCAATAGCGTGAGTGATCACCCCTCGCACGTCCCAATCAGGGCACAACGACTGCACCTTCAGCTGTTCATCGCTCAAGCGAACCGCGAGATCGTTGTAATGTGCAAAGAGGTGCTGGTGGGCTGAAAACAAATCGTCAAAATAGGTCATAAACTCGCACCGTAGCAGCCAGAGCAGCCGTAGCACCCGTAGTAACCGAAACAGCCGTAGCCGCGGGTTGACATCAAACAAACCAACGCGGCACGCCAAGCGGACGGATAACGCAAAACCAGTTAACGCCTACCAAGCAAATCTGTGGTCGGTTTGTGCAGTTGAGCTTTAATCTTCTGCAGGTTTGACCCAGCAGTAGGCGCATGCGTGCGACCATAGTTTGAAGCCACAGTCAAAAGCTGATCAAGACCAACCGATTCATTCACAAACCCGGCAGCAACCGCCTCGCGAGCACCAAAACGGCGGCCTGTCACCACTGCCTCACGAGCAGCAGCGGGGGCCATATTATTCTTGATCAGCGCCAAAAGACCGTGCGGAAAAGCCATCTGCAAATGCACCTCAGGCCAACACACATAACCACGATCCTGGCGCATTACCACATAATCGTGGGCCAACATCAACAACGCCCCAGCACCGAACGCGTGACCGTTGAGCGCCGCAACCGTAGGTGCCGGAAAAGTCAAGATACGGCTAATCACCTGCTCCACACGACAAACATAATCTTCAATCTCACGATCAGAAATCCTCGCCATGAACTCCACATCAAGACCGTTGGAATAATGCTTCGCTGAGCCAGTAGTGACCAACGCTGCGGGGCCAGCCAACGCTTGCGATTCCGCTTCATCCAACAAACCCTGCATCGCCTCAACCCAAGCAACATCAATGCGGTTTTCACCATCACCAAAATCGACAACAAACAACAGCCCATCTCGCCTCAAACTCGGTTTCGACANAGCACTCCAATCACGCAGTTAAGCCGGATTGCGCTCAAGGTTACGGAAAGATGTGAAGCGAGGCAAGAAGTTCAAGTTGACAGTACCGATCGGCCCATTGCGATGCTTAGCAATAATCACTTCGGCAAGGTTCTCAGTAGACGGGTCGCCCGGGTTATACACCTCATCACGATACAAAAACAGGACAACATCGGCATCCTGCTCAATAGACCCCGACTCGCGCAAGTCTGACAGCAAAGGACGTTTATCCTGGCGGCTTTCAAGATTCCTTGAGAGCTGTGAAACGCCAACCACCGGACATTTCAACTCACGAGCCAGAATCTTCAAACCACGACTGATCTCAGCAACCTCAACCTGACGGCTCTCCGCTCTGTGCCGACCAGTCATCAACTGCAAATAATCAACCACCACCAAACCAAGATCACCCTGAGCACTCTTCAAACGCCTAGACTTCGAACGAATATCCATAACCGACGGGTTGGGGTTGTCATCAACCCACAAAGGCGCATCCTTCAACCGGTCGTATACCGCAGAAATATGGTTCCAATCAGCCCCCTTCATGCGGCCCGAAACCATGTGCTTAGAATCAATCTGGGATTCCGCCGAAAGGATGCGCTGGCTGATCTCAATATGACCCATCTCCAAACTAAACACCAAGACCGGTTTCTGACTATGGAACGCAGCATGCGTAGCAATATTGAGAATAAACGAAGTCTTGCCCATGGCCGGGCGAGCACCCACCACGATGAATGCGTTAGGTTGCAAGCCCGACAGCCTCTCGTCGAGATCCCAGAAACCTGTCGGCGTGCCAGCAACACCCTTATCATCAAGATTAATCAGATGCTCTACCGTTTCTTCCAACAAGGTATCTAACTTGCTCATCGTCTCGTGAGCTTGCCCATCAGCAATCTGGAAGACCATATTTTCGGCTTCGTCAATCGCTGCGATCGTGTCGTTAGGTTGGCTATAACCAAGCTCGGCAATCTCACCCGCAACCGAGATAAGGCACCTAAGCATGTAATGCCCATGCACAATGTTGGCGTATTTAACGGCATTTGAAGAAGCCGGCGTGCTCATCTGCAAACGATGCAAACCCTCAAGCCCACCAACCGTTTCCGCAACGCCTTCCCGCTCAAGTTCAGCAACCACAGTCACCGGATCAACCGGATCGCCAGTGGCATAAAGCGCCGCTATCGCCTCATAAACATGGGCATGAGCGGGACGATAAAACTGCTCAGCACCGACCAGCTCAATAGAATCGGAGATCGCATTGCTCGACAACAACATCGCACCAAGCAAAGACTCCTCGGCTTCAAGGTTGTGAGGCGGCACCCGAACATTACGCCTAATGTCGGTTGATGCTCCGCCATCAGTGGACGCGCCGCCATCAATTGACGCTCCCCTATCGGTTTGCGTTGTCGCCATTGCTGAACCACCTCACGCTAAACGGCTCACCGCCACCACAAGGCAACAGTCAACTCACTTCGCCACAACCTCAACCGTAATCGGAAACTCAACATCTTCTTCAAGTTTGCAGATCACTGTGGCTAAGCCCAGTTCCTTTAACGGCGTGGCNAACACCAGAGCACTGCGGTTGATGACCGCTCCAGCTTGNACCCGCACCTCCTCGACAATGTCGGCAGCGTTCACCGAACCAAACAAGCGGCCGCCCTCACCCGCGAGTGCGCCAATCGTGANNACCATCGGTGCCACCCGCGCCGCAATCTCAGCAGCTTCAGCGCGGTTCTTGGCAGCTCGCAGCACAGCAGCACGGCGCATCGCCTCAGCTTGAGCTTCCACGCCTTTAGTTGCTTTGAACGCCAAACCCCGAGGCGACAACAGATTGCGGAAATATCCCGCGGCTACGTCACAGATCTCGCCTTTACGACCCAGACCGTCGACATTTTCACGAAGAACCACCTTCATGACCCACTCGATTCTTTGGTGTCAGCAGCTTTCTGCTCAGCCGAATGCACAGCACCTGCTTTACCTGCCTTACCTGCCTTACCTGCTTTACCTGCTTTACCTGCTTTACCTGCTTTATCGTCAACCGATTTCGCTGGGTCTGCCTTACCGGGTTTATCGGGCTTGTCAGGCAAATCGCCTTCATCAGCATCCTCAGCCGAGCTAGGGGGCGGACCACTAGGGCGCGGCAACGGCGCATCAAAGCGACTCATGCGNTCCCGTTCACCGCGTCCGCCNCGNTGCGTAGTCACCCGATTGGCGTAAGGCACCAAAGCCATCTCGCGAGCAATCTTTATGGCATCAGCAACCATCTTCTGCTGCTGAGTATTATTGCCTGTAACACGGCGAGCACGGATTTTAGACCGTTCAGACAAAAACCTGCGCAGCAAATTGGCATCCTTCCAATCAACGTACTCAATCCGTTCAGAACTGAGTATCGAGACCTTCTTCTTGAGCCGACGGCCAGAATCTCTAGGTTTACCGCGCTTTTTGGTCTTTGCCTTGGGCATTTTTCTCCGCTTCTTTCGTGTTGATGTTGCTAGTTCCGTTTGGTGTTGCTGGTGTGCTAGTTGGCTAGCGGGCTAGTTGGCTAGAACGGTTCCTCGTCTAGGTTATAAGTCGGCTCAGATGCCGGACGAGCAGCCGCCGGGGCAGCCGCACCCTCACTAGGCCGCTCGCTTTGCGTCCCCTGAAATCCCGGCGCACCACGGAATTCGTTGCGAGTGACCTGAGCCGATGCCCACCTGAGGCTCGGAGCCACTTCATCAGCAACAATCTCCACCTTCGAACGGCGGTCGCCTTGCTGACTCTCCCAATTTCTTTGCGTCAACGTGCCGTAAACCACAACCCGCGAGCCTTTAGTTATCGAATCAACAACATTCTCAGCCAGCTGACGGAAACAAGTGATGTCGAAAAACGAAACATCTTCCTCACCGTCAGTGCGCTTCTTATTCCAAGCCACGCCAAAATTGGCGACAGCCATACCAGCCTGCGTAAAACGCAGTTCAGGATCGCGGGTAACATTACCCACGACCGTAACAGTGTTATCAAATCCCATTTAGGTTCCTCCTAATGACCCGGCTCACGCCGGTACCGCCTCCCCAAACAACCCACGGCGAACCGCTTCGGAATCTGGAAGACGGAAAAGCTTGTGGCGGACTATGTCGTCCGCGAGACGCAACTGTCTTTCGGTGTTGGGAAGACCCGCCGATAAGGTCACTATCTCCCACACCACATAGGTGCCTTCAAGCTTGTGTTGAATCTCGTACGCAAAACGCCGCCGGCCCCAATTGTCTGTTGATGCGACACGACCGCCTTCTGAGACGATCAACCCCTCAATACGAGTGATTACCGCATCAACATCGCCATCATCAACATCGGAATCGACAATGACCATCAATTCATAGGCTCGAGAAATCTCCACGAACACTGACCTCCCACGGACCCGATTTAATCGGGGCCCCTTTCCCGGGGCAGGGGTAGTTGGATAAAGATGTTTCCTCTTGGAGTTGCATCCATCGGGAAACGCCACCTGGGTAAGCGCATAAGGTTAGCGACACAATCAACGGATCACACCACGCCAACAAAAAATATTTCACCCAACCTATTGTGGAGGCTGCCCTATTGTGGAGGCTGCCCTATTGTGGAGGCTGCCCTATTGTGGAGGCTGCCATCCATGGTCGATCGAGATTGCTTGAGCCGCAACCGCAAGCACCGGTTCAAACCCAAGAAGCTCTTCGTAGGTGCAGAGCAAAGTGGTCGTGGTGATCGACACCGATCCTACCACCTCGCCAGAAGCACCCCGTATCGGCACACCCATACAATTCACGAAATCCTCATGCTCTAGATGATCTAGTGCGAACCCACGCTCAACCGTTGCCTCCAGTTCTGCCAAGAAACGGTCTGCACTCGTGATGGTGTTTTTCGTGAACCTTTCGTACGTAACCAACCCAGCCAACCGCTCCCGTGAAGCACGCGGCAGAAACGCAACAATCGCTTTCGCCACTGCAGTGCAATGCATGGGCGCAACGTTGCCGATACGCGACCACATCCGAACCGGATTCAAAGACTCGCGCTTGTCTACATAGATGACTTGATCGCCCTCAAGTATCGCAAGATGCACCGTATGGCCCACATCGCGGTTCAGTTGATTGAGATGCGGCTCTGCGGTTGAACGCAGATCGACCTTCTCCAGCGCTTCGTTAGCAAGAGCAAAAAGCCCGCTACCGAGACGGAAAACATGGCGAGCATCTCTAACCACAAAATGCCTAGCCTCAAGAACTTGAAGCGACCGAAGAGCTGTGGACGGATGAACACCCATCAGTTCTGCCACCTCTTCTATGGTGCGAGGCTCCTCCGCGATGCTTTCCAATACTCGTAGGGCGCGTTCAACTGTCTGACTCAACTCGGCTCGGTTCTTTCACGGATGCACATGCGGAAACTGATTGTAGACCAGTTTGCGCCAGCCTTCGTGATCCGCGTCCAACATAGACTCGATTTCCTCAGAATCAGGTAACCGACCAACATCGTGTCGGCTGCCTAAGGAACTCATCGCCGTCACATGACCAAGTCGCTGGGCACGCTGAATGTCGTGCGGACATGTCAGCCAAGAAAAAATGAAGCCGGCAGCGAACGCGTCACCAGCCCCCATCGGATCGACTACAAGACCACGCAGTGCGGGCTCAAAGTGCCGGGTCTCGGTAGGCTCGGCAGGCTCGGCAGGTTCGGCAGTAACGGTATACACACCACGTTCGCCGTCCTTCACAACAATGCAATCCGGATCCGGAAGCATCCGACGGATTTCAGACACTGTAGCCACGTTCCACACGGCGGCTGCCTCGTCGATTCCCACAAACACAATATCGGCACAGTTGGCCGCACCAGCCAACAAACTTGGTGCCTCCGTCGAAGACCAAAGCGTCGGACGCCAGTTCAGGTCGAAGGAACGCAAGCACTGCGAAGGCTCGCTCAGCAGCGTCTCCACGAGATCGCGGCAACCGTCAGACAACGCCATCGTGATCCCAGTGAGATGCAGCAGCCTCGAGTTCAAACAGCGTTCGACAAGCTGGCGGCTAGGCGACATCTCAGAGGCTGCCGACCCCGAACGGTAGTACTGAACACGCCGATTCTCAAAATCGGTTTCCTTCAGCATCAGCCCGGTCGGAGCAGTATCGGAGAACTCAACGCCCGAAGTGTCCACACCACTTGCCGAAATGGCATCGTGGACGAGCGACCCGGCAAGACCGACACCCAAACGGCTAATCCAACCCGTGTGCAGACCCAATCCAGCGCAGTAACGAGCCACGTTCGATTCGGCACCGCCCACATCCCAACTGAATCGATCTGAATTGTGGTCACGGTAGAGAGTGAGCATCGATTCACCGATAGTTAGAACATCGAAAGCGCCATCGTTTAGTTCAGAATTGGTGGACATATCACTCAGATCGTTTGTTGTGGGCCAAGCATCAAGAGCAAACGGCGTTGGAAAGAAACCACTGGTGTCGGCGGGGTGGACCAGGAGGGGCAGTAACNCCCCGCCGACAACCGCGGACGATCACGCACGATCCCCCGAATTGTTGAGCTTTACGAACTGCTAAGAGCCCAATTGGATGTTCTCGACAATCAACATCGTGTCCACCGTCACCGCAGCGCCAGAAACGCTGTTGGACACCGCGCTCGTGTTCTGGTTGTAGGCGATGTTGATGACCCAAGACAGATCAAGAAGCACATCACGGAGGTTCGCGAACGCCGCGGCTTGCTCAGATTCCGAGAGCGCTGTCGACGCTTGGTTGATCGCATCCACATACTCCTGTGGGAGACCATCAGGCCAACCGCGATTGTCCTCAAGTCGGAAGGTCGAATTTCCAGTGATCCTAGTCGGATACTTCGCCAGATTGCCGTTGAAGTTGGTGATGAGGCCATAGTTCTTCGTCACGTAAAAGTCGGCAAAAGCAGCCCCGTCAAGGCTGTTGATCTGCATATCGAATCCGATCTTGGCCAGATCGGCCTGAAGGATTTGACCCATCAGAAGCATCTGTGGTGTTCCGCTATTAATGTTCAACACGGCCGAGGTTGGCGAGCCTTGGGCAACTCCGGCATCAAACAGTTCCTGTGCGCGATCAAGGTTGAATGCGTATTCGGCGTTCAACACATCGTCGTAGGCGGGTGAGGTCGGTGCCCACGGCAGCACGGTCGGGCGACTCTGACCGAACAAAGCGGCTTCCACCATCCCTTCACGATTCGTGGCGTACTGCAACATCTGACGCATATTCGGGTTGTCGAACGGTGGCCGATTGGCGTTCATTTGGAACGCATAAGTCAAAGAACCTGGATGACCGCGCAAAATATTGCTGTCCGAGAGGCCAGCCGCGTCCTTGAGCGGAATGTTCCAAGCGATATCAATCGCTCCAGAGTTGTACGCCGCGAGTTGTGCGTCGCTGTCGTCGAACACCGTGTAGACGATCTGATCGACATACGGCCCGTCTGAACCCCAGTAATTTTCGTTCGCGGTGAGCACAAGTTCAACGCCGGGTTGCCACGATTCAAACCTGAACGGCCCGGCACCGGCGGCACGAGTTGCGAGGTCATCGATGCCGGCAGGATCGATAATCGAAATGGCCTGCAGAATGTCGGTGATCGCCAACTCGGGTAGAGGATTCTTGAACTCAATGAGCACGGTGGAGTCGTCAACAGCCGAAACTGCTTCAATATCCACACTGAAACCCAGCATGTTGTTGCCCGTCTCTGGATCCATGGCACGCTCATAGGTTGTCACGACCGCCGCCGCATCGAGCGAGCCACCAGAATGGAAGCTGACACCTTCGCGCAAGGTGACGGTCACTGAACTGTTATCGGCCGCGATATCCCAGTTCGTGGCAAGGCTCGGTGAGACATTCAGTTCGGAGTCATACCGAACCAATGCGTCGTACATTGCCATGATGGTGGGGAAGTGTTCGAAGTTCAACGCGAACGGATCAAAGTTCAGAACATCCTGGTTGATACCGATTCGGAGCGTGCCACCACTCTCAGTCGGCGGTTCATCAACGGTGCTTTCGCTTTGTTGTTCCGGCGCTTCGGGCGCTTCGGGAGTGTCCGGTGTGTCAGGCGTTTCGGGTGTTTCAGGTGTTTCAGGTGTTTCGGCCGAGGAGTTGTCGACATTGTCTGGTGCCGTGGTTGAGACTACGGCGGGCTCTTCGGCTGCATCGTCACCACACGCCGCAACGGCGAGTGAGAATATGAGCAGGAGACTGACGAGCAGCCAACTGCGTTTACGGGTATTCATAATATTTCCTTTCAATTTATTGATTGAATTTCGTTTATCTAATGGTTCGTGTGTTTGATGCTTTGATCTGTGCAGAAATACCTTCCTTTCTTTGGTTCAGTTGCTACGAATTCGAGGGTTCAGAAGGCTGTAGAGAATGTCTGTAGCCAGATTCACGAGCGAGAAGATCACCACCACCACAAGAACCGCGCCCTGAACCACAACAAAGTCGCGTTGCAGAATTGAACTCAGGATCAAGCGGCCGATGCCGGGATAGTTGAATACCGATTCGGTAACAAGCGCCCCGCCGAGGAAGGTGCCGAACTGGATACCCACAACGGTGAGGGTCGGCAGAGAAGCGGCACGAAATGCATGCTTGCAAATGAGCTTCCACTCGCTAACTCCCTTTGCCCGAGCAGTACGGATATAGTCCAAACCGAGCACTTCAACCATTGATGCCCGCACAAAGCGAGCAATAATTCCAGAGACGAACAAACCGAGCGTGAACGCAGGACCGATCGTCAACTGAAACGCGGTGAATGGATCCTCCCAAAACGGCACATACCTTGATGCGGTGGGGAGCCAACCCAGCGTGATCCCGAAAAAGAGGATGAAGAGGATGCCAATCCAGAACGTGGGCACCGCCAGGCTGACCGCGGTGTAACCGGCAACAAACTTGTCTAGCCACGAACCCTCACGACTAGCAGCCAACAAACCGAGCGGTATACCGGCGAACAAGCCGATGGTCATTGTTGCCAGCGTCAACTGAATAGTGGCGGG
>JGI24795J26692_1001844_pt1 | contig 10358 bp, 10 predicted proteins | sample PinacodermBB_FD_26692 | JGI IMG/M metagenome (IMG submission 26692)
CCCGCCGGGTTGTCGTCGCGGTAGCCCTGCGCGACGGCCCACTTCGTCACCGCGCCGATGCGCTGGCGCACCCGGCCGGCGGTCACGCGCTTGGTGGCGGGCGGTCTGACACCTTGCAGCGACACGCGCTGAGCTCCGACACGGATTCGAAACCACCGCATGAAGTTCGGACTCGCCCTCTCCGGCCTCCTCCAGCACTTTCGCGCCGCGGACATGGTGCAGAGGTTCGCCGACGTGCTGCACCTCGTGCGCTTCGCCCGCGATCTCGGGTTCGACTACGTCTACGCCGGCCAGCACTTCCTCTCCCACCCCTTCCAGATGTTCCAGCCTCTGGTCTCGCTCGGCTGCATCGGCGCCGAGACCGGCGACATGGACCTGCTCTCGGCCGTGCTCGTCCCGCTCCAGAACCCGGTGCAGATGGCGGAGGACATCGCCACGCTGGACGTCATCACGAACGGACGCGTCATCGTCAACGCCGCACTCGGCTACCGCGACGAGGAGTACGAAGCCTTCGGCGTCACCCGCGAGGACCGCATTTCACGCATGTTCGAGACCCTGCGCCTCGCGCGGCTGCTCTGGGCGGGGAACGAGGTGACGTTCGACGGACGCTTCACGAGGGTGACCCGCGCGCGCATCGGCCTGCTTCCGGTGCAGCGTCCGCGTCCGCGCATCTGGATCGCGGCGAACGGCGACGGCATGGTGCGGTGCATCGCCTGCCACGGCGAGACCTGATACCCCAACCCCCACGCTCTGTTCGAAACGCTGGCACAGCAGGTCGAGCTCTACCGCGCGGTGCGCGCCGAGCACGGCCACCCGAACGCCGACACGCTCCCGATGTCGCGCGAGACGTTCGTCGCGCCCACGCGGGAGCAGGCCGTCGCCACCGTCGGCCCCTACCTGGAGGGCAAGTACAGGGCCTACGCGGCATGGGGGCAGGACAAGGCGTTGCCGGGCGAGGAGGACTTCACCGCTCCGTTCGAGGACCTGGCCGCCGGGCGCTTCGTCGTCGGCAGCCCGGACAACGTGACCGCCGACCTTCAGTGCTTCGCCGATCTGGGAGTCNCCCACGCATCGCTGCGCTTCGGCTGGCCCGGCACTCCGCGCCAGGTCGTGGAAAGGGGGGATCCGCCTCGCCGCCCGCGAGATGCTGCCGGCGCTGCGGTAGCCGGTACCAGTCGACCGGTCACCCCTGCCGCCTCCGCGAAGGCGGGGGAAGTCGTCGGGAACGTCAGTCGGGAGGCCACTTCTGCGCGCCGTGCAATACCCGGAGGATCACGACGCCCGTCGCTTCGATGCGATACACGACGATGAACGGAGTTGCAGGCACCACCAGCTCCCGGGTTCCCGGCATACGACCTGGCCTGGCACTCTCGGGAAAGTCTGCAAGGCGGGAAACCGCGGCTTCGATCGCATCGCTCATGCCGAACGCCGTGCTTTACCCGCTTACGCATCGACGTCATTCAGGGCGCACTCGGCCATCGGAACGCCGAGACGACGCGCGCCTGCGCCCGCGCCACGGGCAAGATGTTCGAGGCCCTCGACCACCCGGTCTCCGGCTTCCGCCTCCTGACCGCCTGATCCGTGGCGCAGGACGGCGCGAGCGCGGCGGAGATCTTCCGCCGCGCCGGTCCCGTATGGCGCCACGGCCGGGAATGGCTTGACCGCTTGCGGACAGGAACGCCTCGACCTCGCCGACGAAGGCGGGTCCGATCGGCGCCTCGTTCATGTAGCAGAGCAACTGGTCGGTCTTGTCGAGCCCGATCGAGCCTCCGGTCATCAGGCGCGGGACCATCGACGGATCGCGGACCGCGAACGCACCCAGTCTCCGTTCGCTCATCTGCGAGTGCGAGAGGTGGGTCACTTGCCGGAGCAAGGAGAGGGCATCGAGGCGGGCGAGATCCTTGGGGCGGGTGCGCCCGTGCAGGTCACACGGCGACACACCGAGCCACGAGATCCCGAGAGCGGCAGCGACCTGTACCGCGGTGCCCGGCAGAAGTGCCGTCAATGCGGGTCGGACAGGGGAGAATCCTGGCGACCCCGGCAGGATTCGAACCTGCGACCTACAGATTAGGAATCTGCCGCTCTATCCGGCTGAGCTACGGGGCCACCCTCGCGAGGTGATAGAGCAATGCAGCAGTCCTGTGAAGGGACCGGCTGCAGGGGAGCGTACGGCAGCCGACGGCTTGCCCCTGCGGGTCGCGGCACGCACACTGTGCTCGGTGTTCCCGTACGGAGTGTCGTCCATGACCGTGATTTCCAGCCTCGAGACCATCCGTATCGCCCTGCCGTTCGAGACCGGTGGTCCCCGGGTCGGGATGCGCCCGGACATGGACGCGTGGCTGACCATGGAAAGCCTGATGGTGCGGCTTGTGACCGATGACGGGCGCAGTGGCTGGGGTGAGGCCTTCGGGCATGCGATCACGCCCGCGACCGACATTGCTTTGAGGAGTGTGGTTGCCCCGCTGCTGCTCGGCCAGGACCCGCGGTCGATCTCGCGCCTGATGGCGCGGATCGAGAGGCCGCTGCACGGGTTCGGTCGTGCGGGCCCCGCCATCTACGCGCTGTCTGCCATCGACATTGCGCTGTGGGACCTCGCGGCCCAGGCGGCCGGCCAGCCGCTGTACCGCATGCTGGGCGGCAGTGACGCGGAACTGCGCCGGTACGCGAGCCTGATGCGCTACGCCGGCGACGTCGACGCTGTCGCCGCCAACGTGACCCGGGCGCGAGAGGCAGGGTTTACCACCATCAAGCTGCATGAGCAGACCGTCCCCGCATTCCGGGCCGCGCGGTCAGCGGTCAACCGCGAGGACATGATCTGCCTTGATGTCAACTGCCCGTGGAGCGTGGCCGAGGCCCGTGCCATCGCGCGCGAGATCCGCGACGACGGGTTCCACTGGCTGGAGGAACCGGTCTGGCCGCCGGAAAACCACGCCGCCGCCGCCGCGGTCCGCGCGGAAGGTGTTCCCATCGCCATGGGCGAGAACATCTCGACACCGCTTGCCTTCAAGGCCGCGCTCGACGCCGGCGCCCTCGACATCCTGCAGCCGAGTGTCACCAAGTGCGGCGGGATTTCCGGGATGCAGAAGGTCTTCGCGCTTGCCGACACCTGGCCGGTCCGGGTGGTGCCTCACTGTTTCTACTGGGGACCGGGGTACCATGCGACGGCGCATCTTTCCGCCTCGCGGCCGGAGCCGACACTGGTTGAAACCGCGTTCATCACCTTTGCCGTTCGTCCGCATGCGCTCTTCGATGCGGGTTGTGACCGCTTCCGGCTGCCCGATGCGCCCGGGCTGGGATTCGATCCCGACTGGGACGCGCTCGAGCCCTACGTGATTTCCCGCGAAACCGTGTCCGTCTGAGGAACGATGGACCCCGCTCCCGATCCGGTCCCGCCGGTTCGCCCGAAACCTGAGGATTTCGGGCTGACCGAACACGAACTCGGGCGCAGGACCGCGCGCGACATCCTGCTGTCCGACGAGATCGCCTCGGTCCTCATGGTCGCCATCACCATCCTGTCGATCTGGTACTGGCAGTGGTGGGGCATCGCCGTTGCCTGCATCGCCCTCGGTGCCCTGTGGCTCGTTCGCCGGGTGATCTCGGTCACGGTCAGGGGCCGGGTCGACACGGCACGCGACGCATATCTCGCCCGGATGGAAACCTACGAAGCCGAGCGCCGCGCCCATGACGACGCGATGTGGGAACGCGAACAGCGCTGCAACCAGACGAGCGAGTGATCGGCGCGGTCGTGTGGGACGTATGGAGAAGGCAAATGGATGATCCCGAACGGAAGACACCGGCTGTCCGGCGGCTCAGGGGCATGCTCGAGCGCTCCACGCGGGCAGTAGTGTTTACCGGCGCCGGTATCTCGACCGAGTCCGGTATACCCGACTTCCGCAGCCCCGGCGGCATCTGGACCCGGATGGCGCCGATCCAGTTCGAGGACTTTCTTGCGAGCGAGGAGATGCGCCGTGAGTCGTGGCGGCGAACCTTCGGCCTGCGGGATGCCTTCGCCGAGGCCCGTCCCAACATCGGTCACCACGCCGTGGCCGAACTGGTCCGGCGCGGGACGGTCCAGGCGGTGATCACCCAGAACATCGATGGTCTGCACCAGCAATCCGGCGTGCCGGCCGAAAAGGTGATCGAGCTGCATGGCAACAATGGCCATGCCACCTGCCTCGAGTGCGGAGAACGCCATGAACTCGGCGTGATCCGCCAGGCATTCCTCGGGCGCGACGAGTTGCCCGAGTGTCGGCTGTGCGGGGGCATCGTCAAGCTCGCGACCATTTCCTTCGGCCAGGCGATGCCGGTCGGTCCGGTGCTGAACGCCGAGCGCGAGACCAGGGAGTGTGATCTCTTCATCGTGATCGGATCCTCGCTCGTGGTCTTCCCGGCCGCGGGACTGCCCGTGCTTGCAAAGCGCAACGGTGCCGGGCTCGTGATCGTGAACAGGGAACAGACGCCGCTTCACGACGAGGCGGACCTCGCGATCGAAGACGAGATCGGATCGTTCATGGCGCAGGTGGTGGGGCTGAACTGACCGCTCAGCTGCCCGCAAGCTCGATCCATCCCTGCTCGTCGATGACCGTGACACCGAGTGCCTCGGCCTTCGTCGCCTTGGAACCGGCGTCGGCGCCGGCGACGACGATATCGGTCTTTCTTGAAACCGAGCCCGCGACCCTGGCGCCCAGGCTCTCGGCCCGCGCCTTGGCTTCGGCCCGGCTCATCGTCGAAAGGGTGCCGGTGAAGACCACGGTCTTGCCGGAGACCGGGCTTTCCCGGTCCTCGGGTGCCGCAAACGGCAGGATCGTGAGCTCGCTCTCGAGGTCGCGCAGCATTTCGAGCGTGCTTGCCTCGCGGAAGAATGCGAGCAGCTCGCCAGCCACCGTTTCACCGATCTGGTCGATGTTGACCAGGTCGTCGTAGGCCTCCGATTCCGTGTCTGTCACCGCGGCCAGCATGGCCTCGCGCCACGCCTCGACGGTACCGTAGTTTGCCGCAAGGAGCCGGGCCGTGCTCTCTCCGACATGGCGGATGCCGAGACCGTAGATCAGTCGGTCAAGCCCGATCTCGCGCCTGGCCTCGATCCCGGCCAGCAGTCCGTTGACCGATTTTTCGCCCCAGCCCTCGCGCTCGGCGATCTCCCCGGCACATTCCTTGAGCCGGAAGATATCTCCCGGCCGGACGATCAGATCGTCTTCCCAGAACCGGCGGATCTGGATGTCGCCGAGACCCTCGATGTCGAGCGCGTTGCGCGAGACAAAGTGGCGCAGCCGCTCGACCGCCTGATACGGGCAGGTGACCCCGCCGGNGCACCGCCGCACCGCTTCCCCGTCCGCCCGCGTGGCTGCTGTGGCCAGGGGACACGGGCAGGTCACGGGAAACTCGAAGGGATGGCTGTCTTCCGGCCGTTTTTCCGTAATCACCGAGACCACCTGGGGGATCACGTCTCCCGCGCGCTGGACCACGACCGTGTCACCGATCCGCACGTCCTTGCGCGCGATCTCATCCTCGTTGTGCAGGGTGGCGTTGGAGACGACCACGCCGCCGACTGTTACCGGGTCGAGCCGTGCAACCGGGGTAAGCGCACCGGTCCGCCCGACCTGGATTTCGATTGCGTTGATCACCGTCGTCGCCTGTTCGGCCGGAAACTTGTGTGCAACCGCCCACCGCGGCGCGCGTCCTGCCACGCCCAGCCGGTCCTGCCAGTCGAGCCGGTCCACCTTGTAGACAACACCGTCCAGATCGTAGGAGAGCGTGGCGCGCTGCTCGACGATCCGGCGATAGTGTGCGAGCGCCTCCTCCACGTCCGGGCACCTCTTCGCCAGCGGATTGGTGGCAAACCCCCAGCTGTCCAGCCGCTCGAGCGTGTCCGAGTGTGACGTTGCGGGTGCTTCCGAAACTTCGCCCAGCGCATAGGCGAAGAAATGAAGCGGCCGGCTGGCGGTAACCGAGGCGTCGAGCTGGCGCACCGATCCGGCGGCCGCATTGCGCGGATTGGCGAACGACCGGCCGCCTGACTGTTCCTGCGACCGGTTCAGTTCAAGGAAATCCTCCTTGCGCATGTAGATTTCACCGCGCACTTCCAGGATGTTGGGCACCGCGCCGGGCAGCCGGTGCGGGATGTCGCCGACGGTACGGATGTTCCGGGTGATGTCCTCTCCCACCGTCCCGTCACCCCGGGTCGCGCCACGGACCAGCAGCCCGGCCTCATACCTGAGCGATGCCGAGAGGCCATCGATCTTCGGTTCCGCCACCAGCCAGACCTCTTCGGCCCCGTCGAGCGAGAGGAAGCGGCGTACCCGTGCGACGAACTCCCGGACATCTTCGTCGTCAAAGGCATTGCCAAGCGACAGCATGGGGCGTGCGTGTGCGACCCTGGCAAACCCGGCACCGGCCTCGGCTCCGACGCTTCGGTTTGCGGCGAGGTCGCCGGCCTGGTCCGGGTAGCGCGCTGCCAGGTCATCGAATTGCCGGCGCAGGTCATCGTACTCGGCATCGGAGATCGTCGGGTCATCCCGCCCGTGGTAGCGCGCGTCGTGTTCGATGATCAGGTCGGAAAGGCGAACCAGCTCTCGCCTCGCCTCCTCGCCGGTCGCGATCTCCGCCATCACCCTTCTCCTGCAGGACCGTCAAGCAGGCTTCCGGCGGCGGCCCGGGCGGCGTCGGTGACCACTGATCCCGCCAGCATCCGGGCAATTTCCTCGCGACGGGCGGTGTGATCAAGAACCCTGGCGGTTGTGCGCGCCTTCTCGTCGTCACTTTCCTTGGCAATTTGCCAGTGCGTGCGGCCGCGGGCCGCCACCTGCGGGGAATGCGTGATGACAAGGACCTGGAGGTGCGAACCGAGGCGATCGAGCCGCTCGCCCACCGCTGCCGCAACCGCTCCGCCGACGCCGGAATCGACCTCGTCAAAGATCAGGGTCGGCAACGGATTGGCCCAGGAGAGCGCGACTCTGAGTGCCAGCAGCAGGCGGGAGAGCTCCCCACCCGATGCCACGCGATGGATGGGTCCCGGCTCTGCCCCGGGATTGGTCGCAACCTCGAAGAGTATCCGTTCCCGGCCGTTCCGGGACCAGCGCGGTTCTTCCAGTGGTTCGAGACGTGCGGCGAACCTCACCTGTTCGAGTCGCAGGGACGGCAGTTCGGCGCTGATGGCGGCCTCGAGCCGGGTTGACGCCTGGCGCCGGCTGGCAGTGAGGGCGTCTGCCGCGGCCACGTAGGCCGCGCGAGCCTCGCGTTCCGCCTCGACGAGAGCCGCCGTGTTCTCCTCGCCAGCCTCGAGCACGGCAACCCGCCGGGCAAGATCGTCGCACAGGGCAGGGAGTTCGTCGACCGCCACGGAATGCTTGCGCGCCGCATCACGAAGCGCGTGCAGGCGTGCATCCACCGTCTCGAGGCCGGCGGCATCGCGTTCAATGTCTTCGGCCAGGGCAGTGACTTCTCCGATCGCACCCTCGATCTCGATCGACGCCCGGTCGAGCGCGGACAGCGCTTCGTCAAGCCGCGGTCCCGCTCGCTCCGAAGTCCTTTCCAGCAGCCGTGCGGCGCGCCCGACCAACGTGTCGGCGGCGTCATCACCCGAGAGCAAGGACATGGCTTCGGCTGCCGCCGAGATGACGGATTCGGCATTGGCCAGCATGGTCCGGCGCTGTTCGAGTTCGGCCGCCTCACCAGGCTCCGGGGCGAGGCGGGTCAGTTCCTCGAGCGCGTGGTTGAGGAAGCCGGCATCGCATTGCGCCTGTTGCTGGCGCTCCGCCGCGGCAATCCGCTCGGTTGCTGCATCCTGCCAGCGTTGATGCGCCCGGGCGGTTGCGGCCAGGAGTTCGCCGTTGCCTGCAAAACTGTCGAGGAAGCCGACGTGGGTCGCGGGATCCAGGAGGCCGCGGACGTCGAACTGTCCCTGGATCTCGACCAGGGCGTCACCGATCCGGCGCAGGCTGGCGGCGGTAACGGGCTGGTCATTGATGTAGGCCCTCGAGCGGCCGTCCTCGCTCAGGCTGCGACGCAACAGCACCGAACCGGGGCTGTCCTCGTCACAGGGCACGCCGCATTCATCAAGCAACCGGCGGGCCTGGTCGATATCCCCGAGTTCGAACAACGCCGTCACCCCGGCTTCGCGCGCATCCGTCCGGATCATCCCGGGCGCCGCCCGGGCACCCAGCGCAAGGCCAAGGGCATCGAGCAGGATCGACTTGCCGGCACCGGTTTCCCCGGTCAGTACACAGAGACCGTCACCGAAGGCGAGATCCAGCCTGTCGATCAGGACGATGTCGCGTATCGACAGGCTGACCAGCATCTGCGGGTCAAAACACCCACAGGCCGAGTCCAAACAGCCCCTTGTCCTCCTCCGGCCCTGGGACCGGGTGCTCCGACGTCAGCAGGCCGTAGCTGTCACGGTACCATTCGCTGCCGGGGTAGTTATGGCCGAGCACCGCGGCAGCCTTGCTGGCTTCCTTGTCGAGGCCGAGCGCCAGGTAGGATTCGGCCAGGCGATGCAGGGCCTCGGGCACCTGCTCGGTCGTGTCATACTGCTGAACGACGGTTCTGAACCTGTTGATGGCCGCAAGGTGCCGGTTCCGACTCTGGTAGTAGCGACCGATCGCCATTTCCTTGCCGGCAAGGTGGTTGAGCGTCAGGTCGATCTTGAGCCTGGCATCGCGGGCGTAGGCACTGCCGGGAAACCGCTTGACCAGTTCCTGGAAGGTCTCGAGCGCGTTGCGCGTCAGTTTCTGATCGCGACCGACATCGACGATCTGTTCGTAGTAGCACAGGCCCTTCAGGTAGTAGACGTAGCCTACGCTGGCATGGCCCGGGTTCAGTTGCATGAACCGGTCGAGTGCATTGATGGCTTCGTTGTACTGGTTTGACTGATATAGCGAAAAGGCAGCCATCAACTGGGCCTGGGTCGCCCAGACCGAGTAGGGATGCTGGCGTTCGACCTCGTCGAAGAGCGGTGCCGCGGAGCGAAAGTTCCCCTCGATCGCCGCATCGACGGCGGTGTTGTAGAGTTCCTCGACCGGGCGTTCGACGTATTCTCCCTCCTGGTCGCTGGTGCTGCAGGCAGCAAGCGATATCGCGAGGCAGCCCGCAACGAGTGCGGGAAGGCGGTAGCGGGGATTGTGGCGCATCGAACCGACGACCCGGTGTCCGTCAATGGGATCGAGACCGTACAATACGACGTCCACCGAACTACGCCAAGAACGTGACCGTGTCAGGCGACGGGACGCCGCACAACACCACGGCGCCGATCAGGTCTCCACCGTGCTCTCCCGATGTCTTGAGAACCGCCTCTCTCGCGCATGGCTCGGTTGCGCGCTCAAGCTCGCTGTGCTCGGCCCTGAAATGGCGTTGATGCGAGTCAGCAGTGCCACGGGCCCGGTTCGAATCGTCCGACTGTGTCCCGCCACTGTCCATGCGTTCCACGAGAGCTTCAAGAAAGGCAGTCTGCAATTCTGCCTCTTGAGATGCGTCCAAATCGTGCCCGAGCGACGTCCGCGACCGAGCAAGCAGTCTTCCGTCAAGATCCTCCGGTCGACGAGTTGTCGCACGGATGTGGACCACCAGTGACGTGACATCGGACGGCGCCACCCCGCCGGTTGCCTGTTGGAGAACCGCACTCGCAAGCTGATCGACTGTGGCACCCCCACCGGTGGACACCGCCTCGGAGTCCACCTTCGAATGGGTAGCCGGTGCGCCTGCGACCTGCCCACAATCGAGAAATGACCGTCGATCAGCGAGAAGAGCCGGACCGCCTCACCGGGACCCTGCGAGCCTGCGCGAGCCGAGGTTGTCACGAGGACCGGAGTCAAGACGATGGTCGGAACCTGCATGGCGCGTACTGCGGCAAGAGTGATCCGGAGAAGCTCAGGAGCGGCGCACGGGTCGCGGAGGTCAACCGGTGCCGGCAGACGGTAGCGTACAGGCGTTCAGCAGAAATCAGTTCACCTGAGCCTCTTGCAAAACAGCGGGCTCACGCGGTTTCTGGGACCTGAACAGGGGCGATTTTCGGAGAGAAGTGGGGACACGGGGACCGCCCAGTGGTATGTTGGAGTTGCTTACACCACAACATACTGACGAAAGGTAGTCTCCCCGATGCCCTTGTTCGAGAGTGTATCCGGCCTGTGGTGCCGATTTCAAGGCGAGTTGTTTCCCGAACTGACCGACGCCGTGGGCCGTCTGTCGGATCGGCACCGCAAGCTGGTTGCGGTGCTGGAGTTTGCGCCTCCCGAAGAGCATTTCAGCCGCCAGCCTGGCTTCGTGGGCCGTCCCTGCGCGGACCGGGTGGCATTGGCCCGCGCGTTCATTGCCAAGGCGATCTGGAACCTGGCGACCACGCGCGATCTGATCGACCGGATCGA
>JGI24795J26692_1001847_pt1 | contig 10350 bp, 11 predicted proteins | sample PinacodermBB_FD_26692 | JGI IMG/M metagenome (IMG submission 26692)
TATGGCGCGGGCGGCTTGAACAGGAGACTTGAGGATTTCTTGCCCAGCTTGTCACTGACGACGATCCCGCCTCGCGTGCGCCCGTCCGAGTCTTGGTACAGATGCTGCTGGGGGCGTAGGCGGGCCGAGAATCGGATTCGCAGCACGTCATAGTCCCGGTGGGTGTGAATGCTGCTGACATGGGCCGCGCAGTAGACACGTGCTGCTATCGGGAAGATCAGGCCGGATGCGAGGATGTCCGCAAGCTGCAACCCGACGTGGTTCTCGCTCCGACCGAAGACAGGTGCTTCGACCAAGCGCGGGAACTCGTCGCCTGATTGCTTGTGCTTGCGGGTGAAGATCGAGTGGGAGACCTGAGTGTCTTGGCTGTGGGCTCTCCCGTCGCACACCATCAGGCCTGAATCAGTATTGGACTCCAGGAAGTGATTGAAGTGCCTCGCGATGTCTTGGATCGCGAACGTGTAGCTCGCTCGCGGGTCAAGTGCCTGATTGGGGTCCTTGACCCAGACCCGCCCCAGCAGCCGCAGGTCGTAGCGCTCGATGAGATCGACAGCTGAATTCAGAACGCCGATGGAGTGACGTCGCTTCTCCCTGCTCTGGGACCGGACTCTCTTGCGAAGCCCTGATCCCTTCACCTCCCTGAGAACGAGATCCAGATTCTGCACGGTTCGCAACCCCGGGTAGAAGCGACGCTTGAGGCCGAGAAAGTCTGCCGTGAGAGCTGCGAGTGCCTCCGTTCGAATGATGAGCCCAGCGAATGTCATCAAAGGAGTAGCGCCGGGAGCCTGGCTGGGGGGCCTCGAAGCCGCCCGACTCGTCTACGTAGCAGATGTGCATGGTCCGTTCCTGCGGCTGGGCAGCCTCGGATCGTAGCCCCACAGCCTGACGGGGCCATCTTGCCCGTCGACCCCAAGAAGGCCCCCCAAACGCAGCTACGGCCGCCTACTAGGCGGCCGCAGGAGGTGGCGTTCGGCCCCGGCCCCAGATGGAACCGAAGCCTAAGCGCCAGTATAATGGTACGCCCTCATGATAACACGAGGCTCACAGACGATTGCAACCCGATCCGATGGGACATTCCCGACACAGAACTCGTACCCGCGCATCTGGTCGGCGCACAGACCCGTGTACGTCACACCCGCACCGACAAAGAACGCAAGGCCAACCAGAGCCGCTCAAAGGCGCTGCGGGTCTTCCCCGAATCCGACGAGAGGTTCGCGCTGCTGGCCCCGCGCCGCAACGACTCCGAATCCAACAACGCCGACAAGAAGTCCAGGATGTGGAAAGGCCGGTGCCGCACACTGCGGCACCAAAGCGTCGAGTTCAACGCGATCTCCTACCAGATCCACATGGCGGTCACGGCGCTGGTCGCCTACCGCAACCGCACCGGCGCCGACATGAGCCGATGGTTCGGCCAGCACCAGCTGCCCCAAAAAGTGAGGCCCCAGCCCACCTTGGCACAAGCCGCATGACCGGCTGAACCCCCAAGGATCGGGAACCAGCGCGGCCCGCCACAGCCACCAGGCAGCGGCCACACCCAATCCGCGCCAAGACGCGCCTCAGACCCCCTCCAAGCGGCGTCCGGCTAGCCTCAAAGTGCCAAAATGCGGTCGTCAGCGCAATTCGCGCAGCAAACCGCGCACGCCCCGCCCTCGTGGGGGATGTGCGAAATTGCTAAAACCCGAGGTCAGAGCGTTGCGGCCTGAACGACCGCAACAGGGGTTTTGTCCAAATGTGGAATGGATTGTTGCAGTTCTGTTACGTTTGCGCTGACCGGGGATCTGCATTTGCCGAGGTCAGATGGGGTGAGCCGCTACCCGGGGGCTTGGGCTCGGTTCACGCGTGGAATGGATTGTTGCGGGCACTGTAGCAGTCGGACGTTTCCAGAGGTCAGAGCAGGTTTCTGGCTGGCCGTGAAGACCTGTCGGACTGCCATCTGCCGCTTCCGCAGACATTAGGTGGACCTGTTCGGCTGCTGATCACCGGTCAATCCTGGGCCGTTGTCGCCGACCGCTTCCTTTCCGCGCCCGGGCTTCGAACAACCAGGCCGCACACGGCCACCCTCGCCCGCGACATCGAACAACGCCACCGAAGGCGGGCTACGACGTCCCTCGAACACCAACTAGGGCTGCCGCCTCTGAAGGCATGTTGTGTGGCTGTTGATCGCCGCCACGTCGCCCCGGGCGCGGGGCCATCTCATACCGTTGGCGAGGCGGTCCTGAACGGGTGTCCTCAACGGCTTGGGTGATGTCCGGGCGGCGACCCAAGATTGTGTCTTGGCTGCTGGTCAGGTCGCGATAGGGGGCTAGTCGGGCTCGGAGACGCCCTGGTATACTCTGTGTGATAGTAACGAACAGGGGAGAGGCGCGGTGCCCAAGATCTCGGCTATGAGCGAGTGGCTTGAAGCTGTGGAACCCGACACGTTCTTCTGGTCTCAAGATGTGCCCGGCCCGAACCGCGCCGCTGTGCGGGCGTTCTTGCATCGTGAGACATCCAAGCCCGACCATCTGTGCAGAGCGTTTCGGGTGGCTCCGTGCGCGTACTGGCGCTCACACATGAGAGTCGACGCCCACTTCGGGCAGGTGCTGACACCGGACTGGTTGCGGGTCGGGGAGTTCTACGCTGGCCCGCACGCGGCCAAGCACGGCCATTACGGGGCCAATGTGTGCGGCTGGAGCACTCAGCTCGTGGCGTCATCGGCGGCGTTCGCGGTGCCTGGTGAGCCGCGATGCCGCCAGCCGGTCCCGCAGGTCAAGCTGCTGGGGCGGCGCAACATGAGACGCCGCGAGCTCACCACTCTGGAGGCGACCTATCTCGAGGCGGTGATCTCCTTTGACTTGTTGAACACCTACGACAGATACGAGCACGGGTCGGGTTGGGAGCAGGCACTGGGCACGACTCGGGCCAGGATGCGCCTCATGATCGACGCCGGTCGCCTGCCGATCCCACGCGGCGACGTGCTGGCGTGGGTAGCGCGCGGCGAACGGCCCCCGCGAGCCCGGGAGATGTTCCACAACAGAATGGAACAGCTCTCAGCGATCTTCGACGAGATGTATCGGGATCTCGACAGCACCGCCTGTGCCGTGGCGGCGCCAGTCTGAGCGCTGGCCCATAGCTCGAGCATGCAGGACGGGCAGAGGCCACCGCTTCGGTCCGGAGAGCGCTGCCTAGCGCCGTCTGAGCCCTGAGACTGGTCTACCCGGCGCTCCTCGCGCCCGTTCGGCGAGAGCGCGCACCGCCGATACGCTCAGGCAGAGGTTGCCATGCCCGCACCGAAGAACCCTGACTTTGAGGCCCAGCACCCCCGCCGCACTAGCGGGCGCTTCGCCAAGAAGCGTGCCGCGGACCCGCCCGCGGCGAACCTCCCCACCGGCGGGTCAGAGCCGATCTCGGACCTGCGGGCCAGGCCGACTGACTTCGTGACGCTGATTGATCGGGTCTCAAAGGCGCGTCACGTGCCTCAGGTTCTCATCGAGCGCGAATACTGGATGTTCCAAGTGGCGCGCAGCATGCAGCCGCCTGGCAAGTACGAGCACAGTGTCGCGATCATGTATGGAGGATCGATGCTCGCTCTCGCAGGCATCGCCGAGCGGGTATCAGAAGACGCAGACTTCAATATCACCTTCGGCGAAGGGCACGAGAACTGGAGCAATAACAAGGGGGCCAAGCTGCTCAAGCAGTTCGAGGGGCGCGTGTGCAGTGACCTGCCTGAGATGACCTCATCCACAGACGACGACCGAGGCTCAGGCGTCAGCCGCCCGCTCGAGTTCCAATACCCCGCCTCGTTGCCGGAGTCGCTGTACACGGCCCATCCACTGCAGCCCGTGAAGTCCGACATGGGCATCCGCGTCACCGACGCCGAATACACCATCACCATCAATGTGGCCCCATTGCTGGGCCGAGCAGCGCCCGGCGCCGGTGACTCCGCACCAGACATAGCGCCCTGCAAGATAAGGGCGATGCACCCGATCACGGCGCTCGTCGACAAGCTAGACGCCGTCGGATGGCGCTCCCAGCACGCCGACACGACTCAGAACCGGGATCTCCAAGACATCGCCGCCAGGGCCAGGGACCACTACGACTTGTTCTGCCTGCTCGATTGTGCGCAACTAGCCGGGCACCTGAACTCGGGAGACATCAACGATGCCTATGAGCATATGCAGCGGGCCGAGGACTGGTATCGACACATGCGCACCAACAAGGGCAGAAAAGCAGTCAATCTGCGGCCACGGATCCCCAGACCTTCAAGCGGCTACCACACGCTCTCATGCTGGCAGCCGGGCACTGCACAGTATGACGCTCTGGCCCGCGCGTACCGGAGCGTCCAGCCCCTCGTGTATGGCTTCGCACCGCCTTGGCCCGACATAGCAGCCCGCATCCGCTCAACGAAGATCCTGTAGGCCCGCAGAGCACAGCCGCTATATGGCCTTGCGGGCGTGCCGGGTTCGTCCTGGGAGCAGCGTCTGCCCTTCGCCGAGAAATCTAGGAGCGGATTCCCCCGGCAACGGGCGGCGGACGCTGAGATTGACTCGTGGTGTCAGTGGCCGCTTGTACACTTGTGAGGTGGCACGTTGCACAGCACCCGTCTACGGCCATCGCTCGTCGGCCGCGGCTGAGCGATGCCCCGCGTGTCGCTCACGGTCGAGGTATCGCCGTTCGTACTCGTACTTCCCGCCGGTCTCGTACAGAGGCACATCGTCAGGCGGTGGAGGAGCGGCGAGCCGTAGCGCGGCATCGGGTACCACGAGGTCTCGGCGGACCCGAGCTGGCGGATCAGTGTCATACACCTCCTCCGAGTGGCGCGCCGTTGAGTCCATCGCCGATAAGGCCGTGGAGCAGTCACGAACGCACCCCGAGCGCCGCGATCTGTTCCTATGTCACGCTTGGGACGACCGAGAAGCGAGCGCTGCTGAGTTGTACGATCGCTTGAAGTTGAACGGTGCCTCAGTCTGGTTTAGCGAGAAAGATGTCCCTCTCGGCACGCAGTTGCTCCGAGAGATTGACAAGGGTCTTCTGAACTCCCGCGTCGGAATTGTTCTTGTCACACCTGCACTTCTCAAGAGCATCGAGACCGAGGGGATCGCTGAGAAGGAGCTATCAGTGCTCCTCGCGAGCAACCGGGTGATTCCGGTTGCACATGGGACCACCTTCGAGGCCCTCCGCGACGTGAGCCCAATGCTCGCTTCGCACGCCGGCTTGGACACCGCTGAGTCATCCCTGGGCGACGTCGCCGCCAAGATCGCTGCGGCGGCGGCTGCGCTCGGCGACGACGACTACTGACACGACCAGTCTCCAATGTGGCATCGGGTCGGTCGCCCGGCGACGGGGCGACCTTCGGCGGCCGCTCCCTTCTTCGGGTTCGTCCGGTCAGGTCGGGAGTGTGGGTGCCTCGGCCGTCTCCGCAGTCGAGCGAATGCCATCCCAATAGCGCTAGCGGTGAACACCTGTTGGGTCCGCTGCCCACTGGGCGGCACTCGAACCTGGGTTCCTTCGAGGCCTCCGCTCGCTGCCGCGCCGGCCGAGGAGTGTATCGATGTCATACCCAGCGGCCGTGAGTTGGTCCAGCCCGCCTTTGTGTGGGCCGCCCTGCCTGCGACTCCGAGTGGTTCCTCCAGGCCGTGCAGGCTGCGGGCGAGGGCCCTGACATTTGACCTATGGATGGCTCCCCCGAGATTGGGATGGTTACTCCCCTGACCCCAGACGGGGCGCTCCCGTGGGCACCAGACCAAACTAAGGATGCACGCGGCAGGAGAGCCAGCGACCAGGAGTGACTTCCTGCGTCTGGTCCGACAGCGGGGGAGGCTCGTCTGGGCGTGTGTGGCTGTCGCTACCTTTGCCAGCGGCGGCTGAAAACGCCCGGCATTCGTAGCGCTCATCTCGGTCGTCGCAGCCTTCGGGAGCAGCGCCCAAACTGGCATCGTGAGCTAGGTCGGCGCTGCTCCCGACAGGATCGAACCGCCAACTGTAGGACAAGCCATGGCCCAAGACACAAAGCAACACAACGGCATCGAGTACGCACCGGGGGTAACGGGCAAGTTCCTGTTTCGTGTGCGCGAGGCATACGTGGCAGGATCCGCCGCCGACCTCATCCGCTCCCGCCGCGTTGGTGCGCTGAAACTTGATCTCGTCCTGAGAGGGCTGGCCCTTCTCCCCGAGCACTCAGGAGACCGCGAACCGGGCCATGTGCTGCGCCACCGCGGGCGGCTCAGCTACCAGGTGCTCCACGACCTGTGCCGCGATCCGGCACGGTTCGCCCAGGAGGCACCCCACGACATCGAGGACGACCCCGCAATGCTCGAGAAGAAGCGGACATGGGTCCGCGAGCAACTCCAAGTGCTCGAAGGCCGCCAACTCATGAAGCGTTCGACGGATCCCAAGGGCCGCAGGCCCGAGATCACAGTGCTGCGCGACCGAGGCGACGGCGAGCCGTTTGATGACCCCGGTGCCACAGCAACCGCTAAGGACGGCTACGTCACCATCTCGGGCGCCGTCCTTTCATCACCGCACTTCCGCGAATGGGGCGCGCCCGAAGTTGTCGCATACCTGTGCGCAATGACAGCAGATCGCTTCGCGCGCCACCGTGACCGCAAGCAAGCCGAAGAACCGGCACCGCCAGGTACCGCGGCAAAGACAAATACTTCAGCGGTGAGGCACTCAAAATGTGGCGACGCCTGCTCTGTCACCACTGCATCGAGGGCGCCCTGCACATCGGGTGCTTTGATCCCGAGGCGGGATCGTGGACCCACCCTGACACCACCCAGTGCATCTCAGCGGACGCCTCGTGGATCCGGTCCGCCACCCGATATGACCGCAGCGTCGTGATAGAGGACCCCAACACCAAGATCAAACGGTACGACCCCGACGCGTACTTCCATCACTACAAGAACAAACAGCCGACCAAGGTTCCCGGCCGCGAGGTGGTGATGTTGACGTGCCGCACCAAACACGGCAACGAACGCATAGTTCTGGACTTCGATTTCATGCCCCACAAGAACCACCATTCGCGCAAGGACCGCAACGACGCCGATTTCGGCGTCGACATGCTCGCCGACCTCATCGACGAACACGCCACACAGCTACGAGGGCTGCGAGCCTTCGTCTACGACATGGCGATGGACTCCGAAGCGATCGATGACACGCTCGCCCTGGGAGTGATACCGATCGTCAAGACCCCCAAACTCGCCGGCGGCAAGTACCGCCAAGGCAACCTCGGCATCCACACATTCACCTGCCGCGACGGCAAGACCCGCGAACGTGAGATCAAGACTGTCAACGGGTCGATGTGTGTGAAGTTCCCCAACGGCCAGGGTGTCCAAATGGCGATCCCGCTGGAGAGGGCAAATTTCCGCTGGGGCGACGAAACCAAACAAGGCAACACCGCCTACCTCAAGGTGCGGATCCCCCGCAACAGCGGCGCCCCCCGCCGCTTCAAAGGGGCCACGGCCTCAGTGCGGCTCAACAGCACCCCCGAAGAGATCCACACCAGCCCCCACACCCGCCGTACCCGGTCGCTGCGCCCCATCCCCGAAGCCGACCCCACCTTCAAGGTCCACGGCGTCCGCGAAGACATCGAGTCGACGTTCGGGGATCTCAAATACCGGATCCGCCAGAAGCTGTGCTCCTACAAAGAAGACCGTTTCCGGTTCAACGTCAGCTGCTATCAGTTGCTACGGCTGTCGCGGACACTGAGCGCGTTCGACAGCCGCTCCCCGTAGCCACCAGAACCTGATCTGAGCGGCCCGGCCGGCCACCGAAGTGGCCCCAGGCTGCCCCAGCGCGTCCAGCGAAGCGCCACGGCCCGCAGAACGCACGAATCGAGCACCGTGGTACCGTGCGGGGACCATAGGATCGACTCGATCCCGTATTACGCACAACAATGCGCACATTCACCGCCCTCGTAGCTCAGTGGATAGAGCATCGGTCTCCTAAACCGTGTGCGCAGGTTCGATTCCTGCCGGGGGCACTGTTCATGCTACAAAAACTGCCATCCAGCCAGTTGATGACGGCCTGGGCGCGGTCGATCCATCGAAGCATCCGAAAGCTACTGCCGGGCGATGCCGATGGCTAGGGGCGGGCCCGGAACGCCATGCTGGGGTTGTCGGGCAGCTCCGTGAGGGGCTCGGCCACCTCGGCGACCGTCGGCCCCACGCCCACAGTCGCCAGCGCGTCGATATCGAGGTTGTAGACCTCCGCGGCGGTTGCGCCGAGGAGCTTGCGGAGGTCGCTGGTGGACCAGTCGCAGAACACGTGGCGCAGCGATGCCACCGAGTCCGGGAACGTGCCCTCGCTATGGGGGTAGTCGCTGCCCCACATGAACCGGTCGACTCCGAGCTGGCGGATGGCCTCGGCCTCGTCGCGGCCGGGGAAGCTGGCTCCCATGTAGCAGTTGGTCTTGAAGTAGCTGCTCGGCGGGTTGGGCAGCTGGGAGGCGTCCGCGGTCATCTCGCCGACGTTGCCGTCGCCGGTGAAGAGCCGCCAGTAGGCGTCCATCTTGGACAAGGCTGCGGGAACCCAGCCGACGCGCTGCTCGGTCATCACGAAGCGCAGCCCACCGAAGCGCTCGAACACGCCGCTGACGATGAGGTGCCACAGGCTGCGGTTGGCGAAGAACGGCACCTCCATCAACATCAGGAAGGCGCGGTTGGGGGAGTCTTGAAGGTCGGGTATGCCCGCGCCTCCGTGCTGGTTGACCGGCAGCGCGGTGTCCTCGCAGGCGGCCCACAGCGGGTCGTAGTAGTCGCTCCACAGCGGCGGCACACCGGAATCGGGCGGGACCGCCGGCACCAGCACGCCGCTGAGCCCGTTCTCGGCGGCCCATTCGACCTCGCCCACGGCCGCGCCGATGTCGTTGGGGAACACCTGGGCCAGACCGGCCCGGCGCCCGGGAAGCTCCCCGCACCAGTCCACGAGCCACCGGTTGTGGGCCTGAAGGCCCGCCCACCGCTGCTCGAACTCGGCCGCGGATGCCGGAGGGCGGGCCACCAGCAGCGACGACGGGAAGAACGGCGGCACGGTGTTGGGGAACACGACCTCGGCGACCTGGCCGTCGGCCTCGAGGTCGCGCCTGCGCACCTCGGAGTCCCAGTTGCGCAGCCGCTTGGAGTCCTGGAGATCCGCGAAGGGGTTGATGTAATCCTGCTTCCAGGCGTCGAAGTCGTCGCGCAGCCTCGACGGCAGGTAGGGGCGGTAGTCGTCGATGTCGCCGCCCGCGTGGCAGTCGGCGGACACGACCGTGTAGCGCTCTCCGTCGGCTGTTGCGTTCATCATCGCCTCATCTTGGCACCGGCGGGGCCAATCCTCAACATCAGTGCTAGGCATCTGGTGGCCCGAATCGTTGCTGGAGCTCGCGCTTGAGCACCTTGCCCGCGGGGTTGCGGGGCAGCGTGTCGACGATCTCGAGGCGCTCGGGCACAGCCTGGCGGCGCAGCCCGGCCGCAGCCAGCCGGGCGCCCAGTCGGTCGATGGTCATCCGGGCGCCGTCGGCCGGTCCCGGTACTCGCCGAACGTCGCCCGGTCGCCCTGGCGCGACACCAGCATCGGCTGGTCCGGCCAGCGCTGGGCGGCCTGCTCGATGAGGTCCCAGAGCGGGGGTGATGTCCTCGGNNCGANCCGGATGTCGGTGGGCGGTCGAGGGTGCTTGATTCGAGGGTTGAGCGGATCGCTCGCGATGTCGACTTTCTGATCGACGAGGGCGAGGNCCCACAGGTCACGAGGNTTGCGCTGGATCCTCCGTCGACCGTTGAGGCATCCGAGGANGCCGCTGTGGAGTTGCGGAAGAAGCTCGGTGTGCCGGANGGACCGCTGTTGGGCCTTCAAGCATTCGCGGAGCGCGCTGGTCTGTTCTCGTTCTCTCTTGACCTCGGCAGGGCGGGCGGCGATGCCGCGTATGTGGCGGTGCGAGATCTGGGCGTGGCAGTCGTCAACGGCGCGCTGGAGCCCGGGCGACGCCGCTTCAATCTCGCGCACGAACTCGGTCATCACGTGTTTCAGGACGCGTACGCGCCGGAGGTCGGGCTGTCTCCGCTGGATGACAACGAGAAGCTGATCAACGCGTTCGCGATCCACCTGCTGCTTCCCGGGCGTGCCGTTCAAGGGATCATGTCAGAGTTCGAGGGTGATCCTCGTCTCGCGGCCGTGGCGGCAGCGGTGCGCCATCGGCTGAGCTGGACCGCTGTGTGTGCCCAGCTGCGCAACCTTGGTGCCATCGATCCCGGAACTCGCGAGGAGCTTGCGAGTCGCCCGCCTTCGCGGGCGGACTTCATCGAGTTGGGGGAGCATTGGGTTGCTGAACTCGACCCGCCGTGCGTGCCGCCGCTGCATGGCCGGAGGGTCCTCGCGGCATACCGGCGGGGG
>JGI24795J26692_1001865_pt1 | contig 10289 bp, 10 predicted proteins | sample PinacodermBB_FD_26692 | JGI IMG/M metagenome (IMG submission 26692)
TTCAATTAGTCAAACGATGTTTAGCTAATCACGGGATTATGGCATGCTAGATAGTGGTCTTGGTCTCCAAGTTGAGTGATTAGTGGCTCCTCAATAAAACAAATCTCCGTGGCGCGTGGGCAACGAGTGTTGAAACGGCATCCCTGAGGCGGGTCAATCGGCGATGGCAATTCGCCAGATATGTCACCTTCAGCAACCTCAACTGTTGGCGCTGGTTCAGGTATAGCGGCAAGCAACGCACGCGTATATGGGTGCTTTGGGTGTTCAAATATTGCCTTAGCGTCGCCAATTTCGCAAACTTTACCCAAATACATCACCATTATCCGATCAGCAATATTGCGTACCACGCACAAATCGTGACTAATGAACAATAGTGTTAATCCATAACGTATTTTCATGTCTTCTAATAAATTGAGGACTTGTGCTTGTACCGAAACATCTAGTGCCGATACTGGTTCATCACAAATCAACACTTTCGGGTCGAGCAACAATGCGCGTGCGATACCGATGCGTTGGCATTGTCCCCCAGAGAATTGATGGGCTCGCCGATCACCTAACTTAGGATCAATGCCTACAGACACCATGAGTTCTTCAACATGGTTTCGAGCCCAGACGCCTTGCCGATCCCCCCAGATTGCGAGACCTTCAGCAATCACGTTACGTATCTTGCGCCGTGGATTTAGTGAGGAAATCGGGTCTTGAAAGATCATTTGCAGGTCGGGGCGGACGCGCCGCAACTCATCTCCTCTGAGAGTTGCGAGATTGCGACCTTGGTATTCGATCGAGCCACTCTTGATTTGGTTCAAACGAATAATCGATTTTGCCAGCGTGGATTTGCCGCAACCCGACTCCCCCACAATGCCTAAGGTCTCACCTTCTGCTACATCAAAAGACACACCACTCAGCGCATACAGCAGACGCTTTCGTCCCACAGGGAATTCAACGCTCAGATGGCGCACGGTCAACAACATGTCTCCCTCACTGCGGAGCGAACCGTCACCTGATCCGGCCATCAATCAACCGCTCGTGTGCCTACGTGCAGACATTTGCAAACCTGCTGCGGTTTTGCCTCGCGCTCGGTTTTTGGCTAACGCTCGCCGGCCGCGTTTGGTGTTGGCCGGATAAAAGCAGGCGATCTCTCGCATTCCGATAACTCCGCTTAGCTGGGGCACCGATTGCAGACAATCAGCCTGTGCCAAAGTACAGCGTGGCGCAAATGAACATTGTTCGGTTGGATTGATTAATTCTGGGGGTGGCCCACCGATAGCTTCAAGCCGTGAGTGGATAGGCGTGTTGAGCCGCGGCATCGACCGCAATAAAGCATCGGTATACGGGTGTCGGGGGTCTTCGAAGAGGTCTTCTGGTTTGCCCCGCTCAACAATCCTACCGGCGTACATGACTGCGATTTCGTCACAGCGCCGGCGTGCTACGCCTAAGTCATGCGTAATCAGGATTAGCGACATGCCCCGTTCCTTGCGAAGCCGATCAAGCAAGTCGAGCAGATGTTTCTGCACCGTCACATCTACAGCGGTGGTTGGTTCATCAGCAATGAGCAGAGACGGGTCGCAGGCTAGAGCCATGGCAATAACCACCCGTTGGCGCAAGCCTCCAGATAACTCATGCGGGTACTGATCGAAGCGTTTCTTGGGTTCAGGTATGCCCACTAAGTTGAGTAGGTCAATACCTTCGTGGCGCGCGGTTTTGCGGTCTCGCTTGAGGTGGTAACGCAAGGTTTCAGAGATTTGTGTGCCGCATTTTTTGACGGGATTGAGAGATGTCATTGGGTCTTGAAAGATCATGGCCATTTTGACTCCCCAAAAATGTTTGACACGCTCTCGAGCAAGCCGCCGCACATCGGCACCTTCAAATTCGACACCACCACTTACTTCGGCACTGCGAGGCAACAAGTTCATCAAAGTTCTGGCGGTAACCGACTTACCTGACCCTGATTCGCCAACAATTCCAAGCGAGGCACCCTGACTCAACTCAAACGACACACCGTTAACCGCGCAAACCGTGCCTCGAACAGTGGGAAATCGAACCGACAAGTTCTGCACAGACAACTGCTTCACTGAATGAGAATTATCAGGCATTTGCGCTACCGTCTCCTAAAACGCTGTTTCACGCACATCAAAATAATCTCGCAAGCGGTCGCCAGCGAAATTGAGCGACAGAATAGTTATGAACATCGCCGCTATGGGCATCAGCGCCACGTGTGGGTTCTCTTGCAGGTCACGGATACCGCGGCCATCATTGATGATCACACCCCAACTAATCTCTTCCACCGAAAGTTGCAGAAATGCTAGGCCGCCTTCGGCCACGATCGCCACACCCATACCCAAGAGTGCCAAAGCCGCCATAGGGATCATCACCACCGGCAGGAGTTCTCTGGTAATGATCCTGAAGTGTCTAGCTCCCAGCACTCGGGCGGCTTGCACGAACTCGCGTTCCCCATACAGCAAGGTAGTCGCTCTCGCTAGTCGACCAATCGGAGCGACCGCCAACACCGCCAAGGTGAGGCTCACTGTCCGCAAACTGCGGTCAAAAGTGCTCGTGATCAACAACGCAAGCACCAATCCCGGAAACGACAGCAACGCAAAAAACGCAAAGTTGACGATCAGATCAATCGAGCCTTTGAAGTAGCCAGCGATTATTCCCAAGGTTCCACCTACCACCATTCCGAAAGCAATCGCAACAAAGCCGACAACGAGAGACACGCGCGCCCCATACACGGTACGTGCAAACACATCGCGCCCTAACGCATCGGTGCCGAACCAATTGTCTAGCGACGGCCCGCTGCGGGCGGGCCCGGTTGCTATTGCCGACGGGTCTTCAATGGGAAGTAGCGGCGCAAAAGAGGTGGTTGCCACGAGCACACCCAACCAGCCGACCGCCAACCAAAATATGCAACCCAGTTTCTTGGCTTCGGCTTCATCTAGCACCACATTCATGCAGACCTCACTCGAGGATCAAGGTAAGCGTAAACAAGATCAACCAAAAAGTTGACCAACACGAAACCAACCGCCACCACCGCGATGAGAGCCACAACTACTGGCGGGTCATTGCGCAACACCGCCTCAACCAACTCGGTGCCGACACCGGGGATTGAATAAATTTGTTCAACCACTAATGCCCCACCGATCAATGCACCGGTGTTGACTCCGAAAACTGTGACGACTGAAAACAGCGATGGTCGCAGCGCGTGTCGATACATGATGTGGCGGTCGGACAAACCTTTGGCACGCGCCATATGCACGAAATCTTCTTGCAATGTGGTTATGAGATCTGTGCGTAGCAACCGTTGATAGGTAGCGGCCAACCCGAGCGCCAACGTGGCGGCTGGCAAGATCAAAGCCTTGAATTCCGACCACCAACCGTGGTTTTCGTACCTCGACGGGAATATTTGCCAGCGTAACGAAAAGAAATACAGCAGTATCACACCTAACGCAAAATTTGGAACTGACAACAAAGCGAACGAACCCACTGTCGACACCTTGTCGAAACCGCGATTTGCTCTGTATGCGGCAGCAACCCCCCAAGGAACTGCGATACCTAAAGCGATTAGCTGCGCCAACACAATTAAGCGCACGCTCACCGGCAATCGATCAGCAATGATGTCGGAAATCTCGTCACCATTCACAAAAGAGGTGCCGAAATCTCCTCTAAACATGTTGATCACCCAAATGCCATAACGTTGTGGCACGCCTTTATCGAGATGGTTTTCTGCTTTGGCTCGTTGAATCAGGGCGCAATCACCAATGTTGCCTCCAGAGGTGAACGTGTCTTCAAGTTCACCGCGAGCAACCGCTTCGCATTGTTCTTCAGTGATACCAGAGATCACACCAACAAGATTGAACAAAGGATCGCCCACTAGCTTCAGTGATGCGAAAGCCACGAAGGTCACCACGAAAAACACAAGTATGAGTTGCAGGACTCTGCGTAAAGCGAACTGCGCCATTTCGAGCCTGATCAAGTTGCGTCGATGCTAACTCGTGCCGCAGCACCTAACCTTCGTCTATCCAAACGTTGTGGTAAAACCCACGTCCTTGCGTATTGCAAAGTAACGTTTTGTCGACAGGCCCGGTTTGACCGCAGACGTTCTTGACGGAATTGCGGAACCCAACCGTCCAGTTCGAGTGGGTCAAGAAAATGTAGGTGTAAGCCGCGTTGACCTCAGCTTGAACCTGCTGCATTATCTCCACCCGACGATCTAAATCGTCGGTCGCCCGCGCTTCAAACAATAGTGCATCACGCTCAGGATCGCATAAGCGAACCCAATTCAACGCAATCAAACCCGTTGCGGTTGCACACTCAAGCCAAATGACCTCATTATCTGGGTCAGCCTCACCAAACTGCCGCCAAGTAAGCACCTGAAACTGACCGAGCGCAGTCTCAACAATATGTTGATCTTGAGGAAGTTGCTGACGTTCGATCTCAAAATACGCTTCCCAACCAGCGCTAAGTACATCCATAATACGTGTTTGTAGCGTTGATGGACCCGAAAACTGCAACTCAATCTTGACCTTGCCGTCACTACAGTTCTGCGCGAATTCCGCACAATACGCATCCACAAGGGGTGCTGCACGTTCGGGCATGTTGGCTTCTTGGACGACATCAGGATTATTCCAAATAAGATCCGGGTGATACATCGAGTCTGCTAACGGTTCAGTACCCTGTGTGATCAAATCTCGGTAACCTTCACGATCCGTGGCAAAAGTAATAGCTTGGCGAACACGGATATCGTCCATCGGTGCCTTTTGCGAGTTCAACATCACAAAGTTCTCTTCGGAGTAGACGTTCTGCACTGCGGTTGCATCATCGGATCCACCAATGATCAGAGCCGCATCAGCGTTTGAGGTGACCACCAAATCAAGGTCGCCGGCAACTAGCTGTTCAGCAGCCAAAGCCGGGTCAGTAGTAATAAAAAACTCGATTGCGTCAAGATAAACGTCTTCGCTGCCACGCCAATAGTTCGGATTCTTGACGACCCTTGTAGAGACGTCTTGCGTGCGGTTGTCAAGCACGAACGGCCCGGTACCAACAGGGTGCTGGTTGAGGTTTTGATCTACGGCGGCTGCTTCAAGCCAAGCCGGAGACGCAATCATGCCTAACTGGCTCGTGAAGTTGACCGGAAAATGCGCGTTGGCACGAATTAGGTTGTATTGCACGGTGCGGTCGTCAATCTTTTCGTAGCGGTTTTCTTGCGGGAAGTTCGGTGCGAGAGCTAAGGACACTATGGGGTCACCGATCATCGCCTCGAAGTTGGCGATTAGCGCATCGGCATCAAGTGGGGTTCCGTCATGGAAAGTAATGCCCTCTCGGACTTGCACCTGCCAAGATATTCCATCGTTGACGGGTATCGCCGATTCGGCGAGGAATGGAAACCAATTGCCTTCGCTGTCGATTCCGAACAATGGATCAAAAATCGAATAACCGATGGAGTATGCCGAAACCGCAAAGTTGTTGGTCGCCGGATTGAGGCCGTCCGCTTCGGCCTCCACGGCGATGCGCAAAGTGCCGCCGCGCACTGGTTCAGGTGCGATTTCAGCATCAGTTGATGGCTCCTCACAAGCTGCGCCAATACAAACGGTGCCTTCCTCTGCCCCTTCCAACGGTGGCGCACTGCTAGTGGGCGCAACCGTTTCAGCTTCGTTGCTAGTGGTATTGTTGGTGTCGCTTTCCTCGACCGCGACCTCAGTGTCATTGTTATTGACGCGATTGCTGCCGCTGTCGCCACCGCAAGCAGCGGCAACCAAACACAATGCAAGCAGCACGGATGCGCTAGGCGCGACCGCCCGACAGTAAACTGGCGATTTCATGTCTGCACTCCTCTCTTCCTTCCCAATAGTCGAACGTGGCTCGTTGACCAAACTATAGTTTTAGCATTTCTGGATAAAGTTTGTGGTCTTGGTCTGCATATCCCCTCCACTTCCGAACACAAGTAGCCGCGGAGCGTTCACGGTTTGTTGATGCGAGCTAACNTGACGGAACAACTTGGGTCGGCAGCGGTCAACTGGCGCAAACANATGCAACGGCACCGTTACCGGAACAAGGAAGTTATCTTTCAACAAGGCGAACTCGGCGACACTTTGCATCTCATTGACAAAGGCAGTGTATTGGTTGAAGTTTTTGTGGCCTTCGGGGATGTGGCTGCGTTGTCAATACGCTGGCCGGGTGAAATCATCGGTGAAATAGCGATAGTTGGAGATGGACGGCGAACGGCTCGCGTCACCGCTCTGGAACCAACCGAGACTTTAGCAATATCTGAGAAGTCACTCGGGGCACTCCGCAGCCAAGATCCGAACGTGGATCGCTTGTTTCTCAAGGCGCTAGCAACAAAGTTGGAGCAATCCACCGAACAACACGTGGATATGTTGTTCGCCTCGGTCGAAATTCGCGTCTGGCGGGTGCTGCTGCGGCTAGCCGCAATGTTCGACCGAGGCATTTGTCCTCTAGTGATCAAGGTTCGCCAACAAGACATCGCTGCCATGGCAGGGTCCAGCCGNCAATCAGTCAATCGTGCNTTGAGGCGCGCCGAATCCGCGGGAGTACTCGCACTCAAACGGGGCCAAATTGCGATTTTCGACCTCGGCCGTTTGAGGAACTTAGCCCGCTGACGGAGGCGCTGGAAGCTGCGAAACGGTATCTCCGCTAGCCGTGTCTTGCGTATCTTGGCCATGCTGCGCGCCACTGTTAATGTCATCGGGGCGCATACTTTGCAGAATATCAATACCAGTGGCCGCTTCAATCTGCTCGCTTAAGCTCACCACAGCAGCGGGCAGTTGCGCAACCAAAGCACCGATGCCACCGCCGTTGTGGTTGTTCCCGCCGTCTACCACAGCCACTCGATCAATTGAAACATTGCTGACCGTGGAAACGATTTTGTCTACCAAGTCGGGCAACATGTTGAGCACGAAGATCCTTTGACCGTCGTCACCGGCGAGTTGATACTGATCGGTTAGACGGCGGAACACGTCAACTTGAGCTTTACCATCTTCGACGATTTTGGCGGCTTGCGCTTGGGCTTCGAGTTGTTTCGCTTCGAGGTTGGCTCGCGCTGGGGTGACCACATCCGCTTCAAGGCGCCGCCGTTCCAGTTCTATGCGCTGCTGTTCTAGTTTCTGTTCGGCTGTTGCTCGAGCAATGTCGCCCGCAACCGACGCTTCTTCTTCTTTGGCTCGCGCGATGGCATCTAGTTCTGCGGTGCGTACGCGAAGGTTGTTTTGTTCCTCAACAATGTTGCGGTCGGCTTGGGCTTGGGCGATTTGGGCTAGTTCTCGAGCTTTGGCTTCGGCCTGTTCGGATTCGGATTCGCGGTTGGCTTCGGCGACCCGTGCCTGTTTGACGACATCGGCTGTCAGTTTGCGGCCTACCGATTCAAGGTAGAGGTTGTCGTCGGTTACGTTTTGGATTTTCATCACATCAAGGTCAAGCCCCAAGGTTTTGATGTCGTCGTCTGCTTCGTTGATTAGTTGCTGGGAGAACTTCAAGCGATCCTCGTTGACTTCTTCTGGGGAAAGCGTGGCGAGCACACCACGCAGGTTGGCTTCAAGGGTTTCTTTGGCTATCTGACCGATGTTCTGGTTAGGTACGTTAGGTACGTTTAGGAAGCGTTCAGCGGCGTTTTCCAGCACGCCCTCTTTGGAAGAGACTTTCACGTTGGCGATTCCCTGCACATTCAAGGGGATGGTTCCTCGTGAGTAGGCGTTGGTAACCGACACTTCCAGCGGAATTGTGTTGAGGTCGAGCCAAGATACTTTCTCAATAATCGGGATACGCACGGTGCGACCACCTTTGAGAATGCGATAGCCAACGGTCCGACCGTCAGATAGTTGACGGCTACGTCCAGAGATCACCGCAACCCGATTGGGCGGACAAATGATAATCAACGAATTGAGGATTATTATCAAAAAGATCACCACGAAACCGATGGTCAATCCAGCCACTAGTAGAACGGCCATTGCTTTACCTCCTGCGCCGAAGCGCTGTTTTGGTTGGCCGAGGTGGCCAACATTTTCGATCTGTTAGTTCTCTCGCTGTTAGTTCTCTCGCTGTTAGTTCGCTCGCGATGCCTGTTGCCGAGTTCATTCGAGTTTTAGGTCGGGCCCTAGTGGCGCAACCAGCGCTACCCCACCTTCTATCTTGACGATCACCACCCGCTCGTTTGCTTTGATGGTTGAACCGTCTACTGGAGATGCGGTCATCTGTTCTCGTGCCCCGGCGAGCTCAACAACGATTTTGCCGCGGTTCGCTTCACTGATTTCGAGGATCACCTGTGCCATGGAACCTTCAAGTTCGGCGTTCATGACTTCACTGGAGTTCGAGTTGGAGCGGATCCATTTGAAAGCTTGGGTGCTCATTAGCCCTGAGACTAGAGCCACTAACAGTGCGGTAACAAACACGCTCCAGGCGGTGGCACCGACAGCACCACCCACTAGGCCCACAAATCCGAAAGAGGCGGCCACGAAAGCCAAAGACGACAACGGAATAACCGACATTGGCCCGTCAGCATCCGCATCTCCAGCGAACACCATCCAAAGGAGTAGCGGTGCACCAGCGGCGAGTAAGAAGAGGTATAGTCCAGTCATAGCGATTGGCCTTTACGGTACTACCAATCTTGACGTTCGCGCCAGTTTGGTAACGCATCTTCGTTAACCACGAGGAGATATCAAATTTCTGGCCGCTGTCGCTGTGATCTGCTAGACCAAGATGAGGCAGGCAGCTAGTCTGTCGGGAGGTGAAACATTATGGCGCTCATTGAGCAATTAGCTGAGATTGAACTTTTTTCGGAGCTATCGAAACGGGAACTCAAAAAGGTGGCCTCTTTCATGACCACGGTAGACGTGAAAGCTGGCCGTAATCTAACGGTTCAAGGTCAACCGGGCCGTGAATTCATGATTATTGAAGACGGGGAGGCCACGGTGAGGCGTAATGGCCGAGTGCTTGCTAGCTTCGGGCCTGGAGACTTCTTCGGGGAATTGGCGATTATTGCTGGTGTGCCACGCACTGCCACGGTCACCGCCGACACCGATATGTCTATCGAAGTTCTCAATCGCCGGGAGTTCACTGCATTGCTTGACGAGAGCGCGCTGGTGGCGCGCAAGGTTTTGATTGGCGCGGTGAAACGTCTCCATGAAATCGAAGAGGGTGTGGTGAAGTAGGTGACCGCGCTAGTTTATTGCGGTTAGAAACTCTCGGTTAGAAACTCTCGGTTAGAAACTTTTTGTCGTTATGCAGCGATTCGTTGCCGAGATAGCTGTGGTGGGTAGTGCCAACCTGGATTTAGTGGTGGAAGTGCCACGTATTGCGTTGGTTGGGGAGACGGTCCTCGGCGGCGATTTGGCTCGTATTGCTGGTGGTAAGGGTGCTAACCAGGCGGTGGCGGCGGCACGTTTGGGTCGTTCGGTGGCCATGATTGGTCGGGTCGGAGATGACTCCGGCGGCGAACTGCTACGCCGCGCTCTGCACCACGACCACGTAGACACCACCTATCTCAGCACCACCCCAGACGTGCCCAATGGTGTTGCCTTGATAGCCGTGGCAGCCGATGGAGACAACGCGATTGTGGTGAGCCCGGGTGCCAACGGCCGGGTGTCGGCGGCTGATGTGGAAGCGGCTCAAACCGTATTGAGCTGCGCGGCGGTAACGCTTGTGCAGTTGGAGGTGCCAATCGAGGCCGTGGCGGCTGCGGTTGAGTACGCTCGGGGTATCGTGGTGCTGAACCCAGCGCCAGCACCGGTGTTGCCGCTTCCTGAGGATTTGTTGGCGAAAGTTGATGTGCTAGTACCGAACCAGAGTGAGTTGGCTTCGCTGACCGGTTACGAGGGGCCAGTTGATGTCCGAATCGCTGCACAACTCGCGGCACAGTTACCGGTTGGTGTTGTGGTAGTAACGCTTGGCGCTCTCGGGGCTTTGGTTGTGGATGAAGGCTTGGTCACCCATGTTGAGGCTCCGCGAGTTACGCCGCTTGACACCACGGCCGCTGGTGATTCGTTTTGCGCGGCTCTCGCTGATGCTTTGGTGCGCCAAGAAAAAATCGTTGATGCGGTTCGTTGGGCTGTGCGAGTGGGTGCCGCAACCACCTTGCGCTCAGGCGCTCAACCCTCTTTGCCCAGACCTGCGGAGGTCGAGTCGCTACTCAAAACTGGCGTTTCGGGCGCGCCTCAATCGGTGGCCCCCAAGAGCAACTTGAGTGTCTCAAATGGCGGCTAGGATGCGTTATTGAGTGGGTGTTCTCCCCTCTTGCAGCTACGGCACTACGACACAATGACACTACGACACAATGACAC
>JGI24795J26692_1001866_pt1 | contig 10285 bp, 8 predicted proteins | sample PinacodermBB_FD_26692 | JGI IMG/M metagenome (IMG submission 26692)
GGGGCCTGGATTTCGAGTACGGCCTCTGCAATTTCGGAACCGATTTCAACAGGGCGCCCTCGGACCGCGTTTGGCTGGACGGCGAAGTGTTGTGCCTGGACTCGGGAGGCAACTACAAGGGCTATATCGGGGATCTGGCCCGCATGAAATTTCCAGGCGAACCGGACGGAGAGCTGGAGGAGCTGCTTGGATTCGTCGAAGAAGTGCAGCAGGCCGCCAGGAAGCCTATTCGCGACGGCGCTCTCGGGAGGGAAATTTTCGAACGGCCGCTGGAGATGATCGGCGGGTCGCCCTGGAGCGAATATACGGAATTCCTAGCGCACGGCATGGGCATCGTCAGCCATGAACCGCCTTGGCTTACAGATGCCGGTCCAGTGCCCTACGCCGCCTACCACGCGGGAAAGCCGCTGAGGGCGGGAATGGTTCTTTCCGTAGAAACGACCATGTCGCACCCTGTCCGCGGGTTCATAAAGATCGAAGACACGATTGCCGTGACCGACGACGGCTACGAAGCGTTCGGCGACCATGGCCGGGGATGGAATTAGGCCCCTCAATGCTGCCCGGCGGGACGGCGTCGGCCTTTCGGCCTCGATTGCGTGTCAACACCTTGTTTCGGGAGCCTTTCCATTCCGCCCGGAACGATGGCCTGCGACATTCCCGGGCGTAGCCGGAATCGCGGCCGGGCGCAGAGCATCGGCGAATTTTCGCATTGCAACCGCGATGCCTTCGACCTTGATAATGCCCTGTTTGATCGGTCGAGCCGCCGGAGCGGTCGGAACCGCAGGGCGGCATCGATGGCCGCGCGGCTGATTCTTCACGGCAACAACCTGCACTGGGCCGGATTACGAACTAGAATTCATTCGCGCCGGCCTGGCAGGCGCGGCAATCAGGGAGCTGTTCCCGTCCGTCCTTCCTTGCCCGGCCTGAGGCGCAGTTCCGAAGGCGGAGAAAACGAGCGCGGCTTCCGCAGAGGATCCGACGCGCTTGCCGGCTTCCGCGGAAAGGCTAGCGCGACTCGCGTCCGGGAGCGGGACGGCTATGCGCGAGTATCGATGCCAGGGGCGGTTGCGCTGCGGAAGCCCGATTCGACGCCCGCGGAAGCCTCGGAACATTCCCGGCATCCTATGAATTCGCGGTTTGCTCGAAAGATCCGGGACTTTAGTCGGGGCGGTGAACGATGTCGGGCCGTCTGCTGCGCTCCATAACGAACCGTCCGTTCGGCAAGTCGTTGCCGTCGAGCTTCCACAGTATGTCCTTTTCGTCCAGACCGAAGGAAATCCACCTTTGCCGCAGCCGTCGACGGAGTTCGCTCTCGGGAACCTCGATCATTATCGAAAGGTCGAAAAAACGGTGAAGCCCGGACCAGGGCGCGGCGCTGCAGAGCAGATAGTTGCCCTCGGCGATTATTACTTCGGTTGATGCTTCGATGATTCGGGCGCCCGCTCGGGCTATTTCAAGATCGCGATCGAATACTGGAACCGCGACGCCCTCGGGACGGCGCTCGGACAGGCGCCTTAGCATCCAGGCTAGCCCATGCACGTCGAATGTATCGGGCGCTCCCTTCCAGGGAAGCCGTTCCATTCCGGCAAGCAGCTGGTCGTCGAAATGGAATCCGTCCATCGGAAACACTTCCGCTCTTCCGGGAGCGCCGAGATTCAGGTGCTTCGCCGCCTTCGCCGCCAAGGTGGACTTCCCGGACCCGGGGGGGCCGGCAATCGCAACAATTGTTCTTCGCCCTCGCTGCAGAGCTTCAAGGCGCCGCAGCAATTCCAACTCGTTCATAGCAGGTTCAAATCAGCCGGTACTGTCGCGCCTTGTTGCGCAGGAACGGTAGCCCCTGGTCCATGACTTCGTCGTGGCTCTCCGCAACGGGCCGCCAAACCGAAAGGCCGGAGCTGATTTCCGGCGGCAGGTTGATAAAGCTCTCCATGGCCATGCCGCCCGAGAATCCGATTGCCGCAAGAGCGCCGAAAATCTCATCCCAGTCGCAGGTGCCGGCGCCGGGCGTGCCGCGGTCGCTTTCGGAAAGATGAATGTACTGCAGGTGGTCGCGGCAATCGAGAATGCCGTTGGCGACGCCCTTCTCCTCGATATTCATATGGTAGGTGTCGAGATGGACGAACATATTGTCTGCGCCGCAGCGCTCGATCAGGTCGGCGGCCTGCCTGCCCGTATTAAGCAAATGCGTTTCGTACCTGTTTACCGGTTCGATTCCGAATTTCAAGCCGAGGGATTTCGCCTTCCGCGCCGCCGCTTCCGCCGCCTTCGCGACATTGTCGAGCTCGGACTTTGTAGGCGGGCTCCCGCTTCTTTCACCGATTCCCCCGTACGTCACGCCGGAAAGCGCTTCCGCGCCGATCCTGCTCGTCTTGTCGAGAGCTGCGGATAGAAACGCGATCGCGTCGTCGGGTCGCTTCGACGCCCAGCATGATTCGGGAAGGCCCAGGGAGCACACCGCCCTCATGGAGCTTCGTTCAAGCAGCCTGCGCGTGCCTTCCGCGTCGACGGCATCGGGATTCAGCAGCGGGATTTCGATAAAATCGACCCCGTGCCGCACGGCCTCCGCAACCGCGAGTTCCGATCCTGACGCGTCCCAGTTCATCGTCCACATGCAAGCGTGAACGCCGAGTCCATTCATATCTCTTTCCTCTTTTTCAAAAATATCCTTGCTCTTGACAGCATGTGCCTAAGCACCATGACAAGTATGAGGAATAGCCCCCAAACCGCCGTCGACAGATGCTGGTTCGCCCCAAGAAGGTTGAGCCCCGACGAAAGAACCTGCAGGATCACCAGGGCGACGGCCACCGGCGCCACGCGCCCGAAGCCGCCGAACGGGTCCACGCCTCCCAGAAAGCAGGCGAGCACCGTTACAAGCAGCAGCGCTTCGCCGTGGCCGACTCTAACCGAGTTGAACCGCGAAACCATCAATATGCCGGCGATCGCGCAAAGAACTCCCGACAAGGTGTAAATCAGCGTCAGCGTTCGCGCCGTGGGAAGCCCCGAATATTCCGAGGCGCGTATGTTTGACCCGATCATATATACGGAAAAGCCGTGGCGCGAATACTTCAGCATGACATGCCAGCCGAAGGCGACGGCGCCGAATACCAGGAGCGGAACCGGAATCCCGAGCAGGCTGCCGTGGCCGATTCTTCCCACGAATTCGGGGAAGCCGGAAATATCTCCGCCGCGCGTAAGGAATTCGCCGAGGCCGCGCAAAAAGATCATCATCGCCAGCGAGACGAGGATCGGATGCGCGCCGGTATAGGCGACGACGAGTCCCATCAAGCCGCCGGCCGTCGCCCCGACGGCCACCGCGGCGACGCATCCGACGAAAAACGCCGCGACGCCCGCTTCGGTTCCGCCCGCCTGTATAAGAACCCAGGCAAGGGTCAGCCCCGACATGTTGGCCGTAAAGATTATCGCGAGATTAAGTCCGCCCGACAGGATCGGCGCTAGCATCGCCAGCGTTAGAAGTCCCAGCACGGGGAGCTGGAACGCCATGGAGTTGAAATTGGCGACGCTCAGGAATCTCGGCGAAAATGCGGAGAAGGCGACGACTAGGCAGGCTAGGAATCCGGCAAGGGCCAGCGTTTCCGGACCCACGCGGCGCTTCAGGGCTGCGACGGCTTCGTTCATCGCCGAAGGGTCCGTCGCTTGAATGCGGCGGCGAGGGGCAGCCTCTCGAACGCGTCTCCGAGCGACAGGTTCGATGTCGAGATTGCAATCAGGATTACGCTGCCGATAATCATCTGGAACGCGAAAGGCGAAACGCCGAGCAGGTTGAGTCCGTTCTGCGTAATCGCGACGAACATGACGCCCAGAATGCAGCCAAGGATCGATCCCTTGCCGCCGCCGAGCCTCGCGCCGCCTAGCACGACGGCGGCGAGCACGTCCAGTTCCCGCCCGATCAGGGCGTTGGGCACGACCTCCTTGACGATGTTGACTTGCATCAGGCCGGCGATTCCCGCCATTAGCCCCATCCAGCCGAAGGCGACGGCCTGCATGAATGCGATGTTGACGCCGGCGCGCCTCGCGCCTTCGGGGTTGTCGCCAAAGGCGTAGATCTGCCTGCCGACATTGGTTCCTGCGATGATGACCCAGGTTGCGAACACGCACGCGGCCATCACTGCAACCGAAAGATTTAGCTCCGACCACGTGCCGTCGGCCGCCTGGTGCTCGAAAATGAAGATCCTGTCCACCCACCAACTGGGAAGGTTGTAGATGAAGCGGCCCGACGTAAAGAACATCAGAAGGCCGAAAAAGGCGTTGAAAGTCGCGATCGTAACGACGATCGAAATAATCCGGAACGAGTGTATCAGGTAGGCGTTGATAAGTCCCAGGCCGATTCCGAGCATGCCGCAGACCACGAATCCGAAGAACCAGTTGCCGCCTCCGAGCGCCCCGAAGCAATAGACCGCGACGTACTGAACGACCGAGGCCGCCACGGCGAACGAAATGTCGATGCCGCCCGAAATCAGAACGACGAGAAGCCCCACGGCCCAAATCAGATTGACCGCGTTGTTGTTGAGCAAGGCCGTGAGGTTGCCGGCGGTCAGAAAGTGCTCGGACAGTATCGAAAGGCAGACGCACATCGCCAGCAGAACGGCCAGCAGCCGAAGCTCGACCGTATAGCCCGTGACCAGTCTACGCATAGACCCGGGCCTCCAGCTGCGAAAGCGACGCCGAAGCGGGGTCGTGCTCCCAGACGATCCGCCCGTTCCGCATGTGCAGCACCCGGTCGGAATTGTAGTGCACCTCGTGGACTTCATCGGAAATCAGAAGGATGGCGATTCCCTCGTCGGCGAGCTTCCGGGCGATCCGGAATATCCCTGCGCGCGCGCCTACGTCCACGCCCACTGTCGGGCTGTCTAGAATCAGCAGCCTCGGACTGGTCGTGAGCCACTTCGCCAGAACCACGCGCTGCTGGTTGCCTCCTGACAAGGTCGATACGGCGTGGTCGGGATGGCCGATCTGAATTGCAAGCTCATCGATCCATTTCGAGACGAGCGAGCCTTGCCGCTTCGGCGAAATCAGCCCCATGAGGCCGAGTATCTTGCTCAGCACCGTTATCACGACATTGGCGGAAATGGACTGCTGCTGAATCAATCCGAGCGTAAGCCGGTCCTCGGATACATACGCGATTCCGGCGCTGATCGCGTCGCGCACGGAGCGGGGGCTGATTCTCCGGCCGTTGAGCCGCAGGGATCCCGAATCCGGCGCCGTCATCCCAATTAGCGAATGCGCCAGCTCGGTACGTCCGGCTCCAATGAGACCGATGACGCCGACGATTTCGCCGGACCTAACTTTCAGGCTCACGTCGCTGTACTCTCCCGACCGCGAAAGACCTTCGATTTCGAGGACTGGCGGATTGCCGGAGCAGTCCCTGGCAGACACTTCGCTGACGAGCTCCTGCCCGGTCATTAGGCTTCCGAGCCTGGTCTGGGTCATATCCGAAGTATCGTAGACCCCTACCAGGCGCCCGTTTCGCAGCACGGTTAGGCGCGACGAGATTTCGATGACCTCGGCCAGCCTGTGGCTGACGAAGACGACCGAAACGCCCTCGGTCGACAAGGNCTTGACGATTCGGAGCAGATTGTCGGTTTCGCTTTGAGTAAGGGACGACGTCGGCTCGTCCATGAATATCAATTTGGCGTTGGCGTGGAGCGCGCGCGCGATCGCGACGATCTGCCGCTTCGCGATCGGCAGCGAATTGAGCGATGCGCTTAGATCCAGATCGACGCGCAGCCGGTTGAGGGCTTTTTCCGCGCGGCGGTAGGACGACCCCTGCGAGAAGAATTTGGGAATCAAGCCGACCGATTCGTCGAAGGCGATATTCTCGGCGACGGTCATATGCGGAAACAGGGCGAGATCCTGCCAAATCACCGAGATTCCGAGAGTGCGGGCCTGGGCGGGGGTGATGCTGGCATGCCGCTCGCCGAAAACCTCGATTTCGGTTCCCGAATCGGGCGAGTAAACGCCGGTTACGATTTTGATCAGCGTGCTTTTGCCGCAGCCGTTCTCGCCGGCGAGGCAGTGGATCTCGCCGATGCGGACGCTGAAGGATACGTCTTCCAAGGCCTGCACGCCTTCGAATGCCTTGTTGACGTTGCGGAGCATAAGGGCCCAGCCGGAGACGCCGCTTTCGCTCTCCGGCGCCTCCCCCGCGGCCGACGCGGTCATGGACAATCCGCCAATTCCGCCGCTGCCGGCGCGACCTGCTCCGGCAATCGGATGCTTCCCAACGGCACGTCCTCGTTCAAATGGCGGCGCGGGAGCGAGCGCGCTCGGCCCCGCGCCTTTCGGTTGGGCCTCTAAAGACCCATGTCCGCGAGCGCGTCAACGGTGTCGACGTTGAGCTCGAGAAGATTGTCGGTGATAATGTTGCGGGTGGCCGCGTCAGGGCTGACCTCGCCCAGGCCTTCGATCATGGTGCCGTCTTCGATCATCGCGCCGTCCACGAGCATCTTGCCCATGGTTACGAATACGCGTCCGGCCTCGTGCGGATTCCACATGAACCCGCCCGACAGCACGCCGTCGTGCACGAGCTGGCGACCTTGTCCGGGCGAGAAGGGTCCGAGCACGTGGATTTCGCCGGTCTTCCTGCGTTCCTGCACCGCGCGTCCCGCGCCGATCGGCCCTTGGCTGCCGAAGGCCAGGAATCCTTTGAGGCCCGGATTCGCGGCGATCAGGTCCAGAGCCGTCGTTCTGCTGTCGTCAACGCTTTCCGCGACGCCGTATCGTTCGCCGATGAGTTCGATTTCAGGGTGGTTCTCGGCCAGCCAGGCGATGGCGGCGTCGGCCCATGCGTTGTGGAGCGGCACCGTAAGCGAACCGACGTACACCGCGTACTGTCCGGATCCGCCGATTTTCTCGGCGAGCAGCATCGCGTGGGCTTCGCCGAATCCGGTCGACGATGCGAGTTCGAAGTTCCAGTCGACGTTCATTAGGCCGGGGCCTTCGTGGGCGACGACCTTGATTCCGGCGTCGCGCGCTTTCTGCAGTACCGGTTCGAGCGCGGTTTCGTCGTTCGGGACGACGCCGATCACATCAACGCCCTGAGCAATGAGATCTTCGATCGCGCGCACCTGAAGAGCCGGGTCGGCCGAGGTCGGGCCGACCATCCATGCATCCATGCCGATTTCCGCCGCGCGTTCCTTGATACCGTTTTCCATGGCGTTGAACCAAGGTATTCCGCCGATTTTAACAACTACTCCCATAGTCGGCGCCTGACTCCACGCCGTTGCGGCGAAGCTCGCGGAAACGGCGAGCGATGCCAAGGTTAACAAGAATTTTTTCATATTTCCTCCTTCCCGCTCGAGATCGCGGCGATTCGCGATTCGGCGGAATTTTGAGTTTACGGGGCGCCCTCAAACTTCACTCGTCCCGGCAAAGCGCATTGCAGCGGCGTGTCCTTGTCGGCGCAGCGCTTGTTCGGAAGCTTAGCCTTAAGATCGAGAACTTCCCCATTTACTTGCGCGCCAATGCGCGACTCGCGGTTTTTAGACCAGAGATCACGGAATTCGCAAGAGCAACTTGTCTCTGGGTGTATCTCAAACTTGTTGAAAAGCGATGCAAGAAAGTATTCCTATAGCAGCGCGCCTCTTTATGAATTGGAAGGTCGGAAACTCACATTCGACCCAATCAACCATTTTGGGCTACACCCCTTGTCTCTTCGAGCGCGAGTCAAATTTCGTGATCGAGCCGCTCGCCGCCGGAACAGTCCGTAACCCTGGTGCTCGGCTTGCAGCATCGATTCGACATCTCGCCATCCGCTTGAATTTCAATCCGCGCCCTGTTTCCTCGGCTTCTCGATTTCAAGCGGCGAAAAAGCGCCCGCGCCGCGCGCGGCGGTCGGGCAAAATCCGGATTAGCGTCGCGCTCGCCGCCGGATCGATCGCATCGGTCGTCTCGGCATCGATTGGCCCGAGGCTGGAATTCAAACGAGAATCCGCCTGAGACGCCTCCGCAGCGCGGGAAGCAGTTCGGCTTCAAACCACGGATTGCGCTTGAGCCATCCATTGTTGCGCCAGCTGGGATGGGGAAGGGGGTAGGCGGAGGGGGCGAATTCCTCCCAATCGGCCACGGTCGCCGAAACGGACCGCGCCCGCGAGCCTAGGTGCCACTTCTGCGCATAGGCGCCTACGAGAAGCGAAGTTTCAATGGATTCGAGACGCTGCAATATTCGGTCTCGCCACGTTTTTGCGCAAATTAGCGGAGGCGGCAGGTCGCCGCCGTTCCCGTCGTAGCCCGGAAAACAAAAGGCCATGGGAAGGATCGCGATTCGATCCCTGTCGTAGAACAATTCTTCCGTAACGCCCATCCAATTTCGGAGCCGGACTCCCGACGGGTCGGAAAAAGGAATGCCGCTCTTATGCACGCGGATTCCGGGAGCCTGCCCGGCTATCAGGATGCGCGCATTCGGCGAGCACCAGAATACCGGGTTCGGATCATGCGCTGTCGCTGTTGCCCTGAATTTGGCTTCGCAAATTCTGCATGCGCGAACCGACGATTCGATGGACATGAAGAATTCGCCGGAATCGAAGGTCACGCGATAGTCCGCCATTGCCGGCTCCGACTCGCTTGCAGCCCGGGCGATCCCGCCGAGTTCCACGCAATATCGGCTGTTTCGCCGATAGCATGGCACGGGAAGAAAAAAGTCGCAATCGGTCCGGCGGATACCGGTGAAAATTCCTTATGGCGACAAATGATTTTCAATTTTTTAAGGATTTTCGCCGCGAATCGGAATGATTCGCGCCGTTTGAAGCCTTTTCCGGAGCCTCCGAAAGTTGAAAAGTTTTCCGCATCAAGGCGGAGAAAAATTGAATTTTCGGCGATGGCGCCCCGCTGAAGTTTCCCGGTCTGCGCCTATTCTTGGCCGAATGCAGAAACCGGAGGCTTCGCGATGCCGGGCAATGGAAACGGATCGTCGTCGGCGCATTCCGAGGCGGACGGCAGCGAAAAAAACATCGAATTCAGCGACACGCGACTGCTCGATGAAGAATTCGGAACTATCGGCAATGCCGATAGTTCGGACGACGTTGCTGAGGGCGGCCCGGATTCGCGCCAAAATAATTTGAGTGAAGCCGAAATCAAAGCCATTTTCCAGGACGACCTGGATTATGAATTCCAGAATTGGCCCGATGAGGATGAGTTCAAAGACGAATCAAAGCAAGATAGCCGTCCGGATGTTAGCGATCCGATTCAAGTCGACAAGATAGCCGCCGGCCAAAGTGATGCCGCGCGGTTGCATGGCGGCAGGGAGCGCGACAGCGGCATTTCGGAGAATTCCGCGCCGGCGGCAAATGCCGAGACCGGCGAGTCCTCACGTGGCAAGGATGCCGAAATCGAACCGGGAGCAGGCGACGAAAGCTCGGCCTTTGGCGAGTCCGGCGAGCGAATCCCGAGCAAATCGCGCATCCGCGAAATCTTTGGCAGCCGTTCTGCATTGATATATGCCGCTATCGCTTTCGTGCTGGTGGTCGGCGCGTTTCAGGCCGTTAAATTTTCGGGCATTGGCCTTGGTCTGAGCGAGCTTGGCAGCCAAGCGTCGAATTTAGGCGCGGCAATTCGAATATTCTCCGACGGCGCCGAAAACCAAGCGGCGCCGCTCGATACGGCATCGCGAATCCAGGATGGCGGGTCTTTTCAGAAACCCAATCAAACGCGCACTGACCAAACGTCCTCGCTAGCCGGGCAGCTTCCGGGCAATCGAGACGAAAATTCCGGCGGCGGCCGAGGACGAAGCAATATTCTGTTCTATGCCGAAAATGGCACTTATCGCTCCGATCCTATCGATGCTGGCGATATGGCGGCGTGGAACGCCATGCAGTCCGGCGAAAGCCGCCTGGCTCACAGCTTCGGAAGGCTATGGGGCGAGCAAGGTCGGCAGTCGCTCGCGGAAACCATTATCCGCGACGGGCCGTCCGGTCATCGGGACGTAAAGGCAAGGGTGCAGGATCAGCCTGGCGGGTCGGAGCCGGCGGCGCGTGATCCGGAATCTTTCGCTTCGCAGGATATTGGCGGCTCGGGGAAACAAAGACTTGCAAGCAATACGGCTGGCGCGTCCCGGATTTATTCGCGCGATGCTCACGGAAACCGGCTGGTCGGGGTTGAATCGGATATCGGGGCTACGAGCGAATTCGACGAATATGCTACTATCGCATATCCGCAATTGAGAGAGTTGGAAGGCAGGCTTTTGCTTGTCGAGGAAATTCTGGCGAAACGTAGCCGCGAAGGCGACGGCAATTCCGATATCCGCAGCGCGCCCGTAACGGCGGGCGATGCA
>JGI24795J26692_1001903_pt1 | contig 10138 bp, 9 predicted proteins | sample PinacodermBB_FD_26692 | JGI IMG/M metagenome (IMG submission 26692)
CCCAACTGACGCGCCACACGCGTCACCGTGCCCGACGAGGTGCCCAGCTCCTCACGCAACGCGAACACCATCCGCACCGCATGCTTTTTCTGTTCATCACAATAGCGGCGAGACCTCACCGCCGCCCTTGTTTGTGTGTCCATAGCTCCCATACTCGCTCCTATCCTTGGAGCCTGCACAAAACCCAGTATGAATCAGCGGCCGACTACCACTATACTTCACCATGCGAGTGCCCTCCTTGACGTGGCCTCAGAACCTACTTACAAGTCTGATTCTGCCACACCAGGAGGGCACTTCGCGCGAACACCCACCCCAAAACAAACCCCACTACTGAAAAATCTAGGCTAGGGTGTCGCGCTCGACTCAGTGCGGGTTTGGTGTCGGGGTTTCGCCTAGGGTGGCTAGTGTTCGTCGGTTATCTGGCTGATTGGGGGTTGGTGTCGACTTCTGTCCATGAGTTGTTGAGGTCGTTGATCGCGTCTTGGATGTATCGTGTGAATTCGGTGTCGTGGGGTATTTCGTTGGCTATCTTGAACCAATGTTTGGCGTGGTCAAGCAACCGTTGCTTGTTTTGTTCGAATACTGTGGTTTCTGCTCTTTCCCAAGCCGCATTATTGGCGCTTCGTAAAACGCCTCGACATTTGTCTAAATCTGCTTCCACAGCTTGTGGTTTCTCGCCGCCATCGACACTTTCAATAAATGCATCTTCTAAGGCTGCTAGATCCTTGAGTTGCACACCTTTGGGTGTCGTACAACTGGGAGCTTTCAGCATTTCCTTTTCCTTTTCACGTCCAACCGCACTATTGATTTCTTTACGCATCGAGCCCGCGCCAACAATCGCGGTTTGCGCCACGCCGTAACAGCCACCGGTCGCGAAGGTGTCGCGACCTAGGGGAAGGTACCCAGTTCTCCACACTTCGACATCGGCAGTGGTTTCATCATAGAGCGCCCGGTAATATCGTTCCAATTTTTCAGCAGAAAACGAATCGATGTCGGGCCTTGGTTTCGCTGCCTCGGGCTCCTGTTGAGTACCGCCAGACACAAAATCAGCGCCAGTGTTGCCAACCATACCGATAGAATCAGCGATTTCTAGCAGCCAGGACCCCGGCCAATCGAGATCAAATTCGTAGTCGAAACCTTTTTCAACCATACAGTCCTGAATATATCGTCCCCGTTTGAATGCTTCCCAAAGATAAAGCGTGTCGTCAGAAACGGGGCCTTGAGATCTCGGCCTGAATCCTGGCACCTCCCACAATACCCTCGGAACATCATTAGCGCCTCCACCGCTATTTGGATTGCCACCAGGTTGGCTAGTGGTTGGGCTAGTTTGAACAGGTTCACCGGCTGGTCGAGTGTTAGTTGGTTCCTCACTCGGTTCGGGGTTTGCGGGTTCATCGGCATCTTCAGATTGCGGCGCTTCGCTGCCTGTTTGAACTTGGTCAGGGTCGTCACTGTCGCCTGATGCAACAACAAGAAGAACAATCAAAACAACAAGCAACACACCAGCCAATCCCAATAGATTTCTCGGTCGGATTATCATTGATAATACCTTTCATATATTTTGTCCTTTGGAAAACGTAATGCACGGTCAATGGCATCTCCGTAACGCCACGCGTGGTGTTTCACCGAAGCACCCCAATCATCTCCCGACCCGAACCAGTTAACATGAGATTGGTTATCGTGGAAAATTAGTTCAACATAAACGGTGTACACCGCATTTACTGCGAGTTCACCGAGGTTTCCCCCGTTGGTATAACCGGACACATCAGTGGTTAACACTTCATTGCCTGGCACTTTTGGTCCTAAGGACTGAGCCAACTGGTATCGCAGGGCCTTATCTTCAGCGGATGCTGTTTGCTGGTCGATAATAAGCAACAAATAGTCGCCGGTACCAGGACCGCGGATTGCATTCGTGTGAGTGGTGATATGGACATCTGCTTGGAGTGCGTTTGAACGATTGATACTTTCTTGAATGTTGCCGTCTCTAGAATTCGGACTCACAATTACCTTGTACCCCCGCGACCGAAGATTACGACGCATAAGACTGGTGATCGAACCATCCATGTAATCGCCCGTCGCAGCATAGTAGTTCCAATGCCTTCCGTTAATGTTTTCTTCCCAACCCAACTCGCCTCGACTGCCACTGCTGATATGTCGGGGGGAAGAAAGATAGACCACCTTTTCGTTGGACAATCCAATAGGTTCAAACATTACTTCAGTTGGTGTCACGGTCTTGTGTGAGGCTGACGCTAATGAAGCAACCAATGGGCATACAACTAGCAGACTCAAGAGGACACCCCAACCACAGCGAGTTTTCTTCAAATGCGGTTGGCAAACGTTTGCGCGAAGCGATTTCGTCTCCATTTAAACCTACTCTTTCATTAGGGAATTTGCGGGAAATTTAGACCCCGCACTCACAATACACGTTTGAGGCGCGTCACGCAAATTGTAATCTACAAATTCTCAACAAGACATCTCGGCCATGCGCGTGAATGTGGGATTTGGGGTTGCTGGTGTCGGTGGGTGAGGTCGGTGGGATCGTTGAGCGTTTCGAGGTGGGGGTGTTCGCCTTTGACGTGGCCGAACAGAGACTCGATCAAGGCTCAGTCGATGGGCGTGGACCGCCTGCCGAAGTGTTGGGCGATCGAGCACATGGCCATGAACTTGGCGGTGTCACCGGCGCGCATTTCCGAGCCGTTGTCGCAGACACTGCTAGCAGCAGCGGTCTTGGTGGCCTTGGTGGACGCGGCGTGCAGCCGTTGGCGTCGAGTTGGACGCGGCGGATGCGGTTGAGTTCGCGCAGGGCTCGGGCGGCGCTGAGGTGCTGGTCATTGAGGTTGGGGTCGCGGATGTCGGCTTTGGTGAGGGCGTGGCCGATCAGGGTTTCGATCACGGCTGCGTAGACGCAACTCAGTTACCTTGTGAAAACGCAACACGCCGGGGCGCAATCATAAGGCCGTGGTGCCAACGCGCTTAATGCCTGCGGCTCGCCGATACCTAAACGCTCTTCAATGAGTTCTTTCACCATGGTGATGAAAGCAGCGCAAGGTTTAGTGCCCGGCGTGGTTGCACGTTCAATGACCATCCCCACCTCGGCAGCTGTTTGGGTGGCTTCGTGGTCGAGATCCCACAACACTTCAATATGGTCGGAAATAAATCCAATAGGCACTAGCACAGCCCGTTGGTAACCCGCGGCGGCAAGTTCCCTCAGGTGATCGTTGACATCGGGCTCTAGCCAAGGCACTGTTGGTGGCCCGGAACGACTCTGCCACACCAACGCTCGGGGGCTCAAAGGTGACGCACCCTCCGCCACTAAATCCATCGTGGCACGCAACTGCGTTTCGTAATCACACGCCTCAGCCATTACCACAGGTATGGAATGAGCCGTGAAAACAAGAGGCACGGGTTCAACCACAGCCAACCGAGAAAGAGCCTCACGAGTAGCCTCAATGAATGGCTTCACGAAACCTGGATGATCAAAAAACGGACGTATCTTGTCGATTCGTGGGGCTTGGCCCCCAACCGCAGAGCGAGCCCGCTCAATGTCTTGACGATACTGACGGCACCCCGAATAGGAACTATAGGCAGAGGTCGCAAAGGCCACGGCGTGGCGCACACCGTCACGTGTCATTTGAGCAACAGTGTCTTCAAGAAACGGATGCCAGTTGCGGTTGCCCCAATAAACTTTCAGCGAATAGCCAGCAGCATCAAGCGCCGTTTGCAGCGCAGTTTGAATGGCTTGACATTGCTCGTTGATGGGGCTGACCCCACCGAAGTGTGCATAGTGCGCCCCCACTTCAGCAAGGCGTTCTTTAGGGATTCCCCGACCGGCGGTAACTCGTTCAAGGAACGGCAGCACATCATCAAGGCCTTGCGGTCCACCAAAGCTAAGCAACAAGACGGCATCAATTGAGGCGTTGTACGGTGCCACCGAATCATCAAGCATGCAAACAGGCTAGCGTTTGCCGCCAGCCGCTAGCATTGCGATGTGACTGCAATTCAGGCGAATGGTTTAGTTCGTTGCTTCGGTGACCTGCGCGCCGTTGATGGAATTGACCTTGAAGTTGCCGAAGGTGAAATTTATGGCTTCTTGGGGCCCAACGGTGCCGGCAAATCCACGCTCGTCAGGATGTTGTGTACCTTGCTGCTACCGACATCTGGCAGCGCTCAGGTAGCAGGTTTTGATTTGGTTGCCCAAGCCAATGAACTACGTTTCGCCATTGGAGTGGCGCTCCAAGACGCGGCTCTTGACGACCGCATGACCGGGCTCGAGATTCTGCAAACGCAAGGCCGCTTATTTGGGTTGCGTTCGACAGAAATCAACCAACGGATCCAAGAACTCGCACCTATCCTCGACATGAGTGCATTGAAAGCGTTGGTGTCCACCTATTCCGGGGGCATGAAACGTCGCCTTGATCTCGCCGCCTCTCTGATGCATAGCCCTTCGGTGCTTTTTTTGGACGAACCCACCACGGGTTTGGATCCTCAAGGTCGGTTGCGTGTTTGGGAGGAGGTTCGGCGCCTCAACCGTGAGCTTGGTATGACCGTGTTTTTGACTACGCAATACCTTGAAGAGGCCGATGAATTATGCAACCGCATAGGCATCATCAACAACGGCAAACTCGTGGCAGAAGGTTCGCCCGCACAGTTGAAACGTTCAGTTGGAATTGATGTGGTTGTGGCACGTTTGGAAAGTGGCCACGACAATGCCTCGGACGCTCTCGCTGGCATCGACTCGGTTCAGTCTGTTGAACGGCACGGAGATGAACTGATTATTGGCACCAGCGATGGTAGTCGGGCGCTTAGCCCGATTGCATTGGCGTTTGGTCGAGTTGACGTGCCGGTGATCGAACTCGCCTTGCGTACCCCCACGCTTGATGATGTGTTCTTGGAAATTACTGGCAATCGCATGGAAGAAGTCGACCTATGATGTCCACCCCCGAAACCAACCCGGCCAAGCAGCGCGTGATAGTTGCCCGACCAACCGGGTTCCTGAGAGATGTGCTGAGCATCGCCATTCGTTCAGTGCGTCAACTGCCTCGCGATCTTGAAGCGGTAATCCCAGCGCTAATCATCCCGCTGTTTTTCTTAGTAATCAATGTTGGATCGCTGCAAGACGTGGCCAACTTCACCGCGATCGAGATCGATTACAAGGCTTTCCAGTTGCCGGTTGCGATCATTTTCGCAGTTACCGGTGTGTCACGCGCGCCGGCGCTCGTGCTTGATATTCAAAACGGTTACTTCGACCGCTTGATGCTCACCCCAGTGTCACGCAGAGCGTTGTTGATCGGGCATATAGTGGCGGATTTTGCGTTGGTGGTTTTGCTGGTTATGCCAGTGCTGGTTTTTGGCTTTATCATCGGCATACGTTTCCCTACTGGCCCGTTTGGTGTGGTCACATTTATTGTGATGGGTGCCCTTTGGGGTGTTGCCTACACCGGTTTCCCCTACGCCATCGCTTTGCGGACTGGTAACCCCGGAGCGGTCAACTCATCGTTTTTGTTGTTCTTCCCGTTCGCCTTCATCACTTCGGCGTTTGTGCCCATTGAGGCTATGACTGGTTGGCTCGGTGCGGCGGCTCACTACAACCCGGTGACCTATTTGCTTGAGGGGCTGCGGTCTTTGTTTCTTGAATGGGATGCGTGGGCCTTGGGTAAATCGTTATTAGCCATTACCGGTGTCGGTCTGCTCAGCCAAACATTTGCGTTTGCTGCACTGAAACGCCGCGTGGCTCGTGGCTAAACAAAACCGTTCGGCGTGGCCCTCAGATCTAGGTATTTGACATTTTGCTAGGCACGGCTCAACCGAGGTTTTGAGTGCAACTCGCGGCCACGGTGTGCGAGGATACGATCACGGGGCACTTTGAGAGCCTGCGCGTAAACATGGGATGGGGGGAGCATTGGTGGTCCGGGGGTGGGTAGCGGGGTACGCGTGGGCGGTCACTTCTGGACGAGGATATTCGCTGAGCAGATGACTGACACTGACTATCCCGATAATCAACAACAGCGCCGCGGCGACCCAAAGCAAACGGTTTCGCGGCTCTTCGCGTCTTAGGTCGGAGTGAGGGTGTCGAGTAGCGCTAGTTGGGTTTCCCGGCGTAGAGGAGTGCTCGTATCCGGTAGTTGGCAAAGTTGGTGAACCCGAACGCGCCGTTTGGCGAGGTTGAACGTTTGCGGCTTCGGTGGTTGCGTTGATACCTAGCGGTGTGCCAGTTCGAGATCCCAGTTAACGGGCAGGCTAGCGCTTTGTGGAACCTTTAGGTTTGGTTGACTGCGAATGGGACTGCTTCGCCGTTTAGAGCTAACTGCACCTGTTCTGCAATGGTTATGCCGGCGGCTTGCTGTGCTTCGGCGGTACTAGCGCCGAGATGTGGTGTCACCACGATCCCGTCAACACCCAATAGGGGCGAATCCAACGCTGGTTCAACATCGAAAACGTCTATGGCAGCACCCGCAATCGTGCCAGCACGAACCGCCGCAGCCAAGTCTGCTTCGTCAATGATGCCACCACGAGAGACATTCACAATGCGCAACGAAGGCTTAGCCAACGCCAACAAATCAGCATTGATAAGGCCAATCGTCTCTGGAGTCTTCAAAAGATGCAACGTGATAAAATCGCTGCGCCTCATCAACTCTTCAAGGGCGATCAACTCTGCGTGGACCCGACTAGCAACTTCTTGGCTGATATATGGGTCATGCGCCACTATCTTCATACCAAACGCCAAAGCACGTTCAGCCACCAAAGAACCAATGCGCCCCAAACCGATCACTCCTAGGGTCTTGCCGGCAAGTTCAACGCCCTGCCAAGCAGACCGCTCCCAACGGCGCGCCGTCAGCGCGGCATGCGCTTGAGGGACATTACGAGCTTGAGCCAACAACAACGCCATTGAATGTTCCGCAGCCGAGGTGACGTTAGACAACGGTGCGTTCACCACCAACACGTTACGGCTCGTGGCGTGTGCAACGTCAACGTTGTCGACACCAACACCAGCACGCCCTACCACAATCAGGTCACTGCCAGCGTTGAGGAGCGCAGCATCCACTTTCGTTGCGGAACGGACAATGAGCCCAGCAGCACCGCCCACGGCTTCACCCAACTCGTCGGGCGACAAACCGAGCCGCACATCAACAACATGGCCGGCGGCGCGCAGCAAGTTTAACCCCGCTTCGGCAATCGTTTCGGACACCAATACTCGCTTCATGGAATCACCTTCTTGTGAACAGGTCAGGCTAAAACAAAACCCTAAGCCTAGCTAAACGCATCGAGAGTTAGGCCAACCGGGTCGAAACCCAGAACGTCACCAAAAAACGCTAATTCTGCTTCAAGGGCTCGCACAATGTTGGCCGCTTGGCGGAAACCGTGTTGCTCGTCGGGGAACAACAAATATCGGACCTCAATACCTTTGGATTTCAACGCAGCCACAATCATCTCTGCTTGCGATGCTGGCACGATCACATCTTCACCACCTTGCAACACAATCAACGGGACATCAATAGTGCCAATGTGGTTGATCGGTGACCGTTCAACATAGGTAGCTTGTTGTTCAGGGTAAGCACCAATGAGCGTATCAAGGTAACGGGATTCGAACTTGTGAGTGTCGGCAACGAGAGCTTCCAGATCTGCGATGCCGTAGCGGCTCGCCCCTGCAGAAAACACCTCATGAAACGCGAGCGCCGCTAACACAGTGAATCCACCAGCGCTACCACCACGGATCATCAGCCGTTGCGGGTCGACATCGCCACGCTTCGCCAAATACGCTGCGGCGGCCACGCAATCAGCCACATCAGCCACCCCCCACTGACCATTCAGTGATTGCCGATACTCACGCCCATAACCAGTGGAACCTCGATAATCAACGTCCACCACAGCGATGCCCCGCGATGTCCAGTAAAGAATAGCGGTCTGCAGTTCCCGGCGAGCTTGAGCCGTGGGGCCACCATGTACCAAGACCATCAAAGGGGGGCGCTCACCGTTAGGCCCAACATAGTAAGGATTGGTTGGAGGGTAAAATAACCCATGCGCCACAGCGCCGCCCTGCTCAACGCCGCCCTGCTCAGCGCCGCCCTGCTCAGCGGTTCCCTGCTCAGCGGATGCAGTGGTGGTGGCGGTGGGGAAGGTGATCCATTCGGGTTGCAACAAATAACCATCCTCGAAGGGAACCGGTTTCGATGACCTAATCACCTCACGGCGCAAACCAGTCTCATCCACTTCATAACGCACCACTTCGCTAGGATGATCAAAACCGGCACCGACAGCCACGAACCCCGCAGCACCAACCGAAAGCGAAGCGATAGCAGTGTCGCTGGTAGCGATCGTGCTACCGTCAACGATCAGTTCGTCACCCGTAGGCATTCCCGCAACAGCCATAATCTGCGTGCCCCCGGCAATGTTTGGCCGTGCCGCCCATCGTTGCATACCGAACACCCAAGGGGGTGTGGCAATGTCGAAAGTCCCGCCCACAACCCGCAGCAGATCTCCACTAGAGGCGTTGACATCATAAAGGTTCCACCAACCCTGATGGTCACAACAAACCCGCAACTCATCACCCGAAAAGTCGGGTTCGCAATAACTCGCTGTGTCGTCCTCGCCAATCGTGAGGATATCTCCGTTGAGCACACCATCGGCTATGCGTGCGATGTGCAGCCGAGTCGAATCCCAACCCATGTTGGGGTGGTTCCAAGATATCCAAGCCAACACGGTGCCATCTGCGGAGAGGCGCGGCGACATCACAAAATCGGCATCGTCATACAAGACATTGATGTGACCGCTCCCGTCAGTCGCAACCGCCACGATTTCGTTGCGCGGTTCGCCAGACTGACCGTGCACTTCACGCACTGCCACACACCAAAGGCCATCGGGAGTTACTCGGCCATCGGCAAAGCGAGCCGCGCCAGCCTCGTTTGGTTCATCGGTCAGATAACGAACTCCTCCAGTTTCATCAATCACCCGCAGTCGCTGATCCGCGAAATCCACACAAAACAAGCGGCCGTTGTGGGGCCACCAAGCCCCGCCACCGTATTCGTGAACCAGTGTTCGAACGTTGGCTGTAGTTGGAGTGTGCTCCGAAGCACTAGCGGAGGCTACCGAATAACGCATCACCGCGGTTCGGCCACCTTCATCAGGGCGAGTTTCTGACCACCAAATCAGATCGGCATCAACCGGGTCGGCTCTAACTTCAGAGATCTGCACCGCCCCTTCCACCAAACTCGCAGCGCTGATCGGTGAAGCCCAAGCCCCATAAGGAGCAACACGCAATTTGTTCACAATTGGCCTCTTTCACCCATTCAGGAACTCAACTATGCGACCCACGCCCTCGGCAAGGTCATCGTCGCCGAGCGCGAACGAAAGCCGCGCCCCACCACCAACACCAAAAGCCTCACCAGGAACGACCGCCACCTTCACGCTCTCCAACAACAACGAAGCTAACTCCATCGTGGTGGTCGGCACCTGCCCAGAATAATCCCGCCCCAACACTCCCGAAAAATCTGGGTAAGCATAAAACGCTCCTTGAGGTTCTGGGCAAATCACACCGTCAATCCCGCTCAATAACCGATACATGGCCAAACGCCTCCGGTCAAACGCGGCCCGCATCTGTGCAACCGCGTCGAGAGGGCCAGTGAGCGCAGCTAGTGCAGCCGCTTGAGACACGTTGGCAACATTGCTTGTGCAGTGCGATTGCAAATTTTGGGCGACCTTGATCACCTCAAGTGGCGCAATCATCCAACCCACCCGCCAACCAGTCATCGCGTACGTTTTCGCCACGCCATTCAAGACGATACAACGATCACGAAGTTCGGGCACCAACACTGGCATCGAATAATGTTTGTTGTCATCATAAACCAAATGCTCGTAGATTTCATCGGTAAGCACCCACAGGCCGTTTTCAGCAGCCCAACGCCCAATCGCCTCGATTTCCTCACGCTGATAAACTGCGCCCGTCGGGTTTGAGGGAGACACAAACACTAGCGCCTTAGTTCGAGAGGTACGTGCCGCCTCCAACTGAGCCACGGTCGCTCGAAACCCGTCACCCGCTTGGGTCAAAATCGGAACGGTCACCCCACCCGCCAAGGCAATCGGTTCGGGATAAGTAGTCCAATACGGCGCAGGCAACAACACTTCATCACCAGGGTTCAACAGC
>JGI24795J26692_1001911_pt1 | contig 10108 bp, 8 predicted proteins | sample PinacodermBB_FD_26692 | JGI IMG/M metagenome (IMG submission 26692)
GGCGGGGAGTGCGGCAGCCGGGTCGCCCTCCTCGCCGGCGAATGCGGCAGCCGGGTCGTCCTCAGCGGCGGCGGATGCGGCAGCCGGATCGCCCTCCTCGCCGGCCGGATCGGATTCGCCCGTTGCGGGCTCGGCCTGTTCGGGCCCGGTCGTCTGGGGCACGGTCGGCTGGGTGGCCACCTGGATGTTCCCGTTCCCGCCGTCGCCGTTCAGCGTGTTCCACGTCACCAGTCCCGCGACCAGCGCGGCCGCGGCGGCGATGCCGACCACCCCGTGGCGGACTCGTCGTGCCTTGGCACGTGCGGCCGCCCGCTCGGCGATGTCGGCCACCGGTGGGGGTGTGACCGGGGAGTCGGCCTCCCTGCCGACGGCCTCGCCCAGGGCTGCCCCGAGCACCTCGTCGCCGGGTCGCTGCGCGCGGTCCCTGTCGTCGTTCATCGTTCGATCACCTCCCGCAGTTCCGCCAGTCCCCGCGACACCAGGCTCTTGACGGTGCCCGGCCGGACGCCCATGGTCTCGGCGACCTCCCGCTCGGACAGGCCGGCGTAGAAGCGCAGCACCAGCGCGGTCTTGCGTTTCGGGGGCAGCCGGTCGAGAGCGTCAACGAGGTAGTCCCGCTCGGCCGGCGCCTGCGGGGGATGGTTCAGCCCCACGCGGCGCCGTACCTCTCGCTTCCGCAGCTCGCTGCGGGCGCCGTTGACGACCGCTGTGCGCAGGTAGCCACCGGGTGAGTCCAGCCGGTGCCAGCGTTCGAACACCTTGGCGAAGGCGTCCTGGGCGATCTCCTCGGCGCACTCCGAGGTGTCGACCAGGCCGCGGGCCAGCCGCACCATGGGTGCGTACTCGGCCCGGTAGAAGTCGTCGAAGTCGACGGCGGTCACGCCATCATCCAACACCTTCAGCGGGGTTACCGCGCGGTCGGCGCTGATGGCGAGAAGAGCTTCCATCACCGATGACGACGCCCGAGGCCCCCGATCGGTTCCCGCACGGCGAAGCGCTGGAGCCGGCGATGGCGCCGTACCGATGCCGGCTTCGACCCCAGCCGCACCGGGTCGGTGTCCCTGACGTCGGATCGGCGCCGATTCCGGTAAAACTGGACCCGTACCGCACGCTCAACGAGGAGTCGTGATGTCTGTACTGGTCACCCCCAATCCCCTGCGCGAGGATCGAGACTGGCCGCCGGCGCCGCCCGAGGTCGCGGGATTCCACCGCCGCATGCCGGCCTACTCGCCGACACTCCTGCTCGACGCCCCCGACCTGGCCGAGCGGCTGGGCGTGGGGCGTCTCCTGGTCAAGGCCGAGACCCGCCGCATGGGTCTTCCGTCGTTCAAGATCCTCGGTGCCTCGTGGGCCACCTACCAGGCAATCTGCGAGCACGTCGGCGCGCCACCGGCGCGCTGGGGCAACATCAACGAACTGGCGGCTCGGCTGGCGTACCTGCGCCCGCTGCAACTGTGCACCGCGACCGACGGCAACCACGGCCGGGCGGTGGCCTTCATGGCCCGGCTGCTGGGGTTCGACGCCCAGATATTCGTGCCGGCCGGCATGGCGGCGGCGCGTATCGAGGCCATGGAGTGGGAGGGCGCCAAGGTCACGATGGTGCCGGGCGACTACGACGACGCCGTGGCCCGGTCGGCCGAAGAGGCCGGCGAGCGCTGCATCGTGGTTTCCGACACGTCGTGGCCGGGCTACGAGACGATTCCCGCCCAGGTGATCGAGGGCTACACCACCATCTTCGCCGAGGTGGACGAGGCCATCGCCGCCAGCGGCTTGGAGCAGCCCGAGTTGGTCGTGGTGCCGATGGGCGTGGGAGCGTTCATGTCGGCAGCGGTGACGCACTACCGGTCCGGATCGCACCGCCCGGTGCTGGTGGGTGTCGAGCCGAGCGACGCCAACTGCGTGCAGGCCTCGGCCCTCGCCGGAGGGCTCACGCACGTGCCCGGCCCGCACCGCTCGATCATGGTGGGCCTGAACTGCGGGCAGCCGTCACCGGTCGCCTGGCCCCGCCTGGCCAGCGGCGTGGACTGGTTCACCTCCGTGGATGACGACGCCGCCCGCGGTGCGATGCGCGACCTGGCCGACTCCGCCGTGGTGGCCGGCGAGACCGGCGCCGCATCCCTGGCCGGCTTGGTGGCCCTGCTGGCCGACCCCGCCGCCCGGGAGGCGCTCGGCGACCTGTCGGGCAGTTGCGTCATGGTGACNGTCACCGAGGGCGCCACCGACCCCGACGCCTACGAGGCGATCGTGGGCCGCAGCCACGACACCGTCGGCCGGGTCCTCACCGCCATGCGCTGACCGGGTCGGGAGGGTCCCGGCCGGGTTGCCAGGTGCCGGTGGCGCGACGTTGGGTCACTACGGGGTGGCCACGCAGAACAGATGCGCAGGATCTGGGCTGACTGGAACGTCAGCTCGTTGTGGATTCACGAAGTCCGACCATGTATCCGAGCGCGAAGAGTCGGGCGAGTCGAGCGTACATTGGCTGGTCATTGGATTCGCCTGCCAAGGTTGGGACGTGGTCCGGCCGAAGCACACCGCGAAATGGGATCTCTTCCCACGCCTGCATGCAGGCCAACATGTCGGTCTTGCCGTCGTCGTGGAACGTCTCCACGAAGTTCTCCACGTCGCCAGACACGTCCCGGAAGTGCCCGAATGCGACTCGATCCTGATGACCAAAGTGGCGAATGGTCTTGGGTAGATCATCCGTCATTAGGGTGAAGTTACCTTGACACAATGCAATTGAGTTGCTTGGACTGTCATTCAGGTCGATTAGTCGTTGAAAGCCGTCGACACTCGACATGATTCGATCAACACCCCGAATCGAAGGCAACGGGGGGTCATCGGGGTGCATGGCCAGCCGCACGCCACTGCGCTCAGCCACCGGCACCACGCGATCCAAGAAGTATCCAAGCGAATCCCATAGCTGTTCGCCAGGTACATGTCCGGCATCGGTCCCCTCCAGCATGGAATCGTGGTCACGCTCGAATCCGGTCACCAATGCTCCGCCCCGGCCCTTGATCGCGAGCGAGGTGCGTTGCACCCCGATCACAGCCATCCAGTTGTAGCAGAGCACAGGAATGCCGACCTTACCCATGTTCTCGATCAGCGAACAGTAGACCTCAATCTCTTCGTCACGCCCATCGGCACCCAGACGTGTTCGATTCAGTGGTGGCGAGTCGTCTTCTTCGATTGCTTCGACCCGAAGATCCCTTTCAGCATACGCGTCGACAACTCTCTGTAACGAGCGTTCCGACCATGGAGCCTCCCCGTTGGGCCCCTGAGTAGGCATCTCGATCACCACGTCTCTCACGCCAATTTGCCGGAGGTGAATACTGAATTCATCGGGCTCCGAGGAGAGATATTCTGCAAATCGAATCACTTGACCGTCCCTTCCAGGTCCCTCAGCGAATATGATCGTTGGGGAATACGTCAGCCATTTTCGTCTCCGATCACACAGCGGTGAGGGATGTGGATCTAGATGTCCCTCTCACCACAGGTCTCGGAGCAGTATTGCTTCTCCCCACCGTTGGAACGAACGACCCAGATGCGACGTGGGATCATCTGCCCGCAGCGATCACAATTCACAATCCTCGACTCGTACCACGGTATGTCGATGTTGTGCCATTGTCCGTTTGACATACTCTCTATCCAGTCACGTTGCCGAACTCAGGGCTGCGCGGAGTGCGTGCGTGCGTTGCTGATCCACTGTGAGCAAGCCGTCAGCAAGCTCGACGGCCACCCCAAATACGGCCTCAGCCTCGTTGACTGAGACGTAGCCGTCGGCAACGTCATCACACACTGTCGCCACGTCTCGCTCATGCGGCGCGCCGTAGCCCCCGCCACCGGGTGAGGTGCATCTCACGGTGTCGCCCTGCTGAAGTACGACGTTGTCAAACTTCGTCGCGCTCCTCGTGCCGAAGGCCTCGGGGAAAGTGAGAAACTCGCTCGTACCGGCGCGTCTGACTCGCAATTCCAGGCAACCACCCTCGTTCCCTCCCTGCAATCCCCAGGGGCCGTGCTCTGCTCGGTCCATGATTGCACTGAATCTCATCTCCGGCGCCTCGATGTCGAATTCGCGAAATGTCCCACAGCCACCGCGGAACTTTCCGGTCCCTCCCGAGTCCCCCACCAGGTTGAACGCCCGGTTCAGCCAGGGATAGCGCGTCTCAGTGACCTCGACGGACGCGATCCGTGCGATGCTCGCGTGAGCTACCACCTGTGCATGATTCCCGTCGCCGTCCGGGCGTCCTCCCCAGCCAACACCCTCCGGATGAACGTGCGCGTAGAACTCATTTGTCTCAGGATGCAACCCTCCGAGGATCAGGCAGGGATCGGTGCCGCTATGCGACGCCGTCGCGGTGTCGGGCATTGCTTCGGCCAGCGCCCCCCAGCCGATGTCAATCACAAGCGGCTGGCCGTCCGTGTTGCCGGCGACGGATGCGCCAGGAAACGCGACGTTTGTGACCTGTCCGGGCGGCGCCAGAACGGTGATCGGCTTATACGCCCCACAATTCAGTGGGACGTCGCGAGTCCTGATCATCTGTAGGAGGGCCGTACACGCACCAGCCGCTGTCGCCACGTAGGTAAGATTGATCGGGCCGCCACACTGTTGATCCGAATCGCCGTAGTCCACGACGACCTCAGAACCCTCGACATGATAACTGACCCGATGCCAGATCGGATTGTTGGTTATCCCGTCGTCCTCTTTGTAGTCCTCAAACGAATAGATGCCGTCGGGAATCGCGGAGATCTGACTGCGCATCCATCGCTCGGATGCATCGATGAGTTCGGCGGTGGCGCGCTCGAACAAGTCGACGCCGATCTCGTCGAGCAACTCGAGAAATCGCCTTTCTCCCGTCGTGAGGGACGCGAGCATCGCGTGGAAGTCACCCCAGGACATGTCCGGTGTCCGGTGGTTGGCGAGAATAACGCGCCAGAGGTCGCGAATGGGTTCTCCAGCGTCCATCAGCTTGATTGGTGGGAGACGCAGCCCCTCCTGGAACACTTCGGTAGCCGTCGCGGCGAACGAACCTACGGCCATGCCTCCAATCTCGGCGATGTGCGCGATATTGGCGACGAATCCAACAAGCTCTCCACCGTGGAACACACCCTTTAGAAGGAGATGCTCGGGCATGTGACAGGCGCCGCGATAAGGGTCGTTGTGAACATAGACATCACCGGGACCGAAGTTTTCGACGCCCACTTCTTCGATGACGAAGGGAACTGTGCGCAGCCCGGCAACGATAATGGCAGGGTTGTTCTCCGCCTGGCACAGGAGTTGGCCGTCGCGATCGAAGAGCATCGTGGTGAAGTCCCGACACTCGCTAAAGAGTGTTGAATAGGCAGCACGCACACACACGCTCCCCATCTCGTCACAGACATTACGCATCCGGCTGTCGATCACACTGAGCGTCGTAACATCGATCTCGTTCAGAGCCGTTGTTGTCAACGCAGGCAATGCAATGACCATGGTCCCGCGATCATGTACCTCGAGGGTGGTGTCGGGTAGCACGACAGTGGTTGAGCTGAGCTCCTCGATCACCGCCGGCCCCTCGATGACGGTCCCGGCGGGCAGAGATGACCTGTCGTAGATGGGGCACTCGACAAAGCCTCTGTCGTGAAAGAACACTGGACGGTGGGTATTTGGATTGGCGGCACCGTTGGTCGGGACCAGTGGTAGCTCGACTTCTCCCAGTGTTCCCAAGCAGGTGACGTTCATGCGGATGATCTCTGCTGGCTTGCCTCGCATGTTGTAGCCGAACAGGTTCTCGTGCTCTCGGTGAAAGCTCTCAACCAACTTCCCGTACATCTCATCAGTGAAGCGCTCGTTCGGTGCGGCGACGGGGAGCTCATGGCTTTGGCCGAGGTACCGCATCTGTAGTGTCAGTATTACCTCGAAGGCGCCCGAGTACCCCTCGTCACGCAGGTCCCTGATAGCACTGTCGACGAGTTCAGCGCGGCGTTGCTCAAGAGTCGCCGGGTCAGGGTGATCGGAGCGCTGAAGGATCATCCGGATACGATCAACGCGCGGGTCGGCAAGCAACGCTCCGAACGCTGAACAACTGCCAGGATGCACCGGTACGACAACTCGACGCATACCTTGGCCGGCGGCGAGGTCGACCGCATGGACGGGACCTGCGCCACCGAAGGCGACGAGGTCGAACTTCCGGTAGTCGTGGCCGCGGTCAACCGAGACGAGCCGGATGGCACCTGCCATGTTCTCATTGACAGTCGCCAAGATCGCCGCCGCGACCTCGACGGCGGTCAGCCCGAGGGACTGCCCGAGGGTTTCCAGACTCCGCTCCGCGGCAGCACGATCTACGGGCAAGCCACCACCGAGTAGCGACTCTGGATTCAACCGTCCGAGGAGGAGATTCGCATCGGTGACCGTCGGTTCTGTACCACCTGCGCCGTAACAAACCGGGCCAGGCTTCGCGCCGGCGCTGCGAGGCCCGACGCGAAGCATCCCGCCGGAATCTATCCAGGCGATCGATCCTCCACCCGCACCAATTGTGCTGAAGTCGACGTGCGGAACGTTGAGCGGAATCCCCCATTCAAGCTCGTGAACGGTCTCGGAGCCGTGTTCACAATTGGGCAGCACAGCGACATCGGCACTGGTGCCGCCCATATCGAGTGTGACGGCGTTCCCGCTTCCTGCGAGTCTGGCGTGGTATTGACCACCGAGGACACCGCCGGCGAGGCCAGAGTGGAATATCTCTGCCGCTCGGCCGGCGGCGCGTTCGGCCGACATCTGACCACCATTCGATTTCATGATCGAAAGTGGGCTGGTGTATCCACGTTCTACCATTCCGGTGCCAAGTTGGCCCATGAAGCGTCCGAGAGTCGGCTTCACATACGCGTCTGCAATCACCGTCGTCGCTCGCTCGTACTCACGCCACATCGGGCAGATGACGCTGGATACCGACACCGGAATATCTGGAAACTCGGAAGCTAGAAAGTCCGCAACGCCTACCTCATGAGAGTCGTTGACGTAGGAGAACAAGAGGTTCAGGGCGATTGCCCATTGCTGGTCCGGATGAGTTCGAACCCGTTGTCCCACGGCCGTCGCTAAGGCAGCGAGAGCCGAATCGGTCAATGGAACGACGACGTCGCCGTTCTTGTTGATCCGCTCATCAATCCCGACACAGTTGCGTCGCATGACACCTGGGTCAGGCTTGGGCCAGCTGGGATCGAACGCTTCTTTTCGAGCACCCCATTGAATGAATGGAATGTCCTCAAATCCGGCAGTGGTGACGTAGATCACGGTCGCGCCAGAACGGGTGATCCGCGCGTTGGTGGCCACCGTGGTCCCGACTGTGATGTCGACGTCACAGTCGGTCACGTCCGCTTCGCTCAACACCCCGTGAACTGCCGTCTCCGGCGCTTCTCGGGATGACGGAACCTTCGCTACCGTCACGCGCGACGTTAGCGGATCGATTCCCAGCAGGTCCGTGAACGTGCCTCCAGCGTCAATTCCGACTCTCATTCTCCGTACCTTCGTTGCTTCCTAATCCGCTAGTCCCACTGCGGCGTGAACAGGTCCAGGTTCTCCTCAGTGATCAGGTAGTTGTAGTCAGCGAGGACCTTCACGCTGTCCAGCTGCTGGGTCCTGAAATAGACCGGCTCCGTGTCCCCATTGATGCAGTCAACCGTCAGCTCGAGTGCCTTCGCCGCCGTGTCAAACGGCGCCTCGGGGGTCGTGGCCCACAGCTTGCCTTCGGCAATGTAGTTGATGAATGTCTGCTGGCCACCCATACTCGCGATGGGAATCTCTTTCTCCAAGGGGGAGGCTTCAATCACGTCCGCGGCTGCGACTGAGGAGACGTTCTGCGTGAAGACGGCCCCATCGATCTCGTCGCCGTATCGCTGGATCAGGTCTTGCATGGTCTTGCGCGCGTCTTCCGCGGCAAAGCCGGCGTCCCTGAGCGTGAGAATTTCGATGTCAGGGAAGGATTCGGCGAGTACGTCCTCCACGCCGTCGACCCGGGAGCGAACTGCGCCGCTGGTGAGTGTCCCTGCAACGATGACAATCTTCCCGCTCCCACCAATTCTCTCAGCGAGGGCTCTACCGACGATTTGTCCGTTCTCGTACTCGTCCCAGCCCACAAACCCTTTGGTTCCGGGATACACCGATTTGCTGTCTTCTCCTGCATTCGCAACAAGCATGACGACACAAACGCCCGCTTCGATTGCGTCGTCGATTGCCGGGGCAATCGCCACCGAGTCGGTCGGTTGGATGATTATGCCCTGTGCCCCCTGAGAAATCGCATTCTGGACCAGTGCGACCTGTGACTCGACGCTCCAATCGCCGACCTTGACCTCCGCATTCTGCAGACCGAGTCGGGCAGCTTCTGCTTCGAATCCGTCATTGCCACCTTGAATGTACGAGTGCTCACCGGGCTGCAGAAGCTGGATCAGCGCATCCTCCGCGAGATCTTCGGCGACTTCAGGCGCCTCGGTCGTCGCGGGCGCGGCCGTCGTTGCCGGTGCTTCAGTTGTTGCGGGCGCGGCGGTAGTTGCCGGCGTTGCATCCTCCGCTGAATCACCGTCACTGCACGACGCCGCAAGCAGTGCTGCTATGAGTAGCAGACCTCCGAGTTTGGTGTAGCGTTGTCTTGTTCGTGACTTTCTGTGGCGTGTCATGTTTTTCTCCTTGGTGCTTGTGTTGATTGATGAAGTTGATCTTCGTGCTGGTCGTGAGCGGGAGCGTTCGATGAAGTGTCCTCGGAACCAGCCTCCACTGCCGTCTGCCGAATCTTTTTGGCTATCCGTCGCCGCACTTCGCTATCGAGTGCTACGGCTCCGACAATGACCGAACCCGTGAAAATGTTGCGGTAACTCGGATGGAGGTCGAGCAGATTGAATCCGTTGTCAATCAAACCGATCAACAACACACCCACGATCGCTTGAAACACGGTGCCGCGGCCCCCGCTGATGGACACACCGCCGACGACCGCGGCTGCGATCACACCCAATGGCCAGGATGCTGCCGCACTCGGTTGTCCGGAGTTCAAGAGGCCGGCCAGGACCATTCCTGCCAAGCCAGCCATCATGCCAACCATGACGAATGGTAGGAATTGGATCAAAGGCACCCGGATGCCTGCGAATCGAGCTGCCTCTGGATTTGCGCCGACAGCGTAGCACTGTCGACCGAATACGCTGAATCTCAAGATGTAGAAGAAGAGAAGGGCCATAGCCGCAAAGATAAGGACCGGGACCGGAACCTTCAAAACGTTTGCCGACATGAAGTCTCGCAGGCCGTCATTCCTTGAGGGCACCGGCGAACTATCGGTGACCACAAATGCGACCCCAGAGAATGCTAGACCGCTGCCAAGTGTCGCTACGAGCGAATTTACTCGGAGGTTTACAACAATGAATCCGTTGATTGCGCCGAGGGTAGTTGCAACCAACATGGCCAGAACAAAACCCGTGACAGTCCCGAACTCGTTAATTGCGGCGATGCCAGTCACGCCAACAAATGCCGCGATTCCCCCGATCGACAGATCGAAGTTTCCAGTCACAAGCAAGACCGTCATCGCGACAGCGATGATCCCGATGGTTGACACCTGCTCCAAGACATTTGCGATATTGAGGTAAGTCGCAAAGTTGTTGGTCGCAAAACTCAAGTACAACCCCATGCCCACGAGTAGGAAAGCAACGGCATAGGTATGCAGCTGGGCACGCGCAAGCCGCTCGCGCAAGGCGGCTATCTTGGCCAACATCATGATGCGACGACCGTCGGTGCGTTCGCGTCTCTCGTGCGAGTGGAGCGTTCGATCTCGCTGACGGTGACTTGCCCGTAACCGAGCTCGTCGATTTGCGTTCCATCAGCAAGGATGAGAACGCGGTCGCCGAGTGCGACGAGTTCCTCGGGATCGGTTGAGTTGAGAAGGATCGAGAGGCCGTCGGCCAACAATTGCCTCAGATAGTGATGAATCGCGGCGCGTCCATTGACATCTATTCCGCGGGTTGGTTCGTCAGCCAACAAGCACACCGGTAGCGGGTGCAGCCACCTCCCAAGCGCCAGTTTCTGTTGGTTCCCGCCACTCAACGTGTTCAACTTCTGATGAAGCTGACCGAGTACCGCGAACTGCTTCATCGTGATGGCAGC
>JGI24795J26692_1001914_pt1 | contig 10092 bp, 10 predicted proteins | sample PinacodermBB_FD_26692 | JGI IMG/M metagenome (IMG submission 26692)
CAGGAAACCTCCAGCATGCCCAAAATCACCAAGCGAACCGTCGACGCCCTCGTCCCCGCCGAACGCGAGAAGGTCGTCTGGGACGACGACATCAAGGGCTTCGGCATCCGCGTCCATCCCTCCGGCCGCAAGGTCTACATCGTCAAGTACCGCCACGAGGGGCGCGCCGTCAAAGCCACCATCGGTCCGCACGGTCCCATCACCCCGGCCGCCGCTCGTGCGCGCGCCGCCGAGATCGTCACCCTGGCAAAGACCGGGCGCGAGCTCGACGGCAAGATGCCCCGCAGGACGGGCGGACCCACCATGGCCGACCTCGCGAAGCGCTTCATGGACGACTACGCCCCCGACCATCTCAAGCCCAGCACCGCCAGGCTCTACCGCGAGATCGTCGACAAGCGCATCCTCCCCCGGCTCGGCAAGCGCCGCGTGGCCGATATCGGCCGGGCGGACGCCGCCGCCCTGCATCACGAGATGCGCGCCGTGCCCGGCCATGCCAACCGGACCCTCGGCGTCCTCTCCCGCATGCTGACCATGGCCGAGCTCTGGGAGATGCGCCGAGGGCGTCAACCCGTGCCGCTTCGTCAAGAAGTACCCCGAGCGCAAGCGCGAGCGCTTCCTCTCGGACGACGAGTACCGCCGCCTCGGCGCCGCGCTGCGCGACGCCGAGCGCGAGGGCTTCGCCTCCCCGGCGGCGGTCGCCGCCATCCGGCTGCTGATGCTGACCGGCTGCCGCAGCGGCGAGNTNCTCTCCCTGCGGTGGGAGCATGTCGACCTCGACCGGGGCGAGTTGCGATTGCCGGATTCGAANACNGGAGCGAAGACCGTGCATCTGGGCGAGCCCGCCGTCGCCGTGCTGCGCGGCNTCGAGCGCGCCGANGACGGCCCCTGGGTGTTCCCCGGCCAGAAGCCGGGCGCCCATCTCGCCTTCCTGCACAGCCCCTGGTACCGCATCCTGAAGCGCTCCGGCATCGAGAACCTTCGTATTCACGACNTNNGACACAGCTTTGCCAGCGGCGGCCTGCTGGTCGGCGAGGGCCTGCCGATGATCGGCAAGCTGCTCGGGCACAACAAGGTCCAGACCACCGCCCGCTACGCCCATCTCGCCAACGATCCGGTCAAGTCCGCCGCCAACCGGATTTCGAGCAGGATCGCGGAGGTCACGGGATAGTCCGGCCGCAGCGACCACCGAGGGGATCCCCGGCTCGCCTTGGCCGTCCTCCGCTACCATGCCCCGCTCCAGATCGGTCATCAGCAGATCGCGGCCCTCAGCATCACCCTGTTCTCGGTCCGCGCGTCCAGATCGTTGTCGTTCGCGGCCTCACGCCGTGTCGCATCGAGATTGGCCTCGAGCGCAAGCCGCACTCGGCTCGCAACCCCGGCGGTGGGCGTTCCCGTGGTTTCCCCCTCCTGTCCCCTGGACAGCCGAAAATTCGGAACTACCTTGGCAACTCCTCTAATCTTCCAACATTTGTATTGAGGCGAGGCCTGGATATTCGAAGCATCAAAGACTCAACGTGGTTTGGATAGTCGAATGAAGATGAACCGCCAACATAATAAGCACTTATATATCGCACGACGCTCCATCGCTTGAGTTCAAAATTGCTATTAGTTCTTTGATTCAATGCTTGGCAAATCTCGGTCAATAGATTGTTGTCCGTCTTTCCAATGTAGATGAGGTTCGCAGTAGCATCGTAGAGCGAGTAAATTCCCCGCTTATCTTGGTGATTTCCTAACATTTCCCTAATCTGGTTTCTTCTATTTGCCGAGTTCGGATTTGGGTCGAATGGGTGGTATTCAGAAATTATCTTAAATTCCGGTGCCAGCGCGCAATGAATCACATATTCCAAAGTCCCTGCCTGCGGTTGTACTTGCCCATCAAGCCAGCCATTAATCTGATGCATGGTATACCCCGTCGCATCAGCCAACTGTTCCCGGTCATTCTCGAAGTAAGATTCCAGAAAATATTGGAGAATGTGAGATCGGTTCATTTCGAAGTTTCCCTTTTGGGTCTTACGCCGTTTGGCTAATCCCGACCGGTTGTCGAGCGCTTACATTTCTCGTATACCGCAAAGCATCTTCCTTCGATGCGAGTTGGGGGGACAGCTTCGTTAGGGCTAAATGCAGTGGTCCCTGAACACGCCCACGACGATGCGACCGTGTTCTGGTACCGGCCAATCCGCCGACGGGGGTTCGTACAGAAAGTAAATCCGATCAATATGGGGCTGTAGCTTGACATGCCACCAGAACACCTTGTTTTCTCCTCGATAACCCCGAGTACGGTCCCGTCGGGAAGGTGGGTTTCTCTTCGTTTCCCCATTCTCGTCCGACGTTTCTGTACCGACCTTAGCGGACAGGATGCGCTGCAACTGGCGTGGATCTCCTGCGCGAAGCTCGTGAAAACACGATGCCCCGTAATCGTTAAGGCCACCCAGATAGCGTACAAGTTCGCCTCGAACAGCGATATAGGGGCGATCGAAGTCCCCTAAGCCACTCCAGACATTGTCTGCCCATTCCAATGCCGGAAATGCAGACGGCGCAAGGCATTCGAACATCGCCTCGTTTGCGTTCTCCAGGTCTATGACAGAGAGAAAGAAATCGAGGTGCTGGAACTCCTCAGTTACAAAGGTAATCTCGTTAGTAACGCCACCAACGACTACAGGCACCGTGCCACTTGGCACACCGCCAAGTGGCAACGGTAGAACCGCCACTTGATGTTGTGATGAGCAACAGGCGTGCGCCCATGCCACGCCCGGGGTGAATTGCATCCTTCCGCAGAATTCAGCGTCGTATTCGCTTAGTTTCGAATCGTCGAACTCAATAATCCGGTCTAGCGCCAAAGAGAGCCGTACCGTCAGGTCATGATCGAATTTCAGGGGACAGTTGGCGTCGAACAACACAGAGTATAGCTGCACGCCGTCCCCGAGGTCCGTCCAATAGTAGTCTTGGTGCCTGACAATGCCTTCATTCCGTTCGCGAGCAACATCAAGCCTTTCCAGCAACCGATCGACTGCGTTCGACAACGCACCGCGGTCTGTTCCGGTTGCCTCCAGCCACGACCATTCATCGAGCACAAATCGGGCGGTCACGACTTACGCTGCCGCGTGGATGCCAGAGCTGCAAGATCGACTTGTGCCTGATCGAAGAACCCGGCGGGCCAAGCGGAAAGCTGCCCGGTCCGACCGAGCTCCATTGACTGAAGGATTGGACCCTCATCGTCTTCCGCTCGGAAAAAATGGATTACCGTCTGATCCGGCGAAAGCGCAGCCTTGCCGTCTGCGACCGCTACCCGAATGCCGTTCAGTACATGATCGCTGTGCGTCTCAAGGATTATCTGCACGCCATCCGCCGCTACCTGCGCCAGAAAACCGCCGATCCTCGACTGCCCGGCAGGATGCAGATGGGCCTCGGGGTTCTCTACCAGGAGCAGTCCGCCAACCTTTGCACGGAGCGCTGCAACGACTATTGGCAGCGCGTATGAGATGCCAAAACCGGCGTTCGGTGCGCGTGTCCACTCGCTTCGAAGACCAGGTGTTTTGAAGCGCAGACGGGTAACCGACGTGTTGGGAAACCACTCCGCGTCAATCTGGATCGGACGGACAATCTTCGCCATCCAACTCTCGGTCTGGTGCAGCAGGCTGCCCAACTGTGTTTCTGCGGGGGAGCCCTCGACTCTGCCGTCACTAACCCGAGACCGACCAGATGATGCCAAAACTTGCGCCACAAACTCGCCGCGAGAACCGACATCAAGCTCCGCGACGGCCGCAGCGCTGGCACCCAGCACATCGCGCGGGCCCAGACGTTCTGCGCACAGATAGCAGAACTGCGGAGCAAGCCCAACCAATGCCCTTGGGTAGTCGTCAGGTCTGTCAACCACAATTGCGTTTAGCGTCCGGGCATCATCACTGCCCGCCGCACGAAACGACCAGCGTCGTCGCTTGCCCTTGGAGTCGATCACCTGAACTGCAGCCAAGTCGTCGCTGGCTTCACGATGAATAACATCCTCGGCACCGCCCAATTCCAGCGTGTCCACACCATTCAACTCGACATGGCTTCGGTCTGGTTGCCTGGCCATCTGCCGAGCCAGCAAGAGCGAATGAAGAACCGAGGTCTTGCCGGCACCGTTGGCGCCCGTCAAGACCGTGAGAGCCTCTCCCCTCAAGGTCAAGTCACGAAAGCGCTTGAAATTCTCCAGACGGATTTCGACGATCACCGAACCACCTCCTCCGTCAATTCGCGAACCTTGCCTATTCGAGTTCGGACATTGCGAATATTTCCTGTGCTGCTGCTAATAGAATGGAGGAACTCTGGGTCGTTGGTCATCATTTCGCGCGCTCGGGAGACCAACTCCTTCGCTGCACTGCGAATTGCAACTTCTTCGTAATCGGCCAGTACCGTCCCCCAACTTTCGAACAATGCCCGGTTTATGGGACTCTTGCGATTCGCGTCCCACGGCCATTTGCGAAACGCGTTCTCGCCAAATACCGTATAGCCGTTGGTCATGCCACGAACAAATTCACGTCTGAGATTGTCAAGATCCTCGCCGGTCGGCTCGTCCAGCCGGCTCGTCACAAAGCCCAGGAATTCGTCAAAACTGCCATGCTGCTCGTAATCATCTGGAGTAAACAGACGGAAGGCAACGAACCGCAAAGCCACCTCCCGGTCTGCCATCCGCGGATGATTCATCAACGCCCCTCCAGTAGCCGTGACGAAACTCTTGTTATTGACCAGACGCTTTAGGAATTTCCGTGATTGAGTCTTGCTCATGCAGTGGCGGATCTCTTGAGCGCTCAGCGGAGTTCCACCGGTGTTTATGCGGCGGAAAATGTCGAACTTCACTCGGTATGGGGTCTGCGGGTCAATTACGTGCGCGACAAACTGAGCACTGCTCAGGCGACGGCGAAACAATGTCGCCAAATCGTCAAACCCTTGGCTTTCCAAGTCATGGAGGTAGGTCACGTCGCCTAGCTTCACCGCCGGGTCGGTCACATATTGGTAAATCGTTGTCAGCCGCTGGACCCCATCGACAACCTGAAGTCGACCCGTATCGTCCTCGTTGAAATAGAATGAAGGAAGGGGGATTCCCAAAAGAAGTGACTCTATCAACCCTGATCGTTGGCGAGCTTTCCACACGTACTGGCGCTGAAAGTCTGGGGCGAGATCAATGTCCCCCTCGCGAATCATGTCCACTACTTGCCGCAGCGAATAGTGCTTGGTGTGAATACGAATCTTCTCCGGGTCCCAGGGTTCCGGCTCCTCGGTCCCCGGGGCATCGTCGGTTTCAAGCTCGACGCCCGTCGCGTGGCTCTCGAAGTACTCCTCGCGGGCTTCGCCTTCGGGCTGTGATGGGTTGTCGGTGTCGGGCATGGTCTGGTTCTGTCCGATGGTCGTCTACTGTTCAAAGCGGGAGGCCGATGACGCCACCTCCGCGGTAGCCCAGATGCGCACCAGCGGCTCCAGGCTCAGGCGCACTTCACGACCCCAGCCTCGCCACCAACCCGCGATAACTCAGCTACCGATGCTGTGTCGATCAAGCTCACCATCCTTCAAGACGCCCACAATACAACACCCCGCCTAGTGCATCTAGGCAACCTCGACAATGCAGAACACGGGGCCGGTAAATCCTGCCGTCCGTCCTCGCTGAACTCATCCTTCCAATATACACCATTTCCAGGGCGTGGCCGGCCAACACACCGAATTGCACACAGAGAGTAAGCCATACCAAGGATGTCGGACGCATCAGCTGCATGGTCCCTCCCCGGTCCGCTTCGCTCCGCCAGGAGGAGAGCGTTGGCCTTGAGCGGGCCGGTGGCCGGGGCGTCCGGGGGAGGGCGTCCGGCCGCCGATTTCCCTCATTGGCACGAAGGAGACGGCAGCATGACGGCAGCCATGGCGATGCCCGGCAACACGGCGGACACCTTCTTGGTCCATTTCTTCGGAACCGGCCTGGCCGACGACCGATACGTGGTCGAGCGGTACCGGGCCCGCGCGGACGGCGACATCGTTCCCGCCCCCGCCGAGGCGCTCGCGGCGAAGGGCCGGTGCAAGGCGAAGCACACGGTCGTCTCGCGCAAGCAGGCCGAGGCGATGCGCCCCGACCGCACGGAGATCATCATCTGCACGGGGCTCAGCACCCGCGGCGGCAGGCAGGCCTGGGGTTCTTATGCTGTCTGGGGGCATATGTTGCGGCGGGGCCGATTGCCTGGTTAGAGGGCTGTCTGTTCCCCGGTTCAGCGAAGACGAAGTTCAGATCGCCGCAACATATTCCGGGGCGCTCAATAGGAGTTCAGGAACGCCATCAAGTCCCTGTCCTCCTTCCAGTGGGGCCCCGGAGCAGGCCCCGGAACGTCGCACAGCGCCATCGCCTCGGCCTTCATCTTGAGGCTGATTTCGGCATAGATGTTGGTGGTATCGATGGAGGTATGGCCGAGCCAAGCGCGCACGGTGTTGATGTCGACGCCGGCGAACACCAGGTGAGAGGCCGTCGTATGCCTCAGCACATGGGGCGTTATTTTCCTCCCGGCCAGCGCCGGCACCTGGGCGGCGCAGCGTTCGACGACCGAGTAGACGCCGAACCGTGTGAACGGCTGACGGCGCCTGTTGAGGAAGACGGCGTCGTCGTCGGCACGGCCGTCGACCAGCTCGGCCAGGACGCGCTCGATCTCCGGCCGCAATGGGCACTGGCGGATTTTTCCGCCCTTTCCGTGCAGGGTGACGAGTGCGTGTCCCCCATCGCGGCGCCTGATCTGGAGGTCGCCCACGCGCAGTTGCGTGGCTTCCGACACGCGCGCTCCGCTCTTGTAGAGGAACAGCAGGATCGCGTGTTCGGTCCACCCGTGCCGCGTCGAGCGGTCGGGCACGTCGAGCAGGGCGTGCATTTCGTCCACGGTCAGCCAGGGCACCGGCTTCGATGTCGTCTTTTTCGACGAGATCGCGCTGATTTGGCCGCGCCACAGGACATGGGCGGGATCGCGACTCGCGACGAAGCGTGCAAACGCCCGGATCGCCGTCAGGCGCAGGTTTCGCGTGTAGGTGCAGCAGCCCCGCTCACCTTCGAGATGATCGAGGAACCTCCGGACCAATTCCGACGAGAGGTCCGGGACGGTCAGCTGATAGTCCTCCTTGCCGAGCTGGGCGCAGGCGAAGGGGACCAGCAGCTTGAAGCTGTCGCGGTAGCTTTTGCAGGTGTTTCGCGACAGGTTCCGCTCGGTCACGACATGCTGCGTGAGGAAGCGCTGGAGCCAAGGGCCCAGCAGGGCATCGGTGTCATTCATCGTTGTCTCCTCCTGCGTAGCGCTCGAACCGCAGCGCTGCCTGGTGCAGCAGCTCGGGCGTCATGGACAGGTAGACTTGGGTGTGGCGCAATCTGGCGTGGCCGAGATAGGTCGAGAGCACCGGCAACAGCCGTTGCACATCCGCGCCCTGGCGGTACCAGTCCGTCAGGCGATGGACCGCGAAGCTGTGCCGGAGCGAGTGCAGTCGCGGCGCCTGCAGCGAGTCGTCCGTCGACTCGATCCCGGCGTGCCGCAGCAGCCTCACGAAGGCGCGGTAGACCGTATCCTCGTGCAGCGGCGTTCCATCCATGTTCGCCAGGAACGTGGACGCCCGCCCCTGCGGAAAGGGCCGATTTGCCCGGATCTCCGCGTAGCTTCTCAGCCGATCGGCCAGTTGGGGGCCGACGGGAACGTGGCGGCTCTTGTAGAACTTCGCATTGCGCACCGTCAGCACCGCCGCCGACAGGTCGACATCGTCGACCGTGAGCGATCTGGCCTCGCCGCCCCGCAACGCCGCTCCGTAAAAAAGCAGAAGCAGCGTCCGCAAGGTCGGCCTGTCCAGCTGCACGGCATACGGCTGGCATCTCTCCATGGCATCGGACAGGCGGCAGAGCTCGTTGCGGGAGTAGATGTAGGGTGGCCGTGATTTCGGCGGCTTCGGCTCATTGTCCGGCAGTGGCGAGGAACTGGCGTAGCCCCGGCTGATCGCATAGCGGTAGAACCCGGCCAGCGCGCCATACTTGTTCTCGCGGTACCGAGTCAGCGGCCCGTTGCCGGCGAGGAAGGCGAGGACCTGCGAAGGGGTGACCGCGTCGCAGGCGATTTCCCCGCCGATCCCCTTGCTGAAGAGAAGCAACGTGTCGGCGCTGGTTCCGAACTTCGCACCGTGGGACCTTCGCCACTCTATGTATCGATCCATGGCTTCCTGCAAGGTCATGCCAGGCCCTCCAGATCGAAGTCGGCGACTTCGCGAAGGGCATTCAGGTCGAACCTGGCGTAAACTGCGGTGGAGCGCGGGCTGCGGTGTCCGAGATAGTCCCCGATCACCTTCATTGACGCGCCCCGGTCGAGTAGGTGCTGGGCCGCGGTGTAACGCAGCGCATGCGTTCCCCGGCGGTCGACAGCGATGCCCGCTTCGTCCATGCGGCGTCGGACCATGCCTCCTGGGGCAGTTCGACCAAGCGGCCGGATCGGCGCCGAGAGCGTGAGGAACAGTGCCCGCTCGGGACGCTGGGGGCGAACCTCGACAAGGTACCGAACAATGGCCTGCCCGACGGCTCGGGAGAGCGGGAAGAGATCGGTCCGCCCGGTCTTGGGGCGATGAACGCGCAAGGTCTCGTTTTCCCAGTCCAAGTCGTCGAGCTGTAGAGTGCGCACCTCTCCGGCGCGCAGGCCGTAGACGATCAGCAGCAGCAGCATGGCCCGGTCGCGCTTTTGCACCGGCAGGTCGCCGTCGGTGGTGGCGAGAAGGCGCTGGATGTCGGCCCGGCTCAGCGTGCCGCGCACGCTTTGGCTGGGATAAAACCGTCCAGGCACGATGCCCTCGGCCATGCCCGGCGTGCACCAGCCACAGTCTTCGGCGAAGCGAACAAATTTACGAAGGCGCTCGGCGTAACCCCTGGTCGTTGCACGGCCGCAGCCGTCCCGGTCCTTCTTCGCTTCGATGGCGGCGTCGATATCGGCAATCCGCACCGAGTTGAGCCGCTTGTCACCGGCGGCGAGCCAGTCGAGGAACTCCCTGGTACTGCGAAGGTTGTTGCCGATCGTTCCTTCGGCATGACCGCGCTCGGCGCGCATCCATTCCTCGAAGGCGTCAAGCTCGGCGCTGTAGGGGTGACGATCCTCCTCGGGTTCATCGAGCCAACCCAGATACCGCAGCCACTGCGTGACCCTGCTCAAGGCGCGCTTCGTTGACTTCCGTGAAGTCCGTGGCCTGTGACCGAGCTTGTGGTGCCGCGTGCGATCCCATTCCGGAGCCACGGCCTGGATCTGGGCAACAGCGATTTTCTCGCCCTCGCGCAGGTCCAGGAGTTGAAGCAGGCGAACCTGATCGAGGGCGATCTGCCGCAACGTGAGCCGACTGGCGCAAGCCTCTGCGAGATGCCGAAGGTATCGCTCTCGGGGTTCGACGAGCGGCGCGGCCCGATATCTCTCTACGTGGTAGGGCTTTGTGAACAGTTCTTCGAACACGACGTGTCTCCTCGTTGTGGGAGGCCACATCGTGTCCGTCAGGTGTTCCGAGCAAGGAAATGTTGCTCACAGGCCGATGAATCACAAGGAAAACAAATGATTAGATCATCGCCGCAACACATGCCTCCAGACAGCAACCGGGGTAATCCCGTGCTTGGGATTACCCCGGCAGCGGCATCACCGAGAACCTCGTCGACAAGGCGAAGCAGCTCGGCATCCCCGTCCTCAAGGCCGCTGCCTGACCCGCAGCGCATCGCGGGCCGCATCGTCGCTCCGGCGGCGGTGCGGCCCGTTTCGTTTCCGACCGACGGTGTTGCGCCGGCACCGTCGTCCTCGCGGGCGCTACGCGCCGCGCTCGCGATCCGGCTCNCGCTCGCAAGCTCGCGCATCGCCCGGCGCACGGCCAATGGCATTTTGTTAGCTGGCGGATTCTTCCGCAGAATTATTCGGGACTTCCAACCTGCTGATTTCGGGGCGTTTCCATTGTTCTGGCAGGCGCAAACGAATCCGGGTTGACAGACTTCGCCACCCAGGGCAGCTTTCGCTCAGGAAGAACCGTCAGCGGGAGCGAGGCCGATGGATCCGCGGATCGAGAGCCTCAAGTCCACCACGTTCAGCGGGCGGCGCCTGA
>JGI24795J26692_1001918_pt1 | contig 10069 bp, 9 predicted proteins | sample PinacodermBB_FD_26692 | JGI IMG/M metagenome (IMG submission 26692)
CGGCACCCTCACCGAAATTTCGGTTTTCGAGCCACTCAATAACCGCTTCGATGGCCTCGCTTTTGTCCATCCCGTTGAGGAACCCACTGTTAATTGCAGGGCCTTCGCCGACGTAAGCCTCGCCGTCAAAATCAGCAGGTGGTTGAACGGTGCGGATGATATCTAAACCGTATTTCGTGGCGAAATCCCAGTCACGTTGATCCTCACCGGGCACACCCATTACCGCACCCGTGCCATAACCCATAAGCGCGTAGTCGGCAACGAAAATCGGCACTTCGCGGCCATCCACAGGCAGAGGGCAGGTTGCGCCAATAAACACACCAGACTTTTCTTTGTTGTCTTGACGGTCTTGCTGGGTTTTCTTAACGCTGCGCTGGCGATACGCGGCTACTGCCGCACGCGGATTCGGGTAACCGTCACGTAAACATTCGTTCGTACCGCAAGGCCATTCATCGGCAGTAAGTTCGTCTACAAGGGGATGCTCTGGAGCGAGAACCATAAAAGTCGTGCCGAAAATCGTGTCGGGTCGGGTGGTGAACACCCGCACCGGCCCGAAGTTGATGTATGCGCCGTAACTACGACCAATCCAATTGCGTTGCATGGTCTTGATTGCATCACTCCAATCAAGCAGAGCCAAATCATCAAGCAAGCGATCGGCGTAAGCAGTGATCCGCATCATCCACTGTTTCAACGGCCGCCGGAAAACTGGCTGGTTCCCCCGCTCCGAAAGTCCTTCAGCGGTTACCTCTTCGTTGGAAAGTACAGTGCCGAGCCCCGGACACCAGTTGACCGGTGCTTCATCAACATACGCCAGCCGATACGCAGACAAAATCCGCAAACGCTCCGAGGAGTCGGCTAGCACCCAATCTTCACCACCTTGGGGCTCACGAACTCCTGCATCCAACTCGGCCACTAGTTCGCTAATCGGCCGTGCGCGTTGCTGTTCAGAATCGAACCAAGCGTTGAACAACTCCAAGAAAATCCATTGAGTCCAGCGGTAATAGTCGGGGTCGGTAGTGGCCAAGGTGCGCCGTTCGTCATGTCCAAGGCCGAGCCGTTCAAGTTGGCGGCGCATGTTGACGATATTGCGTTCGGTGTTTTGGCGCGGGTGTTCACCAGTTTGCCGAGCGTGTTCCTCTGCGGGCAAACCGAAAGCGTCGAAGCCCATTGTGTGCAAGACGTTGAAACCGCTCATCCGTTTGTAACGGGCATACACATCCGTGGCGATAAACCCGAGCGGATGGCCAACATGCAGACCTACGCCAGATGGATAGGGGAACATATCCATGATGAAAAGTTTGGGTCGTTCAGTTAACGCCAGCGGATCGGCTGCTAGGGCACCACTCGGGTTCGGTGCGTGAAAGGTGCCGTGCTTACGCCAATGGATCTGCCAGCGAGTTTCGATGTTGTCGGCCATGGCCGCGTCGTAGCGATGCGACGGCAACATATCAGGAATTGCCATAGTCACAGGCTAGCGGTAATGCGGCAAGCGAAGTTTCACTGAGTACCCCAGAAAACGCTACCAAAGGAAATTGGGGTGGAAAGCATACACGCCACCGACTCTTAGGGGTTATGGATGCGACGGCGGCGACCAATGAGGTTAGATGCCACCGCGGAAGCACGAGCCGGGAAGATAACGAAGCGCCGTTGAAGTTCCCGAGGTACCGGATTGCGAAACAACACACGCCAAATCAAATAACCAGCAATCAAACCATGGGTCATCACCAAAGCCCAGTAAAACGTTTGCGGCGAAGTCCAAGCCATAATCGGCGAGAACAACAACGGCCCAACGACCGCGCCGACACCGTTGACCCGCACCAAAGAAGCCGAAGCCGCAGTGAGTTGCGACTGCGGTAGCCAGTCTGCGGTGTAGGCAATCGTCAAAGAATACAAAGAGAAAGTCGTTCCCCCCAACGCAAACATGAGCACGATTACCAACCAAGACTGTGGATCAATCAAAGCCAGAAAAGCACAGGTCAAGCTCGCCGCAGTAGCTACCCACAACATTACAGAACGCCGACCAGCACGATCAGAAAGCCACCCAATCGGCCATTGCATAACCACAGAACCGACCAAAGGAGCAGCCAAAAAAATGGGTATGCGCGCTTCGGGAAGCTCCACAGCCACCGCATAGACCGCGCCTAACCCCATGAGCACTCCCGCCGATGTCCCGACCCAAAAAGTCGAAATCACCCCGGTGGGCACACTACGGGCGAGTTCTATAGTAGACAGTGGTTCTGGCACCCCCAGCGGTGGATTGCTTGAAGCCGACAAAGTCACTGGAACCAAAGAGACAGACACCAACAACGATGCCAACACAAACAGTTGAAAACCATTGGTGTCGGCTGCTTGGAGCAAGAACTGGCCAGCGGTCATCCCCCCCATTGTTGCCACCATGTACATCGACAGCAGCCGGCCTCGGGTGGCGTTGGTTGCCATGTCATTTAGCCACGATTCGGCAACTATAAACAACCCAGATATACACATACCCGTGACGAACCTCATCAAACCCCACGACACCGGCGAGATCACTATCACATACAACAACGCCGCAGCCGAAGCCACCGATGCCAGAGCCGCAAAAACCCGAATGTGCCCAACCTGAGAAATGAGCCGTTGGGCGTTCAGTCCACCGACAAAGAAACCAGCAAAATAACAAGTCATCACAAAACCGGTCTCAATGATGCTAAACCCTTCACCATTAGCGCGGACACCAACTAGCGAACCTTGTAAACCATTGCCAGCCATCAGTAGTGCAATACCGAGTAGCAGGGCGCGCGCCGCCACCATGGGATTCACCGAAACAATCGGGCCACCCTCAATGCCTTGTTCTTCGTCCATTCCGCCTCTCAAATATTTCCGGGTCTCCTAGCGGCACGCTAGCCAGCAAAGTCTACCGATAGCTTGCCGGCTCACCGTCATGATGACACTCGGTTTTTTGATAGGCGGACTGAATATATCGGTACGAAGTAGCCAACTCATCGGCACTGTTATCTTCATCTTTATGGAGCCTGCGCGCAAATTTGGGATAGGGGGCAAGCTCTATCGGTGGTTGCCGTGCATTCCCTTCTGTTATCGATCCCATCGCTCTATGGGAGGTAAAGGAGTACTATCACACAACTACCTTCGGTTCTCGGATAGCTGACGGTATCTACGTGTCGTTAGCGGACGGAATGGAACTTAAGGAACTCAAAGACAGTTCCGGTACCAAGATACGAAAATACCTAATGATTGATGCCTATGACACATGGTGGAGCATGGGTATCTCGTTCTTGTGCAGAGTTGTTGACATGATGCATATGGGATATGTCGATGAAGTGATCTTCGGAAAGGAGGTCGTAGTTAGAGTTCCAAAACTCGTACTTGAATGGATCGATATCCACAACGAGCGAGATCACGATCAACAAGGCTGAGGGACACGGACACGAGTCGTCTTGAGTCAATCAATTTGTCTCGGGGAGATCGAACGGTGGCAAACGTCCGACCGAGTACGGGCTATCTTACCAGGTAAGAAGTAAACGGTCTGTGACGATTTCGTTTTCCATAGTTTCCCCCCTCAGTTGGAACCGCCGCAAGTGACTATACCCACAGTTAACACTCGCTTCGCGTTTGAATAGCCCTGCAGGGAACTATATCGAAACGTGCTTTCTTCCAGTTTTCTTGGTACCGTCGATCGACAGTGCAACCTTTGCACCGCGTTCCTTCGCTCTATCTATGGCAGAAAATAATTCCGAAAGCGAGAACCGTTGCGCTCCATACAGTATCGCCTGCGTATCTACATAGGGAGGATCACAGTATACCACGTCGCCTTCTCCAGCCTGCTCTATGGCTTCACGAAAATCCATATGGGCAAAGCGCGCGCCTTTGGTCCTATCAGACCAGATCTTGACTCGTTTCTCAAATGAATCAGGCGAAATCGGCTCGTGTACACCAATTGGTGTACTCATATAGCCGTCCAATCTGAAACGAATGATTCCGCCATAACAAGATCGGCTAAGAAACAACAAGTCTCCCGGATTTGGGGTAGAGTTGTATGCTTCCTTTATTCTTGCGTAGGCCTCGACGCGATCCGTATTGTTCTGGAACAACTCGTAACGATCTTGATACCACCCGATCAAACGTTCTGGATTGGAACTCAAAGTCATCCATATTTCAGCTAGTGGTTTAAACCCGTCGGAACCTAATGCAGCGTGAGGCCGAACCACCGAAAGCACACCTCCAGAACCAAGGAACGGTTCATAATAAGTATTATACGTTGCTGGAAAATAGCTGGCAATTTCGTGGCCGAACCGTTGCTTGTTGCCTACCCACTTGAGAAGTTGTGTTTTAAATGGGTCAGGATTCATGGTTTTAGATTGAATGAGTTCTAACTGCATTGCAAATGCTCCTCAACATAAGAAATTTTCCGTTACGCCTCTCGGAAGGATTCGGACCTACGCACACGGCCACGGAGACCGTTGCTTGAACCTCTGAGCTACGATAGCTAGGTTCCACGCTAGTACATCCGTATGACACCGTGGCGGCGGTTTTGCCGTAACTCCACGCGAAGGTTGGACGAACACGCTGGACACTTTCTCTAGACAGATGCCGCGACCAGCAGTTCAAGGCGGGATTGCGCCACAACATGGCTGCGGTAGCAAAAGCCGCGCTTCGCGTTTGAAGGTGGAGTCGGTGGGGTGAGGGGCCGCGATTGAACGCGCAGGATCGGTTCGGTGCTGACCACTGCTGAGAATCTGGAGGATCCCTGTGAAAGTTGACCCTATACGTGTTTGTGAGTTGTTGATGGGACTGGGCGATGTTTAGGTGGTCGGCATCGACAGACGATGTGGGTTGCCGTTGCGGGTGCATGCCGGTCGGCGGGCACCGAGACCGGGCCGTGATAGTTGCAGCGGGCTGTTGTGGCCGCACGGCCAGCGATGTTGCAGCAGACCTGTGCTGCAATTGGGACACAGCCAACAACGACGCGGTGATCGCTTGAGGCGAGGCGCTGCTTGGTGCTGACACCCACCGGGTTGGTGCTGGGGCGGCGTTTGACCTTGACGAGACCCTGTGACCGGACCCCGTTTTTTGGTCCGGGTGTTATGAGAGTCTTGTCGGGTTGTTTTTCGCCCATTCGTTTGCGTATTCGGCTGGGGTGAGCATGACGAGCGCGGAGTGCGGGCGGTATGTGTTGTAGTCGTTTCTCCAGTCGGCGACAAGTACTTGGACCTCGAAGAGGCTGTCGAACTGCTCGATCGCGAGCAGTTCGCCGCGCATTCTGGCACCGTATGACTCGACCCAGGGGTTCTGCCAGGGCGAGCTGGGGTCGATGTAGCTAGTCTTGGTGCTGGTGGACTTGCACCAATCGCGCAGGGCCGTGGCGGCTAGTTCGGGGCCGTTGTCGCACCGGATGAACTCGGGGTGCCGGCCCCTGGCGGAGGCGATCTTGTCCAGTCAGACTCACATGGCAGGCACACCTGCCGGATGGTGGCTCACTTCTTGGCAGTCAGATGGCAAAGCCTCAGTTGCCGGCACGTTGTCTTGCCCCCGGAGGGCTTTGATTGCGTCGACCACCAAGATGGCCGCCAGAGTATTGAAGAGAATGTCACGCGGGTCGAAGACCCGAGTTGGCAGCAATGCTTGGAAACTGGACCGCGGGCACCACCGTGGAGGTGACCTTGGCGTTCAACGAAGCGGTGACCGTCGAAACAGCCGGTGGCACCCCCAGCGTCGGGCTGCTGCTCGGAGGCACAACCGAGCGGCGCGCGACGCACCGCAGCGGCACCCCGGCTCCGGTGTTCGAATACACGCTGACCGACAGCGACGGGACCCACACATCGGTGCTGGTGCCCGCGGACAGCCTGGAGCTGCGCGGGGGAACGATCGACAGCACGGCGACGCAGGCCCCGCCACGCGCAGACACCCCGGGACCTCGCCAAGCGCTTGCCCAAAATCCACGACCCCGAATCGGTCACAGCACGGTTCACCCAGCAGCCGACCCAGCACAACGGCTCAAGCCCGTTCAAGCTGCGCTTCGAGTTCAGCCACAGCCCGGCCGGGCTCAGCTACAAGACAGTGCGCGACCAAATGTTCGACGTGACGGGCGGCACCATCAACAAGGCACGCAGGCTCTCCCCGCCCAGCAACCTCGGCTGGGAACTGAGGATCGTCCCAACCGGGTCCGGCGAAGTGACGCTGTCAGCGCGCGCCACAACAGACTGCACCGCACCATACGCCGCATGCGACGCTGACGGACGAAAATTCGCCGGAGCCCTGAACACAACCATCGCAGGCCCGCCCAGCACAAACCCCCAATAGCGAACACGACACCAGCAGCGCCGACCCCCAGAAATGGCAGAGGGCTGTGGGGTCACGAAAGAGACCCAGGAATTAGCAGCCCCGGGATACGCCGAGCCCTCCTGAGCCGGTCAACAAGCGTTGGCCATTGTCACACCCTGGAGCGATGCTGGTCGCATGAAAAATTATGTCCGCCTCTATTCCTGCCAACACGGGCAGTAGCAGGTATCGTTTTGTGATGGCTGGGCGTCACCTGAAGGAACTGTTTCGGGCTTTCGGGTCGGGAGACGAACTGTCGTTCCGGCGAGCCGCCCTGGCGATAGTCGAAGAGGAAGAAGCCAAGCATCATGTGGTCTTGGCACGGGATCTTCGCAAGCTGCTCGCCAGCGGCGAGCAAGCAATCACGGGTTGGGGCACTCTGCCCGATCCGCCTTTGGACCGCGACGGTGAATGGCCTTTGGCGGAGGTTCGACAACCTTGCCTGAGTTTTGAGGATCTGGTGCTCGCTACAGGTTCGCTTCAGAAACTCCGAGATATGGTTCAAGAAGTGCCTTCCTGGGACAAACTGGCTGGCTTCGGCGTCCCTCAGCGTCGCTGCCTGCTGTTTTATGGCCCACCGGGCTGTGGAAAGTCCTCGGGAGCGGAAGCCCTCGCCACCGAACTCGCTGTACCGTTGCTGGTGGTCCGTTTGGATTCTGTGATCTCGTCATACCTGGGGCAATCCGCTTCGAACCTTCGTCGCATCATGGAATGCGCAGAAGAAGGGCCCAGGGTCGTGTTGTTCGATGAGTTCGACGCAATCGGCAGAGCCCGCGACGATCCTGCTGAACATGGCGAGATCAAGCGAGTCGTCAACGCGTTCTTGCAGATGCTCGACAACTACCGGGGTTCGAGCCTGATTGTTGCTGCAACCAACCACGAGCAACTGCTTGATCCGGCTCTTTGGCGGCGATTTGATGAGGTTGTTCATTTTCCACCGCCGACGGTTCATCAGATTCGGTCGGTTCTGCGCAAACGATTGAGACCGGTACGCCATCGAGGTTTGGCCATTGAGCGGGCCGCTTCAAAGTTGAAAGGTCTGCCGCACGCTGCGGCCGAAGCGGCCGCGTGGGGGGCGCTGCGCCGCGCCGTGTTGGCCCAGAGAGAGCAGGTTGACGACCAAGACCTGACCGAGGCGGTATCAGACGTCTCTGAGCGACCGTGGTAACTGATGCCGTCGCATCTTCCGCTCCCTCAACCGCGTCTGCTTGGCTCGCGGCGCTCCAGCGGGTCGGCGGTTTCTGAGACGAGTCGGCCCGACCATCGGGTTCATGGCGGAATGCTGAGGGCTCAAGTGAAATCTGCTGTTTCAGTGCCTCCCAGAGTTCCGGCCGAGGGAGTCGACCCGAGAACTGTGTTCAAGGTGCAGGCAAAATCCCGATTGAAGGTCGAACAGCGCGGACTCCAGTTCTTGGGCGACACTGTCGACTGGTGCTACTTCGTAGTACCTGATGAAGTTGCTGCGACCAAGTTCCTCGGCGACCTGGTGGCGTACCAATCTGGATCTGGCAGCCGGACGATAGAGGACTTTTTTGGTGACATTGACGGCATTGAACGGTACGGACCCGCCGACCGACGAGGCCAGGGACTGCCAGACCCGGGTTATTCTGGCAGCACCACTGTCGATGTGCTTCTCTGGCCGTCAAGTGACGCCGACGAGGCACGCGGCCGTTTGGAGCAGGTGGAGTCCGTGGTCGAAGCGGCGCAGGGTGAGGTCCTGGACCGAGATCGCCGACCATCGTCAACCATGGCTCGTGTTCGTGTTTCAAGTCCCGCGCTCGATGCTCTCTTGGAACTCATGGCGGTAGAGAGGGTTCGGATGCCTGCGAAGCCCTTTCTTGAGCCCTCGGCGTGGTTCAACGCCAGCGCCGACGATCTAACGGCAGAGTCACCCATTGATGTGACCATCGGTGTCATAGACGATGGGGTCCATGCCGGGCATCCACTCCTGAAAGATCTCGTCGATTCGCAGGTCGATGTTCCTAGTGGTCGCCAGTGGGGCGAGGGTAGGAACTCATGGATCGATGGTCGCTGGACTTGCCGCTTATGGCGATATTGAGAAGACCCTGCGTAATGGCGGGCCGTTTCCAGCACCCGCTCGACTGTCTGTAATCCGAGTCCTCGAACCCGACCCAAATAACCAAACGGCCACGGCCTTTCCTTCCGACACCCGAACATCTAGTCGTGGAAGAAGCGATCAGGGTGCTGCATCGCAAGGGCGTGCGGATAATCAACCTGTCGATAGCTGACGATCATGCCTACAGCGGCCCCCATGTCGGTCTGTGGACGGAGTCGCTCGACCGACTGGCTCGGGAACTGGATGTTCTCATAGTTGCTGCGGCTGGCAACAGGAGGATCGCTGCGTTGGGCCAAGTGACCGAGGACGTCAGTGCCTTCGGCGGGTATCCGCGCTACACACTCGATGCGGAAGCGCGAATCGCTGAGCCAGGGATCGCGGCCAGCGTGGTTGCTGTGGGCTCGATCGCTCGCTCAGGGGCATCAGCAAGTCTTGGCGGCAACTCCGATCTTGCAGATGTTGCGATCGCTGAGGAAAACCAGCTTTCGCCGTTCTCGCGCACGGGTCCGGGACTTAACGGCACATTCAAGCTTGGCGCGGTAAAACCCGATTTCGTCCACTACGGCGGCAACTGTGTGTGGACTTCCTTGGGGCACCTGAACTACAACGACCATGGCGCTGCGGTCGTATCCACCTCCCTGGGACAGACCGGAAGACTATTTTTCTCCAGTTCTGGAACCAGCTATGCCGCGCCCCGCGTTGCGCGAACTGCGGCAGAGATTCTTCACACGTATCCAGCAGCCAGCGCCAACTTGCTGCGAGTACTACTCGGCATATCCGCCGAAGTCCCATATCAAGCGCGCTCCCAGTTTCCCGACAAAGCGGAAAGCCGGCGAGCGTTCGGCTACGGCATACCCGACAAGGTCCGGGCTGTGAACTCTGAGCGCGCCCGAGTCGTTCTCCTTCATGAAGGCGAGATTGATGTAGACACGGTGGCGATCCACCCGATCCCCATGCCAGCGTCATTCACAACTGGAAAATCGGACCGCACAATCACCGTGGCGGTGGCCCACGACCCGCCGGTTCGGCGTCAACGTCGTGAATACACCGCAGGACACCTGGAACTTGATTTCTATCGGGCCATGTCGATTGACGAAGTCGAGGAAGTCGTCAGAAAGCAGCCCAAGGACGAACCAGTACCGACTGTGAAGGATCGTCGCCGCGTTGCTGGCAAACTAGAGCCCGGTTCGCAAACCTGTGGTTCCTCCACCCTCCAGGTGAGGACCTGGCACGCCAAGAGTGCCAACTCGCTCAATCCGGATGACTCCGACACCTACTACTTGGTCGTGAAGCACCTCAAGGAGCCTTGGGCTGACAACCTGAAGGAGGATTACACCAACCAGAAATATGCGTTGGCCGTGCAGTTGGAGGACAGGTCGCGCATTGACATCAATCTGTATGCGGACGTTCAGTCGCATGTCCGTGTGCAAGCCCGAGCAGGGACTAGAGCAGACAGCTAGAACCCGAGAGAGGCCGCCCACCTTTGCCGAGCGCTGCGTTCAAAGCGGGGTCAGCCTTTGCTGGCGCCGAGGGTAAGGCCGGAGATGAACTGCTTCTGCAGGATCAGATAGACGAGTAGCGTGGGGAGCGCGATGAGGATCGACGCTGCGGCTACCAGGTTGAAGTCGCTGCCGTACTGGCCGTTCAGCACCGCTATCGACGAGGTGATGGGGCGTT
>JGI24795J26692_1001920_pt1 | contig 10054 bp, 11 predicted proteins | sample PinacodermBB_FD_26692 | JGI IMG/M metagenome (IMG submission 26692)
ACAGGTGTTCACTTTCCTTCGGAACAGGTGTTCACTTTCCTTCGGAATAGGTGTTCACTTTCCTTCGGAATAGGTGTTCATTTTTAGCCGTAATATGCAAAAGCGAAGAAAAAGCCTACGAGCCATAGAAGCACGGATAGCAGATATATCCAGTTGCTTGTCTTTCGTAATCTGGCACATGCCATTGCCTGCGCCGGGTCAATCGGGCAGGGAGCGTTTCTTGACCTCCAAAGCGCGACTCCGGCGATTAGAAGCATTGCGCCGGAGATTCCGAACGTCCAGATCTTGTATTTTGACAACGCGATCAGCCAGGGTGCGGTTCCTACGATTCCCGCCAGAACCGCGCCGGCGCCGATCGTCACTAATAATGCGGGAAGGGCGCAGCACACAAGGGTTCCAGCGGACGTAAGCAGACTGAGAGAGGGGAGAAGCGTTTGCTTCACTCCATATCCGGGATTCGTGTTATCCATGCTCGCACCCCCTCTGAATGGCATTCACGTTGTAGCCGGAGTCCGTGATAAGCTTCGTAAGCGTTGCATCGTCAATGGTCAATCCGGGCTTCGTGGCTACAGCTACGAAGCCTTTGCCGAGATCAACCTTGATTCCCGCAACATCGCTGCGTTTCAGGAAGACTTTTTCCAGGGAACGAGCGCAGAAATCGCATACAAGCCCGCTGACCTTGATATTGATTGTGTCTTCACAGGCGGCGTTTCCCATGTCGTTTGAAGCGGCGGAGGGCTCTGCCACCTGACCTTCATGGTTATGGTTATGTTCGTGTTCTCCATGTTGCGCATGGCTTTGGAGCGCGAAAAAAAGTGTCATAAAAAGAATTGCGGTGATTGATATTTTCATAGTTTTCTCCTTAAAATCTTATTATTAAATTGAACAAAATCCCACCTTTGTCGCTGATTCCGACCTCAACGAGATACTCGTTCTTAAAAAACCGTACAAGAGGCGTAACCGAGATGTTATCTCTCTCCCCCGTGATGTGGTCAACTTGCAGCATGAGCCAGGTGTGGAGATCGCCGTAGTCCCCGATATAAGGGGCGATTCCCACTCGCGCTTTCTGCCTGAAGAACTTCGCTATGTCTTCGGCGTAGTAGACGCGGTTCTCATAGCTCGTAAAGTACCGTCGAGTTTCCCAGTCAAGGGCGATATCGGCAAAGGCGGCGAGCTGGGGTTCGCTGTCGGGCACTCCAAGATCACCGTGAGCTGTGCCAAGGCCGCCTTTAAGATAGAAGTTTGCCTGCGAGGCTGGCGCGTTGTGGCGCTTCACCAGATAGTTAAGCTGCGCGCCGTGGAACTGCCAATTCTCCTCGCGCCAATATTCGGTTCTGTATCCTATCGAATACTTAGCCGTCGGCGAATAATGAACGTGAAGAGAATGCGCGTTCTTGTCGTTTTTCTGCATGACCGTCCATCCGCCCGGATACGAGACCGGACGAGACAGGGACTGGGGAGCGTATCCCATCAGGATCACGCAGCATAAAGTGAAAACTGTTAATTTCATGTTTCCTCCTGAGTATCGATTATGGCCTGGCGACGCCGAAGCGAAGCCGTTTATAGCGCGCGGGCGCGCGCAAGTTTGCTCAGGAGAGGNGTTTTGGAGGTCGGAAATGGGTTTCGATCTGGCNGGAGGACAGAAGCTGATCGGCAAGAATTCCGACAGCAGCTCCCCCATGATGATCTTTTANTTCTTCAATCGGCAGTGNGTTTGTCTGGACACAATGCTGGCAATCGCAGCCATCGCATTGTTCGGANCTTCTATCTTCCGAATCTTTTGTTTCATGGCAAGGCATGTCCATGTCGGCGTCCATCTGCATTTCGGCGGAAGCCTTGTCCATGTTCATTGGACATGTGGAGAAAGCGTTCGCCATGCCGCCGGTAAAAAACAANGCGACAAATGTTACCAGTAGTACTGTTGTTTTAATTGTGTCCATATCCTANCTATAAACTATTCACTTTTAGCTCAAACTTCAATGGCAAAGGTTCGAAAGAACCAGGTTACGCGGGAGTGTTTGCAGATTAATGAAGAACTGCAATGGCCCGTCTTTATCTGAATTCGGGTATTACNTCTTTCGCGAAAAGCTCTATGGTTGAGGGATTCATCACGTCGGAGAAGAAGATCGTGTATTTGGATATTCCTTTNTCCAGNTCNGCGTTGATCTTTTTTACGCAGTCTTCCGGGGTTCCCACGATCCCGAGTTTTTCTATGTCTCCGAAGAATCCGTAGCGTCTCTGGGCCTTTTCGAGTTTTTCGGNGAGATCTTTTCTGTCCTTAACCAGAACGCAGACGGTNTGCTGGGATATCGTTATATCTTCTATGTCTCTCCCGACTTCCTCGCAGTGCTTACTGAGTATCGAGTGCTTGCGGTCAAATTCAATTGCGCTTGTCGCAGGACAGTTCCATTCATCGGCGAGTTCTGCCACTGCCCTTAAAAGGAATCTTTCTCCGGAACCTCCGATGCATACTGGAATGTGGGGACGCTGAACGGGCTTGGGGTTGCAAAGCGCGTTTTCCACCTTGTAATGTTTGCCCGAAAAAGAGGCGGTTTCCTCAGTCCACATCAGTTTGAGTATCGTGACCGCTTCTCTAAGCATCTCTATTCTTTCTTTCGTTGAAGGGAAGGGATATCCGTAAGCGCGAAATTCCTCTTCAAACCAACCGGCTCCTATTGCGAACTCAACCCGCCCGTTGCTTATCACGTCGAGTGTTGAAGCCATCTTGGCAAGCAGGGGAGGGTACCTGAATGGGTTGCAGAGCACCATCGTTCCGAGCTTAACATTTTCCGTTACTGTCGAGAGCGCGGACATTAGAGTCCAGGGTTCATAGATGTCGATGCCGATTATTCCCTGACCTAGAACGTGATCGTAGAACCAAACGGAATCATATCCGGTCGAGTCGCATAACTGCGCCGCGGCCTTTATGTCTTCAAAATCTATTTTCTGCTGTCTCAGCATTACTCCAAATTCGGGTCTGCCCATTGTCTGTCTCCGTTTTTTGGTGTTCGTGCGGGGTGTAAAGCGCACGGGTAATTATCCCTTTAGCTGAAGACGCTGTAAACACGGCGCTGCCTCTTTTGCTTGCAAATAAAAGTTCACTGTTTCGCTTCTTTGTGCTATCATTACGGGCGACGGGAAGGGAAGAAAGCCCACAGTGCCTGAGGAACTTTTTACCGCCTGTTTTAAACAGAACAATTCCGTTTCTTATTAAATCTACGATCCAGAGGTTTCCAATGAAAAACGCAACTGTTTTCGTTCTATGTTTTATTTTCGCTTTGATTGCTTTTCCCGGTGACGGGTACTCTAGTTCCGATTCCAGTAATAACAAAAATACGTCCGCTAAATCGAGCGGCAAGAAAGAAAGGAGAAAACCAATGGTTCTGATTTCGACTTCGCTGGGCGACATAAAACTCGAGCTTTATGAAGAAGAGGCGCCGATTACCGTGGCGAATTTTCTTTCCTACGTGGAAGAAGGATTTTACGACAGCACCATATTTCACAGGGTGATAAATAATTTCATGATACAGGGTGGCGGCATCACCGCGGACATGAAACAAAAGCCGACTAAAGCCNCGATAAAAAACGAGGCCGATAACGGCCTTAAAAATGAACGCGGCACCATAGCAATGGCCAGGACCGCCGAGGTTAATTCCGCTACGTCGCAGTTTTTTATAAATCACNGGGATAACGCTTTTCTTGACCATGGTGCCCGCGATTTCGGTTATGCGGTGTTCGGAAAAGTGGTTGAGGGAATCGAAATTGTTGACAAAATCGCCGCTGTTCAGACCAGACCGGGAGATGTTCCTGTCGAGACGGTGTCTATTTTGTCCATGAAGGTCGTCAATTAACAGACGGCCTCTTTTTTCGTGTCGGAAAAAACTACTTACAAGAGCGCCGGTGTTGACGTGGAGGAAGGCGAGAGGTTCGTGCGGCTTATAAAACCTCTCGTTGAGTCGACCTACGGCGAGAGCAAAATAAGCCCGCTCGGGGGTTTTGCGGGCGCTTTTCCGCTTGATACGGACACTTTTCGCGAGCCACTGCTTGTATCCGCCACAGACGGGGTCGGCACAAAACTCAAAACGGCCTTCTCCGCGCGCAAATTCGATACGATAGGCATAGATCTGGTTGCCATGAGCGTTAACGACGTGATTACGTGTGGCGCGAAACCTCTGTTTTTTCTTGATTATCTGGCTACCTCAAAGCTCGATTCAGAGCAGGCGGCCGAGGTGGTGAAGGGTATCTGCGAGGGATGCGTCCAGGCCGGATGCGTACTTATCGGGGGTGAGACGGCGGAGATGCCCGGATTTTACGCCGAGGGGGAGTTTGATCTTGCGGGTTTCTGTGTCGGAGTGGTGGAGAAAGATCTATATATTGACGGCGCCGGGGTAGGGCCAGGCGACGCGCTCATCGGGCTTGCTTCAAGCGGTCTTCATTCAAACGGCTACTCGCTTGCGAGAAAGGTGTTTTTTGATATTGGAGACTACTCGATTGATTCAAAACCCCAGAGCCTCTCGAAAACCCTTGGAGAGGAACTTCTCGAACCCACGGTCATATACTCAAGGGTCGTTCTCGGGCTCTGCGGAGAATTCGACGTAAAAGCCCTTGCCCACGTGACGGGCGGCGGGATTCCGGGAAATCTCTCAAGGGTCATTCCTGACGGGCTTTTTGCGGCAATTGATAGCAAGAGCTGGCAAGCTGCTCCCATTTTTGACCTGATAATGAAAACCGGGAACATAAGCCGCGACGAGATGTACTCGACGTTTAACTGCGGGGTGGGAATGATAGCGGTGCTGCCGCGGGAGCAGGCCGAAGAAGCTTTGTCATTCACGCGGAACCTATCGGAAGCGGCTTACCTTATCGGCGAGATAAAGAAAACTGGCACCCCCGGCCCCAAGGTCCGCATTCTCTGAGAGCGCGGGTTCAGTTGTAGTACCTAACCCACTTGGGAAGCTTATAATCGAAAGTGGCTGGTATTTTTAGTTTTTCTTCCTCCCAACTCTCGGGGAAGGGATTGTAAGGGGAGGCAATTCTTATTGTTCGCAGCACTTCCCTGTCCAGGTTCTCGAAACCGGAAGGCTGAATTATTCTCACGTTTTCAAGATATCCGTCTTTTCTTAGCGTGAAAACGATCCGCACGTTTCCCTGTTCCCTTCTTGCCTGTGATTCCTTGGGGTATTTCCAGACCTGGTAGATTCTCTCTTTCAGTTTCGTGAAATATGAGATGTACTTGTATTCCGTCGTGTTAAGATCAACGGTGATTTCCTTCTCGACGTCTTTGGTCCCAAGAAGCTGTTCTTCTGTATTGTAGTCGAAAGGAACGTCCGCTATCTTGGGGTTGACCATCTGCGAAGCGGAAGCGCTCGGGGTGCTTCCGGNCNGTTGNTCGGGACTGGCCTTTCTTTTTTCGGGTTTGTTTCTTTCTCCCTCGGGTATAATGGCGACCCGGTCTTTTTCGGGAGAGGACCTCTCAACGCTCTTTTCCTGTTCTCCGGGTTGAATCGCTCCCGCGGGTTTTTTTTGCACCGTGCTTTTCTTTGTCGGTTGGGGAGCGGACCTTGAGAGTTTCGTCGTGTCATCTATCGTAGTCTCTTTTTCCGCCCTGTGAGACTTGTCGGCGAGTCTTGACGGCTTGTCAGGAGGCTCAGTCTCTTTAACTGGTATCTCGATAAGTTCTATGAACGTTTTATCAAGCGCAGGCTTGAGACTTTCGGGATCGGGCAGTATCTCTGAGAAAAGAAACTGGATCAGCAGCAGATTCAGCACGGCTGAGATCAGAAGAAAAACCGGGAAAGGGACTTCTCTGTTCCTGTTCATCGGGGTTTACCAGTGTTTTGCCGTGTGGTAGGCAGGCCTTTTATATCTTCAGTATATTCTGTATCAGAACCCTGGCAAAGTCGGCCGTTTTGAGGTTGCCTCCAAGGTCCCGGGTCTTCTCGCCGTTTGAAAGGGCTATGTTGTAAGCTGTTTTTATCTTGTCGGCAGCTTCTCTCATATCCTCTCTTCCTTCTGAATCGGCCAGATATCTGAGCATCATTACCGCTGACATTATTAGAGCGAGCGGATTCGCTATTTCGAGTCCCGCTATATCCGGCGCAGACCCATGCACCGCTTCAAAGACCGAGTATTCATCCCCTATATTGGCGCCGGGAACAACGCCGAGTCCTCCGACAAGGCCGGCGCAGAGGTCGCTCATCACGTCGCCGTAGAGGTTTTCAAGCAGCAGCGTATCAAACATGCCCGGGTCCTGAACCAATCTCATGCATCCCGCGTCTATGATGTACTCTTCATACTCGATGTCCGGATACTGTTCGCTTGCCTCCCTTGCCTTGCTGATAAAAAGACCGTCGGTGATCTTCATTATATTGGCCTTGTGAAACACGGTTATCTTTTTTCTGCCTCTTTTTCTCGCGTACTCAAACCCCCATCTGGCGATTCGCTCGCATGCTCTCTCGGTTGCGACCTTCATGCTCATCACAACCCCGGGGGAAACCGTGTTTTCAACGCCACTGTAAAGACCTTCGGTGTTCTCGCGCACGATGACTATGTTAACGTCGGAGAATCTGGTTCTCACGCCCTCAATGCTTCGTACCGGCCTTACAGCGGCGTACAGGTCAAGTTTTTTTCTAAGTTCCACATTTACCGATGAAAACCCTTCTCCTATGGGGGTTGTGCATGGGCCCTTAAGCGCGACTTTATGTTCCCTTATGGCGTCCAGAGTGACTTCCGGCAGGACTTCCCGGTGCTTTTCTAGAGCCGATACGCCGGCCCCTCTTATGACCCATTCGATCTTGGCTCCGGAAGCGGCAATGACGTTCTTTGTCGCTTCGGCGATTTCCGGGCCGATACCGTCTCCTGGGATTAAAACGACTTTTCTAGCACTCATAATCTGTACGTGTGATACGGTTTGAAACCAGGTTTCTATGAAGCATATATGTTCTTAATGTGGCAAGTTACGTGCCAACAAATCACTTTCCGTGCCCGCATATCCGCGAAGCTTTTGTAAGGCACTTCAGCCCAGTTTTTTTAGAAGCAATACCCCAACCAAAAGCAGTATGAAAAATATAACCGTAAATATGTTGAAGTATTTGTCGATAAGCAATTTTACTCTCTCTCCGAAAATCGAAAGAAGACAAGCGACTATCGCAAATCTGGCCGTTCTTCCCACCACACAGGCGGCTATGAACGTCGGGAAGTCGACCTTGAAGACTCCCGCAGTTACGGTGAACGCCTTAAAGGGTATGGGAGTGAAGGCCGCGGCCAGAACGGCTTCAAATACATTTTCTGAGTATTTGTCGCTTACCGTGGCGAACGCCTCTGCGGTTACGATGTGTGAGGTAAAAAAGTCCCCGACAAGCTCCCACACCCAGTATCCTATGAGATACCCGGCTGCCGCTCCCAGTATGGAAAAAACGGAGCAGTAAAGAGCGAAGCGATATGACTTTCTGGGGTTTCCGAGACATAGCGCCATGAGAAGAGGGTCTGGAGGTATGGGAAAAAAAGATGCTTCCGTGAAGGAAACCAGGGAAAGTGCGAAGGGACCATGCTTTCTGTCCGCCCAGCCCAGAACCCATTCGTAAAGGCTTNTAAGCATGGTTCTCTAGTTGTTCCCTGAGCTCTTCTAGGAACCCGTAGTCCGTCATATCAAGCTTTATNGGGGTTATCGAGACGTAGCCTTCAAGAATGGACACTATGTCGGAGTTTTCAATTCTCAGGGAATCAAGCTCGTTTCCGCCTATCCAGTAGTACTTTTTTCCTCGGGGATCGGTTTTTTCCACTATTGGCGCTTGATAGACCCTTTTACCTTGGCGCGTAACCCGTATTCCCTTTACTTCCTCTAGGGGAAGGTTAGGCACGTTCACATTGAGCAGGGTGTTTTCGGGAAGACCGGTTTTAAGAACGAATTCCGCGGCCACCCTTGAATAATGGGCGGCGGTTGGGAACAGAAAGTTTTTTTTCGCCGCGAGCGATACCGCTATTGCGGGGATTTTCATAAGGGTTGCTTCTATCGCGGCGCTCACGGTCCCCGAATACGTTATGTCATCTCCCATGTTTGCGGCCATGTTTATTCCGGAGACTAGCAGGTCGGGCTTCCTGTCGCCCAGAATTCCGTTCACGGCGAGATTCACGCAGTCCGTTGGAGTTCCGTCCACGGAGAATACTCTCTCTGAAATTTCCTCGATTCTAAGAGGTCTCATGAGGTTGAGCGAGTGGCTCGAAGCGCTCTGGTCGCGGTCTGGAGCCACGGTGTAGACCTCCCCCAGATGAGAGAGAGCCTCTCCAAGCGCTTTTAGACCTTCTGAGTTTACCCCGTCATCGTTTGAGAGCAGTATTTTAGGTTTCATGTCTGGGAATGGTCGGGGTGACCGGATTTGAACCGGTGACCCCCGGCTCCCGAAGCCGGTGCGCTACCAAGCTGCGCTACACCCCGAACAAAAAGTTCCGGCTAGATTTTAACCCATCAGGGATTTCTCGCAACAGCCTGAACGGAGGGTTTGACAGTATGCATTATTATTTGTTAGGCTAACCGGACGTTACTAGTAGCGTTATTCTCTTTCCGGAGGGATTTGCAATCAAGGAGGAAGCGCTTCCATGAAAAATTCAGCCTGTAGAAATAACCCTTTACAACTGGAGTTTAGTTCTACCCCCCCCCCTTCAAAAACTTGATTCTGTAATACATAAGCGGGGGACATTAGTCTTCCTTATGCTGGCCGCATTACTCGGCGCGCTGTGGCTGTTCACTGCTGTCCCCGCCCAGGCCCAGACCACGCTCTTGTCCGCCACCCTGAACGTAAAGGAGTTCGAGATCGGCGACGGCAGCAAAGGACACGGTTGCTGGAACGGGCCGGATTTGTCATTCAGCTGCTCCAACACGAAAACGCTGTCGGACGACGACTTCGCATATGGCGGGACCGACTATGCCATCACGGGAATCCTTAGCAAACCCGGCTTAGTGGTCATCCAGTTTGACAAGGCTGTGCCCCAAGGCCTTCGCACCGCGACCCTGAACATAGGCAGTTTTGCGCTTACGCTGTCGAACCCGACAACAGTCTTCTCCGGCGACGGCAGGCTTGTGTCTTGGATGAGTGGATCGTATCCGCAATTGACCTTGGGTTCGGCCATATCGGTGAGCCTTGTGTCCCCATCCACGGTATCCCTCTCGGCCTCCCGCAACCCGGTGACGGAAGATTCTCCGGCCACGGTATCCCTCTCGGCCTCCCCGAACCCGGTGCTGGAGGGTTCGTCGGTAACGGTGACGGCGACGCTGTCGCGGGAGCTGTCGAACAACGTGACGATCCCGCTGACGATTACGGACAACAGGGCGGAGTCGGGCGATCACAGTACGCTGACGAGTATCACCATCGCCGCCAACATGATGACCGGCACGGGCACGATCACTACGAACGAGGACACGGACAATGATCACGAGACCTTCACGGTGGCGCTTGGCTCGCTCCCGTCCTCGGTGACGGCGGGCAGCCCGAGTTCGGTGACGGTGACGATCAGGGACGACGACGGCGGCGGTGGTTCCGGTGGAGAAGGAACCCCTGGCGGACTTCCTGGATCTTCCGGACCTCCTGGAGCTCTTGCACCTCCTGCGGGCAGCAGTGGTTCCGGTGGAGGAGTAGGAGCCTCTGGCGGACCTTCTGGACCTCCTGCGGGTGGCGGTGGCGGTGGCGGCGGAGGTTTGCCTCCATCAGGCAGCAGTGATGAGCCTCCGCCTGAAGATGACGAGATCTCAACGCTCTGTTCGCAGGAAGATAGAGAAACCCTTGGGAATTTCTACGAAACGACGGGGGGAGAACAGTGGGATGAGAATGAGAACTGGAACTCAGAAGAGCCCCTGAATCAGTGGTATGGAGTGGAAACGGATGAAGACGGAAACGTAGTATCCCTGCGTCTTTCGCATAACGCTCTCTCGGGAGATATGCCGGCAAGGGAACTTCTGTGTTTTTCGGAACTGAAGGAGCTTGCCCTGTGGGGAAACGATCTTTCGGGAGAAGTGCCCGAGGAACTCGTACTGGCTGTTGAGAGAGCGGTGCTGAGAGACATA